>WPCK01202030.1_pt1 | contig 17769 bp, 12 predicted proteins | sample 5399851 | NCBI WGS metagenome assembly WPCK01 (sample SAMN12869471, study PRJNA574797) | sludge metagenome | isolation source: wastewater treatment of pH11 | place: China:Beijing | collected 2019-05-20 | reverse complement strand
CCCTCACCCTGCCCTCTCCCCCGAAGCGGGGGAGAGGGTACTGGAGTGGAGTCTCATGAAGAGCGGACCGAGCTTCTGAGGAATCAGCGGCTGGGCCGGTATGAACTCCGGGGATTCATCGGACGGGGTGGCTTCGGGATCGTGCTGAAGGCGCACGACGTGGAACTGGACCGCGACGTGGCCTTGAAGATCCCGCGGCCCGAATTTGTGTGTCACCCGCAGGTCGTCTCCAGGTTTCTGCACGAAGCGCGGGCCGCCGCATCGCTCCGGCACCCGAGCATCCTACGCGTCTACGACGTCGGCACCTTCGGAACCGTCCCGTTTATTGCGAGCGACTTCTCGCCTGGGACCGACATGGGGAAGTGGCTGAGCGAACGGGTCGAGCCCACTCGCCCGGGAGTTGCGGCAAAGCTACTCCATGTGATTGCCGACGCAGTGGGCTATGCCCACTCCCAAGGTGTCATTCACCAGGATATCAAGCCTGCCAACATCCTCCTCGACACGTCATCCGCTGCGACCGGCAACGATGGGGTCGCAAGTCCGCAAGTGACCGATTTCGGCCTGGCCTGCCACATTCGCGATGGCGAAGGGATTCAGGCCTCGCACACAGGCGGTACGCGACAATACATGGCCCCGGAACAAGTCCGCGGCGACACGGCGATGATCGGGACCCACACGGACGTGTATGCCCTTGGCCTCGTGCTTCGCGATGTGTTGACTCTCAGGTCGACCGGCGCGGAGGGGTTGATCGAGACGCGCTCGATGGGAACGGCGCCGACCGATTCGGCCGATTTTGGGCGGCGGCATGATCCACCGCGTCCTCGATCGGTTCCGGAGGACCTGTGGGCAATCTATCGACGATGCGTTGAGCCTGATCCGGCCCGCCGGTATCGCGACGGCTGGGAGCTGCGAGACGACCTGGCCCGCTTCCTGGACGGAAGGCCGGTCAAGGCGCGTCCGGTGTCGGCTGCGGGGCATCTTGCACGTGTCGCCAAGCGACACCCTGCCACTGCCGCGCTGCTCGGACTGCTATTGCTCGGCGTGATGACCGCGCTGCCCACGTTTGCCTACCTTTACTTCCGCGAACGCGATGCCCGCTTCAAGGCCAAGTCCACCAAGGCGGCTGCGCGCGAGTTCGTGGATGCATCGTACGAGGATCTTGTCGAGAATAAGACGTTTGACGTGCCCGGAATGGAGGAGGCACGCCGTGTCCAAATGGGCCGGGTCCTCAAGTTCTATGAAGCCCTCGCCCGAGAGGAGCCTGGAGACGAAATGGGACTTTATGATCTCCAGGTGGCGCACCATCGAACTGCAAATCTCGCCTTCCAGATGGGGCAGATGGAAAAGGTACGTGACCATCGCAGCCGGTGCCTGGCGATTATCGACCAGCTGCTACTCCTGGACCCCAAGAACAAGGACTATCGCTTTGCCAGGTTTCACAATCTGCTCTACCAGGCGAATGAGACCGTGCCGGACACAGCAAGTTGGGACGCGAAGGAAAGGGCGTTGAAGGTGATTCTGGAGTTGGAACGGGATTACCCGGAGGACGCTGATATTGAGGAGGCCGCGATGACGGCTTGCTTTAACGCGGCCTATATAAGGGAACTGCCGCGAGATTCGAAGACCCCCTCACCCTGCCCTCTCCCCCGAGGCGGGGGAGAGGGTACGGAGATTGACTCCAAGAGGCAGCCTGAAGCGGTGCAGACCCACTCACCCCAGCGCTCTGCTCCCCAGACGGGGGAGAGGGGGCAGATGATTTCTGGGATAACTCTTCATCCAACACGTGACGAGGAGGTGTGGACGGAACGGTTGCGCGAGGCCATGCAGCGGCTCAAACGCTTTGAAATGCGGCATGGTGCCACGGAGTCAACGCGGCAAAAATACGCCACCATGCTCGCGTCGAATGCCGCCCACCTGGTCGAGGAGGGCCATTACGAACAGGCTGCGGAGCTCTATCGTGAGGCGTGCCAAGTCAGCGATGAACTTTCCGCGGCGCGACCCGAAAGTCGAATCCTTGCTGCCGAAGCAATCGGATGCAAGGAAGCCTATGCAGCGTTTCTCGGGGAGTGTGGTCAACATGACGAAGCCAAGACCATCGTGAGGAGTGTGCTTGGACCGAGTCAGAAACTCGTGAGCGACTTTCCAGGTTTTCCGGCAGGTCACTGTCAGTTGATCCGAGCGCATCTGGAACTGGGCATTATCGAATCGCGGATGTCTTTGCATCATGAGGCAAGTCTGCAATTCCGCAAGGCAATGGAACTACTCGAGGATTACTTGCGTCAATTTCCCAGCGATGATTTCGGACGGCGGGTTTTCGAGGGCTATTGGTGCCGCTGTCCCGACGCATCGATTCGGGAGGAGGTGATGCAACTCTTGCGGTCGGAGGGGCCATGAGTCGCATCGATGGAAGCTCTTCGGAAGTGGGAATGAAGCTTTCTGGTCTGCCGAGGGAGGAGAACGTCGTGGATCTGTGATGATGATGAGCGGAGGCCGACTAAAGTCGGCCCTACGGATGGTGGTGAGTGGGGGCCGACTTTAGTCGGCCCTTCAGGGGTTGGCGAGTGGGGTCCGACTTTAGTCGGCCCTACGGGCGAGAACGGCGCCTGGCGAGGCAAGCGGCGATCGATGTCAGGATGAACCAGGCGGACGGTTCGGGAACCGCGGCGGTGCTGTCGGCCGAAGTAAACTTGTTGGAGTTCCAGGCGTTGAAGTCCGATCCGTCGGTCGTGCCGTTGGCGGTAAAGTCCCCCTTGGACCACTTTCCCGTGTTCGTGAACTTGTTTCCGTTCCAGACGCCGAAGTCGGATCCATCCACATTCGCGTCGAGATTGGCATCTCCTACCTTGTAGGCGTGACCAGGGCCAAGGTTCTCTTCGCCAGCGACCGACAGCCAGGTGGATACGTCTTGATAGTTGATAGCGTTATCGTTGTTGATGTCGTAGAGAAGATTGGAGCCGTTGCTGGAGACCTCCATCACCAGGTCATCCAGGTCCGTGATGTTACACAAGTTATCGGAATTGAAGTCACAATCTGGTCCGGTACTGAGACTGGCCGTGGCGACAAACTGTCCGCTGTAGGTAGTGGTGACATCGCCAAAGGTTTGCCAAAACAGGGGCACCGTGAGTGTGGCTGTCGTGCCCACGACCTGATAAGTCCCCTGGGTGGAGGACACGTTCATTTCATCTCCGTCGAAGGGGTCGCTGCCGATATCGCCGCCAAGGACGTCGGGAACGTTGTATTCAAACCAACCTCCCACGGCTGTAACGGTCTGATCGGAGGGAAACATGCCGCCCGTTATCGGGGAGGCTGGATCCGAGATACTGAGAACCACGTCTCGCAAGGCGGCGTAGGCGATCCCCAGTGCGCCGAAGTCGGCCTGTGCGCCGTAGTTGGCGGGTTCGGCGACTCCCGGATCGCCGGCGGCGACTCCACCGCCACGGCTTGGAAGCCATGAACCGCTATTGGCGGCGGTTGCCGTGGCAAAGAGAAACTCGATCGACGTCGGGGCTGCCGGATCGTCCACATCCACCGTCATCGTTCCCGAATAACTGGTCAAAAGACCGCCCGGTCCCTGCTCTGTGAGGGGAATACCCACATAATCCGCGGCCAATCCGAGCTGGCTCTGCCCCGCATCGAGTGTGAAGACGACCTGGACCGCCTGGCCGGTTCGGCTCAGGAAGAAGACGGTGCCTAACGAGATGGCAAGAACTAGCCTGGCAATCCGGGGGTGCGAATACGTCATGGGATTCAACTCCTTAGGGGGCTTCCACGCGATGAGGTATCTTGAAGGTCGTGATACGGCAATGGCCGCTACGGCCGGCTCGGCTGCTGGGCCGACTTGATCTTGGTCAGGGCGGTCTCGGCAGCCTTGCGGACCTTGGGCTCTGGGTCCTCTTTCAACTGTTGCAATTTGGGAACGGCGTCTTTCGCCGCCGCTCCCAGATTGCCCAAATTGAATGCGGCCAATGCACGGATGCGAAAATCACTATTCTTTAACAGCTTGGTCTGTTCGTCGACGTTTCTCCAGGGTAGATCGGTTTTCGGCGGTGTCGGTTCGGCGCAACCTAGGGCCACCACGACTACGCTGCCCCACACTCGCCGTCCTAACCCCATACCGACAGCATAAGCAATTCGCCTGTTTCGTCAATCAATAGCGACCGGCAGCGGGCGCAGCGCCCGCTGCCGGCCTCGAAATCGTCGTGTCCCGTTTGCCGCTCGATCGCCCGAGTCAGCGCCCGCGCCGTCGTCGAATCAGCCCGATACCGGCCAGCCCAAGCAGCCACCCGCAGCTGGGCTCCGGCACCGTGGCGGTTGCCAGGAGTCGTCCGGTGAGGGCGGTGGTAATATCATCGGGAACGAGGTCCGCGTACACGATGGTCAGCGTCGCCGTGTTCCCTACGACGGAGTAACTGCTCATGTTGGGCGACATGTTCGTCCGCGTATCGTTTGTCACGTCATCTCGGTTGGGCGGAGCCAGCAGTCCGGCGTTGGAATCGAAGAATCCGCTGAGAAACGTGAGGGTCTGGGTGGAAGCGAACTGTCCGCCCGCCACGGCTTGCGGACCGCCGGTCACATTCAGGACTGTGTCCCGCAGCGCGGCATAGGCCGTCCCCGCGGCGCCCAACGGGAGCATAATCCCGTAATTCGCCGGCTCGGGGTTCCCTGGCATGTTGGGTCCGGGGCCACCACCCGCCTGGGGAAGCCAGGAACCGGAGATGCTCGCGGTTGCCACCCCGCTGAGGAACTCGATCGAAGTCGGTGCCAGCAAATTGTCGACATCGACGGTGAGCGTGCCCGTATAGTTGGCCGTTCTGCTGCCCGGGCCCTGCTCCAGAAAGGGCACGCCATTGAATGAGCCGTCGAGCGAAAGGAAGCTGACGGGATCGAGCGTGAAGACCACGTTTTCTCCGCGCGCCTTGGGCGCTGCGAACGCTACCAGCGCCAAGCTGGCGGCTAATCCTGTCCAAATCGATCGTAATCTCAATGTCATTACATCTCCTCCAAGGGGTCCAAGGTGTGACGTCGAATACAAAAACGAAGGTTAGGAATTCCTCTGGGAACTATTCACGCGTGACCGCTTCGCCGCCGGCGATCGTCGACAAGGCCTGATAGGCGGCCATCTCGATATCATCGTTCAAGAACGAGACGGAACCATCGGCAAACAGAAAGTTGCAGCCGCCGGAATGGCTGCTGCGAAAGTTACTGGTTGAGTGGCGGCCCCCCTGATTACTGGCCCGACACTGAAGATCGCCCAGCCCTTGCAGGTCGATAAACGTGTCGGTCACGGGGAACTTGTTCATGGGTTCGATCGTGCATGCGTAGATACTGGAAGCGATCAGGCCAGCCGCGTAGAACGCGCTGCTGCTCGGTTCGCTAATAATCCATCCCATCCACGCGTGGGGGATTTTGCCCGTCCCGTCCGGTACCAGATCATTCCGGGTGCACCCTGCCCGGTGACAGACGAGCCAATGGGGGTCTCCACTGGCTTCTCCGACTGCCATGGTCTTACTGGTTCCGTCGAGAATCTTTTTGACCGGGACTTTCCACTGGAGGTCGAACATTCCCCGCAGGTGGCTGGGCATGTTACCGGGCACGAGGTTCGTGCCGCTGAGCCGGAGGCACCAGGCGTCGCTGGCCCCTTTGCAATAGGCGTAATCGGTCGTGCCGTACAACGCGTTGTCGACGAAGTTCCCCAACAGCTCGTGGTAGTACGGGTCGGGTTCCGATGTCGAAGGGCAATTGAACGACGGAATCGCCGCCGCGGAGACCTGCGCCGATTGGTCTTCCCACTGGCGATTCGGATTGTACAGCGCGCTGAGCGTTGATTCTTCGAAGTACGGCAGCAATTCGGTATTAGCACCGGCGTATACATTCAGGCCGCCACGGAGCAACACCCCCTGGGGAAACGACTTTCGCGAACTGAGAAAATTGTGCAATGCAATTCCTGTCTGCTTCAGGTTGTTAACGCATTGGGTGCGTCGCGCGGCCTCACGAGCGGCCTGCACCGCAGGCAACAACAATGCCACCAGAACGCCAATGATGGCGATCACCACCAGGAGCTCGACCAGGGTGAAGCCCCGCAGTCGGCCGATCGTCCTGGATTGTCTGACTAGATCGCTGATCCCAGGCAAGGTTGGTCCTTGGAAACAGGAGTTCGAGTCGTCTGCCCCCGATGCCTTCAATTTAATTGGCATCCCCCGTGGATGCAATGAATGCCCTGCAGAATGGGCAAATTATGCCGGTTCCGGCGAGGGATTCGGACGTGTTGTGCGCAATAGTCCGGCCCCGCAAAGCAGATGGTGAGGCAGTATCGGGTCAGCCAACGGAGCCTAGCGGCGGAACGTCCGGGGGTGCCCCTCTCCCCGGTCCTGTCCATGGCTGCGTATCATGGGCCGATCGAAGTTGCAGCAGAGAGGCATCCATTGCAAGGTAGGGAGCGATCGGCCACTGTGGTTTCACCTCGCCTTCTCGTCAGCGTGCGGAGCCTATGCGAGGCCTGGGATGCCTGCCAGGGTGGAGTCGATATCCTTGATCTGAAGGAGCCCAACTTCGGCCCGCTTGGTCGCGTGTCGCCATGCGTCGCGAGCGAAGTCTCGCAAGGGCTCGGCGATTCGGCCCCCTTGAGTCTGGCAATGGGAGAACTTGCCGATTGGAGCCCACGCACGAACGCCGCGTATCCGCTCGGCGCCTTCCGTTTCGCCAAGGTAGGCCTGGCAGGGCTGCGAGGTCAAAGGTGGCAATCGGCGTGGCGGAACTGGCAGGTCTCTCTGCCAACCATCTGCCAGGCGGTCCTGGTTTCTTACGTGGACGAGGGACTTGCCGATGCCCCTGCCTTGGAAGAAATCCTCGACTTCGCAGAGGAAGCGATGGTCCGCGTCGTACTGCTCGATACGTGCTGCAAATCGGGTCCGAGCCTGACCGAGATCCTGTCACCGGAAATGATCCGGCAATGTATTCAGCGTCGGAGGAATCGTCGCCTGCAACTGGCTGTTGCCGGGCGGCTCACTCTCGCCTCGATCCGGGTTCTTCTCCCTCTGCGTCCAGACATCATCGCCGTGCGATCCGCCGTGTGCTTGGGGGATCGTACGCACTCTGTTTCGCGATCTCGCGTGCAGTCGCTGCGCCAATTCATGGACTCGAATCGGCGGCCATCGCTGGCTCCCGGCGCTGCGGAGGAATTTCAAGATTCCTCCGAGGCAATTGGTTGACAAGCCCAATTTTGACCGAAATACTTTCCCGTACCACGGTCGAGAGAGATCGGACGAGAGGACAACGTTTATTCTTTCTTGGGGGGGCGGAGCGTGGCACAATCGATTATTGATGCGATTCGGACAGGCGATTGGGGATTTGAGCCGAGGGAGCAGCCAGCTCGGGATTTCGATTGCACGGCGGCCATGCCGGGCTCACCCGAGAAAATCGATGTGCTGGCGGCGCGGATCGAGCAGGGCCTGCCCCTGTGGCATCCCCATGACCGGATGTGTTTTCGCGACAGTGAACCTGAATAGGGCAGCATGTACGCGGCCGTGCATCATTCGTGGACCCGAATGGTCCCTGGTTCGAATTCGGCAGTGAGACCGACTGGGGCCAATGCCGCTTCGAAGAGCTTTTCGAGTTCGACTTCGCTCACCGTGAAGGAGACTCGCTTCTGCAGGTGGCTTGCGACCGACGGATCCAGGACCAGTTTTCGGTCGACGCGGTCGGCAAGCGTCTGTAGCAAAGGCCGCAACGGTTGGTCCTGGACCGTCAACGTATAGCGGCGTTGCCCCGGATCGGACGGGGGCAATACCGTTACGGCGTCGCTCTCCGTGGAAGTCAGCTTCTTGGCGATGGCCTTGTGATCTTCCACGGTACTTCGCACGGACAGGCGGCCGTCGTGTACGGTCAGGTAGGCTTGGGGGAATTGTTGGCTCAGGTCGCGAGCCAGTGCATTCAAGTCACCTGGTGACCGATATTCCCGGGTGATGGCCAGGATTCGAGGCATCGTGACCAGTTGGATGCGAGGCTCGTCTTGGACAAGCCGGAACGCCAGGTCGAATCCCGTCAGGATCACCGTCATCCGTTCGGCCCAGGTGAGTGGTGGCAGTTCCCGGGCGACCCAGAGGTCATGCGGCATTGCGCCGCTGTTCGTGATCGTGAACCCGGCCTCGACGGCGAGTCCTTCCAGCACAGTACGCGGCACGGTCAAACGCGGCCAGGAAGTGGTCTGTCGTCCCAAGAGCCCACGTCGCCTCGGCGCCGGCAGGTTTCGAACCTGGTCGTTGGCAAGTTCGGCCGCCGTGCCGATCATTGCTGCGGATCGCGCCGGTCCGACATAGACGAGGGCCCCCACGGTTCCCACTCCGAGCCGGTGTTGGCCCAACGCGTCGGACAGTGAGGGCAGGAGCGCCCCATTGTGACTTGAATAGGTCACCCGCAGGCCAGGGTCAACCCGCCGATCCAGGAAGATGGCCACATGGTGCGTTCGGGCCAGCGCATCGAGCGCTTCCCGCAGGGGTAGATTCGCCCAAACGAAATCGGAGGGCGCCTGCAGTGCTGCCTGGAATGACTTTCCCGTCAACCAGCGCGTGGATGACTCGCCTGCCTGAGTCGCGCGACCCGGCCAGGTGATCGCCGTGGCGGCCAGCACACAGCTTAGAATTACGGTTCGCAGCATCACCGAGGCATCGTACCACGACGGTGCGAGACTCGGAACCTCCCGAGATCGCCCCGGCGTGGCTCAGCCCCCCGACAGCGCCCGTTGCACAAATGCCGCGAATGCCTCGGGTGCCTTCGAGAATCGTTCCAGGTTTTCCTCGCTGCCGAAGAGATACATCCGGTCGTTGTAACGAACGCCGTGGTCCCGTTTCCCATCGTGCTGCTGTCCACGTTCGGCCAGCGCCACGGGGTCCAGACCACCCAAGGCCGGGCTGTAACGTTCGGGATTCCGCAGGAAGCGGTCTTGAGCTGCCGCCGTCTGGAACAGGTACAGTCGGCCCCGATGCCGGGCGCCAAAGCGGCGATCCCCGGCAACCCACCGGTTCTCGTCCATCACCGTAACGGGACAGAAACCTTCCATGCCAATGACATCGCTGCTGACCGCCGGTGCGTAGCTGGTCGCATTCACGGGGTTCAGGGCGGCCGGGGAAGCAGTCGCGGGCACTGGCGAAGCCGAGGCCGCGGCCGGCTGAGGCGCCGTTGGCCGAGGCGCACTGACCTCCGCCGACACGGTGGAAACCGCGGTCGGCAGCCCTTGGCCAGCGATCGGCACGGCGCTTTGGTACAAGGGTGGTGACGTCCCCATGGGACCGGATGCCTGATCCATGGGCGCCGATGACGAGGCTGCCAATGCGGCTTGCGGATTGGAAGCAGCATTCGCATACGGATTCATCGCCACCGACACACCGGCGACCGGGGCCGCGGCAGGGAATCGCGTATCCGGCGAAATCGACGACTCCGGTGCCTCCGTTCGAGGTCGATTCCAGGAGGCTTGTCCCATGGGATCGGCCCCCTTGGCGAAACCGGCCTGCGTCGTGACGCCGGACTTCGAATCGATCGACGCAAAGGGACTGGAACCGGCTGTCGTCGGGAAAGGGGTCGCGCCCGACTGCCCCAACGTGGGTTGATACATCGCGAGACTGCCACCTCCCGCTTGCTGGCGATGGTGCCAGGCAATCTGCCGCAAAACCTGTGTATATTGATTTCCGTCCTGGGGGCTGATCATGCGATGCAGCACCTTCCCCTGCGGCGTCACCAAGACGTCCGTCGGCCAGCTCGTGACGCCGAACTGCTCCGCGATCTTGGGTTGTTCGCCCACGTTGATTCGCACGGGGACAAAGTCTTCCCCCACGCTGTGTCCGATCGTCGGCTGGCTGAAGACATTCTGTTCCAACCTTCGGCACGGGGGACACTGATCGGACGTGAAATGGAGCAGCAGCAGCTGGTTTCTCGACGTGGCAATGCGCTGTGCGGTGGGGATGTCCGGCACCCAAGGCATGTGATCCACGGCCCAGGCGGAATCGGCGCAACAAGCCACGGCCATGATCAGAGCGGAGACCGCACGCCCAACCGAGCAACAGGGCACCTTGGAGCGTTTCATGATCGGTTCACTCCCAGACAGATTTGCGATACGGAGACGTCCCTTGGGGTTATCGGCTGGGGCATTCCTGCCAAAGAAGCAGAAATTAACGGTTGGGAAAAATGTTCTGCCAGCACTCGTCCTCGGAGTTCCCGCGGGGATTTGCCAGCAAAGTCCGGGGTCTCAGGCGAATCCCAGGGTGGTGGGGAGCGGGTCCGAGATTGGGATCTGTGGACCGAAGCCGAAACTTGGGAAGTCCACGCTTGACAAGTTCGGTGAGATAAGTATCATTCGGATAGTTGCAGGGGATTTAGCAAACCTGCATCGCGCTCTGATGCCCAAATCTTTGGGTCGTAGCCCTAGGAAAACTCACGGTTCGGATTCCGAACGTCTCGAGAGGGTGAATCGTGGCTTCGTGGCGGAGTGCGTCTTCCAGCGGTCGTTCGTCGACATAGAGAGCCCGCGGCAGTCAAAGAAGGCCAAACGTAGCCTTCCCAAGAATTCAATTCGCTTGATAAAGGAATGCCAGCAGCCAGGGACGTGCGATGCGTTGTGCTAGCAGGAAGCTCCCCAGCGTGGCGATAGAAGACCTTGTTTTTCCACCGCGCGACCTCAGGACGAGGCGGACCTGGCGCGTGGCATGTTGTTTACCCCCTCCGCAGGGACCCACGGTATGATGAAGAAACGGAAACCGCGTCCGCGAGTCCAGACTGGTAGGATGCAGCAGTCGGGCCATGAAAACCATCGCATTCGTCGCAGGCGAAAGCCGACGGACTCCGGTGTTCGACCGGCCGTACTCCCGGACGTCATTGACGAGAACGGTGAGCCTCTGCCCCCGGAGCCGGCCCGCGGCCTCTTGGAACTCCACCCGAACGGTTATGGATTCCTGCGGAGCCCCGATAATAACTACGACCGGGTCCGTTCCGATCCCTTTGTCCCTGGCACGATTATCGAACGCTATGGCTTTCGCGAAGGGGTCATGATCGAGGGCCTGGTACAGCACGCGCGGCGCCAGCAGGGGCCGCGTCTCAAGGAAATCCACCATGTAGATGGTATGGACCCCGAGGACTATCTGAAAGTCAGTTCCTTCGATTCCCGGACCCCGATCAATCCCCAGGAATGGTTGCGCCTGGAAACGGGCTCCCAGCCCCTGACCACCCGTGTCATGGACCTGTTGACCCCCTTGGGGAAAGGGCAGCGTGCCCTGATTGTGGCACCACCCAGAACCGGCAAGACCATCCTGCTGCAGCACATCGCCCACGGTATCTCCACCAACTATCCCGAGTTGAAGTTGATTGTCTTGCTGGTGGACGAGCGACCCGAAGAGGTCACCGACATGCGGCGAAACGTGAATGGCGAGGTGATCGCCAGTAGCCTGGACCAGGATGTGGAAAGTCACGTGAGACTGTCTCAGCTGGTCATTGAGCGGGCTCGTCGCCTGGCGGAAATGGGCAAAGACGTGTTCCTGCTGCTGGACTCGATTACCCGGTTGGCACGCGCCTTCAACAAATGGGTTGGCAATACGGGGCGCACCATGTCGGGTGGCGTGGACATCAAGGCCATGGATATCCCCAAGAAGCTCTTCGCCACGGCTCGCGTTTTCGAGGAGGGTGGTTCGCTGACCATCGTCGGCACCGCACTGATCGACACCGGCAGCCGGATGGACGAATTGATCTTCCAGGAGTTCAAGGGGACGGGCAACATGGAACTGGTGCTCGATCGTAAACTCGCGGACCGCCGCATCTGGCCGGCCATTGACATCACGCAGTCGGGAACACGCCGAGAGGAACTCTTGCACGATCCCACGACCTTGCACGCGGTGACGATGCTGCGCCGGACCCTGACTTCCATGCACCATGTGGATGCCATGGAACAGCTGACTCGGCAGTTGGGCAAATTCAAGTCGAACGCCGACTTCATCAAGCTGATCAGCGGCACGAAGCTCGACGACTGATGCCCTGTCCCAGAACGCCATGGCCTCCTCTCCCCCGTCTTGCTGGGAGGAGAGGGTCGAGGGATGGGGGCTTTCGGTGTCTGAGTGGCATCGGCATCCGAACGACTTGCGCGGGCGAGAGTTTCCACTTATAATCCGCGTCGGGAGGGTAAGCGAATTGGCTAGCAGCCCGACTGGAACTCGGGTGCCCCGCAAGGGGTTGCGGGTTCGAATCCCGTGCCCTCCGCTCTGCGATGATGGTCCCTCCAAGCGGAACCAGGCGTAGTGCGTAGATCCTGGCGGACCGTTGGGAACGGCTCACAGGCCCGCGCCTGTCTTCCATGGTAAACCAGCTTTGACACCACGATCTCCCGCCCCTGACCTACAGCAGGCGTCGCCCGGCCTATCTTCCCGAAGCCGCCGACGTCAGTCGGCGGCTTCGGGGGAAGGATGGGGGATGGAGCGGGGGTTAGGTCAGGGGCGAAAGGCTCCGGACCAATCACCCGATAGCGGTAAAGGGGGAGTCGGTGGCCTGCGTCTCCTTCGACAGGCACTTAAGTCCTACCGAATGTCACTTGGAGCGTTTCACGCGGCGGCGATCGGATTCCTTGAGCAGGACTTTGCGGAGGCGAATGGTCTGAGGTGTTACCTCCAGCAGTTCGTCCTCTTCGATGTACTCGAGCGCAACTTCCAGGGACATGATCCGCGGTGGCTTCAACAGGATGTTCTCGTCACTTCCTGCGGCACGGATGTTGGTTAGCTTCTTCTCGCGTGTCGGATTGACGGTCATATCCTCGGCGCGGCTGTTTTCCCCCACGATCATTCCCTCATAGACTTCGTCCCCGGGCGCCACGAAGAGTTCCGCGCGTTCTTGAAGTCCGTCCAGTCCATAGGCCACGGCCCTGCCGGTAACGTTGGAAATGAGCACTCCGTTGGAACGGCGTGGGATCTCACCTTCCTGGGGGCGATAGGACTCGAAGCGATGATGCATCAGCGCGGTCCCCTTGGTGGCGTTCAGGATCCGCGTGCGGAGCCCGATCAGACCGCGCGCGGGGATGGTGAAGGTCACGTGGGTGAATTCACCTCGCACGGCCATGGACTGCAGTTCACCGCGGCGTTGCCCCACGAGCTCCATCACAGGTCCCAGGCGTTCATGGGGGACCTCCACGACCAGGGATTCGAAGGGTTCGAGCGTGGTGCGGCCTTCGCGCCGGGTGATGACGACGGGTTTTCCTACGGAGAGCTCATATCCCTCGCGGCGCATGGTCTCGATCAGGACCGACAGGTGCAGCACGCCGCGGCCGCGCACCGCGAAGGAGTCGGAGCCCTCCAGGGGTCGGACCTGCAGGGCCACGTTCCGTTCCAGCTCGCGGTACAGCCGTTCGCGAATTTGACGGGTGGTCACGAATCTCCCCTCGCGCCCGGCGAAGGGGGAATTATTCACACCGAAGACCATTTCCAGCGTGGGCTGATCGACGTGGACCCGCGGCAGGGCCATCGGGTCCTGCGGATCGGCAATCGTGTCGCCAATCTCCACCTGGTCCAGCCCCACGACCGCGACGACTTCACCCGCCTCGACCTGCTCGACTTCAATGCGTCCCAGATTCTCAAAGACCTGCAGGGATGAAACGCGAGCTGGAGTGAGTTGCTCAGCCTGCATCACGGTGACGGCTTGTCCGGAACGAATCGTCCCGCTTCGAATCCGCCCGATGGCAATCCGACCGACATAGGGGGACCAGTCGATTGTCGTGACCAGGATCTGCAGAGGCGCCTGCGCGTCGACTTCCGGTCCCGGGATGCGGTCGACGATCAGGTCCAGGAGCGGTCGCATGGACTCGCCCGGTTTGCTTGGGTCGAACGTGGCGTATCCGTCGCGTGCCGAGGTGAATAGAAACGGCAGGTCGTCGAGGTGATGCTCGGCACCCAGGTCCAGGAGCAGTTCCATGGTTTCATCGACCACGGCCAGTGCGCGGGCATCGGGACGATCGATCTTGTTGACGACGATGATGGGCTGGAGGCCGGCCTCGAGCGCCTTGCTCATCACGAAGCGGGTCTGGGGCATCGGTCCTTCCGCGGCATCCACGAGCACCAGCGCGCCGTCGGCCATCCGGACGACGCGTTCCACTTCGCCGCCAAAGTCGGCGTGCCCTGGCGTATCAATGATGTTGATTTTCACTCCCCCGTAGGGGATGGCACAATTCTTCGCCAGGATGGTGATGCCCCGCTCCCGTTCGAGGTCATTGGAGTCCAGGATTCGCTCACCCACGAGCTGCGATTCGCGGTACTCGCCGCTTTGTCGCAACAGACAATCGACGAGCGTGGTCTTGCCGTGATCCACGTGGGCGATGATGACGATATTTCGCAGATCGTTGCGTCGGGCCAACCGTGGGGTTCCTTGGAGCGGATTGAAGCGAAGCGACGCATGGTGCCCCATCGGCGCCTGGGGGTCAAGGTGAAATGGAGTAGAATGGAGTGCCATGAAACTCAGCTCGATTCCTGCCATCTACCGCAACGTGAACCGTGCCACCGAGGTTTTGACGGTGCTCAGCCGCTATGGCCTGGCCGACTGGCTGAGTCGCGTGAATCTGGAATTCGCCAAGGGAATTTTCAAGGATCGCAACGGATCGGCCCTGTCCCGGCAATCGCGGGAGGTACGGATTCGGCTGGCCCTGAGTGAGCTAGGTCCCACCTTTATCAAGATCGGGCAGTTGCTCAGCACCCGCCCGGAGCTGGTGGGCCAGGCCTTGGCGCGGGAATTGACGCTGCTGCGAGATTCCGCTCCTGCCGATCCACCCGAGCATGTGCGGCGGACCGTGGAGTCCGAGCTGGGGCATTCCCTGGAGGAGCTTTTTCGCGAATTCGATGAGACCCCGATGGCCTCGGCTTCGATCGGGCAGGTCCATCGCGCGCGGCTCCATTCCGGTGAGCCCGTCGTCGTCAAGGTGCAGCGAACCGGGATTGCCGAGACCATTCGCAAGGACCTGGAGGTCATGTCCGGGCTGGCCCAGATGGCGGAATTGATTCCGGAGCTAGCGCCCTATCGCCCGACCGCCACACTGGCGGAGATGCAACGCGTCCTGCGCCGTGAGCTCGACTTCAGCCGCGAAGAACGGAACCTGCGCCATTTCGCCGCGCGACTGGCCGCCCATCCCGCAGTACGAATCCCTCAGCCGTTTCCCGAACATTGCACGGCAAGGGTGCTCACGATGGAATGCCTGGACGGCGTGCGACTCGAGGATATCGAACGGCAGCCGCACAATGATCTTGATTTGGAGAAGATCGCTCGACATGGCGCGGAACTCTATTTGCAGATGATCTTTGTCGATGGGCTGTATCATGCCGACCCGCACCCAGGCAACTTTCTGCTGCTGCCGAAGAACGTGATTGGCCTGCTTGATTTCGGCATGGTCGGTCGAATTGACGAAGAACTTCGGGAGCAGATCGAGGACGTGCTGGCCGCCGTGGTGCACCGCGACCCGGAGCAACTGGCCGAGTTGATTTCGCGGATCGGCAAGACGCCGGCCGACCTGGATCGATCCGCGTTTCGCACCGACCTGGCGGACTTTGTCTCCACGTACGCAAACCAGCCGATGGAACGGTTCCAGTTCGGTCAGGCACTGGCGGAGATGACCGAAATGATCTACCGCTATCGCATTTCATTACCACCGCAGGTCAGTTTACTGATCAAGACGCTGGTAACGCTGGAAGGAACGGCCAAGCTGCTCCATCCCAGTTTCAGCATCATGGAGCTCGTGCAGCCGTTTCAGCGCCGGGCGCTGATCCGCCGGTTTTCACCCGCGCGTCGCATCAAGAAGATCCGGCGTTCGCTGCTGGAACTGGAGAACCTGGCCTCGGTACTGCCTCGCCGCATCATGCAGCTCCTGGACCAGGCACAGGAAGGTGAATTCAATCTGCGTCTGGAACACCGGCGACTTGGTCCTTCCGTGAATCGGCTCGTACTGGGGATGTTGGCCAGCGCGCTCTTCTTGGGCTCTTCCCTGATGCTCAGTCAGCGCGTCCCTCCCCTGCTCTTCACACGTCCCTGGTGGTTCGGGATTCACGATGTGTCGCTGCTGGGGCTGGCGGGGTGTGTGTTAAGTGGCCTGTTAAGCTTGCGACTGCTGTGGGCCATTGGCCGCTCGGGGCACCTGGACCGGAGGGATTGACGATGTCGAGGCGCGGTGCCATCGGCGCTGTACCGGTCGGTTGAAGGGGGGGCACTCCGATTCGTTCCAGTGCCAACCTGGACAGGTGGACGTCGGCTGACAAGAATGGCGCCGGATTCATTGGTATGGTTATCTTCGAGGGAGCAACCCATGACCCACCCGAATAGTGACTCGCCCCATGTCATCGTGATTGGTGGCGGGCCATCGGGCTGCACAGCGGCCACGCTCGTGGCCCAGAAGGGATATCGCGTGCAGCTCTTCGAGCGTGATGAATTCCCCCGCTTTCACATCGGGGAGTCTCTGATCCCTCACACGTATCATACGCTCCGCAGATTGAACCTGCTGGAAAAGATGAAGGCCAGCCACTTCGTCAAGAAATACAGTGTGCAGTTTGTCAGCGAGACGGGAAAGCTCTCAGAGCCCTTCTATTTTGCGGAACACGAAGACCACGAGTCCTCGCAGACATGGCAGGTGCGGCGGAGCGAATTCGATCAACTCCTGCTGGACAATGCCCGCGACCACGGCGTGGAAGTCCATCAGAAATCGCGCGTCCTGGAAGTCCTGATGGAGGGTACCCGCGCGGTCGGAGTTCGCGTGCAGTCCGCGGAGGGCCCCGAGTTCGTAAAGCACGCCCAAGTCGTGATCGACGCCAGTGGGCAGTCGTCCATGATCATGGACCGACTGCGATTGCGGAAATGGGACCCTGACCTGAAGAAGGCCGCGCTCTGGACGTATTGGAAGGGAGCGTACCGCGACACGGGCCGCGATGAAGGGGCCACCCTCGTCCTGCAAACGCGAGGCAAGGTGGGCTGGTTCTGGTACATCCCACTGCACGACGATGTCCTGAGTGTCGGTGTGGTCGCCGACCACGACTACCTGTTTCGCAACCGGGCCTCAAGCGACCTCGAGGCGATCTACTCGGAGGAAGTCGATCGCTGTCCAGGCTTGCAGCCGAGACTCGCCCATGCGACGCGATGCGACATCTTCCGCGTGCAAAAGGAATACTCGTACCGCGCGAGCCAGGTGGCCGGCGACGGATGGGTGCTGGTGGGAGATGCCTTCGGCTTCCTGGACCCACTCTATTCTTCCGGCGTCTTGTTGGCCTTCACCTCGGGCTGCCTGGCCGCCGACACCGTGGCGGAGGCGCTGGCCGCCGGGGACACGTCGGAACGACGGCTGCGATCATGGGAAGCACCTTACCTCCGCGGCCTGGAACGCATGCGCCGGCTCGTGTGCGAATTCTATGATGGTCTCAACTTTGGCAAGCTGGTCCGCAGGCACCCCGATAAGAAGGGACTGATCACCGACATCCTGATCGGCAACATCTTCAAAGATGACGTCGATGAACTGTGGCCGCTGATCGAGGCCCTGCGTCGAGAAACGGAACTGGCAACAAAGAGTTGACGGGCATCTTACCGGTTTGAAGTGACGGCACCCAACGAAACTGGCAGCGCGATGAACAACACGTCCCAAGTGCGAACTCGTGCGGTGCAGCGTCGATCCGCGATGGCGCGCAGGGCCGCAAGCGCCAACGCCGTGGCGGATTTCCGAACTGAGGAATTCCGAACATTCCCGCCAATGGGGCCCCCTCACCCCGACCCTCTCCCCCATCCCAG
>WPCK01110690.1_pt1 | contig 17772 bp, 19 predicted proteins | sample 5399851 | NCBI WGS metagenome assembly WPCK01 (sample SAMN12869471, study PRJNA574797) | sludge metagenome | isolation source: wastewater treatment of pH11 | place: China:Beijing | collected 2019-05-20 | reverse complement strand
TGGTGGTGTCATATTTGAAAAAATAGGTATAGAGAAATATCTACCAAGTTTTGTAACTGACACGAATGCAATTGATATTGAAAGTGAAACAATGAAAAACAGGGAACGTATTAGCTTTGCATTTGAAGAGGCAATGCAAACATTAAAAGATGTATTTCCATATGTTCTAGTAGGAGTTGGAATTGGATCACTAATCCATAATGTTATTCCTCAGTCATTCATTGAAACTGTGATAGGATCTAAAAATCCCTTTGCTCCAGTATTGGCAGCTCTTATTGGTATTCCAATATATGCTGATATCTTTGGAACTATTCCTATTGCAGAAGCACTTTTTTCTAAAGCTGTACCCATAGGTACAATCTTAACATTCATGATGGGAGTAACAGCTTTGTCAGCGCCATCAATCATAATGCTATCAAAAGTGATGAAGAAGAGATTGCTAATAATGTTTGTTTCCTATGTTGCAATTGGGATTATTGCAATAGGATATTTCTTTAATATATTTGGTTATTTGTTTATATAGATTTAAATAAGGAGGTGTCATAATGTCAAATGATGTAAATAAATCTGGAATCAACGTGTTCCAAAAGTACCTTACTGTTTGGGTAGGGATTTGTATGGTTGTCGGAGTTTTAATTGGAAAATATTTACCAGGTGTACCTGAGTTCTTTTCTAGGTTTGAATATGCAAAAGTATCGGTACCGACAGCGATACTAATATGGATAATGGTTTATCCAATGATGATGAAAGTTGATTTCCAAAGCGTCAAAGACATTGGTAAAAATCCAAAGGGCTTATATATTACTTGGATTACTAATTGGCTAATTAAGCCTTTTACAATGTACGCTATAGTATATTTCTTTTTATTTGTAGTATTTAAAGCGTTTATTACTCCAGAACTGGCTACTGGTTATTTAGCTGGTGCAGTTATATTAGGGGCAGCTCCATGTACGGCAATGGTATTTGTCTGGAGTACACTAACTAAAGGTAATCCAGCATATACAGTAGTTCAAGTTGCTACAAACAATTTAATTATTCTTGTGGCATTTATTCCAATCGTAAAGTTTTTACTTGGGGTAAGTAATGTTACGGTTCCATGGGATACTCTTATTCTCTCTGTTGTACTTTTTGTACTGGTTCCGCTAGTAGCAGGAGTTATAACACGCGTATATTTAACAGAGAAAAAAGGTGTGGATTACTTTGAAAATGTATTCTTGCCAAAGTTTGATAATATTACAGTGATTGGATTGCTTTTAATGTTGATTCTATTATTTTCATTTCAAGGTGAAACAATATTAAATAATCCGTTTCATATTCTGCTAATTGCTGTTCCGCTCACCATTCAAACACTATTAATATTTGCAATTTCATATGGTGCTTCAAAGTTTGCTAAGTTACCATTTGATATTTCTGCACCAGCGGGAATGATTGGGGCATCTAATTTCTTTGAACTCTCTGTTGCAGTAGCGATTGCTTTATTTGGGATGGAATCTCCAGCTGCACTTGCAACCACAGTAGGGGTATTAACCGAAGTTCCGATTATGTTGATGCTAGTAAAAATCGCAAACAGTACTAAATATTTATTTAATGATACAAATGTGAGTAAACCTATAAAAAGGTAGGAGAACAATATGAAGATAGTTATTATTGGATCTGTTGCATCAGGTACCAGTGTTGCTGCTAAAGCAAGACGTAATAATGAAGAGAATGAAATAGTAATTTATGAAAGAGATACAGATATATCTTATGCAATCTGTGGTATTCCATATGCGATAGGCGATGAAGTAGAAAGCTTTGAAGCTTTAGTACCAAGAGATGCACAGTGGTTTAAGAAAAGGCATAATGTAGACATTCATACGGGACATGAAGTACAGTCAATAAATCATGATATAAAAACATTAAGTATTAAGAATTTATCAAGTGGTCAAATTATTACCGACACATATGATATTTTGGTTTTTGCAACGGGTGCCACAAGTAATGTTCCTAAGGTTTTTAATAAACAATATATGGAGAATGTCTTTACTGTAAGGAATATCGATTCAGGAAGAAGCATTCATGAGTATGTTGCTAAAAACAAACCGAATAATATTTTAGTTGTTGGTGCAGGGTATATAGGTTTGGAAATAGCAGAACAGCTAAAAACTCAAGAGAACACAGTAACTATATTACAACGATCCAGTACACCCATGAGTCATTTTGATAGTGACATGGGCTCAAGGATCACATCGATTCTAACTAGAAATGGTATTAATTACATCAATAATGATGAGGTTGAAACACTGGTTGGAGAGCCTCTTATTAGTGAGGTGATTACTACAAGTGGGAAGACAATAAAAGTAGATATGGTAATTCTTGCTACAGGCGTCACACCAAACACAAAATTAGCGGAATCAATTGGTGTTGAGTTGGGGACAACAGGTGCCATTAAAACTAATAGTCAGATGCAGACAAATTTAGAAAATGTCTATGCGGTAGGTGATGTAGCAGAAAGCTACCATAGAATCCTTAAAAGAAATGTGTATGTACCACTAGCAACAACAGCCAACAAGATGGGACGTGTTGCAGGTGATGTTATAACAGGTGGTAGTTTACACTTCAACGGTGTCCTTGGAACTGGAATTGTGAGACTATTTGATCATACTATCGCACAAACTGGTCTTACAGAAAAACAAGCAATCAAAGAAGGATATAAGACTACTGTCCTGTTCAATATTAAGCCAGATAAACCAGAATACATGAATGGTAAAGAAATGGCAATAAAGGCAGTGGCGGATCGTATATCAAGAAGGTTGTTAGGAGTACAAATTATTGGTGAACAAGGAGTCGATAAGCGTATTGATGTGTTTGCGACTGCATTAACATTTAATGCTAAAGTGGATGATTTATTTGATATAGATTTGGCTTATGCCCCACCTTTTTCAACTACTAAAGATCCAGTAATCTATACAGGTATGGCTTTAGCAAATTCTATTGACAGAGCACCATTGATGACTCCGAAGGAACTTATGAAGTTACAGCATAATGACGAAGCATTAACAATCATTGATACACGTGACGAAAGCTCTTTTGCTAAAGAGCATGTACCTGGAGCTATTAATATTCCATTAGCTAATTTAAGAAAAGGTAGCGAAAATTTAGATAAGTCGAAGAAGACAGTTGTATACTGTAATAAGGGTGTCACAGGTAATGCAAGTCAAAATCTATTGCTCAACTTAGGTTTTGAAGAAGTATTTAATCTATCAGGTGGTAATAAAAATTATCAACAGATTTCAAAAACACAAACAAATGATGAAGGAGGTGACAAGAATGAAGATTAAAGTAGTCGGCCCAGGTTGTAAAAATTGCCAAACACTTTATAATATGACACAGGATATAGTTAAAGATATTCCAGGAGATATTGAAGTAGAACACGTTACAGATATCCAAGAAATGTTTGCACATGGTGTGCAAAGAAGTCCAGGACTTGTGATTGATGGAAAAGTTGTATCTCAAGGAAAACGACTAAAAAAAGAAGAAATAGAAAAACTAATTAGAAAGTAACGAGGTAGAAAATGGAAAAAGCTGATGCAGTACTCTGTTTTAAAGCAATGGCCGATGAAACAAGGTTATCGATTATAGATATGCTATCTAGAGAAAGCCTTTGTGCATGCCATATTTTAGAAGAATTCAATATTACACAACCAACATTGTCATACCATATGAAGATACTGGTTGAATCAAATATTGTATTAGGAGAAAAAGATGGTAAATGGGTTCGTTATAGCTTAAATAGTGAACTGCTTTCGGATTTGAGTAAACTATTTTGGTAATATAAAATAACTTGGGGATAGTCAAATGTTAAGTATAGAGTAATTAAAAAGCCCTTTAGATTTTAATTCTAGAGGGCTTTAATCATTTATTTAACTTTTGATTTCAGGACATCGTAACCCAATTTACTAATTGAATTCTCAATATCTTCAATTGATACCTTCGTATCATCGAAGCTTAACTTAACCTTACTTGAGTTAAAGGATATCTTGGCTGTGTCTTGATCGACACCATCTAAGCCCTTTAAGGCACCTTCAATCTTTTGTAAGCATGATGGGCAAGTTAATGTTTCTAATTGAATGGTTGCTGATTTCATATACATATTCCTCCTTTTCTCTTTCTAATCTTATTTTATCATAGTATTGCTGTTTAGAAATTGATTGATGTCAATTTTCTTACTTTAATTTATATTTTAATAATCTCATTCCATTGATGATGACCACCAAGATACTTGCTTCATGAACCAGCATCCCAATTGTCATATTCATCCAATCACTAAATAACACACTGGCTAAAAGAATCAAAACAACACCCACAGCAATTAAAATATTTTGAATCATATTCCGTGCTGTCGCTTTTGCAAGACCAAGGGCATGAGGTAAGCGACTGAAGTCAGAGTTCATCAATACAACATCAGATGTTTCAATCGCAACATCTGTTCCACTTCCCATCGCAATTCCAATTTGTGCCAAAGCCAATGAAGGACTATCATTTACACCATCTCCAACAAAGGCTACAATTTGATTTTTCTCTTCTATCAACATTTTGACATACGCTGACTTGTCTTCAGGAAGCATATTACCATGGACTTCTGTCAAGCCCAATTCCTGACCCACAACATCAACCGTGCCTTGATTATCTCCCGATAACATGATCAAGTTTTTAACGCCCAGTTTCTTTAATTTTTCTAAATCATCTTTAACATTCGGTCTGATAGGATCTTTAATCCCCATCAATACTTTAATTTCACCATTTACAGCCGTAATAACAAGTGAGTTTCCGGCTTTTTCTAAACGTGTGATGTCATGGATCATCGCATCGCTAAGTTCCACGCCTTCTTGTTTCATCAGTGCAACATTACCCACCGAAACACGGTACCCTTCTACCGTAGCGACAATTCCGCCACCTTTAATAACCGTTGTATCACTAACTGGAAAGTAGGCTACTTCACCAATCTCATCTAATACAGCCTTTGCGAGTGGATGATCTGATTCTCTTTCAATACTGGCAAGATAACCCAGTGTTTCATCCGATAAATCACCATAATAGATTGTTTCAGATACGGCAGGATTTCCGACGGTTAAGGTCCCAGTTTTATCAAATATCATCGTATCAAGATTACTAAAATCACTGATAACTTCACTGCCTTTTAGTAGCACGCCATGACGGGCACCATTCCCAATCCCAGCAACATTCGATACCGGGACACCGATGACTAATGCCCCAGGACATCCAAGCACAAGAATCGTGATGGCTAATTCGATATTTCTAGAGAATAACCATACAATAAGCGATAATGCCAAGACTGATGGTGTATACCATTTTGAAAATTGATCAATAAAGCGCTCTGCCTCAGATTTTGAGTCTTGGGCTTCTTCAACAAGCTCAATAATCTTACCAAACGTTGTATCTTCGCCTACTTTATCTGCTTTAATTTGAAGGGTTCCATTATCTAAAATTGTTCCCGCAAAAACATTCGAACCAATTTCTTTACTCACTGGAAGGGATTCTCCAGTAATACTTGCCTCATTAATATTGCCATCTCCTGACAAGACTACCCCATCGACAGGGACTCTAGCCCCCGTTCTAACCAGCAGTGTATCTCCAACATCAACATCATCTACATCGATTTCCTCAAACGAACCATCTTCCATTAATCTCACGGCACTTTCAGGAGCCATTTCTGTTAACTCTTTAATGGCTGAACGCGTTTTATTTAGAGTACGCAATTCTAATTGTGCTCCAAATAAGAATAAAAATGTTACAATGGCTGACTCTTCAAAGTTTTGAATAATAAAAGCACCTATAACAGCGATGGTCACCAAGACATCGATACTCACAACTTTTACTCTTAAAGCTTGATATGCCTGAATTGCGATGGGAGCGACTCCGATGATTGAAGCAATGATTAATGCCCCTTCAAATACAGCCGTTGTTCCTGTCGTCCACAAACTCACAAACGCAATGACAATTAATATACCACTCAGCACAGTGATTTTATCTTTGCTTTTTAAAATTTTACCTTGCATAATGACTCCTTTCGAAAACAAATAAACTTAATCCTGATACGCATGATCAATTTCTTCTAACATCAAGTAGACAGCTTCATAGCTTTCACACACATCTTCTGGTACCGTATAATTGTTTGTAATCTCTCTTAAGGTTTTGAACTCTTCATTCAAATCAATTTCTTTATTCTCTGATTGCATCTTTTTATTCAGTGAATCAAATTGTTCTTTTACCTCATAAAACTCAGGATGACTTTCTCCATGGACACGCGCAACAATCGGAACAAATTGTTCCAACCTCTTTAAATTATGTTCGACAGCATGATTGAATTTTTCCATTTTTATATTTCTCCTTTTCTTTGTGACTTCATCTTATCGCACTTTTTTTAAAAAGTATTTGACCCAAGTCAAATTTAGGATAATATTTTTAATTCAACAAAAAAAGACCCTAAGGTCTCTCAGACTGTAGATAAAGAAAACTGTTGCAGTTCCCGATTCAAAGGATTATGCAAAAATATAGACTACAATGTCTCGTTAAACCTAAACGTCAAAAACACTTTAAAGGAAAAGATGCCCATACAGCTCAAAATGTACTAGGTGGTGAATTTAAAGCAACAAGACCATTAGAAAAGTTAGTAACAGATATAACGTATTTGCCTTGGGGTGAGCACTCGGTCTATCTTTCATCAATTATGGATTTACATAATGTAGAAATTATAGCTTATACACTGGGATCAAAGCAAGACCTATCATTTGTCATAGACACGCTAAATCAATTACCCGATTTGTCAGAAGATTGTATCCTTCATTCCGACCAAGGTTCAGTATATACGTCAAGAACATACCAAACTTTGGTAAACAAAAAAGGCATTACCATGAGTATGTCCCGCAAAGGAACCTCTTCAGACAATGCCCCCATCGAATCGTTTCATTCCATCCTAAAGACTGAAACGTTCTATAGAAATCCGGAACTCAAAAGCTCCACTGAATTTCTAGCACAAACTGTGATAGAATTTATTAATCACTATAATACGAATCGAATACAAGCAAAACTGGGATTCATATCACACTATGAATATAGAATGACACAAACCCCAGAATAATTCTTTTTTTATCACTGTCCCATTAATCTAGGTCAGTACCCATTCCTTCGTTTTTATCATGAATAACAAAAAAACTTTGAATCAAAATAATAATAAATTAAAAAAGCAAACCCACACTAAGTCTTTTCCAAAACAAGGGGGTTTGTCTACAGTCTGAGTGTACCCATAAGGGTACACTATTTTACAATTCATTTTCGTGCATTTTAACTGCAGAGTGTACGTTACGTGCCACGTTAACACCATGGTCACCGATACGTTCCATATTGGATAAAATATCCACGTAAACCGAAGAAGCAACGCGTGTTCCGTCAATGCCTTCTGCCATACGTTGGAAGTGCTTTTCACGATATTTTGCTTCAATTAAATCAAGATAGTTTTCATCTTTAATTAAGGCATCATAATGTGATAAATCTACATCTTTAAAGATTACATATGAACGATCTAGCATACTGAAGACCAATTGATACATGGTATCAAGATCCCCCATTGCCTCATCTGAGAAAGTTTCTCTTTCCTCAAACATTAATTGATAGAAACCAACAACATTGGTTGAAAGATCCGATATACGTTCGTAGTTTTTAACAATCTCTAAGTATTTAGTATACGTTTCCGCAATCAATTCATTGTTTAATCCCGATTTTGCAATTTTTAGAAGATAGGTCGTAATCTCAGTATCGAGTTTATTAACCATCCCTTCCAATTGGTCAACCACATCTTTATCCTCATCATCACGAGAATGTAAGTATCGTTGTGATGATTCAATCGATTCACGCACCAAATCAGCCATCTGAAGCGTCGCTTTTTTGGTCAATTGTAAAGCAGCATTGGGATAAACATCAATTAAGTTTTCGTCCAAAGGTTCCAATTTACCGCGCACTTTGATTTTTTCTTCTCCTGGGATTAAGAATTCCAGTGCTCTAATACTTGCAGGCACAAATGGAATTACCAAAATCAAGGAAGCAAGGTTGAAAACCAAGTGGTTAAGTGCAATGGCCATCTCCGGTGTACCATTCATATAGTTGTTGAGCGAAGTTATGAACGCTGAATAAGGAACAATAATCATCATTCCAATTAAAGCACCCACAACGTTATACAAGGCATGGAACCATCCAGCCCGTCGTGTGGCAACCGATCCACCAATAGAAGCGACAACAGCAGTGAGTGTTGTTCCAACATTTGATCCATAAACAAAAGCAGAAGCAACAATCATATCCATTTCTCCTGTCACAAAGAGTTTTTGAACAATACCAATGACAGCCGTACTTGAATTAATCAATGCGGTCGCAATGGTTGATCCACCTAAAGCAAGCCATGGATTGGTTCTTAACGCATACATACTGTCATGGAATTCTTGGAATTCTTGGATAACAAGTAGTTTCTCACTCATCATTTCAAGTCCCACAAATAATAATCCAAAGCCAAATAAAACGGTTCCCCAGTTTCTAAGTTGTTTGCGTTTTGCAAGTAAGAGAATCAAGACACCCATAAACACAAAGTAATGTCCCAATTCTTCAACGTTCAAACCAATAATCAAAGAAGTCATCGTGGTACCCAAGTTTGCACCAATTGAAATTCCAATCGCTGATTCCAATCGCATCAAACCCGCACGCACCAAAGATATAGAAATAACAGTTGCAGCTGTAGACGAGTTCATAATTGCCGTAATAATCGTACCGACAAGTATCGCCATGAACAAATTGCTGGTGTATTTCTCAATATATTGATTTATTCGAGGTCCCGCTGCTTCTGTCAGCCCATCACCTAAGTAATGTATCCCAATCATAAACAGTGCCAGACCACTTAAAATAACATTTAACTCTAATTTTGGAGCCATACCAAATAAAGCCATATTGTCCTCCAGTCATAATCCCATAATAGGTCTTTATAATTATACAATTATAGATAATAAAAGACAATTTATGAATTGTTAATAAAAATTAACAAAACAAAAAAGAAGAGTTTTACCTCTTCTCACTTTACTTTATCCGTTACTTTCATAACACGGGCTTGTTGTGAACGGGCTTGATCATCAATTCTTAACCTAATGTAAGTAATGGTTACATCCAGCTGTGGAATCGTTCTATGCTCAAGCGAGTTAACACGACGGCGTGTCGTACGAATTTCATTGGCCAAGATGAAACACGTTTTCTCAAGTTCAGCCAAAGCGATTAAACGCTCACGAACCTTTGGATGCGATTGTTTCATTTTATCAATACGATGATGCGATTTAAAAATGGAAGATGACTGTGTCGGTGTACTCTCTGATATAATTTCAAATTTGGGTACACTCATCCCAAAAACCATCTCATTACGCATCTCAACTTGGAGCGATTCATTCACCTCTTGGAGGTTCTCATTAATGATCTCTTCATCCATCTCAAGACTTGCATAAACATAATCTTGACTCATTAAAGCAAAATCAGTCTCAATTTCTCGACGCATATTTTGAGCATCATCATAATACTCCATGAATTGACGAATTAAAGAGTCTTGTTTTTCTTTAAGCAGTTTATGACCTTGTTTGGCAATGTCTCTTCTTTTTTGAAGATCATTGAGGACCATACGGGTTGGATTCACATTGAGGCGGCGTGTCATGATTCATCATCTCGATAGTAGCGTTCAATGAACACATCACGGACCCGTTTGAGTTCAGCTTTGGGTAGCATCGACAATAAATCCCAACCCAAATCAAGGGATTGTTCAATGGTTCGATTGGTATAGAATCCCTGTTTGATAAATTCTTGTTCAAAACTATCCGCAAATTTAACGTAAAGTTTGTCTAATTTAGAAAGCGAACTCTCTCCTAAAATCGAAGCCATTTCAACCACAGATTTACCATGTGCATAGGATGCAAAGAGTTGATTCATCAAATCCGCATGATCTTCACGGGTCTTGCCTTCACCAATTCCTTTATCCTTCAAACGACTCAAACTGGGTAAGACATCCACAGGGGGTACAATTTCCGAACGATTTAGATCTCGGTTAAGTATGATTTGTCCCTCGGTAATATATCCTGTTAAGTCAGGAATGGGATGTGTTTTATCATCTTCTGGCATCGACAAAATAGGCAACATGGTCAAGGAACCTGGTTTCCCCTTCAGTCTTCCTGCACGCTCATAAAGGCTTGCCAAATCGGTATACATATACCCTGGATAACCACGACGTCCTGGAATTTCTTTACGAGAAGCAGAAATCTCACGAAGTGATTCTGCATAATAGGTCATATCCGACATAATTAAAATTACGTTCATGTCTTGTTCAAAGGCCAAATATTCAGCGGCTGTAATCGCCATTTTAGGCGCAATGATACGTTCAATAGCCGGAGCATCAGCCAGGTTCATAAACATAACGGTACGATCAATGGCTCCCGTTCTTTGGAATTCATCCTCAAAGAATCGGGCTTCTTCATAAGAAATACCCATCGCACAAAACACAACCGCGAATTCAATTTCATCGTTAAGAACTGTTGCTTGACGTGCAATTTGTGCTGCTAACTCATTATGAGGCAATCCCGAACCCGAGAAAATCGGGAGTTTTTGTCCCACAACCAAGGTATTCAAGACATCAATGGTTGAAATCCCAGTTTGTACAAATTGATCAGGATAGTTACGTGCCATTGGGTTCATAACTGCCCCATTGATATCACGTTCTTCAAATGAAATTAAGGTAGGACCCTTGTCATTGAGTTGTCCCTTACCATCATAAACACGACCAATCATACTTTCAGATACTTGGAGTGTCATGGGTTTTCCCATAAAGCGAACCCGTGTTTCTTCCGGCGTAATTCCCATATTGGATTCAAATAACTGAACCACTGCCGCATCGCCATCGATTTCTAGGACACGACCAATACGACGATCATCATGACCAACGTAGATCTCAACCAATTCATCATAGGCAACCCCTTCAACATGGTCAACAATTAAAAGTGGTCCTACGACTTCTCTAATACTTTTATAACTTCTCATGCATATTCGCCCCCTTCAACCAATTTTTCAAATTCTTTTTCAATGGTTTGCGGAATCGATTCAAGTGGACTTAGATCATCATCTGAAACATACTTCATTCTTGAAATGAGGTATACCGACTCCATATTCATAATATCTGCAATATAAACATGATCGCGATTGAGATAATCATTGGCTTTATGATAAAACTCAATAATATTTGACAACATTAAAGCTTGCTTCTTAAAAGAAGTATAAGTGTCTTCATCTTGGAAAGCATTTTGTTGTAGGAAGTCTTCACGAATCATGCGCGCAACTTCTAATTTTAAAATATCTGCATTACTCAAGGTATCTCTACCCACGAGTTGTACAATTTCCTGTAGACGACTTTCTTCTTTCAATATCATCATGGCTTGTTGGCGGTTTCGAGAAACATTTCTACCTCCCATTTTACGCACAAAACGCTCCAATGATTGTTGATACAGCGAATATGAATCCAACCAATGAATGGCAGGGAAATGTCTTGCATAAGCAAGTTCAGAATCTAAAGCCCAAAAGACTTTTACAATTCTTAAAGTAGCTTGGGTCACGGGTTCTGATAAATCTCCACCTGCAGGGCTAACTGCCCCAATCATGGTTACTGAACCCACTTCTTTATCCTCACCCAAAGGTGTTACAATGCCAGCACGTTCATAAACTTCAGCCAGTCTTGAACTTAAGTAGGCTGGATAACCCTCATCTCCTGGCATTTCTTCCAAACGGCCACTCATTTCTCGAAGGGCTTCGGCCCATCTTGAAGTTGAATCCGCCATCATAGCGGCATGATAACCCATATCTCTAAAGTATTCAGCAATGGTCATACCAGTATAGATAGAAGCTTCACGTGCGGCTACAGGCATATTGGAAGTGTTTGCGATTAAAACAGTTTTATTCATCAATGGGGCATTGTTACGTGGATCATGGATGGCTGGAAATTCATTCAGCACATCTGTAATTTCATTTCCACGCTCACCACACCCAACATAAATCACGATGTCCGCATTGGACCATTTCGCAATTTGGTGTTGGACTACGGTTTTACCAGAACCAAAGGGTCCAGGTACTGCAGCAGTTCCCCCTTTTGCGACAGGGAAAAAGGTATCAATGACCCTTTGACCTGTAATCAATGGCTCTTTAGGCAAATGCTTGTTTAAATAGGGTCTTGCTTTACGAACAGGCCATCTGACCATCATGGTAACATCATGTTTTGTGCCATCATCAATGATGGCTACAGTTTGAGTAACATCAAATGAACCTGCCTCAATGTGGGTAAGTACCCCTGACATACCGACTGGAACCATAATGTAATGTTTGAGGTGGTATTCATTAACATACCCCAACATATCACCTTGATTAACTGAGTCCCCCACTTTTTTTAAGGGAATGAAATCCCATTTCTTTTCTTTATCAATAGACTCAAAATGGAGTCCGTGTTGTAAAAAGTTCCCGGATGCTTGTTCGTATTGTCCCAAATCACGGCCTACGCCATCAATGATTTGAGAAAGGATCCCAGGTCCCAATGTAATACTGAGCGGTCGATAGAGTGATGTTACTGGCTCACCTACCTTAATACCCGATGTTTCTTCATAAACTTGAATTGAAGATTTACTCCCCCGAATTTCAATGATTTCTCCAAGTAGTTTTTTATCAGAAACATAGACAGTATCGAATAAACGTGCGCCTGGTATGTTTTCAGCTACGACCAAGGGACCAGATACTTTTGTGATTACACCATATGCCATTTATCTTCCTCCTAACGTGTTTGTATTCCAATGGATGACGCCAAGACATCTTTCAACCTTCTTTTCGCAAGCGAACTGGTTGGGTCTTGACTGTCAAATAATATATAAGCCAAATCTTTTTCATAATTGGTGAAAAAATCTTGGTATGTACGGTAGACTTCATTACTCATATAAGCAATCTCAACACGACGCGATCGCAGTTCACGATCCATCACCATTGCGGGTTCACTTTTATTCAAAGTCACCACATCCATCCCAAAACTGGCCATAAGGGGCTCTTTTTGATTGAATGTTAAATAAACAACATTAGACATAAAAATCCCTCACAATCTTATCAGCATCTACTTTTAATACCGATGCCTTTTCTTTAATTCTTATGTTCTCTAATTTGAGATTGTAAATTATCGCTTTTGCAACAATGCCGTCCAATCCCATAGCACCCTCTGAAAAAGGTTTAAATCTTTTATAGAGCGCTTCGTCCATGGCCTTACGATACGTATCCAAAGACAAGTTCACTAAGGATCTGAAGTAGGGTGATTTATAGGCAACTTGTGCTGCATTTTTAGCCCCATCAAATTCATGTTTTGGGATATATCCCTCATGAGATAAGGCAGGTCTTTTTCCAAGCCTCAAAAAATATTCCAAGGCATAAAAATCTATCAGCACCTTACCATAATTTTCAGCTACAGACCCCGGTTCATGATTCACAAAGAGTTCGAGTACTTGTGAATCTTTAAGTGCTTTTAATCCCATGTATTCTGGATAATAAAGCATGTTCAAAATAGGGGTCGGCACTGCTACAGATTCAAGATAATCCTGCATTTCAATCCGTTTTTTTGAAATCCACGCATCCACAGACCCTTCTATTTTCAAGTCATCCAATTTTGAAACCATTTGCATCACTTGAACATTTTCTAGTAAGTACTGACTACGCATTGTCTTCTCCAAATAAGTTCACCAACGTGATTTTCACAATGGTATCGTAATTATATTGGAACAAGCGTTTAAATTCACAATCAACATCATAATTCTTAAATTTCAACACAAATCCAGGTGTCATCTCTTTATCTTCCAAGACTTGATACTCTGTACCATGCGAACTTAAAACTGCAGGATAATAGCTTGAATCAACTGAGATACGTGGTTTTTCTTTACCATCTTCTCTAGCCAAAACGGCATCCAGCTTGGTGATAAAACCCTTTGTGTCCATGGTTTGAAGTCTTTCTAAGGCCTCTGCCATCACACGATCTACCAGTTCATGTTTGTAATTATCTACATCCATCTGGGCTTCATGGTGACTTTTCTTAACTTCATTTTTATAGATTACAAGGACTTCTTCATCTTGTTTTTTCTTTGTTTTTTCAAATCGCTCTTTCGCTTCATCCATCATTTCTTGATAAAGCTTTTTACCAGCTTCGTTTGCGGAATTAATTTCCACATCCATTGCGGCTTGGACATCTTCTTTGATGGAATCAATGAGAGCGCCAATACCTTTGGTAGTCATTAGAATGCCACCTGGTTAAGCAAGATGATTGATGAAACAAACGCCAATAGCGCATATGTCTCAACCATAACTGCATAGATAATGTTCTTGGTCATTTCATTTTCATTACGGGCCAAGAGTTGTACACCAGATACCGCAACGCGTGCTTGTGCTAACGCAGTCGGACCCCCGACAATTGCCATCGGTAAACAAGCCACAAAAATATACAATCCTTCTTGCAGTCCCATTCCCACATGTAAACGACCCAAGGTCATGATTGCGATAACAAAACCATATAGACCTTGTGATGCAGGCATCATTTGTAATAACAAACTCTTACCAAACTTTTCTGGTTCATCCATCAAAAGTCCAGTTGTAGCCTCACCCACCATACCAACACCAACTCCAGAATTATAGCCTGGGATAATGACAACCAAAGCCATTCCCAGTAATGCAAAGATTAGGCCCCCATAGTTTAAGATAAATTCAGATACTGTCATACTTTTATTCCTCCTCTAAATCAATATACGTCGGTTTTGCGATGAACTCTTTAAAGGCTCGACCGCCACCCACAAAAAACTTACCGAAAAATTCAACATAAGTTAAACGCGCAGAGTGCACATAGGAACTCAAACCACTAATTAAGAGATTAAAGGTGTGCCCTCCTATAAACAAGAATACGCCAAAGATGACCCCAATAAATCCCATACCTGAAACCATGTCGACCATCATATTAAACGCCAATCCAATCGAGGCTCCTGATAGACCCAGTGCCATCAATCTTGAATAAGAAACCACATCCCCAATATAATTGGTTAAACCATATAAGCTATAAAGACCTGAAGCGGCTTTACCACCCGCAGTTTTCGCATCGCGTCCATTGGTAAGGACAATCCCAACCATCCCAATAACCATTATAATGGTGGCAAGGGTCGTATAAGGTGCCATCACATCCGTAAACATTTGTGATACCAACACAACCGTCCCCAGTAAAGTCATATACCAAAAAATAACATCATAAATTATGTAACGTTTCTTATCATTTTTAAAATAAATATATCCTTTAATTGCCAGTCCATAAAAGAGATGGACAATCCCAAATCCAAGTGCCAAAACCAGGATTGTATTATATTCACTGCCAATATCCACCAGCGCCTTCATGGGCACAATACCGCCAAAGAAGGAACCATAAATCAATCCCCAAAATGCGGTAGGAATGGACACGTACATCAACAGTCGGACCATATCTTTGGTGCCTTTTTTCAGGTTCAAATATTTTTGAGCCAAAAACATCACAATCCCCATCACCAAGCCATAGCCCACATCCGCCAACATCATCCCAAAGAAGAATGCATAGAATGGTGCCAGAAGTGGCGTGGGATCCAATTCATCATATCGTGGTTGTGAATACATATTGGTAATCGGTTCAAACGCGGATACAAATTTATTGTTTCTAAGTTTAATTGGAATCTCTGGTGAAGTGGCTTCTGCTTTTTCAAGTGATAAATCATAAACAGATTCTGTTACCTTTGAAACAACGGCTTCAAAAGCTTCCCAATCTTCTTCATAAACCCAACCACTCATATACGTAACATGTTCAGAGCTTAAGAATTTTTGTTTGCTTTCTTCACGCAAAGCCTCATTTCTAAGCGCTTCATAGTGGGCTTTCAGAATTTCTTGATACAAGCCCAAACGAGACATACGATCATCCATATTGGCCCGCTTATCCAGCGTACGACGCAGATACATCTTCATCACCTCTAAATATTTTTCAATGTGTAAAGAAATCGATGAACGCAACTCCACCTCATATTTATCAACCAAGACATAGACTTTGTCACAGTAAATTGGCGCTGGAATGACCACCATAATAGAAGCTTCTTCCTCTTTTTTGGGCTCATACATAAAGTAAATATCTTTAAGTTCACTTAAAACTTCAACCAATTCATCTAAATGCTCATTGGGTACTTTACCAATAATCGGTTTAACGTTTTCCAAACTCTTTAAAAGTTCAGTTGAAAAATCCGCATCTTCCCAAGGAAAATGAATATTAAAATTTTCAACCAAATGGGTAGCACTCTCATAATGTTCTGCATACATATCCAAAATATTATCCAAGTCTGTATCCGAAACAATTTGATCCAGTTCATTAAAGTTCATTGTTTTTAGACCCAAGTCTTGAAATAGATTACCTTTAGAACCCGCTTTTTTCTTAACCTCGTCCAATCTTTTTAATATCGATTGAATATGGTTTTGCTTATCCGCATTATCTTCAAAATCATAAGTACTTTCATAGAGAGAAAAACCCGCTACTTCATCCACCTTATCCTTAAACATAACATTTTTATATCTTTGAAGTGCCAAAAGTAATGCGTCCACATCCTTATTACGAATCAGTAAATCAAACTCACTCATCTTAACGATGGCCATGGGTCATCACCTCCATAATAATATCTTCGATCACTTGTTCACGATTCTTTTCATACTGCTTTGAAACTTGATCAATGATGGCTTCTTTATGCGCCATGATTTTTTCACGTTCAACATCTGCTTCATCGAGCGCTTTTTGAATATTTGCTTCATGTCTGCGTTCTAGTTCACGTGAAATAGACGCAATCTCTTGTTGCGCTTTATTTCGATATTCACCGACAATGGCTTCCTTCCGACGGGGAAGATTTGTTTTTTGCTCTTTGATATCGGCTTCAAGTTCAAGAATTTTTTCAAACTTATCGTTCAACACTATCGCCTCCTTAATTTTCAAAATGTGTTAAAAGCTGCTTCCCTTTATTAAATAGAGAATGCTTCGGTAGATTTAATGATTGTTCAATCAGCAATAAGACTTCGGATTTTTTAACCCCTTCGTAGCGGCCCAATCCAAAGATACCTTCTAAAGTGATCACAATCATCAGTTTTGGATATTCTAATTTTAAATATCCTTCCGTTTCACCTTGAGTCACAATATCACCCAAGATTTCATCAATACGTTTGAGATAGATGCGGTGAAACACATCCGCAAAAACAGTATTTTGATGCCATCCAAGTACAGATTTACTTTTTGTATATGGATGAATGTCATAATACGCTTCCATTAATAATAGGAGTCGTTCAAAGAAATCAAACCGAGAACTCTCGAGTTTTTTATGCAGTCTATCCACATGTGTAGAACACACATAGTTTGCGACCGCTTCAAGAATTTCTTCTTTAGACGAAAAGTAATAGTACACCAAACCCTTCGCAACTCCAGATGCTTTTGCGATTTCTGAGACTGTCGTCTTTTCATAACCTTGCATTGAGAAAAGGCGCAATGCGACTTCTACCAGTTCTTGTTTTCGAACTTCTTTTTCTTTGTATTCAGTCATAATCATCTCCTGCCACTCAGTTATTATAGCAAAAATGTTGACCGCTAGTCAATTTTAACAC
>WPCK01055838.1_pt1 | contig 17790 bp, 14 predicted proteins | sample 5399851 | NCBI WGS metagenome assembly WPCK01 (sample SAMN12869471, study PRJNA574797) | sludge metagenome | isolation source: wastewater treatment of pH11 | place: China:Beijing | collected 2019-05-20 | reverse complement strand
GATGGCGAAGTGGTCACACCTGTTCCCATCCCGAACACAGAAGTTAAGCACTTCAGCGGCGACAATAGCATAGCCTGCCTATGTCAAGATAGCACGTTGCCAGATAATCAACTCCCAATTCACTTTGGGAGTTTTTTTATGTTTTGCTTAAACTTTTGGGTATAAAAAAAGGATTTCCTTTGCATGAAATCCTTTTTGTGTATACTATTTCTTTTTAAATACAAACAAGAATTTGCTTAGTATATAAATTAGAGCCAGTAGGATGGTAGTTACACGATTTTGCGCTGTGGTGGCGTTAAGGATAATATGAACAAACAAGAGGGCATAGCTAATATATGCAAATCGTTGCAACTTTCCCCATGTGCTCGGCTTCATTCTTCGTCGAACAAACATGTAACTGGTAATAAATAATGGGATCATTATTATAAAGGATAAGAGTCCAAACCAAGGTATCGCAATGTTTGCGGTTAGAATCTTGTTAGCAAATGAAAGTGGATGAACGAGTAGAAAAATAAATCCAACAATCGAATAAGGGGCACGAACTGCTTTTAATCGCTTTGTCAGCTTCCAACCAACGGGAAGAGCCCCAGCCATCATCACAATGTAGAAAAACGAGAACCCAACGTACCCCTTTTTAAAAGGTGCCAAAAGACTTAACGAAGGGGTAAGTGCGAGTAGTATGACTGCAATCCATGCAAGTATGTAAATCCATTTTCTGTGTTTAAGAATGAGTTTAAATTGAAAGAAGGCGAGCAAAGTCAAAAGACTAATCATGAGCGGACTAAACATGTGATATCCTCTTTTCTTTTTTAATTAGTAACGGATCGAGAATGTAGAGAAGCGGTGGCATAATCATAAATGTAGCTACAATGGCCAGCGCGATATTAATCATAGTCATGATTCCAAAATCCTTTAAGATAACAAAGCTAGAGAAGATTAGAACTGAAAATCCACCCATGGTTGTTAGGCCAGATGCAAGAATAGCTTTTCCGATTTTCGAGGTTGTATAAGACAGTGCGTCCATACGAGGTAAACCATTTTTGCGCTCTTCCAAATATCGTTCCATCATCATCACAGTCATTTCAGTTCCCATACCTAGTACCAAAGCTCCAAGAGTGGCGGTGATTGGCGTCCACTGAATTTGAAGTAGATACATAAGTCCACTGGAGATACCGATAATCAGCAAAACAGGGATAATTGGGATGAGTGCTTTGATTACATTGCGATAGAGTAAGGCAAGTGCGATGAAAACAAGAATTAATCCAAGCAAGGTCATTTTAATACGGCCATCGGTAAGACCATTCACCATTTCTACATCGAGCATGGTCTTGCCAGTTAAATGCGCCTCCATTGGACTTGTGGTGAGTTGATTTTGCAGATCTTTTGTAAATAGATTGAGTTCTTCTGTCGAAAGATCCGCAAGTTGTACAATGAGTATTGTTTCAGTCGTAGCTTCATTGATAAACATATCCAACTGCTTATCTGGTAGTGAAGAAAGAACTTCGAGGGGTATGATTTCATCATCTACATCTTTTTGGTTGAGTAAGTAGGGTAATCCCTTAACAGCCACAACTGAAGCGGAATAATTAGTTATTAAGTGGGCAGATAGATATTCAATGTAGTCATAATTGGTTTGTGTCAGTACATTGTCATCTTTAAAGTAAACAATCAATTGATCTGTGCTTCCCACAGTGTCACGAAGGTGTCTTAAGTCCTCAAGAGCCTCTAAATTTTGTGGCATAAAAGTTTCAATGTTGGTTTCAACAGAGATTTTCGAATCCACTACTAATCCCAATCCAGTAAATACAACGAAGATCACTAAAATGATATATCGAAACTTGATAAGATGTTTGGTAAACCTTGTCGAAAACAACGTGTCTGGATTGCTTTTTAGTGCTTTCGGCTTGTAACGATCGGTTTTCTCTCTATTTTGAACAAATTGAGCTGCACGTAAAGTGGGTAGTAATAAAAATATACTTCCTGCAAATGCCACCACAACACCAATACTAAGCATTTTTCCAAAATCCTGAATCATAGGGACTGGAGATATAAACAGTGAGATAAATCCGACCCCTGTCGCTACAACAGCAATGAAAACAGCTTTACCTATATGTTTAGCAGTTGTTGTAACATCATCATTTTCCTCAAAGCGGTTATGAAATTGGATCGAATAGTCAATACCAAGTCCGATAAGAATGGGGAAGACAGCCATGGAAACCATGGTGACAGGCACATTGATCCAACCCATAAAGCCCAATGTGGCTATGACTGAGACAAAGATAACACCCAGGCTAAGCATGCGCCATTTTACTTTGAACACAAGGGATAACACAAGAAACATAAATACAACAGAAAGAGCGACCATGAACATCATGTTTGATTTCATCGCAGACTTCAACGCTAAGTCTAAAACAGATTTACCGGAAATGGTTAATGTTGTTTTTTCGAAATGATTTTGATCAAAAACAGTCATTACCTGATGGGTTACAGATTCTTTGGTTTGATCCTCAAGATTTCCATTAAGTTTAATGACCATCAGAAGTTGATTGTCATCAAGTATGACATCTTCAAATATAGTCCGAATTTGATGGTTTTCATCATAGATTAGTTGATCAACTTCATTTTGTGTCGTTACAATGGTTGGTTTCATCATAGCACTCTTGTTTGCAATCATGGATAAACCATTGGAAATTTCACCTAGGTTATCGCCCATACTCTTAAATCCAACCGCAAGGTCTTTAAGCTGTTCTGGTGAAATGGATGATTGCATCTGTGATTGAATCACACTTAACTCGTGGGATAAAGTAGATTGTATTTGTGTCAGCGAGGTAGCTGTTTGACGTGTTGCATCCTGCATGGGTTGCGTGTTTTCACTCATAAGGCCCAATCCATTTGAAATGGAAGACAATTTCTCTGACATCTGATCTAGCAGCAGCTTCTGATTTTCGGGAAGCTGGTTTGACAAGGTAGCCAATTGTAGTGTTATTTGATGTATTCCCTGCGATGTATCACTAAGATGTGATTCCAACGCCGAAAGTCCTTGATTCAGTTGTGACTGACCAGCACTTAGTTGAGAAAATTTACTCGTCAGTAAACTTAGATTTTCAAGTTTCTTCGCCATTTCATTTGGATCCATCATGTCAATTGATTGAAGTTGTCTGGAAACATCTGTTAATATTGATGATATTTGTGTTAGTCCAGTGCTCATTTCACGCACATTGGAAATAAGCATTTCACTTTGCATCTGTGTGCCCATAGCCAAGATGGAAGCAGGTGATGTGATCGAAAAAATATGAGGATTGTAAGACAGCTGTTCTTCGATTTCGTATAGTTTCATCATCACATCCGGGTGTAGTAGGTTTGTATCGGATTCTAATAACACAAGGATTGAGTCTCCGCCGAATGTTTCTTCCATCTGGGTTGTGTGGATATAGACCGCTTGATCAGGTTGGACCAACGTATCGTAACCAGTAGACAATTGAATGTTTGTGGCTCCGATACCCATCGTAATTGTGACAATAATAGCTAAAAAAAGTAGTTTAAAAGGATTCTTATAGATTGAAGAACCTAGCTTGTTGAATATAGATTTCATTTTTACCTCTGATATTTCTATTTAATCATTAAATTAATAAGATTTGAAACGAATAATTCTTGCTCTGACTCATTTTCTGGTGAGAAATATAAGTAAGATAGCAATAACCCAATTAATAACCGAAGATGAAAATCATCCAAATGGACATTGAGTCGACCTAATTGCTCTTTATATTGAAGTGCCATTCTTTTAATGAAATTTTCTTTAAGCTGAAGCCGATCATGTTCCAAAAGAATCAGTTTGATTAATCCCTGATTTTCTTTGATGAAGTTTAGGCGCATCAATAGTAACTGAATCAGTTTGCTTTTAACCGAAGTGTTTTCATCAATCTGTGAATCTTCGATCGAAGAGATGGATAGTATGGGTTGCATGATTTCATCGAACAATTGCTGTTTAGATGAAAAGTAACGAAATAAAGTAACCTCTGAAATATTTGCTGCTTTAGCAATGGACGCTGTTGTTGTAGAATCAAATCCATTTTGAACAAACATTTCCATCGCGCTTTGCAAAATCTGGCTTTTCCGATCTTCTTTAGTCAAACGCACTCGCTTTTTTATGGTCATAAATCCTCCTGTGTATGTAAGTACTTACTTATATTATCATATTCTAAAGTTATGTCAACGTGTAAATAAGGATTTGCAATATTGTCATCAGGGCCCACTGAAAGGCGTTGTACGTATAAAAAGAGGTGGAAAAAGGTTAAGAGAAAAAAGGGAGAAAAAAAGGGTAAAAAGAGTTGACAGTGGTATGGGGTATTTGGTATTATGTACAAGCCTGCTCGAGACAAGTGCTCAAAAAGGCAAATTGATCTTTGAAAACTAAATAGGAAACATCAAGTACAAGACAATAAAAAAAGAACTCTGTCAAGAGTAAAAATAACTAAGCTAGTATTTAAAAATGAGCAATCAAACGGAGAGTTTGATCCTGGCTCAGGATGAACGCTGGCGGCGTGCCTAATACATGCAAGTCGAACGAAGAAGTAAGCTTGCTTACTTCTTAGTGGCGAACGGGTGAGTAATACATAAGCAATCTGCCCATATGCCTGGGATAACCGTTGGAAACGATGGCTAATACCGGATAGGTGAATTGAAGGCATCTTTGATTCATTAAAGTTGGGAAACAACACATATGGATGAGCTTATGGCGCATTAGCTAGTTGGTGAGGTAACGGCTCACCAAGGCGATGATGCGTAGCCGACCTGAGAGGGTGACCGGCCACACTGGGACTGAGACACGGCCCAGACTCCTACGGGAGGCAGCAGTAGGGAATTTTCGGCAATGGGGGAAACCCTGACCGAGCAACGCCGCGTGAGTGAAGAAGGCCTTCGGGTTGTAAAGCTCTGTTGTAAGGGAAGAAGAGATCATAGAGGGAATGCTATGATTGTGACGGTACCTTACCAGAAAGCCACGGCTAACTACGTGCCAGCAGCCGCGGTAATACGTAGGTGGCGAGCGTTATCCGGAATTATTGGGCGTAAAGGGTGCGTAGGCGGCACATTAAGTCTAAGGTTAAAGTTCGAGGCTCAACTTCGGATTGCCTTAGAAACTGGTGAGCTAGAGTGCAGGAGAGGGCAATGGAATTCCATGTGTAGCGGTAAAATGCGTAGATATATGGAGGAACACCAGTGGCGAAGGCGGTTGCCTGGCCTGTAACTGACGCTGAGGCACGAAAGCGTGGGGAGCAAATAGGATTAGATACCCTAGTAGTCCACGCTGTAAACGATGATTACTAAGTGTTGGAGAAATTCAGTGCTGCAGTTAACGCAATAAGTAATCCGCCTGGGGAGTATGCACGCAAGTGTGAAACTCAAAGGAATTGACGGGGGCCCGCACAAGCGGTGGAGTATGTGGTTTAATTCGAAGCAACGCGAAGAACCTTACCAGGTCTTGACATACCGGGCAAAGCTCTAGAGATAGAGAAATAGTTATGCCGGATACAGGTGGTGCATGGTTGTCGTCAGCTCGTGTCGTGAGATGTTGGGTTAAGTCCCGCAACGAGCGCAACCCTTGTCTTTAGTTACCATCATTCAGTTGGGGACTCTAAAGAGACTGCCGGTGACAAACCGGAGGAAGGTGGGGATGACGTCAAATCATCATGCCCCTTATGACCTGGGCTACACACGTACTACAATGGCGCATACAACGGGAAGCGAAGTGGTGACATGGAGCAAATCTCAAAAAGTGCGTCTCAGTTCAGATTGAAGTCTGCAACTCGACTTCATGAAGTCGGAATCGCTAGTAATCGCGGATCAGAATGCCGCGGTGAATACGTTCTCGGGCCTTGTACACACCGCCCGTCAAACCACGAAAGTTGATAATACCCGAAGCCGGTGGGCTAACCGCAAGGAGGCAGCCGTCGAAGGTAGGATTGATGATTGGGGTTAAGTCGTAACAAGGTATCCCTACGGGAACGTGGGGATGGATCACCTCCTTTCTAAGGAGAAAAAAAGCAAACCAAGTTAAGTGCAAAGATGTTCCTATTTAGTTTTGAGAGGTCAAGCGATTTCTCAGAAATGTTCTTTGAAAACCGAATAACAGAAGATAGACATGATCTTTCTTTTTAGTTGTAATAAGAAACACGAGAAACAAAGAAAAAAAACAGTTAAGCAATCAAGCGAACACACAATAAAAAAAAGTAGTGATTAAATAAGAAAGAGCGTACGGTGGATGCCTAGGCATTAAGAGATGAAGAAGGACGCAGCTAACGGCGAAACGCTTCGGGGAGTGGTAAGCACACAATGATCCGGAGATATCCGAATGGGGAAACCCGATACTGGTAATGCAGTATCATCTATAAGTGAATCCATAGCTTATAAGAGAGAAACCCAGCGAATTGAAACATCTTAGTAGCTGGAGGAAAAGAAAATAAATAATGATTCCCTGAGTAGCGGCGAGCGAAAAGGGAAGAGCCCAAACCGACATGAGTCGGGGTTGTAGGACCACAATAAGGTATGAGTACAAGTTAGTTGAATGGCATTGAAAGGCCAGCCATAGAAGGTGCAAGCCCTGTAAACGAAAATGCGTACCGCCTAGTGGGATCCTGAGTACGGCGAGGCACGTGAAACCTTGTCGGAATCCGCCGGGACCACCCGGTAAGGCTAAATACTCCTTAATGACCGATAGTGAACCAGTACCGTGAGGGAAAGGTGAAAAGAACCGCGGAAGCGGAGTGAAATAGACCCTGAAACCGTATGCTTACAAAAAGTCAGAGCCCGTTAAAGGGTGATGGCGTGCCTTTTGTAGAATGAACCGGCGAGTTACCATGTCGTGCGAGGTTAAGTTGAAGAAACGGAGCCGAAGCGAAAGCGAGTCTGAATAGGGCGAAAGTACGATGCGGTAGACCCGAAACCAGGTGATCTAGCCATGACCAGGTTGAAGTTTGGGTGAAACCAAATGGAGGACCGAACCGACTACCGTTGAAAAGTTAGCGGATGAGTTGTGGCTAGGGGAGAAATTCCAATCGAACCTGGATATAGCTGGTTCTCCCCGAAATAGCTTTAGGGCTAGCGTCAAATGTAAGACGTGTGGAGGTAGAGCACTGAATGTATGATGGCCCCATCTCGGGGTACTGATTGCAATCAAACTCCGAATGCCATACGTTATCATTGGCAGTCAGACTACGGGTGATAAGGTCCGTGGTCAAAAGGGAAACAGCCCAGACCGTCAGTTAAGGTCCCAAAATTCATGCTAAGTGGAAAAGGATGTGGGGATGCACAGACAACTAGGAGGTTGGCTTAGAAGCAGCCACCCTTCAAAGAGTGCGTAATAGCTCACTAGTCGAGTGACCCTGCGCCGAAAATTTACCGGGGCTAAGCATGATACCGAAACTACGGATTCTAGAGTGATCTAGAGTGGTAGGGGAGCGTTCTATACACGTTGAAGGTATACCGTAAGGAGTGCTGGAGAGTATAGAAGTGAGAATGCCGGTGTGAGTAGCGAAATGACGGTGAGAATCCGTCACACCGATTGCCCAAGGTTTCCAGGGGAAGGTTCGTCCGCCCTGGGTAAGTCGGGACCTAAGATGAGGCTGAAAAGCGTAGTCGATGGATAACAGGTAGATATTCCTGTACCCGCGTACAAGTGATGGAGTGACAAAGAAGGCTAACACAAGCCAGCGGATGGAAGAGCTGGTTTAAGCGAGGTAGCAGAACGATAGGCAAATCCGTCGTTCAATGCGAAGGCGTGATGAGGAGTGAACGGGTGACCAAGTAGCGAAGTGTGTGATGCCAGCTTTCAAGAAAAGCTTCTAGCGATAATTGTATGGCGGCCCGTACCAAAACCGACACAGGTGGGCAAGGAGAGAATCCTGAGGTGAGCGAGAGAACTGTTGCCAAGGAACTCGGCAAAATGACTCCGTAAGTTAGCGAGAAGGAGTGCTCTTGTAAAAGAGAGCCGCAGTGAAGAGGCCCAAGCGACTGTTTAACTAAAACATAGCTCTCTGCAAAGTCGTAAGACGAAGTATAGGGGGTGACGCCTGCCCGGTGCTGGAAGGTTAAGGGAATTTGTTAGGTGCAAACCGAAGCATTGAACTGAAGCCCCAGTGAACGGCGGCCGTAACTATAACGGTCCTAAGGTAGCGAAATTCCTTGTCGGGTAAGTTCCGACCCGCACGAAAGGCGTAACGATTTGGGCGCTGTCTCGGCAGCAGACTCGGTGAAATCTTAGTACCTGTGAAGATGCAGGTTACCCGCAACTAGACGGAAAGACCCCATGGAGCTTTACTGTAGCCTGATATTGAATTTTGAGCAAGTATGTACAGAATAGGTGGGAGACGAAGAAGTGTGGACGCCAGTTTACACAGAGTCGCCTTTGGGATACCACTCTTGCTTGTTTGAAGTTCTAACCGACACCCATGATCTGGGTGCGGGACCGTGTCAGGTGGGCAGTTTGACTGGGGCGGTCGCCTCCTAAAGAGTAACGGAGGCGCCCAAAGGTACCCTCAGATTGGTTGGAAATCAATCGTCGAGTGCAAAGGCAGAAGGGTGCTTGACTGCGAGACTTACAAGTCGAGCAGGGACGAAAGTCGGGCTTAGTGATCCGGCGGTTTCCAAGTGGAAGGGCCGTCGCTTAACGGATAAAAGCTACCCTGGGGATAACAGGCTAATCTCGCCCAAGAGTTCACATCGACGGCGAGGTTTGGCACCTCGATGTCGGCTCATCGCATCCTGGAGCTGTATTAGGTTCCAAGGGTTGGGCTGTCCGCCCATTAAAGCGGTACGCGAGCTGGGTTCAGAACGTCGTGAGACAGTTCGGTCCCTATCTGTTGTGGGCGTAGGAAATTTGAGGAGCGCTGTCCCTAGTACGAGAGGACCGGGATGGACATACCGCTGGTGCACCAGTTGTTTCGCCAGAAGCATAGCTGGGTAGCTAAGTATGGACCGGATAAGCGCTGAAAGCATCTAAGCGCGAAACCGACTCCAAGATGAGATTTCCCATTCCTAGTGAAGTAAGACCCCTGAAAGACGATCAGGTTGATAGGTCAGAGATGGAAGCGTAGTGATACGTGCAGTTGACTGATACTAATAGGTCGAGGATTTAATCACACAATACAACACGAAAAGGAAGATATATATTTTACACCTTCTGTTATTTGGTTTTGAGAGAACATGCTCTCGATCTGGTGACGATGGCGAAGTGGTCACACCTGTTCCCATCCCGAACACAGAAGTTAAGCACTTCAGCGGCGACAATAGCATAGCCTGCCTATGTCAAGATAGCACGTTGCCAGATAATCAACTCCCAATTCACTTTGGGAGTTTTTTAATGCCTGCATAAAGCGTTGAAAATTTCACAAATCTACGATACAATGGAGTCGTCGATAGAAAAGGGGTTTTATTTTGAAGAAATTTTTAAACTCACCATCTTTTTTTCTGTTATTAACACTTTACGCGTTCTGGCTGCTGTTGGCACCGGATCATCTTTTAACTCAGTTGATTGTGGGTCTTTTTGTCAGCATTCTTGTCGTGGTGTTTAATCAGAGCCTATTTTTCACTTCGTCTGAACTGACAAAGCTTACAGGAAAGAAAATAAGACGATGGGTATCTTTTATTTTTATACTGCTTTATGAAATTATTAAAGCGAATATCGAAGTTGCAAAAATAGTTTTACATCCAAAACTTCCGATTTCACCTATGTTTGTTACGATTGAGAATCCATGTAAAAAAGATTTCTTTCGTACGTTATATGGGAATGTCATTACACTAACTCCCGGAACACTAACCGTTGATCTAACTGAAGACCATTTACTCATTCATTCACTGATTACTACAAGCTCGCAAGCACTTGAAGAATCAATCTTAAAGCAACAAGTGGTACAACTTGAGGAGGCAGGCAAATGATTATCCATTTATTTATAGCAACAGCAATCTCTCTTGCAACCATGGCGTTCGCAAGCTTATATCGCGCATATTCCGGTCCAACACCTGCAGATCGAGTTGTTTCAATTAATGTTATTTCTACGAAGATCACCGTGATGATTGTATTGATTGCGTTGATTATTAAACAAGATAGTTTTGTGGATGTAGCACTTGTTTATGCAATGATGGGATTTATTACAACAGTAAGTGTTGCAAAGTATCTTGAGAAAGGCAAGTTGTTTTAGGTGAACGTATGGAAATATTTAGAACAATACTTGTCGGGTTGTTACTAGCAGGAGGTATCTTCTTTTTTCTGGTAGGAACCGTGGGACTGATTCGATTACCGGATGTATTTACACGAATGCACGCTACTACAAAAGCAGATACGTTTGGTGCCGGATTCATTTTTTTTGCAAGCATACTGTATCGCGGTTTTGATGCTGTATCTTTAAAAATTCTGGTTGTTTTGATCTTTATTTGGATAACGAATCCTACGGCAGCCCATATTATCGCAAAAGCTGAGTTCAAAAAAGAAGGAAAATCCTTCGAAGAAATCAGTAGAAAGGACTAATATGATCGTACTAAATGTTATTATCATTTTATTTTTAATAGTATGTGCCATAGCAGTTGAACGTACAAGAGATTTACTAGGGGCAGTTGTTATATTCGCGGCATATAGCTTGGCCATGGCTGTACTTTGGTTGATGTTACGAGCTCCGGATATCGCTCTTACAGAAGCGGCTATCGGGGCAGGTGTAACCACAATTCTATTTATCGCTGTCATAAGTAAAACAAGGAGGATGGAAAAATGAGCAAATTGCTAACCATTCTGGTATTAGCGGGACTCTTTGTTATTTTGGTTGGCAGTATTTTGCGTATGCCTTCACTAGGGAGTATTGATAACCCTTCATATAATGAAACAACGACCTATTATCTTGAACATGCAGTGGAGGAAACCGGTTCACTGAATGTCATAGCAGCCATTATTACAGACTATCGCGCATTCGATACACTAGGTGAAACGACAGTTTTGTTTACCTCGATTGCGGCGGTGATTTCTGTGTTGAAATCGAAATCGAAGGGAGGACATTAGGATGGACGATTTGATAGTAAAGACCATCACCCGTTTAATTGTTCCCTTCATTCAGTTATATGGAATCTATATCGTTTTACATGGTCATTTGTCTCCAGGTGGTGGCTTTTCAGGAGGAGCCATTCTGGGTGCTAGTATGATTTTATTTACGCTTTCATTTGGTTTGGAAGAAGCCAAGAAAAAAGTACCTCATCGCATTTCCATGCTTGTGGAAACTGGCGGGATTCTCTGGTATATCGGCGTTGGGATGATTGGATTTATTTCGGTTGGCGTACTTTGGGGAAACAAAATCGCGGGATTTGATCTTGGTGACCCAGGCAGATTGCTTAGTGCCGGAATGATCCCTTTATTAACATTAGCTATTGGCGCAAAAGTGGCATCAACGATGATTACATTGTTTCATACAGTGATTGAGGAGGATGAATAATGGAATTACTAACATCAATCTTGGATCACATCAATTATATTGGTGCGGCAGCACTATTTGTCATTGGCCTATATACTGTGTTGACTCATAGTAATCTACTCAAACGAATCATTGGTATCAATATTATGGAAACATCCATCTTTCTCTTTTTTGTTTCTATTGGTTATGTAAGTCAGGGACAATCTCCGATTATTCAGTTGAGTGAAACAACCGCTATTTATGTCAATCCGGTTCCTTCCGCACTGATTTTAACGGGAATTGTTGTTGCGGTTAGTATTACAGCCTATGCACTCAGTCTAATTATAAATTTATATAAAGCATATGATACATTGGATTATTTTGAGATTATGGAAAAGAGTCAAGAGGTAAGTTCAAATGATTAGAATGTTACCGGTATTTAACCTATTAGTCTTACTTGCAACAGCCGTGTTGATTCCGGTTTTTTCAAAGAGAGTCTTTACAAAAATCAAACAGATTTCAACAGTTGCTATGCTCTTTACTTTTGTATCATCGGTTATTTCACTAGCTTATGTAGTTCAGTTCGAAGGGTACTCGATTGTTTTTGGAGGTTACACTTCAGCTATTGGTATTGAGTTAACCATTGATGCATTCAGTGCATTGTTTGCGGTGTTTATTTCTGCACTGGCTTTCTTGATAATTGTGTACTCATTTGCGGATATCACACACGAGATTGACGAAGATCAGTATGGAAGCTACTACACATTGGTATTCATTCTATTATTTGCCATGATGGGAATGACTTATACGAATGATTTATTCAACATGTATGTGTTTATGGAAATCTTATCCTTAACCTCCTGTGCGATTATTTCAATTAAACGTAAAAAGGCCAACTATCTTGCGGCACTTCGATACCTTGTGTTAAACACGATTGGTTCATTGTCAGTCCTTATGGGAATTGCGCTGATCTATATGGTCAGTGGTCACTTGAATATGGGACAGATTTCATTAATTATCCGTGATATCTGGCAACTTTACCCGGGAAATATTATTGTGGCACTTGGATTTATACTAACAGGTTTATCCATCAAAGCTGCTGTTTTTCCTCTACACGTCTGGCTACCGGACGCTCATAGTAATGCGCCAACACCGTCAAGTGCCTTACTATCCAGCATTGTTGTTAAAGTGTATGTCATTGCTACCATTAAACTATTGTTTAAAGTCGTCGGTGCAGATATTGTAACATCTCTTCAAATTCCACCGGTCATTACCATAGTGGCTGCGTTGGGTATGATAATGGGATCTATTTTTGCCATCGGTCAGAAAGACATCAAGCGTATGCTTGCATATTCGAGTGTTGCTCAGATTGGTTATATTTTTCTTGGCATTGGATTAATGAGTGAACAGGGTCTTTCCGCTGCTCTTTTTCATGTGATATCTCATGGGTTTATGAAATCCGCCTTATTTCTGAGTGCTGGAGCAATTATTTACTATAAGAACCGCAGAAATATCAAACTGTTTGATGGGCTTGGCTATCAGATGCCAGTAACGATGATTATATTCTCTTTTGCAGCACTAGGTATGGTAGGAATCCCAGGTTTTAGTGGATTTATGAGTAAGTTTTATCTGCTGGTAGCTATTCTGGATGCGGGAGTTCCATTTTATCTTGGAGTGATTCTTGTTTCGAGTTACCTTAATGCAGTATATTATTTACCCATCATTATTTCAGCCTTTCTGAAAGAGGATAAAGAGGGAGTTCGAACCATGAAGGTTGAAAAGCTACCGAAAACTATGCTTGTTCCTCTTATCATTATTGGTGTCGTCATAGTCTCGATTGGCTTCTATCCACAGCTGATTATGCAGTTTATTGAATTGGCCGTTGCTACACTCATCAATTAAACGTCCTGCACTTGCCAAGTGCAGGTTTTTATTGTACAATCAATGTGCAAGTATATATTGTTCGTATTTTCACAATATAGACAAACGGGAGAAGATTTAATGGAAAAACATACAGAAAACAGTTGGTTGGGCAAGTTGTATTCGGGCCTGAGCTATCAAATCAGAAACTTTTCATTCCATGCAACCACAGTCATGTTTGTGGCTGTTGCTTCGCTGGTCTTTTTTATCATGCTTACACAGACGGGGTTAGGGTCGAATATTTTAATGACAAAATGGGTGCTGGTACGATTTGCAGTAACTACACTGAGCAATATTCCATATCTTCCGATCGTAGTTTTAGCGCTTCCATTAGTTGGAGGTTTTTTTGAGTTATATTTAGGCCGGAAATCTGATAAAAAGCGTGATGTTATGATTATTTATATTACCTTTATTACTTTACTACTCATCATGGCGATGTATCCAAAGGCAAATGATGGACGTATGTTTATGCAATTAAATCAGATTTTAGGACTTGGTCTGAGCTTTAAGGTGGATATGCTTGGCTTAACCATGTTATTTATTACCGCCATTCTTTGGTTTGTGGTGATGATATACTCACATGATTATATGATGCATGAAAAGCACAGAAATCGCTTTTACTTCTTTCTGTCCATTACGTACAGTGCGATTTTAGGTACAATCATGGCTGGCGATTTACTTACGATGTTTTTGTTCTTCGAAATTCTTACGTTCAGTTCCTATATGCTGGTATCTCATGGGGAAAAGAGGGAAAGCATTGAGGCAGGATATAATTATATATTTATGGGTGTTCTTGGTGGATTGAGTATTTTGCTTGGAATGCTACTGCTTTATGGTTATACCGGGAGTGTCACTTTTATTTCCAAGGCAGCAGAGTTTGCGTCTATGGGTTGGATGGGATATGCCATAATTTTATTACTTATGCTTGGCTTTGGTATCAAGGCAGGCATGGCTCCTGTACATATCTGGTTGCCTAAGGCTCATCCGGTGGCACCAACGCCAGCGAGTGCCCTGCTTTCAGGGATCATGATTAAAGTTGGTGCATTTGGTATGTTACGGGTAGCCACAAGCTATTTGTTTCCTCTTGTTGCACAGATATCAGATTATAAAGATCCGCTTTGGAATAGTGCCAAAGGAGTCGGTGGTATTGTGATCTGGTTGGGAATTATTACGATGGCTATCGGTGTATTCTTTGCCCTTCAGCAATCCAATATGAAGAAGATGTTGGCTTATCATAGTGTATCTCAGATGGGATATATTGTTTTAGGAATCGGAGTTGCTCTTTATCTTGGAGCCAAAGGAGCTATGGGATATTCAGGTGCTCTTTATCACATTATTAATCATGCCTTATTTAAATCCTTATTATTTATGATTGCGGGTGTTATCTATTTACAGACACATGAGTTAAATATGTATAAACTGGGTGGACTTTGGAAAAAGATGCCATTAACTGCTTTATTTGCTCTTATAGCTGCACTTGGAATTACCGGTATGCCATTGTTTAATGGTTTTGCCTCCAAGTCACTATTACATCATGCGATTATTGAAGCATATCAGTACGGGCATCCATCCTTCCGCTTCGCAGAAATAATGTTTAATGTCATAAGTGCAGGCACAGTTTGTTCATTTATCAAACTATTCGGTTTTACTTTTCTTGGGAAGTTACCTGAAGAGTATCAAGATTTAAAACCAAAACTTAGTGCCATGCATTTAGCTATGGGTGCCGTTGCTGTGATGATTATTTTTGTCGGATTGTTTCCAAATTATATTTTGGACTTCTTTATTTTACCAGCAGCTTCGTCACTTGCCTATGACCCATATTTTATTAGCAAGTATCTGTCGGATATTCAGTTCTTTAATATGACGGATATGTCTGGAATGATATGGATTTATATCGGTGGAGCGGGTATTTTCTATATGGGAATCAAGTATCATCTGTTTCACATCCATTTCCCTCAGTGGTTACACATTGAGTACATCCTATTCTATCCGGTTCATAAAGTGATGCATTGGTCATGCAAAGTGATGGGACATTGCTCTTGTGAAGCAGATGTGGTTGAACTTGAAAACTCAGTGGACAATCCATTTGCTACGGAGGAGTCAGCACTTAATCCAATACGTATGGGATTAATTGAGCGTATGGTTACAACCATTACCGTCTTTACAGATCGATATGAGATGAGTCTGATTCGTAGTGATGTCACCATCTTTACCATCGTTCTAACAACCATTCTTGGACTACTTTATTTCTTTGGTTAAACTCCCCCTGGGAGTTTTTTTTGCGTTGACAGTGGCAGGGGGGTACGGTAAGATAGAAGCACGAAAGCAATCCTGCTGATCTGAGGTGTTTATATGAGAGTTTTAGAGGTTATCCTACTTTTTTGGTTACCGTTCATTATCATTTTTTTGGGACTGTTTGAGGCAATCATTGTTCCTATGATGGATGAGAATCATCGGACAGCACGACGTGTGTCTGTTCTTGTTTTTATTGTGATTTCTACGTTGCTGATTGGAATTACCTTCCCACGAGTCCTTGTGGAGCCGATAGAGTATCATTTTGGCTCTGTTTTCGGGATGGGTATATTCTTCAAAATTGATTTGCTTAACTATATACTGATGGTCTTTGCGGGAATCATTTTCGCAGTTGCGGCATTGTATAGTATGGAATACATTAAAAAAGTCGAGCATGAGCGAAGTTTCTACTTTTTCTTTATGATCAGTTATGTGTCCACCATCGGATCACTGATGGCTGGAGACTTGTTGAGTTTCTTCCTTTTCTTTGAAGTTATGACGTTTAGCACCTACGGTATGATTGTGCATTATCGAACGGATGAATCACTGGAAGCAGGGAATGTCTATGTATATATGGGAGTTATTGGTGGTCTGGCAATTTTAAGTGGTATTTTACTATTGGCTGCCTATACTGAAAGTTATCAATGGGTAAACCTGGCAGATAAGTTTAGTCAGCTGGGGACTGTCAAATATTTGATTGCGGGACTATTTATCTTTGGCTTTGGTGTTAAGGCCGGATTGGTTCCATTCCACTTTTGGTTACCAAAAGCGTATAAAGAAGCACCGATTTCAATGAATGTCATTTCTTCAGGTATTCTTACGAAAATTGGGGCGTATGGATTACTTCGTGTTGCCACCATTATCTTTTCGGTATGTGCATGCGAAGCGCCGATAGCTGATCCTGTGTTGTGGAGTACATCAAGAATCATTGGTGTCATCTTAATTTGGTTAGGTATACTATCGATGGTTGTGGGCGTGTTTTTGGCACTTATTGAAGAGAATATCAAAAAGATGCTTGCATATCACAGTGTGAGTCAGATGGGTTACATTGTTATGGGTATTGGAGTAGCTGCCTATCTTGGTTACAAGGGAGCTATGGGATTTACCGGCAGTTTATTTCACATGATGAATCATGGACTGTTTAAAGCCCTTCTGTTTATGGTTGTGGGTATCATCTATCTGGAAACAAAAGAGTTGAATATGTATCGGTTGGGGGGTCTTTGGAAGAAGATGCCTATGCTCTTTATCATTGCATTGATTGCGGCACTTGGAATTACCGGGATGCCATTATTCAACGGTTTTGCTTCCAAGTCCATTCTGCACCATGCCATCGTGGAAGCGTATGAGTATGGCCATCCTTCATTCCGCTATGCGGAGTGGTTGTTTACGATTGTATCTGCGGGAACTGTTTGCTCGTTCATGAAATTTATTGGGTATATTTTCCTTGGGAAGGGAAATCCGTCTCATTTTCAGGTAAAGCCAAAGTATCCGCGGATGATGATAGCCATGAGTATCTTTGCGGTGATGATTGTCTTTGTTGGGTTGTTCCCCTCATTGATTATGGACAAACTACTGATTCCTGCGGTGAGTTCATTCTCTTATGACCCTGCGTTTATTTCCAAGTATCTTACAGGAATGCAGTTCTTTAATTCTAAGGATCTTGGAACCATGGTTATGATTTATGCTTTGGGAACCGCAATCTTTATTATTGGTGTTAAGTTTCATTTATTCCATCAGCACCTCCCTTCTTGGGTGAATGCTGAAAAATGGATCTATCGCCCTGTGGACAACTTCTGTGAGAAGTTTCCGGAACTTTGTGTTATCCGATATGAGAAGCCTATGGTTCTTGGGGATGTCTTTATTTATGTGGTGTTATTGACTTTTATTCTAGGTGCATTGATTATCAGCCGACTCTTCTAGGTGCAAAAGCACCTTTTTTTAATGGGTATGACAACCCACTGAAAGGCGTTGTACGGATAAAAAGAGGGGAAAATAGGTTAAGAGAAAAAAGGCTTGAATTCGATTGAAAGTTCCGTTTTGAATCAAAGTTCCGTATTTAGTGGTAATATGGGACTTTTTAAATAAGGAAAAGGGTAGATATAAGTTCAAAATGAGATATAATATGGGTGAAAACAGGATATTTAAACACAGT
>WPCK01218948.1_pt1 | contig 17793 bp, 8 predicted proteins | sample 5399851 | NCBI WGS metagenome assembly WPCK01 (sample SAMN12869471, study PRJNA574797) | sludge metagenome | isolation source: wastewater treatment of pH11 | place: China:Beijing | collected 2019-05-20 | reverse complement strand
GCCCCATGGCGTTCGCCACGCTGAACCCTGCGTCCGGCTTGTACGGCGTGAGGAGACAGAGGCGTTCATCGTGGACGGCCCGACGTGCATCCGAGTCACGGAGCCGCTTCAGCAGACTCTCCGCCAGGGCTCCTACGGTCTCGCCCCCGGCATCGAGGGCAGCGGCCATGGCCAACTGATCTACGCCGCGTGCACCTCCGGAGACGACCGTCCAGCCACGGCTCACCGCCTCACGGGCGGCGTCGCGAGCCACCTCGGCACCGGACTCGTCAACGTTGCGCGATCCGACGATGCCCAAGGTGGGTCGGTCAACAAGAGAAAGAGGTCCGGCGCCGTGGAGTAGCGGAGGCGCCTGCCGGTCGAGACGGCGAAGGCCTTCGGGGTATCCCTCGTCGCCGTCAACGACCGTCCACACACCGACGTTGCCCAGTTCCTCGAGAGCGAGAGCGAGGCCACCTGCCCGATCCAGCAGGCGCACGCACCGCTCCGCCTCACCTGCGTCGACGCCTCTGGCGGTGAGGTCCCCAACCGACGCTCCCACCAAGGTGCTGACGTCACCCACTCGGTCCGCGAGGTCCCAGTACTCACGTGCCTTGAGAGGGCTGACATCCCCGGTGTCCACGAGTCGACTGCACAGGCCGAGAACGGCGTACGTGCGATCGGGAAGTGTGGGCATCAGTCGCCGGTTGCCTTGGCCAGCACAAAGGGGTAGACGGCAGACGCACCCGCCCGACGCAGTTCCGCCCCGATCACCGTCAGTGTCCAGCGCGAGTCCACCACGTCGTCGATGAGGATGACCGGGCCGGCAGGAACGTCACCGACCAACGTGAACGCGCCGAAGACGTTGGCTGCTTGCTGTGCGCTGTTGTCCATTTCCTTCTGTGGCCTCGTCTCGCGCGACTTGGTGAGCACTTCCAGGAAGGGTAGGCCGAGGCGATCGGCCAGACGGCGGGCGAAGTCCGGCACCAGCGTCGGCCGGGATGTCGATGGGACGCAAGTGACCCATGCCGGCCGTGGATCTGGCTGCCAGCTCCGCACGAGCTCCGCGCTCGCGACCACCAACTCGTCGTCGAAGTGCTCGTGGTCGTACTTGCCCTCGCGCACGAGGCGGCCCCAACCGGCATCGCCCCAGAGGCACAGCGCCCGCCCCTCGCTCACTTGCTCATCGATGCCGATCTTGCCCCGAAACTGATCGGACCCCGCTGGCCACTGGAGCCGTGGCGGGATCACGACCGGTTGACTACGAAGGAAGTCCACTGCATTGGCGACGGATCTCGGATCAAGTCCCTTCAAGGGACGAGGGGCGCACGTACCGCATCGCCCGCACGGTTCGACGTCGTGATCGTCGAGCTGGGCGAGGAGGTGGACCATCAGGCAGGTCGACGTGGAGCCGTAGTCGTCCATTGCCTTCTGCTCTTGGCGGCGCTGGGCGGTGATGCGCTCGATGCGCTCGGTGGGGTAGGTCCACGAAGACGCCGTCCGATACCAGCTCGCTCGCTCACGTCCGACTGCACCCTCGACCTCCAGGATCTTGAGCATCGCGAGCAGGCGGGACCGTCGCACGTTCACCTTTGCCTCGATGAGCCCGATACCCACGGGCTCGTCCCGCCCCTCGAGGAACGCGAGCACCGCTTCGGCGTCGGCCTGCTCTGGGAAGGCAGTGCTGATGAACCAGTCCTGGATGTCGCGGTCTTCGTGCCCGCGGAGCAGCACGACCTCAGCCCGGTCGAGCGCACGGCCCGCTCGGCCGATCTGCTGGTAGTACGCGATTGGCGAGCCCGGTGATTGGAAGTGCACCACAAAGGCCAAATCGGGCTTGTCGTAACCCATTCCGAGCGCCGACGTGGCGACGACCACCTTGCGCTCGTTTCGGCTCAGCTCGCCCTCGATGACGAGTCGCTCCTCGGAGTCGGTCTGACCCGTGTACGCGACGGCATCGATGTGTCTGCTGCGCAGCCACCGGGCGACCCGATGGGCGTCCTCGACAGTCAGGCAGTACACGATGCCGGTACCCTCCAGCCGCGGGAGCTCACGGGCGAGCCATGCGAGGCGCTCCGCCTGCGACGGCATCTCCAGCACCTGAAGGCGGAGGCTGTCGCGGGCGAGCGGACCCCGGAGCACGAGTAAGTCGTCGCCGAACTGCGCCTCAATGTCGTCGATCACCCGATCATTGGCGGTCGCGGTGCAGCCGAGAACCGGAACTGTGCGAGGGAAGAGGTCGAGGATGCGACCAATCCTGCGGTAGTCGGGCCGGAAATCGTGGCCCCAGTCGCTGATGCAATGCACCTCGTCGACGACGAAAAGTCCGACCGACCGCGCCAGTGCGGATAGCAGGTTGTCCCTGAAACGGGCGTTGTTCAGACGCTCCGGCGAGATGAGCAGGAGGTCCACCTCGTCGTCGTGGATAGCCCGCTCTATCCGCGCCCATTCGTCTTCGTTCGAACTGTTGATGGTCGCCGTGCTCACTCCGATGCTGCCACCCATCTCGATCTGATTGCGCATCAGCGCCAGCAGCGGCGATATCACCAAAGTTGGACCGAGCCCCTGATCGCGCAGCAGCCGAGTGGCGGTGAGGTAGACGATGCTCTTTCCCCATCCCGTGCGCTGTACGACGAGCGCCCGTCGGCGGTCGTCGACGAGCGCCACGATCGCGTCAAGTTGCCCCGGTCGAAACGATGCTGAAGGCCCGACATGTTGGCATAGGAGATCTGCGGCTCGGTCCGTGGTGCTCATGGCAGTTCCCAACAGGTGATCCTCCCTGAGTGCACGTTCGCTTCAGTCGGGGTGGGACGAAGCTGGTGAGTAGCGAACCACGTCGATGCCTCGCTTGGCGCACACCCAGTCAAGCGCTCGATCGGAATCGCCCCCGACGACCGCTACTTGGCGGATGAGCCCGTGGTCGGGATAGGCGCGGGAGAACATATCGGCGCCGGCGATCGCTTGGCCGATGACGTCGAAGTTCAGGTGGGACTTCACCTCGATCAACTCCACCGTGCGCCCACTGACCTGCGCTGCGAGATCGGCGTTCGCCTGCCCCCAGTGGCGCAGCGCTGACTCGCCTGGTTGGGGGGAGAGCCCCGGGATCATCAGGCCATCGAGTCGACGGTGGCTCTTCTTGTTGGGCCAGTCGCCAGGACCGCCGACCCCGATCTTCACCTCGAGCCACAGCACGGGGCAGCCCTGCTCGGTCCAGTACCGATGGAGCAGTTCATCCTCACCTGGGCGGGGGAAGGTTCCGGTCACTTCTGGCCGACCTGTCGCACTTCGACGCCTTGGCGTCGGTACACCCAATCGATGTTCGGCTCGGCCTTCTCCGAGAGGGCGCAACAGGAGATGAGCTCGTGGTCGGGGTAGGAGCGCGAGAGCAGCTCCCGACCCCCGATGAGCACCCCGAGTAGGGGGCGATCGTGGTAATCGCGCGCAGTGAGGACCACCGACCGACCGCAGCGGATGTCGTGTGCGAACTCGCGCTGGTGGTCCTGCCAGTCCAGGAACGCCGGTGTGGCGTGATCGGGGAACTGCACACCGTCCACCACGTGGCACGGCGTGTCCTCAGGCCAATCCCCGTGGGCACCAGATACCACGACGTGTTGGTAGACGCGTCCGCCCTCGGCCTGCTGGAGCCGTCGCAGTCGCTCCCAACGGCGATGGGCGTCACGCCACTTGGCCATCTTCCTCACCGCTCCAGGGTGGGCGAGTGGCAGGAACTCGACCTCCGCGTCCAGGAGCTCCACCGCAACCGGTCGACCATAGGAAGCCGCATCGAGCCTCTCCGGAAGGTGGTCGGCGCCGAGGATCGCCTTCGCCACCCGGAGAGCAGCGTTCCCTAGGGTGATGACTCGGACGGGCTGAACCGCCTCCAGTTCCTCCAGAATGCGGTCGCGATGGTCTCGGAGCGCCTCAGCGACGATCGCCGCCTCTGACGGGTGGCGTCGCAGGTGAACTTCGGGCAATCCGACCCCAGCGGACCAGACCGCAAAGCGACCCTTGATCGCCTTCGCTCCGTCGTCACTGAGTCGGTAGGTCGTGAGACAGTCGGTCAACCAGCAATCTGATCGGTCGACGCCCAGCGGCTCGAGGTAGCGAGCATCGAGGGCTCGGCCGGAGTCGCCGTTCGCCGGCGCCGGACCCACCCAGCCATGGATGGCCTCGTCGAAACCGACGGCGGTCTTCCAGTCCTCGAGGTGAGCGACCGCGTCGACGCCGTCCCAGAAGGGTTCCGGCTCATTGGCGACGGCGAGCGCGGCGATGCCTCTCGCCTTCGACGGTGGCCGCCAATGCGCGTGCAGCGCGCTCGGATACGCGCCCAGCACGAAGGTCGACGCCGGCCCTTCTGGTACTCGTGACACATCACCGAGTGACCCGCCGAACGGAAACAAATAGGACGACAACTCGAGTTCCACCTCTCCCCGGCTGCGATTCCGCCGCAGGCCGGAAGCCTTGCACTTCGAGCGCCTGTACGCGCCGAGTGTGACGACCACCTGCCCTGGCGAGCCGGCCTACGCTCTCCCCATGGCCGAGTCGTTGGTGGTGACACTGGCCGTCAGCCGACACTGCGCCTGGCGCGGCTCGGTCGAGCGAGAGATTCCGTGACCGCGCCCAAGCTCACCGGGCAGGCGCTGAAGGCGGTCCAGCATCGAGGCAGCCACCTGCAGATCATCGCCGCCGCGGGCTCGGGCAAGACCGAGGTCGTCTCACAGCGGGTGGCCGCGCTGCTCGCCGACGGGGTGCCGGCCCGGTCGATCGTTGCCTTCACCTTCACCGAGCGAGCGTCGGCAGAGCTCCGTGAGCGCATCAGCCAGCGTGTCGAGGAGCGACTCGGACGCGCCGCACTCGACCAACTCGGGGGTCTGTTCGTCGGCACCATCCACGCCTACTGCTTCCGCCTCCTCCAACAGTACGTCCCTCGGTACGAGACGTTCGACGTGCTCGACGAGAACCAGCTCAATGCCTTCATCGCCCGAGAAGCGACGCAGCTGGGAGTGAAGGCGCTCGACCCGGACGGCAGGAATCGGTTGTTTCGATCGATCGACGCGTTCCTGAAGGGACTCGACGTGATCGAAAACGAGCTGCTCGACGTCGACCAGGTCCCCGAGCCGCTCGGCGGCATCGTCACCCACTACCTCGAACTGCTCGAGCGATACCGCCTGCTCAGCTACGGGCAGCAGATCGTCCGGGCGGTGCGCGAGCTCGACCGACCCGAGGTGCGCCAGTCGGTCCACGCCGATCTTCGCCACCTGATCGTGGACGAGTACCAGGACGTGAACCCGGCGCAGGAGCGCCTGATCGAACAACTCACGGGTCCCGAAGTGCAGCTCTGCGTGGTGGGCGACGACGACCAGGCCATCTACCAGTGGCGTGGCTCCGACGTCTCGAACATCGTCGAGTTCACCGAGCGGTACCCGGGGGTGGCCAGGTTCACGATCAAGAAGAACCGGCGCAGCCGACCCGACATCGTCTCCGCGGCGAACCGCTTCGCCCGGTCGATCCCTGATCGCCTCGACAAGCAGATGCAACCGTTCCGCTCCCCGGCGCCAGGCAGCCCATCGGTCACCTCCTGGGCCGCCGATTACGAACAGGACGAAGCCGGGTACATCGCCAACGCCATCCTCGACATGAACGACGATGGCGTGCCCTTCCGCGACATCGCCGTGCTTGTCCGCTCGCGGGCTGCGTACCGGCGACTGCTCGACGAATTCGCCACCTTCGACATACCGGTGCAACCCGGCGGCCGAACCGGGTTGTTCGACCAGCCTGAGGCGCGGGTCCTCGGCCGTACATTGGTCTGGCTCACCGGGCTCGACTGGCGCGAGGGCTACGGCTGGGGAGCTCCGGTCAAGGACGCTGACCTCGTCGCGGAGTACACCGATGTGTTCGGTGTCGCCGGTGCACAGAAGCGGCGACTGAAGAACGCCCTGCACCAATGGCAGGCCGCGGCCCACGACGATCAACACCGAGCCGACCTCATCCGGGACTACTACGAGCTGCTCGACGTGCTCGACGTCCGGAGTTGGGACCTGACCGACTCCATGCAGGCAAACCGACTGGGGACCTTGGCGCGGTTCTCTGAACTGCTGGCGGACTACGAGTCGGTCCGACGGCGGTCGCGGGTCGACCCCTCCGTGGCCGGCGAGCAGGTCGGTGGCCAGGACCGAGGGGTCTGGTACTACAAGAACCTCGGTTTCCACATCCTCAACTACGCGCAGGGCTCCTACGAGGACTTCGACGGCGAAGCCGATGCCCTTTTCGATGCGGTCGACCTCACGACCGTGCATCGGGCCAAGGGGCTCGAATGGCCTGTCGTGTTTGTCCCGTCGTTGACCACCGGTCGCTTCCCCTCGACCAAGACCGGCAAGCCACAGCAATGGCCGCTGCCTCGAACGCTCTTCAACGCTGCCCGCTACGAGGGTGGCGACCCCGAGGAGCGCCGCTTGTTCTACGTCGCCCTCACCCGCGCCCGGGACTGGGTGTCGCTCTCACGCCACGAACACGTCACCACCCAGGCGACCGGCGCCAGCCCCTATTGGAGCGAGGTGGTCGCAGAGACCGGTGAGACCGACCCCGACGACCTGACCCCGCCACCGATCGAACCACGCTCCGACCCATCGGCCGAGCTGCTCGAGCTCACCTTCAGCGAGATCGCCTCGTTCCTCGACTGCGGCATGGCCTACCGCCTCAGGAACCTGCTCGGCTTCCAGCCCCGCCTAGCGCCCGAGCTCGGCTATGGCAAGGCGGTCCACCACGTGCTGCGGATGGTCGCCGAGCAGACCAAGGCCACCGGCAAGATCCCCTCCCCCAAACAGCTCGCCAAGCTCCTCGACACGAACTTCTTCCTGCCGGCCGCGAACAAGCCCGCCCATCGTCAGCTCAAGGAGGCGGCGCACCGCCTCGTGAGCAGTTACGCGAAGGACCATCCCGAGGATCTGCACCGAGTATGGGAGACCGAGCGCCCGTTCGAGCTCCACCTCGACGGCATCACCGTCTCAGGTCGCGCCGACGTGATCCTCGACAAAGAAGGTGGCGTGCCCACCGCCCTGGCCATCGTCGACTACAAGACATCGACGAGCGCCGACGCCGACCACGCCTTGCAAATCCAGGTGTACACCGACGCCGGCCTGCGAGAGGGCCTCGACATGCGGGGCGCGTATGTGCACGACCTCAAGGCAGGCAGGCGGTCCGAGGTCGACGTGACCCCATCTGCGATTACCGATGCCGAGGCGACTGTGCTCGCAGCGGCGGAACGCCTCCGAGCGAGGGATTACGCGCCCGACCCCGGCAAGAAATGCCGATCCTGCGAGGTCCGCACTGTCTGCGGGTCGGCAGAGCGCTGACCGTGTGATCGTTGCGTCGTAGGACCTGCTGCATGTTGAGAGGCGCCGCCTGTCACAAGACCGCGGTACTCTCCGGCATAGGCGCTCATGAGGGGGGACGTTGTCCGCAGGCGAACCACCAGTCGATGGAGAGATTGCGTCTGATGAGGACTCTCTGACCCCCGAGACGGATGCTTTCGCGACCGACTCGTCTTGGCGCTACTCGCTCTCCTCGGTTCTTGACCTTGCCGGCTACAGAGACGGCGATCTGCTCGATAGTCCCTTGGCTGCCTGTGGACGATCCGTAGACAGCCTGAGCGACTCGGAGTTGCACAGCACGATTCGCAGTGCGTCATCGGCAGATCGACGCGCGATCTTGGAGTTGCTGAAACTTCCGAAAGGCACCACACCGTCACCGTCTCAGATGGAGATGGTTCGTCGGAAGTTCAGAACCTTGGAGGACGATCAGCGGGTCCACGCAGTGAGCCACCTGGCCCGGCGTGGTGCCGATCAGCTCGACGCGAGGTTGTCGGAGATCTGGGGGACGCCGGTCCCGTCGGAAGAGAGTGATCCAGAGCTTGCGGCCTTCCTCGCCGCACTCGCCGAAGTCGCCACCGATCTCGCTCGAGAGACGAGTCCCGCACTTGCGAGGCTGGCCGCCTTCGGGTTGTCGCTGCGGTGGCCGAGTCTGGGGGGAGCCGCCTATCGGGCCGTCGCACTCGATAGCGAGGCGGCCGACCCCGATCTCGTACCGGGACCTCCCGACTACGAGCGACTGGATCACGCTCTGCGATCGGCCGAGGACTGGTGGGCCGACAGACAAGCCGCGGTCGAGGCAGTGGCGAACGACCTGCTGGCTTCCCGGTTCCCCACAAGCACCGACCTGGCCACCCTGACCGACATGGTGATCGTCGAGGCAAGCATGCCTTTCGTGGGGTTCGGAGAGGCGCTGCGTCGTTTGGCCCGAGACCGCGGTCTCGATGCCCCGCCCGACCGAGCCACCCTGACCGAGCTACGTGCACACCTCGCCCTCTGCTCAACCCACGATGCCGAGAATGGATCACCGGGTCTAACAGACCTTCCCGCCATGCAAGTCGAGGGATCGGTTGCATCCGCGATCGAGGATCTCACAGCGGCAGCGGCCAATGAGGAGCAGGCACGCGCAGCCATCGAGCAGCTTGTCGAACTCGTAGAGCTCACCGCCACGGGCGACGACGCACTCATCGATGATGCTGCTGAGCGACTGACAGATCTGCTGCACGCGTATCCAGCGTGGCTAGCGGCTGGGAACTCCGCGCGTGCAGTGGTCAATGCCACGCTCCGAGGGCGCGTCCGACTTAGTCAGGTCGATCATCTCCTGACAGTCCCGTCGACCTCGCCTGACATCGAGTCGCACGAGGACACGGCGGCAGACTCCCTGACGGGGTCAACGCCCGAACCTGAACCTGTGGTGCCCGACCCCGTCGAACTCGACTCCGTCGAACCTCAGACACCCGTCGCGGACTCGACTTCAGTCGCCGAGGTTGCGGCGCCCACCTCTGCAGAGAGCCCCTACGCGAAGAGCGTCAGCCTGTCAGGTTCAAATCACCCTCAGGATGAGCTAAGTCGTCCTACGTCAGACGACCCGTCTCCGGCGTCCCCCGACGGCCCCGTTCCGCACGCGCCACCCACACCGGCCACAGGCACTCCAGTCGACCGCATTGGCGACGGCGACCCCGAGTTGGCGCGGTTGGAGTTGATGGAAGATATCGAAGCGCGTGCCACCGATTCGGACCGACACGGTCTCGCAGCGGAGGCTGCAGCGGCTTCGGAGAGCAACGTCCGCGCCGACGCACACCGGGCACTAGCGCTCGCGCAGGCGATGCGTTCGAGTACCGGACCCGTCGCTGCTGCGTTATTGCCGATTTTCGCCCGTCTCGCAGGCGGTGCCCTCAACGAACGCTCAACTGTCCCGCTCGTCCTCGCCGCGGTCTTGCGGGCGACTATCTACAGCACCTCCGTCGAGATCCTCAGCCTGCTCAGCACGCTTCGAGGATCCTTCGCCCATGACCCTGGCACGATCGAGTTGATCGACATCGCCCTGCAGGTGGCACGGGCAGACACCAACGTGTCTGCTGCGAGCACGGCCCTACGACATGCGGCGGAGCTCGATGATGCGGTTGCAGCAGCATCAGCCGCCGCGGCCGAGGAGCTGCGGACCGGTGCGAGCCGCACGAACAAGTACACCGCTGCGACCATCGTTTGGGCCACCTGGATCCGCAGCGACGGGATCCTTGGCAGCCTGCTCGATGCCGCCGCAAACGATGACCGGGCCAGGCTCGATGAGGTCACTTCCCGCATCGCCGAGTTGCGAGACCGCAGCCGATTGATCGCCGAGATGCGGTCTGCCGACGCCCGCGCCACAAAGCGAAACCAGATCATCGCCGGGGCTCGCGATCGTCTGCTGGATTGGGCCACCCATGCCCTATCACTCGCCGCGTCTTGGGTGGAAGCCGCAAGGGCCTCGGATGCAGCGAGTGGCTCTGGGCCGGTGGCGAGCGGGCTGCTGGGCCGGCTTCGTGAAGTCTCGCGTACGGCTAGCACCGGCGACCTCCTAATAGCCGCCGAGGGAGACAGCATCACGGTCGCGTGCAATCGAGCTGCCGGTCGCTCGGTTCTCACAACGCTGGCGATTTTCGTAAAGGGCACCGACGAGACCTCCGATGAGCCCGACCCTGGTGAGGTGCTCCTCGACGATCTGCTCCTGGGTGGGGTTCCGGTCCGCAGCGGCGACGGCGTCCCCGCTGGAATCGACATTGCGGTACTACAACAGGCCGCCGAGGCCGACCCAACCGACACCCGGGCGTGGGAGATCGCATTCGAGGCCCACAGCAAGGTGATGGACCACGACGCAACCGCAAGGATCGTGGACCGTATCGCCGACCTCGACGAACAGGCGGGCGAGGAAGCGGCAGCGCGCCGTGCAGTCGCTCTCGAACGGGCAAGGGAAGTTGTGCGCGTGGAGCAGCGCCAAGTGGAAGACCTGTTGGCCTCGGGACGTAGCCACGGACATCTTGATGATGGTGAATGGTCCGCGCTCTCGGGTCGACTTCTCAGCGCGAGTCCCTCCGAGCGAACGGACCTCGGCCAGATCAGAGGTCTGTTGGCTGATATCCGAAGTGAACTCGAGGTTGCCCGTGAGGCGGCGTTCCGAGGGCTCCACGAGCGCCTCGCCACGGCCACCCAGGAGGGAGGCATCGAGCAGAGCGACCTTGACCGCATCAACGAGCGAATTGCCGAGAGTGACATCGCGACAGCTGAGGAGTACCTCGCGCTCGCCGTTGACGGACAACCGCTGCCATCCACGCCTGTTGATCATGGGGAGTTTCGGGCATGGTGGCCCGACCTCGCTGCTGAACAGTCGAAGACCGTCGTGGACAGCCGCCTGGCAAACGCAGCCAGGAAAGGGTCGACAAGCGCAGTCGTCGACTTCTCACACCTTGACCCGGCGACCCGGCTCGACGTGTCCGCGGGCCTTGAAGCGTGGACCACGTTGTCTGCCGGTAAGCCTCGGGGGCAACTCATTGATACCGCGAGGCCACTTCTTGCCCTCCTCGGGATTGAGGCGTCGGAGATGGCCGGGGTCCCAAAAGCCAAGGCGACCAACGACCGGGAATGGCGTCAGATCGTGGGGTTCAAGCGCACGGGACGCGCCCTGGTGCCCGACTTCGGCACACAGTCATCGGGCGCGGCTACCGGTGACACGCTCCTCTGCCTCCTGGCGTGGGGCAACCCCCGACCCGGGACTATTGCATCTTGGATCTCTCAGGAGGGATCCACGCGTCCGGTCATGGTGTGGTACTTCGGAGCTCTCGAGCCAGCCGATCGGGTCGGCCTCGCTGACGAGCTCCGTTCCAGCCACCACCGACGGCCAGTGGTGGTTCTGGATGACGCGATCGTCACGTACGCGGCTGCTGCCGGTGGTCGCAACTACGAGACGGTGATGCGGCTTGCACTGCCGTTCGCAGCGGTCAATCCATACCAAAGTGTTGGGGGTCTCACCCCTGTCGAAATGTTCTATGGCCGTCAAGCCGAACGTGCATCGCTCGGCAATCTGACGGGTTCTGCACTGGTGTATGGCGGGCGACAGCTCGGCAAGAGTTCGCTGCTGCGGGCCACAGGTCGTGACTTCGATGACGGACTCCACCGCCGATCGCTCTACCTCGACCTCAAGGCGCACGGCATCGGAACCACTCGCGCCCCCGAGGCAATCTGGGAGCTGCTGTGGCGCTCCCTCGCAAGTATCGGAGTGCTGAGTGGAGAGCCAGCCGAGAGCCAGATTCGTACGAAGCTGCAGGAAGGCCTGATGCGTTGGCTCGACAGCGGTACTGGCCGAGCTCTCCTGGTCCTGCTCGATGAGTGCGATCTGTTCCTGTCGGCGGATGCTGACACCCGTTTCGACACAGTAGATGCTCTCGACGACCTCATGACTGAGACAGGCCGACGAACGAAGTTCGTCTTCGCCGGTCTCCATCGGGTGCAAAGATTCAAGTCAATCGAGAACCAGCCACTTGCGCATCTGGGTGCGCCCATCGCGGTCGGACCATTGCGTGCACCAGAGGCCATGGCCCTGGTCTACAAACCGGCTGCAGCTCTCGGATATCGCTTCGAGCACGACGAGTTGCCAGCGCGAATCCTCGCGTTCTGCAACAACAACCCCAGTCTGATCGTGTTGTTTATGCAGGCGTTGATTGACCGGATGCTTAGCAAGCCGTTGCGTCGCGCTGGCGGAATCCGTCCCCCCGTTGTGATCACGGACGACGATGTCGAGGCGACCTACTCGAACGGAACCCTCGCAGAACTCATTCGCGAGCGTTTCGAGCTGACCCTTGATTTGGACCCTGCCTACAAGGTAATCGCCTACACCGTCGCCCACGAGGCCCGTGAGCAAGGTGAGGGCATCGAGTTGTCGGTGCGGGAACTACGCGAGATGTCCACCGGCTGGTGGCCACGTGGCCTCGCTGACGTTGGTATCGGGGGCTTCAGAGTCCTTTGCGATGAACTGGTCGACCTCGGAGTATTGGCAAACCGGCATGGAAACTACGGTCTGCGTTCACCGAACATCCTGAGATTTCTCGGCTCAGCCGAACAGATCGCAGACGTGCTCCTGGAGGCCGAACATCTTCGGCCCTCAGAGACGTTCGATTCGTCTTCGGCGCGGCCGCGCATCGGCACAGACTCGGACCGCCGCAGCCCCCTCACAGCCGCGCAGATCGCAGATGTAATTGCCCCCCGCAATCAAATACGACTCGTCGTCGGCAGCCCGCTCGCAGGAATCGATCGAGCCGAGACAGCAATTCGCTCGGCTGCAGAGGGAAAGGCAACCGTCGACGTCGCTGACGCCACGACGACGAGGTTGTCGAGCTTTCGAAACACGGCAGGACGACATCGGATCCTGATCCTCGACCTGGATACCGTCGACACCGCCCGAGCAGTACGCCTCGTCGCCGAAGGTGTCGACCTTCGCCGCAATGCGTCGGGCACGCTCGGCCTTGTCTTCATCGCCAGTTCCAAACACCTCGATCTTTGGCGATCTGCTCTGTCCGGTGATGACCAATGGGATCGTGTCGGCCTCATGGAGACTGGCCGGGTCGACGCCGCGGCTTGGCGCTACTGGATCTCTGAGGCCGAGCTGCCGTTCACCGATGACACCTCCGCTGAGCATGTGCTCGACAGATCGGGGGGGTGGCTCGGACTTCTCGAGATTGCCGCTGTCGAGGGCCGTGCCCGGGGCAGGCGGCGGGCGAACGACCGCTTGGACGAACTCCGTCACGCTGACGTGGCGGCCGATTTGCTGACGCAAGCGGGCATCACCGGCCCTCTTCTCGAGGCGTTCACCGCGATATGCGAGTACTACCCCGAGGGCGGAGAGTACGACGCGATCACAGAGGCGGCCGCGATCGGGGGCGCCGAAGCAGTTGATGTCGAGATTCTCCGGATCATCGGAGCGTTGGACGTCGACACCGCCGGGATCTATCGCCCCGAACGAGTGCTGGCCGCCGCCACGATCGCCTCGATTGGCGACTGAAGCGCCGGGTGGATCGCCTCTGGCGGCTCCCTGGACCCTCCCGATGGCTCGAGGAGGTGGCACAGGATCGACGTGCGGGCCGCAGCGGCGTCATCGTGGTGCCTTCCGTGCACCGGCCCGGTGGTCTAGCCCTGGCACTAAGTGACAGCGCTGAGCGGGCCTTGGGCCACCATGCCCTCGACTCGTCAGATGAGGGACGCTGCGACGCATCCTCTGTCGCGGTGGATGCAGTTCGCCTAGCGGGCCTGTTCGCCGAGCGCCTCAACCTGGACGGGCCTCCCGACCCGGTCTCACTGGCGACCCACCCAGATCTTGGTCGGGTGGACCTCACGGTGGACGCACGTGCCGAGTCGGCATCCGTTCAGTCGGCTTGGGTACATCTGGCAGCCGAGATCGCAGAAGCTGCACGCAACCTGCCCCGCACGACTCGCCCAACCCTGTGGGTGACGGTTGCGCCCACCGTTGACGCCGGCCCTTACCTGCCGCGCACAGACGTCAACTTTCGGCACCGGTGGTGGTGGGGCGTCCTCAGGCCCGTTGACACGATCGTGGCGGCCGAGGACGCTGGCCTGGATGCGGAGGTTGCAGCCTGCGCGGTGGAGATCGTCCGATGGGACCTTGACCTCTTCGAACGCCTCGCCGGCTGGGACGGCACAACCGCTGGTCTTGCCGGCCGCCTTGAAACCGAGGTCGTAGGGGACCCCATAGTCTTCGACGGGGGGACCCTCGGGATGCGTCCAACCGATGCGCTCCTCGATTCCTGGTCGGTCGGCCTTGTGGAGTCGTGGGATGGACGCGTCAGTACTCACGTCATGGTCGAAAGCCAGGTGAGGGCAGACGCCTTCGCTCGAGGCATTTGGGCTGGCCAGGTTTCCCGGGTCCTACCGTTCATCGAACTCGAGCGCTACCGACTCGCCGAATGGCTTGCCGGCGAGGTTGCTGCCGTTGGGCCAACCGACGAATGGGCTGCGACCGACATCGCCGGACTCGAGATCGGACCGCTCTGGGCCTGCCTCAACGCGCACGGCCGGGTGGGTGCACCCCAGAGTCGGGTGAACCTCCTACGCGATCTGCGCGATGCAAGGAACGCCATCGCCCACCGTCAGCCCATCGCCCCGGCGACGCTCTCGTCGCTGCGGAGTCGCGCCGACCAGGACCGCCGAGCATGATGGCGAGTCACGCTCACCACCACACAAGGACATCTGGCCCGCACGAGCAAGTCCAACAAGTCAGCGTCCAGGGATTCTCGACGCCTCCGTTGCGGACAGTTGTTCTAGAGTGCGATTCTTGGCGTCGCCTGTGACGCAGAGGAGACAAATGAGCGCGAGCGGAACCCGTACATGTTCAAACTGCGGCGAGGCGGGACACGACATACGTTCGTGCTCTGTCCCGCTCAACAAGGGAACCTGCAGCGTGTGGCTACAGGGGACATGACGCGCGCAATTGTCCAGACAAATAACGAGCCGACACAACACGATTGAGCCTGAGGTCAACGCCGATCTGATGCTGTCGAAGGTGGATGATGCCGAGCGAGTTCTGCCCTATCTGCGGCGAGGAGGTGGATGCTTATGAGGATGACCCTCACGGGCACTTCAGCATCGACGACGTCCCTTGCACGGTGTGTGGTGTACTGCCCGACGAGCACTCGTGGGGCCCCAAGGCGGAGCACGAGTACGAGAGCGGCATCTGACGTCTATTGATGGCACGGCCACCGACCTGGGGGCCCGGCGCCTGGAAGTCGAAGACATATTGCCGGCGGTTCGGCCGTGTACGTGCTCAAGGCAGGAAACCGACCGAGGTTGACGTGACGCCGTCGGCGATCACCGATGCCGAAGCGACCGCGCTCGAGGCGGCGGAGCGCCTCAGAGCGAGGGACTACACACTCGACCCCGGCAAGAAATGCCGATCCTGCGAGGTCCGCACCGTCTGCGGGTCGGCGGCGCGGTAGCGCCCCGAAGGTCGGACTGCCTCAGGTGGAGCTTGCTGAGTATCGTGCTTTGATCTCGGAGGGGTCGGCGCCGGTCACCCGAGCCAGGTCTTGGACGTAGATGGCGGCAACCGGCCGTTCGCCGCGTGCCTGGAGCCTGGCCACCCGGGCCGCCGCGACTGGCACAGCGGCTACCAGGTCATCAGCAACCCCCGGAATCATGGCCGGGAGCCTCGTCGGCAGCGCCGTGAGTCCAGCCAAGTCAGCGAGGTAGCGGCCCGCGGCGGCGCCGAGCTTGACCCGCACGAGGTCGCGACCCGACGGGGCGAATCCAGCCACGGGGTCGTGGTCGAGCGGACGAAGTCCATTGGCCGCGAACAGCGCTGCTGGGATGTCGATTGTCACGTTGTTTCGACCATCGACCGAGATGATCCTGACCGGAGACCCCGACCTTGCGGAGCGATGTCGTACTTCGGGTGTCACGGGCGATGGCGACCCGCCGAGGTCAGCGGAGCCCTGCTCCTGCCTGTCAGGGGCTATCTGCTCGAGGGCCTGGTCGAGCAACTCAAGGGCCAAGTCGAGCGACTCCTGGTCACTCAGCGAGGACCCGACCTGATAGGCGCTGGCGTTCTTCCCACTCCTCGGCTGGACACCCGGGCGCCCCTCGGCCGCAGCAACCGGCAGGCGCCACTTCAACCGCCGATTTCGTGGCCACAGATAGGCGACGGCCCCGAACTGCTGCGGGCCCTTTCGCCGCAGCATCACATAGTTGTTGTGCCCATCGGGGTTGAGCGACGATCGGCCGATCTCGACCTCGACGTCACCCCGGGATCGAGCGGCATCGAGAAATTCCCTCACGATGCCCAGGTGCGCATCGCTGCCGTTTGAGCGTGACTGCAGGAAGACCTCGATCTCATCGACTCCGCTCGACGCCGCAGCGACGCTGGACCGCCGCGCCTCGAGGAGCACGAAGGCCAAGCCGCCCTGATCCTCGACGGTCGCCTCCAGATCGCATTCACCTAAGGCACCGAGATCGACGTCTCGCCAGTAGAACCGCCACGACTGTTCGGTGATCTGTTCGGCTACCGGTTCTTCCCCGACCGAGGCGTCACCCAACCGCCAGGAGGCGCCCACCGTGGCGGCAAACGTGACCGCCGAGCCGTCAGACGCCCAGAGATGCCCACCGCGCACCCCCGCGTATCGCTCGCCGCCGCCGGGGGCGATCGCTGAGAGCACGCCGACCAACGGGGTCTCGGCGGGCGCGTCGGCGACCACGAGAGGAAGTCGGATGTCGGGAGTCGAGAGCCAGCCGATGTGGTGGTGGCCCGAGGGAAGCGTCTGCAGGCCGATGGTTGCTCCCCGGAAGTCACCGTCGAGCTCCTCGACGTGAGGCGCGGGAAGCGTTGGGTACTCCTCGGCCGGCGCCGGCCGTCGGCCCATGGCAGATGCGAGCGCCTGGCGCATCTCGACCGCGGTGGCAAAGCGCACATCACGTTCGGGGGCACACGCACGCTCGACGAAGATCGCCAGCGGCTCGGGTACGTCTGGCGCAACCTCTCGCAGCGGGATCGGACCGTCACCGAAGGTGTTGCGTTCGACATAGGGATGGTGCTGGCTCAACAACTCGTAGAACACCACGCCCGTCGCAAAGAGATCGGTCGAGACGTCCCACCTCGTGAAGTCGGCGTCCGGTGGTTCGTAGCCGGGCGTCCCACCGACGGTGTCGACTCGAGCCCCGACGGGCGTAGCGATGTTGAAGTCCAGAAGCTTCAGTTGGCCGGCGGACGTGATCATGAGGTTCTGGGGCTTGATGTCGCGATGAACGATTCCCTCGGTCTTCAACCGCTGGAGCTCATCGAACTCTTCTTCCGTCATCTCGTCGGTGGCCTCGAGTGCCGCAATGCGCTCGGCGTCCGGGTGGATGGCGACGAGTGCGTCGAGCAGCTGGTCGGCCAGTTCCACCGCCCGGTCGACAGACAAGTGCTCACCACCAGGCTCGGTCAGTGGCTCGAGGCTGGTGCCATCGACGTACTCGCTCTTCAGGTACCACTGGCGCGGCTGTGTGCCGGTCCGTCCCGCGTCGATCACGTGAACGACATGGGGGTGGTCGATCCGGCGCAAGGCTCGGATCTCCCGCTGCATGGCTTCCAACCCGTACTGCGGGCTGTAGAGCTTGAGCGCGCACTCCATCTCGAGCACCGAGTCGGTCGCGCGGTAGACCGTCGAGAACGCGCCGCTGCCGAGGATCTCGATGCACTCGTAGCGATCCTCGATGACGTCGCCTTCCGCGTACGCGAGCGGGGCCCGTTCGCGCTCCGCTGCAGGCGAGCTTCGACCTGCCGCGTCGGTCCGCCCGCGGCCTTCTGCCGACCCCTGATCGGAGCGTTCCGCGTCGATGGCGGCCAGGAGGTCGGCCGGGCCACCGGTCCGCTCGCGCGGATCCCGGGCGACCCACGTGCCCATGACGGGGACCAGCCAGGCAGGCAGGC
>WPCK01082529.1_pt1 | contig 17803 bp, 13 predicted proteins | sample 5399851 | NCBI WGS metagenome assembly WPCK01 (sample SAMN12869471, study PRJNA574797) | sludge metagenome | isolation source: wastewater treatment of pH11 | place: China:Beijing | collected 2019-05-20 | reverse complement strand
GGGTCATGCCCCAGGGGGTGGTGTAGGCGACGGTCGAGCGCGTCAGCCTCACTGATGTTCTACATGGCTTCGGTCAGTGCGTGTGAGCTCACCTCCTCGAGGTCGCTGTCGATGACGTGGACGCGGGCCTTGGCGAGGCTGTCGGCGGACATGTAGCGGCGGGCGACGGCCCATTCGTCGTGTTGTTCGGCGAGGACGGCGCCGACGAGGCGGATGACCGCTTCTCGGTTGGGGAAGATCCCGACGACGTCGGTGCGCCGGCGGAGCTCCTTGTTGAGCCGCTCCTGGGGGTTGTTCGACCAGATCTGGCGCCAGTGCTCCTTGGGGAATCCGGTGAAGGCCAAGATGTCCGCCTCCGCGTCGGTGAGGTGGTCGGCGGCGTCGGGGAACTTCTCGTGGAGCTGGGCGACCACGCGTGCGTGCTGGGCCCACACCGACGCCGAGTCGGGCTGAGCGAAGATCGTGCGGACCAGGGTCGCGACCATGGCCTGGGCGGACTTCGGGACCCGGGTCAACAGGTTCCGCATGTAGTGGGTGCGGCACCGCTGCCAGGTCGCGCCGGGCAACGTCGACGCGATGGCGTCGACCAGCCCGGCGTGCGCGTCAGAGACCACGAGCGAGGTCCCCGACAAGCCTCGGGCGATCAGGCCCCGCAGGAACGCCAGCCACCCGGCGCCGTCCTCGGTGGTGATCACGTCGACACCGAGGATCTCGCGGTGCCCGTCGGCGTTGACGCCCGTCGCGGTGACCACGGCGACGTTCACGATGCGGCCGCCCTCGCGGACCTTCTGGGTCAGGGCGTCCATCCACACGTAGGTGTATGGGCCAGCGTCGAGGGGCCGGTTGCGGAACTCGGTGACCATCTCGTCGAGCTCGGCGGCCATGCGTGACACCTGGGACTTCGACAGCGACTCGATCCCGAGGGTCTTCACGAGCCCGTCGACCCGCCGGGTCGACACGCCACGCACGTAGCACTCGGCCACCACCGCGACGAGCGCCTTCTCGGCGCGCCGGCGCGGGTCCAACAGCCAGTCCGGGAAGTAGCTGCCCCGACGCAGCTTCGGGATCGCCAGGTCGATGCTGCCCACCCGGGTGTCGAACGGCCGCTGGCGGTAGCCGTTGCGGTGGTTCACCCGGTCCGGGGACTGCTCACCCCACCCCGCCCCGGTGAGGGCGTCGACCTCGGCGGCCATCAGCCGCTGGGCGAACTCGCGGACCATCTCCGCGAGCAAGTCGTTGCCGCCGCTGTCGTCGAGCTGCTTGCGCAGCCACGCCAAGGCCTCCATGTTGTTGTTGTCGATCACCGCGTTGGTTCCTCTCGCTCGTCTTTCGCAGGACTGCAAGAGGCTGACGCGGTGATCGTCGCGTCAGGCGGACCCTTCGATCCCTACACCACTACCTGGGGCACAACTAACATCCGGTAGGGCGCGCCGGGCCAGGAGCATGAAGACGGCAGCCAACCCGGTGAGCACCACCGCACCCGCAATTCGCACCGGGTACGGGAGCTCGGTGAGGATCCGATCCACGTCGATGAGGAAGCGAAGACCGCCCGTTCGCGGCACCTGCTCATCACCGGTCCGCCGCATGACCACGGGGAGACCCTAGGGCGCTGTGGCACGTGGTGCTGCGCTGCCTGGCGGCCGAGACAGGGCCGCTGCGCCGTCGAGGCGACGGTCTACGCGCCGGGGCGGTTGACCGCGTGGACGGTTTCGATGCCGGCCTCGGCGGCCAGCGCAGCCACGACGTCGGCGGGCACCGACTCGGAGGTGGCGAGCACCATCATCGCCGCCGACCCCTCAGCCGAGCGGCCGAGGTGCATGTCGGCGATGTTCACGCCGGCCTGGCCGAGGGTCTGACCCACGATGCCGATCATGCCGGGGCGGTCGTCGTTGCGGACGATGAGCATGTGGTCCGCCGGCGGGATCTCCACGGTGTGGCCGTCGACGTGCACGATCCGGGGCTGGCCGTCGACGCCGCCGAGGGTGCCGGCGAGAGCGTGGCCGGCCCCACGCAGGGTGATGAGGTTCACGAAGTCCTGCGCCGCCGACATCGAGGTCTCGCGGACCTCGACCCCGCGCTCCTCGGCGATCTGCGGGGCGTTGACGTAGGAGACGGGCTCCTCGGTCGAGCCGCCGAAGAGGCCTTTCAGCACCGACAGGGTGAGGATGCGGGTGTCCGACTCGGCGAGCTTGCCCTGGTACTCCACCTCGAGCTCGGGCGTGGCGCCTTCGCAGAGGCCGGCGAAGAGCTCGCCGAGGCGCTCGGCCAGGCCGAGGAAGGGGCGCACCGTCTCGGACGCCTCGCCGGCGCTCACGTTCACCGCGAAGGGCACGAACTCGCCGGCGAGGGCCAAGGCGACCTGCTCGGCGATGGTGTCGCCGGCCTTGTCCTGGGCCTCCCGGGTGCTGGCCCCGAGGTGGGGCGTCACCACCACCGAGTCGAGGCCGAAGAGGGGCGACTCGGTCGTGGGCTCGGCGGCGAACACGTCGATGGCGGCGCCGCCGATGTGCCCGCTCTCGATGGCCTCGGCCAGCGCGGCCTCATCGACGATGCCGCCGCGGGCCACGTTGATGACCCGCAGGCCCGGCTTGGCCTTGGCCAGCAGCTCCTTGCCCACCATGCCGATGGTCTCGGGCGTCTTGGCCACGTGCAGGGTGATGAAGTCGGCCACCGCCACCAGCTCGTCCAGGTCCATGAGCTCGACGTTGAGCTGCTTGGCCCGATCCGGCGAGAGGAACGGGTCGTAGGCGACGAGGCGCATGCCGAACGCCGACGCCCGCTGCGCCACGAGCTTGCCGATTCGACCCAGGCCGATGACACCGAGCACCTTGTCGCTCAGCTCGATGCCCTCCCACTTGCTGCGCTCCCAGCGGCCCTGGACGAGGGCGGCGTGGGCCTGCGGGATGTTCCGGGCGAGGGCCAGCAGCAGGGCGACGGTGTGCTCGGCGGCGCTGAGGACGTTGGACTGCGGCGCGTTCACGACCATCACGCCCCGCTTGGTGGCGGTCGGGACGTCCACGTTGTCGAGGCCCACGCCGGCGCGACCCACGACCTTGAGGTCCTCACCGGCCTCGAGCACCTCGGCAGTGACGGTGGTGGCCGAGCGGATGATGAGGGCGTCGGCGCCCTTGATCCGCTCGAGCAGCTCCTCGGGGGACGGCGCCAGAGACACGTCCACCTCGTGGCCCTGGGCCCGGAGGCGGTCGAGGCCGGCGTCGGCGATCTTCTCGGTGACTAGGACACGGGCCATGGGCCAATCCTGACCGTTGCCCCACTGGGGCCGCCAACCCGTATCGGGGCGGGCGCGGCACTACCGTGCGCCCCCATGGACCACGGGGCGACCGCAGGGGCGGCAGGGGTGCGAGCAGCGTGAGCCGCGTGGACGTGGTCGTCGTCGGCGCCGGTCTGAGCGGGCTCTCGGCCGCGCACCGCCTCCAGGAAGCCGGCCTCGACGTGGTCGTGCTCGAACGCGACCGGTGGGTCGGCGGCCGCCTCGGCACCCGCCTGGTCGGCCCCGCGCTCGTGGACCACGGGGCGCAGTTCTTCACCACCCGCAACCGCAACTTCGCCGAGTGGGTGGACGTCCTGCTGGCCGAGGACCTCGTCTACGAGTGGTGCCGTGGCTTCGGCAACACCGACGGCTACCCCCGGTTCGTGGCCCGGGGCGGGATGGCCGAGCTGGCCCGCATCCTCGCCCGGGAGGTCCCCGTCCGCCTCGACTGCCCGGTGCGGGCGGTGATCGCCGGCGGCGAGCGCTGGCAGGTGGTCATCGACGGCGAGGACGAGACCACCGAGGCCGCCGCCGTCCTGCTCACCGCACCCGTCCCCCAGAGCCTGCGCATCCTCGAAGCCGGCGGCGTCGCCCTCGGCCACGACGAGCAGGAGGGGCTTCCGGGCATCGAGTACGACTCCACGCTGGCGCTGGTGGCGGTGCTCGATCGGCCCCCGAACGTGGCCCGCCCCGGCGCCGTCCAGCCCGACGTGGGCCCCTTCAGCTTCGTGGCCGACAACGAGGTCAAGGGCCTGTCCGAGGTGCCCGCCCTGACCCTGCACGCCAGCGCCGCCCTCTCGAGCGCGCTGTGGAACGAGTCCGACTCGAAGGTCATCGCCACGCTGCTCGACGCCGCCGACGAGTACATCGGAGACCGCCAGGTCCGGGACGTCCAGCTCACGCGCTGGGAGTACGCCACCCCCAAGACCGTGTGGACCAACCGAAGCGTCACCGTCGCCGAGCAGCCCGGCCCCCTGCTCCTCGCCGGCGACTCCTTCGGCGGGCCCCGGGTGGAGGGCGCGTGGCTGTCCGGCGACGCCGCCGCCGCGACCATCCTCAAGCGCATCGGCATCGACCCCGTCACCGGCGCCTGACACGCGATCGCCGCGTTCTCGAGGCGATGGCGCGCGGGTCCGCGCGGCCATTTGCCTCGGGTTCGGCGGGACCCGGCGCTCAGGGGAGGTTGTGGACCTCGACCGGGGTGACGTCACCGGCGGGTGTGAAGCCGAACACCTGGGCGTAGAACGACAGCTCGGACTCGAGGGCCCGGACGATGTTCTCGGCCTTGCGAAAACCGTGCTGCTCGCCCTCGAAGAGGACGTAGGCGTAGGGCAGGCCCTTGGCGTCCAGGGCCGCGACCATGAGCTCGGCCTGGTTGGGCGGGACGACCTCGTCCTCGCTGCCCTGGAGGATGATCATCGGGCTGGACAGGCCATCGGTGTGCTCGATGGGTGAACGCTCCCGGTAGACGGCCTCGGCCTCGGGCCACGGCCCGACGAGACCGTCGAGGTAGCGGGACTCGAACTTGTGGGTGTCCCGGGCCAGGGCGCTGAGGTCGGCCACGCCATAGTGGCTGGCGCCGGCCGCGAACACGTCGGTGGTGCTGAGTGCCTGGAGGGTCGTGTACCCGCCGGCGCTCCCGCCCCGGATGCAGAGGCGCTCGGGGTCGACGTCGCCCCGGTCGGCCAGGAACCGCGCGGCGGCGACGCAGTCCTGCACGTCGACGATGCCCCATGAGCCCAACAGGCGGTCGCGGTACTCGCGGCCGTAGCCCGTGCTGCCGCCGTAGTCGACGTCGACCACGGCGAAGCCCCGGCTGGTCCAGAACTGGGTGCCCAGGCTGAGCATGGGGCGGGTGGCGGCGGTGGGGCCACCGTGGCTGTGGACGAGCAGCGGCGGCCGCTCCCCCGCCGGCGCCTCGGCCTCGGGATTGGCGGGCGGGTAATACTGGGCGTGGGCGGTCCGGGCCTCGCCGTCGGGCCCGGGCTCGGTCGGGAACTCGATGGCCTCGGGGACCGAGATCCACGCCGGGTCCAGGCCCAGGTCGCGCGGCGGACGCAGCAGCTCGTGCTCACCCGTGGCCGGGTCGAAGCGGATGATGGCCGACTCCTGGGTCGGCGAGGCGCCCACGAACACGATGCGCCGCCCGTCGCCCACGATGCTGTCGATGCTGGTGAAGGGCACGTCGTAGCCGAGCAGCTCGTCACGCCCGTTGCGCCGGCAGGCGGCGACCACGGTGCCGTCGTCGAGGAAGGCGTACCGGGACATCCCGAACACCCACTGCGGCGTCCCGATCTCGCCCTCGACTTCGATCACCGGCGCGTCGGCGCCGTCCTCGAAGAGATTCCACCAGTTGATACGGTCGGAGCTGAAGTGCAGCACCCCGGCCGGCGACCACAGGGGTTGGACCACGGACTCCCGCCGGCCCTCCCCGCCGGCGATCACACGGGGCTCTCCCAGGCCGGTCGGGCCGATGTCGGCGACCAGCAGCGTCGTCTCGTCCCACGGCATGTCCGGGTGGTTCCACTGCAGCCAGGCGAGCCGGGTGCCCGTGGGATCGAGCCGGGGCGACGCCACGAAGTCGGGGCCGGAGACGAGCACGGTGGGCTCGAGCGATGCATCCACGGCCATCGAGACGATCTCGTTCACCGCTTCGCCACCGACGGCGGGATGGTGCTCGCGGACGCAGACCAGGCCGAGGCCGTCGGGCGCCACGTCGATGTCGGCGTAGCGGTCGCCCATGGGGACCTCGGGCGCCGGCGTGATCGCGACCGGCTCGGTCGAGCCGGGGTCGAGGCGGTAGAGGCGCTGGTCGGCCCAGTTGGCGAAGAACAAGACGCCGCCGTGCACCGACCAGGCGCCGCCGCCGTACTCGTGCACCCGGGTGCGGGCGGCGAAGCCCTCGGGCAGGACGTCGACGCCCTCGCGCACGATCTGCACCCGGCCGCCCTCTTCGGGTCGGCTCTCGCTCCACCAGACGGCGCCGGTGTCCTGGCGGTCCACCCGGACCTCGGACAGCCCGACCGCCGCCGAGATGACCGTCTCCGCGGTGATGGGCGACGTCCACGCCCCGTACGGCGCCTCGAACCGCTCGGTCATCGCCCCGCCTCGCCGCCGCCACAGAACGTGGCCGAATCCCCAACCCCATCGAAACTCGACGCAATAGCCCCCTCAAAACACGAGTTATTGCGTCGAGAACGAGGAAGGTGGGGGCGGCGACCGCGCCGGCTGGCGATCACGACGTCAGCCGAGGAGGTCGGCGATGCGGCCGACGCCTTCGCCGAGGTCGTCGTCGCCGAGGGCGAACGACAGGCGGGCGTAGCCGGGCGCGCCGAAGGCCTCGCCGGGAACGATGGCCACCTTGGCCTCGTCGAGGATGACGGCGGCGAGGTCGAGGGTGGTCTCGATGCGCCGGCCGGCGATCTCGCGGCCGAGCAGCCCCTCGAACGAGGGGAAGGCGTAGAACGCGCCCTGGGGCTCCATGCACGACACACCGTCGATGGCGTTGAGCAGCTTGTGCATGGTGGCGCCGCGGCGGGCGAAGGCCTCGCGCATCTCAGCCACCGCCGACAGGTCGCCGGAGACGGCGCAGAGCGCGGCGCGCTGGCTGACGTTGGCGACGTTCGAGGTGAGGTGGGACTGGAGGTTCACCGCCAGCTTCACCATGTCGGGCGGGCCGATGAGCCACCCGACCCGCCAGCCCGTCATGGCGTAGCTCTTGGCCACGCCGTTGAGGACGACGCAGCGGTCGGCCAGTTCGGGCACGACCGCCGGCATGGACGAGAACACGTGATCGCCGAAGGTGAGGTGCTCGTAGATCTCGTCGCAGATGACCCAGATGCCCTTGTCGACCGCCCAGCGGCCGATGGCCTCGACCTCGGCCGGCGAATACACCGCCCCGCTCGGGTTCGATGGCGACACGAAGATCAGCGCCTTGGTCCGGTCGGTGAAGGCGGCGTCGAGCTGCTCGATCGACACCTTGAACTCGGACCGCACGTCGGTGGGGATCACCACCGTGCTCGCCCCGCAGAGGGCGATGGGCTCGGGGTACGTGGTCCAGTACGGCGCGGGGAGCAGCACCTCGTCACCCGGGTTGAGCAGCGCCTCACACGTCTCGTAGAGGGCCTGCTTGCCGCCGTTGGTGATCACGACCTGGCCGGCGGCCACGGTATAGGCCGAGTCGCGCTCGGTCTTGACCGCCACCGCCTCGCGCAGCTCGGGCAGGCCGGCGGCCGGCGTGTAGCGGTGGTTCTTCGGGTCCCGGCAGGCCTCGACCGCGGCCTCGACGATGTTGGCCGGCGTGGGGAAGTCGGGCTCGCCGGCGCCGAAGCCGATCACCGGCTCGCCGGCGGCCTTCAGGGCCTTGGCCTTGGCGTCGACGGCCAGGGTGGCCGACTCGGCGATGGCACCCACTCGGGTGCTCAGGCGGACGTCTCGGGCGCTGCTGGGTGACATGGGGCGGGTCCTCGGTGGTCCGGGTGGATGGTGCGTGGTGGTGCGGACGGGCGGGCCGGTCGAATCGGATTCGCTCACCTGCGGCCCTGCCGCGATAGTGGCACGCGATGAGCACCACGCCGCCCGAAATCACGATCCCCGCCGACCTGCTGCCCGCCGACGGCCGCTTCTGCTGCGGTCCCTCCAAGGTCCGCTCCGAGGCCGTCGCCGCCCTCGCCGCCGCTGCGCCCACCTACCTCGGCACCAGCCACCGCCAGGGCGGCGTCCGCTTCGTGGTCGGGGCCCTCCGCAACGGCCTCGCCGAGCTGTTCCGCCTGCCCGACGGCTACGAGGTGATCCTCGGCAACGGCGGCACGACGGTGTTCTGGGACGCCCTCACCTTCGGCCTCATCGAGGAGCGCAGCCAGCACCTCTCATTCGGCGAGTTCTCGTCCAAGTTCGCCACCGCCGCGGCCGCCGCCCCCCACCTCGGCGAGCCCGAGGTCATCTCGTCGCCCACCGGCACCCACCCCGAGGCCCGGGCCAACCCGGACGTCGACGTGTACGCCCTCACCCACAACGAGACATCGACGGGCGTGATGCACACGCCCTGGCGCCCCGAGGGCACCACCGCGGCCGACGGGCTCGTGGCGGTCGACGCCACCTCGGCGGCCGGCGGCCTGCGCTTCGACCCCGCGGAGACCGACGTCTACTACTTCGCCCCGCAGAAGTGCCTGGGCTCCGATGGCGGCCTGTGGCTCGCCACCGTGTCGCCCGCGGCCGTCGAGCGCATCGAGCGCATCGCCGCCTCGGGCCGATGGATCCCCGCCTCGCTCGACCTCAAGACCGCCCTCGACAACAGCCGCAAGGACCAGACCTACAACACCCCGGCGCTGGCCACGGTGTTCCTCGCCGCCGAGCAGGTGGACTGGATGAACCAGAACGGCGGGCTCGAGTTCGCCGCCGGGCGCTGCGACCGCTCCGCCGAGATCATCTACTCCTGGGCCGAGGCCGGCGCCCTCACCACCCCCTACGTGGCCGACCCCGCCGAGCGCAGCCACGTCGTGGCCACCATCGACCTCGACGACGCGGTCGACGCCAACCAGGTCGCCGCCATCCTGCGGGCCAACGGCATCCACGACACCGAGAGCTACCGCAAGCTCGGGCGCAACCAACTGCGGGTGGCGCTCTTCCCGGCCATCGACCCCGAGGACGTGGCCCAGCTCACCCGCAGCATCGACCACGTCCTGGCCGCCCTCACCAGCTGATCACCGCTTCTGGCGGCCCGATCCAGGATGGAGGGCTAGAAAGGGGCGATGGCCACGACCGCTGAGGTGCGCGCACAGCTGACCGGGCCCGGGGGGCCATTCGAGGTCGTCACCGAGGTGGTGAACGGCGTCGAGATGAAGGTCTACAAGTCCTCGATGTCGTCCCTGCGGGAGGTCGCCGCCGCCGGCTTGGCGCGGGGCAACGACCAACCCTTCCTGGTGTACGGCGACCTGCGCCTCGGCCCGGCCGAGTTCGTCGAGCGCAGCAACGCCGTGGCCAAGCACCTCCACGACGACTTCGGCGTCGGCCACGGCGACTGCGTCGCCGTGCTCTCGGCCAACAACCCCGAGTGGTGCCTCTCGTTCTGGGCCACGGTGAACCTCGGCGGCATCCTCGTGGGCCTCAACGGCTGGTGGAAGACCGACGAGATCATCTACGGCTTGCAGGACTCCGGCGCGAAGGTGCTGGTCGCCGACGGTCGGCGCTTCGAGCGCATCGCCGACCACCTCGGCGACCTGCCCGACCTCGAGGCCGTCTTCCTCGTCGACCACGAGTCCGACGACCTGGACGACCCCCGAGTCCACGACTTCTCGCTGCTCACCGGCGACCCGACACCGGTGCTGCCCGACGTCCCGATCGCCCCCGACGACCCCGCGGTCATCTTCTACACCTCCGGTACCACGGGACGACCCAAGGGCGCCATCAGCACCCACCGCAACATGGTGGCCAACCTCATGAACACCCTGTTCAACGGGGTGCTCACCGGGATGATGGCCGCCCAGGACGACGATGACGGCGGCGGCGCGGCGCCGGGCATGGGCAAGAGCCAGACCGTCTCGCTGTTCACCTCGCCGCTGTTCCACGTCTCCGGGTGCCATTCCACCCTGGTGGTGGGGCTGCTGGCCGGGCTGCGCCTCGTCATGACCGAGGGGAAGTTCGAGCCCGAGAAGGCCCTCCAGCTGATCGAGGAGGAGGGCGTCACCATCTGGGCCACGGTGCCCACGATGGTGTGGCGGGTGTGCGAGCACCCGGCCCGCCACGACTACGACACCTCCACGGTCACCTCCGTGGCCTTCGGCGGGTCGCCGTCGGCCGACGAACTCCAGCGCAAGGTGCGCGACACCTTCCCGAACGTGCGGAGCACCAGCAACGTCTACGGCCTCACCGAGTCCAGCTCCGCGGCCACGATCATCTCCGGCAAGGACGCCCAGGCCAAGCCCACGTCGGTGGGCCCGCCCGTCCCCGTGGTCGACCTCAAGATCGCCGATCCCGAGGGCAACGAGGTGCGGACCGGCCAGACCGGCGAGGTGCTCCTCAAGGGCCCGATCATCATGCCGGGGTACTGGGGGAAGCCCGAGGCGACGGCCGAGACCGTCCGAAACGGCTGGCTGCACACCGGCGACGTCGGCCACGTCGATGACGAGGGCTACCTCTACATCACCGACCGGGCCAAGGACATGATCATCCGCGGCGGCGAGAACATCTACTGCGTGGAGATCGAGAACCGCCTCGTCGAGCACCCCAAGGTGGCCGACGCCGCCATCATCGGCGTCGCCCACCCCGAGCTCGGTGAGGAGGTCAAGGCCGTCGTGCAGGTCGAGCCCGGCGAGACCCTGACCGAGGACGAGGTCCGCCGGTGGGTGGCCGAGACGTTGGCGCAGTTCAAGGTGCCGACCTACGTCGAGCTCTCCGGCGACAAGCTCCCCCGTAACGCCTCGGGCAAGCTCCTGAAGAACGTGCTGCGGGGCGAGGGCGAGGTCTCCTTCTCCGAGACCATGTAGGCGCGTCGTCTCGACGCTGACCCCCGGGTCAGCGCCCCGCACAATTGGGCCTCCAAACACCGTTGAGGCTGCCGATGGAAGGGGGTGGCCCTCACCGAGCGCGCTTCCACCGCGCAACGCCGCGGTGCGATCACCGCACTGGACGAGGTCGTCGACGAGGCCGAGGCCACACGCATGCTCCGTCGGGCCGCCTGGCTCATCGGCCTCGTGTGGCTGCCGGTCATCCTCATCTGGTCGGGCATGCCCTTCGCCCTGACCTTCGACGACGCCTTCTACTACGCCGAGATCGGCCGCAACCTCGCCCACGGTGCGGGCTCGACCTTCGACACCATCAACGTCACCAACGGCTACCACCCCTTGTGGCTGGGCCTCACCCTCCCGGTTTTCTTGGTGGGCCTCGACGGCGTCGCCGCCGTGCGAGCGTTGCTGGCGATGCAGTTGGTCATGTGGGTCGTCACCCTCTGGGTGGTCGCCGGCATGGTCGGACGCCGGCTCGGCGAGACCCCGAAGGCCGTCGTCGTCCTCGTCGGCGGCGTGCTGGCCCTGCTCGGGGGCAACCCCTTCGTGCTCAAGATGGTCGTCAACGGCCTCGAGTCGGCGCCCGTGGTGCTCATCGCCGTGCTGCTGCTCGACGGCCTCGACCGCCAGGAGGGCAAGGTGCTCGGCGGCACCCAGCTCACCCGCCTGCTCACCGGGGCCCTGTTGGCCCTCGCCTTCCTGGCCCGCACCGATGCCGCCCTCCTGCTGGTGTGCATGGGAGCGTGGGCCCTCGTCGAGGCCCGCGGTCAGGGCGCCCCCGCCCGCAAGGCCCTCGCCGAGGTGCTGGTCATCCCGTCGCTGACGGTGTTCGCCTACGCCGCCATCAACCTCGCCTGGTTCGGTCACTTCACCCAGGTGAGCGGCGATGTGAAGCGGGCCGCCATCACCCCCGGCCGGGCCCTCCTGCTCCTGCTCGCCGGCGCCGCCGCGGTCGCCCTGATGGCCCGGTTGGCCCGCGTCCGCGACCCGGAGCACCTCCCGAAGTTCTGGCGGGTGGCGGGGTTCTGCGCCCACACCGCCTGGTACCCGGCCTTCCTGATCCTGCTCGGCGCGTACTACCTGATCCTGTCCACCCAGCTCTGGCTCTGGTACTTCGCCCCGATGGGCCTCTACGCCGCCATACTGCTCGTGCTCGTGGCGGGCGACCTCGCCGACGGCGCCCGGCTGGAGACGCCCGACCGGCCCGCGCACCGCAGCGTGGCCGCCATCGCCGCCATCCTCGGCGTCCCCCTCGTCCTCGCCCTGGTGATCCAGGCCCGCACCTTCGGCGACCCCCACCTGCGTTCGATCCAGCAGGCCAACCGGGAGACGGGGACCTGGGTGAGCGCCAACCTGCCCGCCGACGCCGTCCTCGGCTCGTGGGACGCCGGCGTGGTCGGCTACTTCGCGGACCAGCCGGTGATCAACCTCGATGGCGTGGTCAACTCCTTCGACTACCTGGAGGCAAGCCGTGAGGGCACCCAGGGTGAGTTCCTGCGTGACCGCGACCTCGCCTACCTGGTGAACCACGGCGCCCTCGTCGACGGCGAGGACCCGGACATCCACGAGCCGGCGAGCGAACTGCTGGGCGAGGGCACGGCCGACGGCCTCGATCAGGTGCACCGCGAGGAGTTCACCTACAGCGGCACCACCACCGGCGCCGCCGGCCCGTCGGGCTCCGGCCGCATGGCCGTCTTCGTCTACCAACTGAACGACTGACGATCGACGCCTCAGGCCCGCCGTTCCGTCCGAAGGACGGTGGGCGAGCTCGAGGGGCGGCTCCGCCGGCCCCCTCGAAACCTGATCGGGGCGGCGCCAGCCGTCCCGATCAGCAAGAGACGCCCGGCCGCAGGCCGGCCCGAACAGAACTCGCCCGGGGTAAAGCGCGCCAGCGCTTTTCCCCGGGCGAAACGTCAATCCCCGCCGCTGGCGTCCTGGACCGACTGCTTGCCGGCGGAGATCCACGGCATCATGCCGCGGAGGTCCGAGCCCACCTGCTCGATCTGGTGGTCGCGGTCGGCCTGGCGGAGCTGCTCGAAGTTCGAGCGTCCGCCACGGCTCTCGGCGATCCACTCCTCGGCGAACTGGCCGCTCTGGATCTCGTCGAGGATCTTGCGCATCTCGGCCTTCACCGTCGGGGTGATGATGCGCGAGCCCCGGGTGAGGTCGCCGTACTCGGCGGTGTCGGAGATGGAGTAGCGCATGCCGGCGATGCCCTGCTCGTACATGAGGTCCACGATGAGCTTCACCTCGTGGAGGCACTCGAAGTAGGCCGACTCGGGCTGGTAGCCCGCCTCGACGAGGGTCTCGAAGCCGGCCTGCACGAGGGAGGTGAGGCCGCCGCAGAGCACGACCTGCTCTCCGAAGAGGTCCGTCTCGGTCTCCTCTTCGAAGGTGGTGTCGAGCACGCCGGCGCGGGTGCCGCCGATGGCGTCGGCGTAGGCCAGCGCGAGGTCCCGGGCGTGGCCCGAGGCGTCCTGGGCCACGGCGATGAGGCAGGGCACACCGCCGCCCTCGGTGTACGTGCGGCGCACGAGGTGGCCGGGGCCCTTGGGGGCCACCATGGCCACGTCCGCCCACTCGGGCGGGGTGATCTGCTCGAAGCGGATGTTGAAGCCGTGGGCGAACAGCAGGGCGTCGCCGTTGGTGAGGTTGGGCTCGATGTCCTTCTCGTAGACGTCGCGCTGCTCGGTGTCGGGCAGCAGCACCATGATCACGTCCGCCTCGGCGCAGGCCTCCGCCGTGGTGAGCACCTTGAGCCCCGCGTTCTCCGCCTTGGCCTTGGACGACGAGCCCTCCCGCAGGCCGACGCGGACGTCGATGCCCGAGTCCTTGAGGTTCAGGGCGTGGGCGTGGCCCTGGGAGCCGTAGCCGAGGATCGCCACCTTGCGGTCGGCGATGTACGACCGGTCGGCGTCCTTCTCGTAGTAGACGTTGGCCATCGGGGGTCCTTTCGGGGGTTCTGGTGAGGCTTCGTGACTCGGGGGCGACCGGCGGGGCCGGTCAGGAGGCGCGCCGCACGCCGCGGAGGCGGGCCGGACGCTCGATCTTCGGCAGCGCCACGCGACCGGTGCGCTGCAACTCGACGATCCCATAGGGTCGCAGGAGCTCCTCGAAGTCGTCCACCTTGGCGGGCGACTCGTCGAGCGAGACGGTGAGGTCCTCGTGGCCGACGTCGAGGATGCGGCCCGAGAACACGTCGACAAGCTGGATGACCTGGCCCCGCACCTCGGGCGCGGCGCGCACCGTGGCGATGAGCAGCTCGCGCTCGACCGCGTGGTCCGGGTGCAGCTCGGTGATCTTGATGACGTTGATGAGCTTGTTGAGCTGCTTGGTGATCTGCTCCAGGGGTGCCGACTCGACGTCCACCACGATGGTGATGCGGCTGAAGGCGTCGTCCTCGGTGGGAGCGACCGCCAGGGAGTAGATGTTGAAGCCCCGCCGGGCGAACAGCGAGGCGATGCGGGTGAGCACGCCGGCCTTGTTCTCGACCAACACGGACAGCGTGTGGTGCGGGGTGGTGGGGTGCGACGACGGCATCAGTGGCCCCCTTCGCCCTGGGACGGGTCCACCACGATGTTCGAGTTGGACTGGCCGGCGGGAACCATCGGATAGACCTTCTCCCGGTGGTCGGTGCGGAAGTCGATGACCACGGGGCGGTCGTCGATCTCGTTGGCCTTCTCGATGGCCGGCAGCACGTCCTCGGGATCCTCCACCCGCATGCCCTCGCAGCCCATGGCCTCGGCCCAGAGCTTGTAATCGGGCAGGTCGGGCGAGAGATACACCTCCGAGTAGCGCTCCTCGTAGAACATCTCCTGCCACTGGCGCACCATGCCCAGGTAGGCGTTGTTGAGGATGGCCACCTTGATGGGGATGCGCTCGGCCGCGGCGGTGACGAGCTCTTGGGCCGTCATCTGGAAGCAGCCGTCGCCGTCGACGGCCCAGACCATGCGGTCGGGGCGGCCGACCTTGGCGCCGATGGCTGCGGGCACCGAGAAGCCCATGGTGCCGAGGCCGCCGGAGTTCACCCAGGTGTAGGGGTGGTTGAACTTCCAGTGCTGGCTGGTCCACATCTGGTGCTGGCCCACCCCCGAAGCGACGATGGTGTCGTCGGGGGTGTTGTCACGCAGGGTCTCGAGCACGAACTGGGGCTTGAGGCCATCGCCGGGCTCGGACTGCTCGTAGGTGAGGGGGTACTTCTCCTGCCAGCCGCTGATGCGGCTGCGCCACGGCGAGCGGTCGGGCTGGGCGTCGCTGCCGCCCAGGTCGCCGATGGCCCGGACCAGCTCCTCGATGACGAGGCGGCAGTCGCCCACGATGGGGACGTCGGGCCGGCGCACCTTGCCCAGCTCGGCGGGGTCGATGTCGACGTGGATGATCTTCGCCTCAGGGGCGAAGTCGGGCACCTTGCCGGTGACCCGGTCGTCGAAGCGGCTGCCGAGGGCGATGAGCAGGTCGGACTCCTGCATGGAGGTGACCGCGGTGTAGTTGCCGTGCATGCCGGGCATGCCGAGGCACAGCTCGTGGTCGTCGGGGAAGGCGCCGCGGGCCATCAGGGTGGTGACCACTGGGATGCCGGTCAGTTCGGCCAGCTCGCGCAGCGCCTCGGCGGCCCGGGCTTTGAGGATGCCGCCGCCCGCGTAGATGACCGGGCGCTCGGAGCGGCAGATCATCTCGGCGGCCTGCTTGATCATCTTCGGGTGGCCCCGGGTGTTCGGCTTGTACCCGGGGAGGTCGACCGAGTCGGGCCAGTACCAGTCCATCGCCGACGCCGGGTTGTTGGGGTCGACGATGTCCTTGGGGATGTCGACCAGCACCGGGCCGGGGCGGCCCGTGGTGGCGATGTGGAACGCCTCACGGATGGCCTGGGGGATGTCGGCGGCGGAGGTGACCAGGAAGTTGTGCTTGGTCACCGACATGGTGATGCCGGTGGTGTCGCACTCCTGGAAGGCGTCGCTGCCGATGGACGGGAGGGGCACCTGGCCGGTGATGCACACCATGGGGATCGAGTCCATGTAGGCGTCGCAGAGCGGGGTGACGATGTTCGTGGCCCCCGGGCCGCTCGTCACCATGGCCACGCCGGGGCGGCCCGTGGCGTGGGCGTAGCCCTCGGCCATGTGGCCGGCGCCCTGCTCGTGGCGCACGAGGATGTGGCGGATGGGCGAGTCGATGATGGGGTCGTACACCGGGAGGATGGCGCCTCCGGGGAGGCCGAAGATGGCCTCGACGCCTTCCATCTCCAGGCTCTGGATCAGCGCTCGGCCACCGTTGGTGGGTTGACCTTCGGCAATCATGGCGGTGGGTTCCTATCAGGTCGGGCAACTGCGGGGAAAGCGGACGGACTGCGGGGTGCACCACGGAGACGGCACTGGGTGCGAAAACTGCAACGGCCTCCCGATTGGGAGGCCGAACGAGCGCACGCGGGGAGAAGAACGGCGTGCGCTAGGTGACTACGAGGAGGGAGAGGCGGCGGGGGGACGACATCGCTCCCGAGGATGGCACGACTCGGGCGATCTGGCAACCGGTTTCGTGGCCTAATCTGCGCGCACCGCGCACCAGAGGAGCCTTCCATGCAGATCGAGATCAAGTACGACCCCGCCTTCGCCATGGCCTTCGCCCACCTCGAGCCCGGCGAGGCCATCCGGGCCGAGGCCGGCGCAATGGTCAGCCACACCCCCGGCCTCCAGATGGAGACGTCGACCCAGGGTGGGCTCATGAAGGGGCTCCGGCGAGCGGTCGGCGGGGAGTCGTTCTTCATGAACACCTTCACCGCGACCCAGCCCGGCGACCAGATCGGCCTCGCCGCTCCCCTCCCCGGCGACATCGCCCACTGGCCCCTGTCGGGCCAGACCGTCTACCTCCAGTCCGGCGCCTACCTGGCTTCGGCCATGGGCATCGAGGTCGACAGCTCGTGGGGTGGCTCCAAGACCTTCTTCAGCGGCGAGGGCCTGATCGTGCTGAAGGTCTGGGGCACGGGCGACCTGCTGGTCTCGGCCTACGGCGCGATCCACGCCATCGACCTGGCCCCTGGTCAGTCCTACGTGGTGGACACCGGCCACATGGTGGGCTGGTCCGAGGGTGTCACCTACCAGGTGTCCAAGGCCGGCGGCGGCTGGAAGCAGACCCTGCTCGGCGGCGAGGGCCTGGTGTGCACCCTGACGGGCCCGGGCCGGATCTACCTCCAGTCCCGCAGCACCACCGACTTCCTCAACTGGCTCATCCCCAAGCTGCCGACGCCCTCCAGCTGATGCCCAATCCCTCGAACTCGACGCAGTAGCTGTCGGATTCCGATCGCCATTGCGTCGAGGATGACGGGTTCGATGCCGTCGACCGGCTGCTACCCCGGGTCGTTCAACCCGCTGACCGTCGCCCACCTCGCCGTGGCCGAGGCTGCCGTCGAGGCCTTCGGGCTCGATCGACTGGACCTCGTCGTGTCCCGGGTGGCGCTGGTCAAGGGTGCGGTCGAGCGGCCTCGTCTGGCCGATCGCCTGCGCGTGCTCGAGGACGCCGCCGCCTCCCGTCCCTGGCTGGGCGTGGCCCTACGCGACGAGCAGCTCTTCGTGGACCTGGCGCGCGGCTACGACGTGGTGGTCATGGGCGCCGACAAGTGGGAACAGCTCCACGATCCGGCCTTCTATGGCAGCTCGGCGACGGCCCGGGATGAGGCGCTGGCCGCACTCCCCCAGGTCGCCGTGGTCGACCGGCCGCCCCTGTCCGCGCCGCACGAGCTGCGCCTCGACGTCCACCCCGACCACCACCCCGTGTCGTCGAGCGACGTGACGCCGGCGCCGACTTCAAGGGTGGCGGCGAAAGCGACGCGACCTGAGTTGTTGATAACCGGCGCCGCCGGTCCGTCGCCCGAGTGATAGAGGTGCAGGAACTTGCCCGTGGTGTTCGGCGCCGCTTGACCGCTGGAGGCGACGATGCGAACGGCTGCGGCAGCTTGCGTGGCGAGGGTTCCGACAAGGAAGAAAGCAGTGAAATAGCGGAGGAGCATGTGGGAGTATCTCAGCGATGTGCAATCTGGATG
>WPCK01418443.1_pt1 | contig 17826 bp, 15 predicted proteins | sample 5399851 | NCBI WGS metagenome assembly WPCK01 (sample SAMN12869471, study PRJNA574797) | sludge metagenome | isolation source: wastewater treatment of pH11 | place: China:Beijing | collected 2019-05-20 | reverse complement strand
TGCCAGCCTCTTTGATGGCGGTCTCGACCATCCGCCAGCCACCGAACGGCATCATGGCGCGCTTGAGCGGAACATCAGTCTGCAAACCTACGATGACGTCGTCGTCCTCGCAGATGTAACCAGCCGGGAAGGCGTCAACGTCTGCCGGGGTGTGCGTGTCAACGTCATAGACGCGACGCTGCCGTTCCACCGACAGGTAGTTCTTCTCCAAGTAGTCCCACACAGCCAAGGTCTTCGCAGTGGGTCCTGCGAGGAATGAGGCGTCACCGTCGTAAGGCGTGTAGTTCAACTGGATGAAGTCTCGAACGTCGACAGTCTCCTGCCAGACTCCCGGGGCGAAACCGCGCCAGGCATCGCTCGTGACTGCGCCTGCGTCGGTTGATTCGGACGTGATTGTCATAACCCTCTCCTTGCGTGTGGGTAGATCGGTTCTGATCTATAGCCAGGCTACGGCCCGGGCAGCCGCAACTCTTGGGACCTATGACCCGACTCGGACAAAACCGCAATGCGATGTGAGTCACATTTATTCCCGTCACCCTAGCTTAAATTGGCTTTTTTGCAACGTTTTCGCATAGCGGCCGGGGCAAATTAGGACGTTCGTCCCGAACCGGACAGTCGCCGCTCGCTGGTTGAGCCCTGCACTGTTCAATCGACGACAGTGGGCTCAACCGGCGGGGCGAGTATCCGTGATCGCGGCTGCTAGCACGTCACGCAATGCCAGCAGATCTTTGACATGGGCCAGTTCACGGGCCGAATGCATCGAAAGCAGCGGCACACCGACATCGACACTGCGCATTCCCAGACGGGTCTCCACCAACGGTCCGATGGTCGAACCGCAGGGGACCGTATTATGTGACACGAATACCTGACCGGTGACCCCGGCTTGATCGCACCATCGGTGCCATAGCGCACTGGAGACCGCATCGGAGGTATAGCGCTGATCTGCGTTGACCTTCAGCATCGGACCGCCTGACAGGTGCGGTCGGACAACCGGGTCGTGAGCCTCGGGGTAATTAGGATGCACTCCGTGACCTGCGTCGGCTGAAATCAGCACCGATCCAGCGAGTGCCCGGCGACGGTCGCTGTCGGTGAAGCCGAGCGCTTGCGTCACCCGGCTCATGACGTCTTCTAACAGGCTGCCCGCGGCGCCCGATCTGCTGGCTGATCCGACCTCCTCATGATCGAATGCCGCCATGACGGTGATGTGCCCCACGCCGAGTAATTCATCAACATTGGCAGTTAGCGCGTTCAGTGCTGCGAACACCGATGAGATATTGTCAAGCCTTCCCGCCGCCAAGAACTCGTCTCGAAGCCCGAATGTCCGCGGTGCTTGGGCATCGGCCAGGACGAGATCCCAGCTGACCACATCGTGCGGCTGACAGTCAGCGATATGTGCGAGGTGTTCGACTAGCGTGCCGCTCTCGGTCAGTGCCGTGGCCACAATGGGCTGGGTATGACGCTGCAGGTCCAGCTTGGTCGTATCGCGTAACGTGCGGTCCAGATGGATAGCAAGATGCGGGATGCGTGCCACCGGACCGGTATGGACGAGGTGCTGCGCGCCATCGCGGGTCAGCACTCGTCCCGCGATGCTCAATTCTCGATCGAGCCAGGATGTCAGCACCGGGCCACCATAGATTTCTACGCCCAACTGCTGCCAACCGTGGGCGAAGATTTCAGGCGCCGGTTTGACCTTGAATCCGGGCGAATCGGTATGGGCCCCGATCACGCGGAAACCCGCTGCGGCGTCGACACCGGTGGGAACCGTCCAAGCGATCACTGCGCCATCGCGCACCACCCCATAGCAGCCACCCGACTCGATGGACCAGCGGTCGCGCTCGTCCAACACAACGAACCCGCGCTTCGTCAATAACTGTGCAATCGCTGCACTCGTATGAAACGAAGAGGGGACATTCTGGACGAACTCCCCTAAATCCCTCGCATAGGCAAGAGCTGAGTCGTGGGTTGCGTCATGTTGTTCCATATCAGGTATCCAATCACGACTCGATCACCATCTGCTCGGGCTACCATAGGCCCGTGAGCGCATCGTCCCCCACCGACATCTCCCCGCCCCCCACCGCACCGTCCCGAGGTGCCCGCATCGCGGCTTGGGCACGACGTCACGCCCGGTTGGCGGTGTGGTTGAACCTGATCGGTCAGATCACCATCATCGTCACCGGTGGCCTGGTGCGGCTGACCGGATCCGGACTGGGCTGTTCCACCTGGCCGATGTGCGAGCCTGGGCAGTTCACCCCACAATTCCATGAGGCGGCCACCTACCACCCCTTCGTCGAATTCGGGAACCGCACGATGTCCGGGGTTCTCACACTGCTGGGAATCTTCGTGCTCCTGGCGGTATGGACTGATCGCTCCCGTGCGCAGTCGTATCGTCGCTGGGGATTGGTGCCCCTGATCGGCGTGCTGCTTCAAGCGGTCATCGGCGGCATCACCGTGCTCATCGAATTGCATCCAGCCGTCGTCGGCTTCCACATGCTGATTTCTGTCGCGCTGGTGGCCGCTTCGGCCTATCTGGTACAGCGCCAGAGCGAAGGCGACGGACCAGCGCAGCACAATGTGGACGGTCCGACCCGTACCGCTGTCTATGCACTCGGTGCCTGGCTCATTCCGGTGATCGTACTCGGTGTGCTCGTGACCGGTTCCGGCCCGCATTCCGGCGATGAAGAGATCGGGTACCGTTTCGCTCTTGATCCAGCGGCAATGGCACGCGTGCACGCCATGTCCGTGTGGGTATTCATTGCGCTCTTGCTGGTTGCGACCCTGATGCTGCTCCGTCGGACCCACAGCGCTCCAGCACTGTTGCGGCGCAGGATCACTTGGCTGTGGGCGCTCGTCCTGCTCGAAGGCGTCGTCGGCTACGTGCAGTACTTCACCGGACTACCTGCCGGGTTGGTGGCTGTTCACATGCTCCTTGCAGCCACCCTGACCGCGGTGGGAACCCTGGCGGTCACAGCGGCCCGGAGTCGCGTCTAACGGCGGTTACGTGGCGTCGGCGATAAGTCGGCGCGTGATCTGCTCTAGCCACGGGCTGTCAGCATCGCGCAACGAGCTCCACCCATCGGCACGTGCCGCGAATGCGGCCAGTGTTCCAACGACGAGGGTGGGGTTGTGCAGATCACCGCGCAATACAGCTGCTACGAGTTCGTCGAGGCCGACCCAGCGGAACTCCATATCGAGTTCCTCTTCGTGGCGTTCGTAGCGTTCCGTTTCGGCGACCGGTGTCAATCCCTGTGCCAGATACACCCGCAACGGTTCTGTGGTACCGCCAGGCGATGTGTAGAAGTCCGCTAGGACATGCCAGGACTCGGCGCGCAGGTCCGCTTCCTCGAAGAGTTCGCGTTGTGCGGTCGCCAGCGGGTTCTCATGCTCGTGGTCCATCAGCCCAGCGGGCACTTCCCACAGTTCTCGTCCCACCGGATGCCGGTATTGCTTGAGGACGAGTACTCGCTCGCGTTCGTCCAAGGCGACGATGCCTACCGCACCCGGGTGGTCAAGGATCTCACGGCTGACCACGCCTGCGGCGCCGAGATCGACCTCGTCGCGGACCAGGTTCCAGATGGCGCCTTGATGCAGCACCTCGCGGCGCTGTACCTCGCGCGGCGCTATCCGATCGCGCAGCGAGGATTCGGTTTCGTCCGACATCTGCGCTCTCTAGCCCTCAACCGGTACTTCTACACCATCGAGTTCGGCATCATCGAGTAGAAGCCCTTGCTCGTCCAACGCGGCTTTGATCAGCCCCGCAAACAGCGGGTGGGCGTCGGTGGGACGGGACTTAAACTCCGGGTGCGCTTGAGTGGCCACGTAGTAGGGGTGGGTGTGCGCTGGCAACTCGATGAATTCGACAAGCTTACGATCGGGCGATGTGCCGCAGATACTCAGCCCGGCTTCTTCCAACTGGTCGCGGTAGGAGTTGTTGACTTCGTAACGGTGACGGTGACGTTCCGAAACCTTCACGGCACCGTAAGTCTTTGCCACCACTGAATCGTCCTTGAGCACCGCGTCATAAGCGCCTAGGCGCATCGTCCCGCCTAAATCTCCGTTGCCATCGACGATGGACTGCTGTTCCTCCATCGTCGCGATCACCGGATATTTGGTACCTGGATCGAATTCTGAGGAGGAGGCACCGTCCAAGCCGAGAATGGTGCGCGCGTATTCCATCACCATGACCTGCATGCCCAAGCAGATGCCCAGGGTCGGAATCTTGTTTTCGCGGGCCCACCGTGCAGCCCCGATCTTGCCGTCCACGCCGCGCACACCGAAACCGCCTGGGATCAACACCGCGTCAACTCCGCCGAGTGCGTGCTGCGCGCCTTCGATGGTCTCGCACTGGTCGGAGGCGACCCAGCGGATCGAGACCTTCGCGTTATTGGCGAAACCGCCAGCGCGCAGGGCTTCCGTCACCGACAGATAGGCGTCGGGCAGGTCAATGTATTTCCCGACGAGTGCCACTTCGACATTACGCTCGGGATAGTGCACACGTTCGAGCAGTTGGCGCCAGCCATCCCAGTTGACATCGTGGAACGGCAGATCAAGGCGGCGCACCACGTAAGCGTCAAGCCCTTCGGAGTGCAGCACTCGCGGGATGTCGTAGATGCTCGGGGCGTCCTTGGCTGTGACGACGGCTTCGTTGTCGACGTCGCACATCAGCGCGATCTTGCGCTTGGTCGACTCTGGCACGTCGCGATCGGCGCGCAACACGATGGCGTCCGGCTGGATACCGATAGATCGCAACGCGGCGACCGAGTGCTGCGTCGGTTTGGTCTTGAGTTCACCCGACGGGCCGATGTAGGGCACCAGCGAGACGTGCAAGAAGAACACGTTCTCCCGGCCGAGTTCATGGCGCACCTGCCGTGCGGCCTCCAGGAACGGCTGGGATTCGATGTCGCCCACGGTGCCGCCGATCTCAGTGACGATGACGTCGACGTCAGAGCCCGCCTGAGCCCGCATCCGTTCCTTGATGGCATCGGTGATATGCGGGATCACCTGGACGGTGTCCCCGAGGTACTCCCCCCGACGTTCTTTGGCGATCACTCCGGAATAGACCTGACCGGTGGTCACGTTGGCAGAGGCCCCGAGGAAGACATCGAGGAACCGTTCATAGTGCCCGATGTCGAGGTCGGTTTCGGCACCGTCCTCGGTGACGAACACCTCACCGTGCTGGAACGGGTTCATGGTGCCCGGATCGACGTTGAGGTACGGGTCGAGTTTTTGCATTGTTACCCGTAAGCCGCGCGAACGCAGCAATCGTCCCAGGCTGGAGGCTGTCAGACCCTTACCGAGCGATGATGCAACACCGCCGGTGACAAAGATCTGACGAGTCGTATGTTCGCCACGAAAGGATGACGAAACTAGTCGAGGGGTACTGCTGGGTGCGAGACCCAGCTCTTCGTCCGAACGTGTGGACGGGAAAGGCCGTTGCGCGTCGTCTGCCACGGAACTCCACTGTATCAGTGATGTGAGGCATCGGTCGCGGCTTTTGGGTCGTGTCCGGTATAGACACGCTCCAGTTGCTCAGCCAAGTCGCCGACTCGGGGAAGAGTCCCAGCCCTGCGAATCGAGGCAAGGCGCATGCGGTCTTGCGCAAGATCAGACGAGGCCACCGCCGCGATCATGTCCGCGAGCGCGTCGGGATCACCTGATTTGACGTGCCTTCCAGCGCTCTGGAGCACCGAGCGGGTACCACCCACATCGGTTGCCACGATGGCAGCGCCGGCCTGCAGGGATTCCATCAGCGCAACGGACTGTCCCTCCCATACAGCGCAGTTCACAACGATGGAGGCGGCTTGGAGTAGCACTGGCACATCGGCTCGATGCCCTGTCAGGATGACGTGTTCGCTCAACCCGAGCGCCGTAATGGAGGCAGTCAGGTCCTTTTCAAGCGGGCCGTCACCGACGATCAGCCAACGCCAACTGTCACTGTTATCGAAGCGGCTGGCACGCTCGCCTAGTTTTGCTGCAGCGGCAAGCACGGTGTCGAGCCCTTTTTGCGGCGCGAGCCGTGCAATGGTGACGATAATCACGTCACGGTCGGACCAGCCCAGGGTGAACCTGGCGGCTTGGCGTTTGCGCTGCAACTGCGGCAGATCAAGCTGGTCTTCCGGTGGCTGACCCGGTGCCGCGACTATCGCTAATTCGGTGGGCACTTGCGGGTGCCTGGTCAGTCGGCGGGTTCCGGCGCGGAGCATGCCTGCCCGGCGCACCCGGCGGACCAGGTCCGGGCTGACAGCCAGCACTACGTCGGCTAAGGTCGCGATGATCTGTATCAGACCGGCACCAACGGCACATACCAGCGGGCTTCCAACTGGTTTGTTGTGCAGTGTCACGACGACTCGTAGCGGTGTGGAGCGTTCGCCGCCCTTGTGTCCTCGTGCCGCAAGACATGCCAGGGCACCGGCACGGGCACCGTGGGCGTGGAGAACGTCGATGTCAACCAGGTGATCGCGCAGTTTCTTCATCGTCGCTCGGTCTTGACCGGATGGTCGTTCCCCGATGTCGAGCACCACGGTCTCAAGATGTCCTACAGCCTCCGGGAGGCAATCGAGGGTCTTGGGCGGTGCTGCGATGACCGCCTGGTGCCCCAATGTCTCAAGTGCGTGGCAGTGTTCGACCAGTTGTCGCACGACGCCGCCACTGGCTTGACCTGCAACTAGCATCACTCGTGTCATGGCTGCTCCTGCCGTTGCACTGTCGGACTTAAGAGTGATCGCACGCTGGTACGTTCCCGCCACAGTCCACTGACCACAATGACGGCGAATACTGGCACACCGATCATGATGACCCAAAGCAGTCCTTGGGCAACCGATAGCGAGTCCGCGGACGGCACGACTACGTGACACAAGGCGGCGAGGCCGATGGCTAGTATTGTCGTCATCGCGGCTGCAGGCACAGCGTCAGTGAACGTTCGATAGCCGAGGACTCTTCCGACCGCTATGACAAGTGCAATGAATCCAATGCTCAATCCCAGCACCATTGCCATACCGATGCGAGTGAAGGCCGCTGCTGTGCCGAGCTGCGTGTTCGTCGCCATCAGAACGAGTGTCAAGAGCGCGGCAGTGCCCCACCCCATGACGGTGCCCAAAGCTCCGGCGCGCGCCCGGTGAACTGCGTAAAGCAGCCGGGCCAAGAAGAAGCTCAGCGACATGGGGATAAGCGAGACGGCCAACCAGATCACAGCTTGACTCATGGCGGTGACGCCACCGTGGGTGAACCCGAAGAATGCCTCGATCGGTTGTGCGATGCACAGCACGGTCGCGGTACCAGCGATCGTAACGATCACCAAGACTCGCCATACGCTAGAGGCGGTCTGTTGGACTCCGGTGCGGTCTTGCTGCGAATGGAGTTGAGACAACACTGGAAATGAGGCTGTGGCGATCGGTACGGCCAGTACGCCAAAGATCACCATGGCGACTGCTTGCGCGTATTGCCAGACCGGGTAGGCACCCGCATCAGCGAGATCGTTGACTGCGAGCATCGTGATGACGATGGCAATCTGCTGCGCGATCAAGCCTGCCACACCTGCCCCTGCGAGCGCGGCAAAGGAGCGTGCCTGACCCGATGGCATTCGCAATGTCGGCCGGAGGGAAACGCCAAGTTTTCGCACCGGCAGGAACAATGGCAGGCTCAACGCCGCGACACCAGCGGTTGTCCCCCATGCGAGCAGTTGTACCGCTCCGTCCGGGACAGATCCCGGCGAGGTCTGGGTGCCATGAGCCAAGTGACCGAACGTAACGTAGGTTCCGATGACCACAAACGATGAAAATGCCGGGGCCATCGCTGGCCAGAGGAATCGTCGATGTGCCTGCAGTATCCCCGTGAGCACCACTGAGACGCCGTAAAGCGGCAACTGCACCGCGAACACCCGCAGGAAATAGGCGGCTGTGTCAGCAAGCTCAGGCTCGTTGACTCGCGGGATGGCACCGACGATCTGGGGGGCGAGAAGTGCGGTAGCAAGGCCAACTGCGCTGAGCACTAGTACGGTCCAGGTCAGCAGCGCAGCCGAGGTCGTGTTGACTTGCCTCGCCGCCTTGGCCACGATCGGTCCGGCGAGCAGCGGGACGATGGCTCCTGCCAGCGCTCCACCTGCTACGACTTCGAATAGCACATTGGGAATGAGGTTGGCCGCCGAATAGGCTTCGGCGATACCGACGGAACCCACCTGACCTGCCTGCGTTCCCCATCGCACGAGACCGAGGATTCGCACAGCGACGGTCAGCAACGTGATGGTGACAGCGCCCGCTGCAATGGATTGAGCGACGGTGGTCAGCCGAGTGGCGCGTCGAGCAGTCATCCTGCCTCTGTTGTTTCCGGGGCAGATTGCACGACCCCCCACTGATCAATGGTGTTGAGTATTTCTACCTCACGGATAACCCGCGAGAAGGAAACTCGTTCACTAGCCAGATTAAGCCCCACAACGCCCGCTGCCGCCGCGATGCGCAGCGAACGAGGCAAGTGCGCCGCCCATAGCGAACCGACAGCCGCGCCTAGTGCGTTGGCCCCCGCGTCCCCTGCCATATGGGTGCCGGTCAGGTCGCCCGGAGCTGCCGCCGTCATGCTCGCCACCACGTGGCTCGAATGCGGCAACACCGCCATACTCAAAACAGTGGCCGCTTTCAACGCACGGCCGGGCCGCAGATCAAGCAAGTTCACCAGATTCGCCGTGCCTGCGATTAACGCCGTATCGGCGATCACATCGACCATTACCGCAGTTCTCGTGTAACCAGCATCACGGCGCTCAGTGGCAATGACGATCGCGGCGGCCAAAGATGAAGCGCCGATACCGAGCAGCTTGACTGCGCCGGTGGTCACTCGTCCCTGCCGCAACGAGGAAAGATGCCCGCGCAACCCGCGCGCTCGGGCTGGGTCCGGTTCCGCTAGATCGTCGATCAGCCCCAGTGTTCCCGCACTTGTGACAGCGATCAGGTGCGCAGCGTCATTCCGGGGTTGGTCACTGCGGACGAGTTTGACCAGACCGCCGGTGACAAGCCCCGCGACAATCCCAGGGCCTTCGGCGAGACTGACCTGATCACCCTTGAAGTTGCTGCGCAGCCACCGGCGCTGCTGCCGGGAGGACTGCTGCCAGATCGCGTCAATGCCGCGGCGCACTGCGATGGTTGCTACGGCGGCGGCAGTAGCAGCCAGAATCCCAGCGGCAGCGCCACGACCAGGTCGTCTAGAACCGGGCTCAGCCTTGATTCGCCTGTTGCGATGCTGTGATTTCACGGCGTTTGGGTATTGCCTGCATCGGCTGGATCGGCGGCGGTGTCATCGGTTGAGTCTTCATCACGAGCATCATCGTCGTCACTCGACTCGGCTTCGGCGCCGGTTTCATCTCCCGAAGTGTCCGCCGTACTGCTTTGCGGCGGTGAAGGCTCTGAGCCGAGCGCCGTCATCCAATCCCGTTGCGGTGACGATAGCCGGGCTCCGCGCGGAAACTGCGGTTCAGACCCCATGACGCCGTAGTGACCGACATGGCGCGTCATCTGTTCCGATAATGCAAGCACAGTGCTGAACTGGCCTACGACCGTGTCGGAACCGGTGACTGTCGAAACTGTTGCCGCCACCGCGTCAGAGTTGCGGATGGCCGAAATCACCGTTCCGTCTGATTCGTCGAAGCCGACGACCACAGTCGCCTCACTCGACCGCGCCAAGGAGTCCGCTGTCTGCGCCAGCACAGAGCTCTGTTCCCGAAGCAGCGCCGCATCGGGGTTGTCTAGTAGTGGGTCGGCGCTGACTTCAAGGGTAGGTTCGACCAAGATATATGCGTCTGCTGGCACGACCGGTTCTGCGATGACCTGAATCAGATCGCCCGAGATCAAGATGTCACGAACCAGGTCGGCTTCTGCCGAGAAGCCCTCTCCTAACGGATCTGCGGATCCGGAAAAGGCCAGGGCGAGTGCGCGCCCCAGGACTTGGTCGTAGGTGCCAGAAGCGGTGGCCGGAGACAGGTAGTCGGACAGGCTTGCCGCATATGATTGTCGCGCGTCGCTGAGTTCGCTCGAATACCACGATTCGAGTAGTCCTATGCGGCCGACGATCTCGCCGCCGGCCTCTTCGACTGACTGCGCTACGGCGTCGTTGGCTGCGCTGTCGACCGCGCCGGTTGCGATCAGTACGATACGACGTTCAGCCAATGTGCCGCCGATCAGGTCAGTGGCGGACTGGCGCAAGAACTCGTCTGTGCCAGCGGCATTGTGCAACGTCCGATCCAGTTCGTCGCGTAGCGCCTGTTTGTCTTCACGCAATTGGGACACTTGCCCGGTCAGCTGGTCCCCGATGGCCTCTTTGAGCGGGCCGGCGCCAAGGATGACCCCGATAGCAAGCGCCAGGAAAACGGCGATCAGGGAGACCAGGTGGTAACGAAAGTCAATCAACGACTTTGTCCTTTCTTGCGCGGGCACGCAATAAATCCATTACTGCTTGTCATCATCACAGACCGCCAGAGAAAAGACCGGCAACCCATGACCATAAGTCGTCGAAGCGGGCACCGATGAGACCGAAAAGCACGTTACCCGCACTCGTGGCGATCAAGGAGGCGACGACTGCGACAAGGCCCGCGATCGCAAGGAATACGATCTGCATGTTTGAAATGCGGTGACGGTATAGCCGTGAGACGCCTTTAGCGTCGATTAGTTTGCTGCCTACTCTCAGGCGTGTCAGGAATGTCGACGCCATTCCTTCACGGCCTTTGTCGAGAAACTCAACCAAGGTCGCGTGGGTACCGACAGCGACGATGACTTCGGCGCCCATGTCGTCTGCCAACAGCATGGCGATATCTTCGCTGGTTCCGACTGCCGGGAAAATAACTGCGTCAAGACCCATTGCCTCGACTCGTTCCAAACCGGGAGCTCGGCCGTCACGATAAGCATGCACGACGATTTCGGCCCCGCTTGTCAGTGCGGCGTCGGAAACCGAATCCATGTCACCGACAATGACGTCAGGTTTGAGCCCTTGCTCCATCATGGCGTCTGCGCCGCCGTCGACTCCGACAAGCACCGGGCGGTATTCCTTCAGATACGACTGCAGCGCGATCAGGTCTTCGCGGTAGTGGTAGCCTCGCACCACTATCAGCACATGCCGCCCGCGTATTTTGGTCCGTAATTTGGGAATGCCGACACCGTCAATGAGCAGGTCGCGTTCTTTGCGCAGGTACTCCATGGTGTTGGCGGCGAAAAGTTCGAGTTGACTCGACAATCCTTCGCGGGCGGTCTCAAAGGACGCTGCGACTCGTTCCGAGTCTTGTATCTCACCTTCGGCGACGAGTGTCTCGCCGACATGCACGGTTCCATCATCGACGGTGATCCAACGACCCTCACGGATGGTCATCACATCGGGTCCGAGTCCGTCAATGAGTGGAATCCCCGCATCGGTGATGATCGACGGCCCAAGATTCGGATATCGTCCCGATATCGACTGGGCAGCGTTCAACACAGCGCTGGGCTGGGCTGCCACAAGTGACTCTGCCGCGATCCGGTCGATGTCGGTGTGATCAATAATGGCGATGTCGCCCGGTTTTAGCCTTCTGACCAGGTCCTTAGTACGACCGTCGACTTTGGCAGGACCAGCGATACCCGTGCTGGAATCCTGGCGCCGGGTGCGCCCCCCAAATAACTTCACGCGCGTCATCCTCTCATAGCAGCGGCGCTGAGGAGTTCCTGCGCATGCGCGCGTGCTGTTTCAGATTCGTCTTCACCTGAGAGCATACGAGCCAATTCGACAATTCGCTCTTCGTCATCGACCCGTGTCACATAGGACGCCGTACCCGTGCCCTCGGTGTTGATCTTGCTAACGACGAGGTGGGTGCCGGCCTGAGCGGCGACCTGCGCCAGATGAGTCACCACGATGACTTGGTGGAAGGCCGCCAATTGTGCCAACCGCCGACCGATTGCCGTTGCGGCCCGGCCGCCGACCCCGGCGTCGATCTCGTCGAAGACCATCACCATGGGATAGGTCGTCACCGAGTTGTCCACGAGGACCACCTCGAGCGCGAGCATGACACGGGAGAGTTCACCGCCGGAAGCTGCTCGCGCCAAGGGACGCGCCGGAGCTTCCGGATGTGATGAGAACAGCATGGTCATTGTATCCGCGCCATGAGGGCCTAACTCGTCTGTTGTTTGGAACTCGACCGTCAGACGTGCTTCTGGCATTGCGAGATCTGCCAGCTCGCTGTCAACGGCGGTGCTGAGCCGCTGTGCCGCATCGCGACGGCCTCGTGAGATTCCGTTCGCTAGTTCTTCCAGTTGCGCGCTAAGTGCATCTCGTCTGTTGCGGAGCTCTTCAATGACCTCGCTGTCGTCGTCGAGTTCAGTGAGCCGGACCTGGGCCTGTTCCGCCCATGCCAGCGCATCCGCGATCGTAGGTCCGTAACTGCGAGCAATCTTCGCCAGGTCGTTGCGGCGCTGCTCGACTTCTTCCAGCCGACCCGGAGCAACCACCAGATCGTCCAGGTAGCGCGCTAACTCGATACCGACATCGGCCAACCGGAAACTGATGTCCCGCACTGTCGTGGTGATCTCGGTGAGCGAGCCATCGAGAGTTTCGGCACGTTCCAGCCCACGCAATGCAGCATCCACGGCCCCTGCCGCGGCTTCCGAATCGATGTCCGCTCCGACTAACAGCAGCCGCGCCTGATTGACGTAGTCGCGCAGGTCTTCGCCATGTCGCAGCCGCTCCGCCTCGTTCGCTAGCTGCTCGTCCTCGCCTGTCTGCGGGGCGACCTCGTCTATGGTCTCCAAGCCGAGGCGCAGTAATTCTGCTTCCCGCGCACGTTCCGCGGCGTGATCGACGAGTTCTTCTAGCCGCTGCGTCACCTGTGAGCGTTCATGCCATAACTGACGGTATTGCGCCACGGTAGCCAGGTGATCGGCCCCTGCGAATCGGTCGATGGTATCGCGTTGCGTCGTGGTGTCTCGCAGTCGTAACTGGTCCGACTGGCCGTGGATAGTCAGTAGTGAGTTCATCAGCTCAGCCACTGCCGCCCGCGGCACACTGCGCCCACCGGCCAGGAACCTCGAACGTCCAGCCGCGGCCACCGAGCGCACCAGCAACAGCTGCCGCGCGTCTTCGAGATGCCCACCGGCAGATTCGAGGTTATGCGCCAGTTCTGGATCAACGATGTCAAGCTCGCATTCGACAACGGCTTCACGCGCACCGCTACGCACCAGGGTTGAATCCGCTCGATCACCGCGCAATAAGGACAGGCTCTGCAAGATCATGGTCTTGCCTGCGCCAGTCTCACCTGAAATGGCTGTCAAGCCGACACCAGGCTCGATCACCGCTTCAGAAATGACCCCCAGATCAATAATGCGCAGGTCACGAATCATCGACCGCCTCCGGCATTACTCGAGGCTCCCCGAGTGCGGTCGGACGTGGCCGAATCTCGTCCATCTCGCGCCCGCCACCCATTGACCGGCAACGAGAACCTACGCACCAAGCGGTCGGCAAAGGGCGACAGATTCATTCGGGCAAGGTGAACTTCATGTTTGGCGACCATGACTTCGATTCTGGCGCCGGGTGCCAGGTCGACTTGGCGTCGTCCGTCCATCGTCACTAGTGCGTCTGCGCCAGATGTGGAAGTAATGGTTATCCCGACACGTGACTTGTCCGATACGACCAGCGGCCGGGCGAAAAGCGCATGCGCGGCCAAGGGAACAACTAAGGCAGCGCGAATATCCGGCCACAGCACCGGCCCACCCGCAGAGAAGGCATGCGCAGTCGAACCGGTCGAACTTGCGATAACGACACCATCAGTGGCGTAGGCAGTCACAGGTCGATCGTCGACGTCTAGCTGCACCTCGATCATGCGCTGCCGATTAGATTTCTCGATGGTGGCGTCGTTGAGCGCCCAGGCACGCACCACATCTCGTCCCCGTCCGGGGTGAATCGTGACGTCGAGCGCGGGACGAGCCTCGACTTCATAGTCTCCTTGGACGAGGCGCTGCACCGATTCGCGCAGGTTTGAGATCTCTGCTTCCGCCAAGAAACCGACGTGTCCGAGGTTGATTGCCAGAATCGGCGTGGCCGATCCCCATGTGAGCTCGGCGGCACGCAGCACGGTGCCGTCGCCGCCGAGCACGATGACCGCCTCAACATGGTCCGTGGTGGTGACAACCGGATCGAACACGGGTTCAATGCCGGCTCGTTCCAGTTCGGTGATGGTTGTCACTTCGGCTTGGAGCGCTTCGGGCCGACCGCGGTGGGTGACCACTAGGATCTTCCGCGTCATGACACCCTCTCCTCTGTGTGATCGTTTCGCACCGCATGCGAAATCTCGTTACTCAGCGTGGCTGAGATACTCTCTGGGCCTTCGCCTCGTGTTCGGGCTTCAAAATCCACGAAGTACTCCACATTGCCATGCGGCCCTGGTAATCGCGAGGCACGAACGGTCCGAGGCTGAAGGCCTGCGGCAAGCCCCGCATCGACCACGTTGGTCACCGCCTGTTCCCGCAGTAGCAGGTCGCGCACTACACCGCCGCTGCCGAGCGCTTCCCTGCCCACTTCGAATTGGGGTTTGACCAGGACGAGTGCTCGCTTCCCCGGGTCAAGTACCGAACGCATCGGTTCTAACAGCATCGTCAGGGAGATGAAGGAGACGTCCGCAACGATCAGATCCGGCCGCCACGGCAGTGTGCCGTCGTCCAGGAAGCGCGCGTTGCAGCCTTCCATCAAAGTCACGCGCGGGTCAGATCGCAGCGAAGCGGCCAATTGATCGTGTCCCACGTCGAGCGCCACCACGTGTTGAGCCCCGTGAGCAAGCAGCACTTGAGTGAATCCTCCGGTGGAAGCACCGATGTCAAGGCATCGCTTCGCTTGGATGTCTGGGACGCCGGTGCCCAGGTCGGCCAAGAAGCCCTCCAGTTTGTGGCCGGCGCGCGAGACCATCGGGTCAATATCACTGACATGGATGTGCTGGTCCGGCCCCACCTGAGCTGCGGGCTTTGATATCACGTGTCCAGCCACCTGGACCTTACCGTTGCGGATCAGATCAGCGGCACGGGTCCGCGATGAGACAAAGCCCCGCGCGACCAGTGATTGATCGAGACGATGCAGCGTACTCATCGACTCGATGCCGTGAACTGATTAACCAGAGCCCCGTACGCCGCTTCGTAGAATTCGACATGCTCGTTAACTGGCTTGTGATCGAGCCCGGCAAGTTCGTCACTGAGCGCATCAAGCGAAAACTGTTCCTGCTCGGTCACTGCACGCTCCTCATCTCAGGTCCGTTGTGGATATACCTCAACGGTACCGTGTCAATCAGGTTCTCATAGGGATTTCCACAGGCTAGCCGGACTGTGCGATACGCCCGACAGGAAACTCCGGCACCGAGCCTTCGTCCACCTCAATGCCGTTGTCTCGCGCAGCCCACACGGCTGCGGCGGCAGCCCGGACGAGCGCCATACCGCCTTGTACCGGGGTCACACTGAGCTGGAGCTTTCCGTCGATCACCGCCGCGCTCCGGTCCTGGCAGTGCCAGCGCCCATCCTCATCCGAGGTGGGAGCGCCATGGGCTTCTTCCAAGCCCGATAGATCGGCGACGATCAAATGGGGACGCAGTGAGGGCGGAGCCAGGATCGCGTCCCTCGCCGTTGACACACCCGTCAACACGAGCAAGCCGAGGTAGCCGCCACCACGCGCTCCGGCAAGGTCTGTGTCCAGCCTGTCGCCAATGACCAACGTCCGTTGCGATCCAGTTGCGGCAACGGCCATGTGGTACATCGTGGGCGACGGCTTGCCTGCGCTGACCGGTTCGATCCCTGTCGCCGAGCTCACCGCCTGCACGAGCGTGCCATTGCCCGGTGCGAAACCACGGGCTGTGGGCAACGATAGATCGCGGTTGCTAGCGACATGTACCGCTCCGGCCGCAACCGCATACGCGGCCTCCGCCAGGTCTTTCCAGCCTAGATCCGGGCTGAAACCTTGCGCTACAGCCGCCGGACCGTCGTCGGCGCTCGTGACGATCTCATATCCGGCTTCACGTACCGCTGTCAGCAGACCCGCGCCCCCGACTACGAGCACTTTGGCCCCTGGCTCTACGAACTCCCCCAGGTAACGCGCGCAAGCTTGCGCGGCGGTCAGTACCTCGTTTGGTCGAGTGGGGATACGCAGCGATGAGAGCTGCGCAGAGATTTCTTCTGGCTCACGCGAAGCATTGTTCGTGACGAAAACGGTGGTGACATCGCGGTCGCGCAGCGCCGCGATGCCCTCGGCTGCGTGTTCGATGGGTTCGTGACCACGATAGGCGACGCCGTCGAGATCGATGAGTGCGAGGTCGCAGATCTCGGTGATGGCAACCGGTGAATCCGCTAGTCCTGCGCCGGGCCTGACGACCACAGGCTGTGTCATTTCGGTGCTCCCTCGGCTGGATTCTCGTTGGCCGCGTCGGCCGATTCGGATGTCTCCGCCTGCTGACTGTCAGTTTCAACCTGGTCGGCGGCACTGTCGTCGTCGGTCAACTCGACCGGGACCTCATAAACGACAACGCCCTGCGATTCTGGCTGCTGCGGGATTCTTGCTTCCAACTTGTCTGCTTCTGCATCGCGTCCTGCTCGTCGCAGAATGCCGATACGTGCCTCCAGCAGTCGAAGTCGTAGTTCATTCGGCAGTCGTCGCGCAGCGTCGAAGTCGTCCAAGATCGCCAGACCTGCATCGTATTGTTCGAGGTCCGCCCTGGCGCCGGCCACGACGATACCCAGTTCTACCTGCTGCTCAGGTTCCAAACGCTGCGCTTGCTCCGACTGCCATAGGTCGATCGCTCGTCGAGGCATGCCGCGACCGCGTTCGGAGTCAGCGATTAACGGCAGGTGCTCACATGACCCGCTGATGCGCTCGTAGGTGCGCAACTCTCGAATCGCCTCTGGGTAGCGCTCCGTGTAGTACGCGGCTATCCCGAGTGCCTCCCGGACGACATCGACACGTCCACCTCGAGTCGTAGCGGCGCGAGCATGCTGATAGGCAAGTTCCGGGTCTTCGTCCAGGAATGCGCCAGCCGCGGCGAGGTGACCGCCTACGAACTCTGCGTTCTCTTTCGTGAGCCCGCGCAACCTGCCGCGCACGTCACGGTCGAGCATGCCGATAGTGACGCCCTCAGGGATCGCCGGAAGATTCGACGCCGGCGCCGCAATGCGGCCACGCGGCCGCCAATTCTCATCGCGTTGCTGGCGACCGTCACCGTCGCCGTATGATCTGTCACGCTGATCACGGGGCCGATCGTGGCTGTCCCGTTCGAAACGCCGTTGGCCGCCGCCATCACGGCGGCCATAACCGCCGCGCTCGCCACGACTGCTGTCACGTCCGTCACTGCGACGCGGATAGTCATCACGGTCACGGTCGTTTCGGTAGGACGTGTCCCGGTCCCCTCTGCGCTGGGGTCGCTCATCCCGGCTAGCCGATTCGTCACGACGGCTCGAGCGATCAAACGTGCGGTTTCGGTCGTTTCGATCAGACCATTGCTGCCGATCGCGACGCTGCGATGAGCCGCCACTTGATCCACGGTCACTTCCGCGCGTAGTTCGTTCACTAGAGTCGCGGCGCGAGGTCCGCCCCTCTTTCGACGTACTGAATCTGCGCTCACCCGCATCATTGCGGCGTTCGTTACGGTGTGCACCTGAACGGCGCGGGTTCTTCCCCGAATCTGCCGTGCTGTTAGCCATAGTAGATGCACTCCTGTAACTGTATTTTGTTGAGGGTGTGACGAAGGCCCACCGTGGGGTGGGCCTTCGTGTGATGGGTGTTCGGCGGTGTCCTGCTCTCCCACCACCTCGCGGTGGCAGTACCATCGGCGCTTAAGGGCTTAGCTTCCGGGTTCGGTATGGGTCC
>WPCK01212025.1_pt1 | contig 17827 bp, 18 predicted proteins | sample 5399851 | NCBI WGS metagenome assembly WPCK01 (sample SAMN12869471, study PRJNA574797) | sludge metagenome | isolation source: wastewater treatment of pH11 | place: China:Beijing | collected 2019-05-20 | reverse complement strand
GCCAGGCTTCCGAGACGCGGTCGCCGGAGAACGGCGTTCCATCGGCGGAGCGGATCACCGAGACGTAGCGCGCATCGGGATGCGGCTGGCGGTTGAGCCAGCCGACGAGGTTCCACGGGCTTTCGCGGCCGAGGTCGTGATAAAGGGCGCGCGAACGGTTGATCGTGCCGGCGCCGAACAATGGCGCCACCCAGGAAATGGGGCTGCAACTCACCGCCGACGCCGTGTCGGCGAGGCCCGAGCCGAGGTTCGGCGCGGCAACGGTGACCAGTCCTTCGACGGCCGGGTCGCGCGAGACCACCATATACATGCGGGCGGCGACGCCGCCGGCGGAATGACCGACGAGCACGACCGGATCGTTCTTGTGGCGGGCTTCGAGGAAGGCGACATACAGGCCGAGCAGCCGCGCCTGTTCGGCAATCGGTGCCTCGGTCGGCAGGTCGAGCGTGTAGAAACGCTTGCCGCCATCGGCGAGGACGGGCGGGGCCAGCACGCCGGCGGGACCGAGCGTCATGTGACCGGCATCGGCCCAGCCGTCGAAGACCAGTGCCGGGGCAACCCCCGACAGCCGCCACGAACCGGCATTGCCGAGATAACCCTGGACCATGACCAGGGTGTCGGCCTTCGATGCGGCCGTCACCGTGAACAACGCAAGCGCGGCGGCCAGAATCCGCTTCAGGAACATGGGTGCCTCCTCCGGGCCCGGCCCAGAAATCCGGGCGGAAGGATACCGCCACCCTGAGGCCGGATGTCGATACATACAACAAACGCTATGTTTCAGGCGATGCGACCCGGCGTCTCAGGACAAACGGGCTACTTGAACAGCACCAGGCTGATGGCCATCATGCCCATGCCGATCACGATGCCGTAGACTGTCTCGTGGCCGTGGGCGTAGCGCCGTGCCGCCGGCAGCAGTTCATCGAGAGCGAGGAACACCATCGCGCCGGCCAGAATGCCGAAGACGGCGCCGAAAACGGCTTCGGACAGGAACGGCGCCAGCACGAGATAGCCGACGATCGCCCCGAACGGTTCGGCAAGGCCGGACACGACGGTCGCCCAGATCGCCTTCGTTTTCGACTGGGTCGCGTAATAGACCGGAACCGCGATCGATACGCCCTCGGGGATGTTGTGGATGGCGATGGCGATCGCCAGCGCCAGGCCGACCGAGGGCTTTTCGAGCGTGGCGAAGAAGGTGGCGAGGCCCTCCGGCAGATTGTGGCCGGTGATGGCGATTGCCGCCATGAGGCCGACGCGCCGCAGCGCCTGTTCCTGGTGGTGATGCACCATGGTGACGTTGGCAACAGGCCGGTCGGGATCGGCGGCGATCTTCTCCACGGCCTCCGAATCGATGGAAGCGTGCGGATTCGGCACCAGGCGGTCGATGACGACCAGCAGGATCACGCCGGCGAAGAACCACAGCGTCGCCTCGGTATAGGCCGTGCGCGGATCGTGGATGGCGGCGAAGGCCAGCTGCGATTTGACGAAGATCTCGACCAGCGAGACATACACCATCGCACCGGCGGCGAAAGCGAGACCGAAGGCGAGAAGGCGCGTGTTGGTGTGCCGGGCGAAGATGACCAGCAGCGACCCGATGACGGTCGCCAGGCCCGCGCCAATGGTGATGGCGAGGGCAATCAGGACATTCGGCGCGAACAGCGTCTCCACGACGCTCTATTATGCCGTGGCGCGATAGGCCGCCAACACCGCGTCGCCCATCTCGGTCGTCCCGACCTTGGTCATGCCGTCGGACATGATGTCGGCGGTGCGCAATCCGTCGTCGAGCACGGCGGAGATCGCCTTTTCCAGCCGGTCGGCCTCGGCGATCATGCCGAAGGAATAGCGCAGGCACATCGCAAACGAGGCGATCATGGCGATCGGGTTGGCGAGGCCCTTTCCGGCGATGTCGGGGGCGGAGCCATGCACGGGCTCGTAGAGCGCCTTGCGTTTGCCCGTCTTCTCGTCCGGGGCGCCGAGCGAGGCCGACGGCAGCATGCCGAGCGAACCCGTCAGCATGGCGGCGACGTCGGACAGCATGTCGCCGAACAGGTTGTCGGTGACGATGACGTCGAACTGCTTGGGCCAGCGCACCAGCTGCATGCCGCCGGCATCGGCCAGCATGTGGGAGAGCTTGACGTCGGAATAGCGCGCCTTGTGGGTGGCGGTGACGACCTCCTTCCACAATACGCCCGACTTCATGACGTTGTGCTTCTCCATGGAGCACACCTCGTTGCGGCGCGTGCGCGCCAGTTCGAAGGCGGCGCCGGCGATGCGGTCGATCTCGTAGGTCTCGTAGACCTGCGTGTCGATGCCGCGCTTCTGGCCATTGCCGAGATCAACGATCTCCTTCGGTTCGCCGAAATAAACGCCGCCGGTCAGTTCGCGCACGATGAGGATGTCAAGGCCCTCGACCACCTCGGGCTTCAGCGAGGAGGAGGCGGCAAGCGCGGGATAGCAGATGGCGGGGCGCAGATTGGCGAACAGCTCCATGTCCTTGCGCAGGCGCAGCAGCCCGGCTTCGGGGCGCACCTCATAGGGCACGCCATCCCATTTGGGCCCGCCGACGGCGCCGAACAGCACGGCGTCGGCCGCCATCGCCTTGGCCATGTCCTCCTCGGAAATCGCCTTGCCGCAGGCGTCGTAGGCCGAACCGCCGACCAGACCGCGCTCGATGACGAAGCCCGCGCCCTCTTCGGCGTTCATGTGGGCGATCAGCTTCTCGACCTCGGCCATGGCCTCGGGGCCGATGCCGTCGCCGGGAAGGAGCAGGAGCTTGCGGGTGGTCATGAGGTTGCCCTTTGCGTTATCGATAGTGGCCTGCGCTCTAGCCGTGCGCTCCGGCGGTGGCAAGATGGACCCGCGGGCAGAAGGGAAACGATGCGTCGGATTGCCACCCTTTTCGGTCTTTTCGTTGCGGCGCAGGCATACGCCGGTGACGCGCCGCCCCTCGGTCCGCCGGTCGATTGCGCCGCCGGCGAAACGTGTTTCGTGCAGCAATATGCCGACATGCAGTCCGGCCCTGGCGTCGCCGACCCGTTTTGCGGTCAGGCGAGCTATGACGGCCATGACGGCGTCGACATCCGCGTGGCCTCGCTCGTCGACATGCGTCGCGGCGTGCCGGTCGTTGCGATGGCCGACGGCACGGTGCTGCGCATCCGAGACGGCGAGGAGGACCATCTCGTCGCAAACGATGCCGACCGCGGGGCCGTCAAGGGGCGCGAATGCGGCAACGGCCTGGTCATCGATCTCGGCGGAGGTCTCGAAGCGCAGCACTGCCATCTCATGAAGGGATCCGTCGAGGTCAAGGCAGGGGACCGTGTCGCGGCCGGTACGCGCCTGGGGCTGATCGGCGCGTCGGGCCTGGCGGAATTTCCGCATGTGCATGTCGCCATCCGCCGGAACGGGGCGCTCGTCGATCCGTTCACTGGCGCGGCGGTCGGCGGCGGCTGCGTCGCGGAGGCCGCGGCGCGCAAGCCGCTCTGGGATGCCGCTGCCGGCGACTGGATGGCAAAGGCGGCGACGAATGTCCTTGGAACGGGATTGGCCGGAGCGCCGCTCGACTACGACCGGCTGGTGAGCGATGGTCCGCCGTCATCCCCGACGACCGGCGATGGCGCCCTCGTCGGATGGGGCTGGTTCGCCAATCTCGCCAAGGGCGACCGCATCCGCATCGTGATCGTCGATCCAGCCGACCGCGTCTTCATCGATCGGACAAGCGAGCCGCTCGGCCGCGCCAAGGCAAGCTACGCTTCCTACGCCGGCAAGCGCGGTGCGCCGGCCGCCGGCGAATACAGGCTGCGCGTCGAACTCCTGCGCGGCGACAGCGTTCTTGCCTCGCGTGAGAAAACGGTCACCGTCACCCCCTGACCCGCAGACGGGCGGTGGCAACGGAAACGCTCTCGCGGCTCAGAGCGCGGCCATCGCTTCGGTCTCCCGGCGCAGCGCCAGCGCCTCGCTGTCGGGAAGGGCCTCGACATCGTCGTACGTCAGTACCCGGTCGCGCGGGACGGAGCGCACGAGCTGGATGCCATGGGCAAGCCCGATCGGCAGCGCGCGCATGGCAACGGATGCCTTCGCCGGCATGCATTTGCCCCAGACGGTGAAGCCGCCTTCGCCGTCGAGCCGGTCGCCTGGTGCGAGGTCGCGCTTGGCGACGGCGACGGCGTCGGCACGGAATTCGCGCGACTGGCCGGTCGGTTCGCCGCGCAGGGCGGCGCTCAGCACCGAAATGCCGAGCTCCATGCCGATCAGGTGGAACGGCTTGTACATGGCGGCGTAGCGGCCGGTCTCGTCGGTCTTCAGGCCGTATTGGGCGAAGCAGGCCGCGGAATAGGCGTTCGGGGCCTCGATGATGACGAAGACGCCCCAGCGCAAGTCGCGGAACACGGGTTGACCATCGCGCTCAAGCGAGGAGACGACCTCGACCATGCCCTTGCCCGGCACCTTTCCGCCCTCCGCCTCGGGGCGCAGGACTTGGGCGAGATCATCGACACCGCAGGGCGGAAAGCGCAGGCCGTCGCCAGCGACGTCGAGGCCGCAGGCATTGGCGATGGCTGCCATCTCGATGGCCGACTTGGTGCCGTCGAGGAACGAGTTGAACATCTGGCTGTTCATGCCGGCAACGGAGGCTTCGGCCGCCGTCAGGCCGTAATGCGCCCATACGCCTTCCGGCGTGACATGATGATAGGCGGGCAGATACTTCGTGCCCTTGCCGGCGGCTTGGACGGTAAATCCGGCGGCGCGAGCCCAGTCGACCATTTCGGCCACCAGCGCCGGCTGATCGCCATAGGCCATCGAATAGACGATTCCGGCCTCGCGTGCCCGTTTGGCCAGCGCCGGACCGCAAAGCACGTCAGCCTCGACATTGACCATGACGACATGCTTGCGCGCGGCGATGGCTGCGAGCGCATGGCGGGCGCCGGCGAGCGGATTGCCGGTCGCCTCGATCACCACGTCGATCCCGTCGAGGGCCGCGAGTTCACCGCCGCTGGCAAGAAAGCGCGTCGCCGCGATGCGCTCCTCGTCCCAGCCGACGCCGCGGCAAGCAGCGGTCGCCCGGTCGACGTCGAGATCGGCAATGGCAGCTACCTGCAGCCCTTCGGTATGGGCGGCCTGCGAAAGGAACATGGAGCCGAATTTGCCGGCGCCGATCAGCCCGGCACGGACCGGCCTTCCGGCGGCCGCGCGCTCGGCGGCAAGGCGGTGCAGGTTCATGTCAGTGTACTCCCTTGCCGGCGGATCGCATGGAGGCGCGGACTTTCGCAAGTCCGCCTTTCGACGCGAGGTCGATGGCGTTTCCCTTCTTCATGCCGGCGGTCAAGGGCTCGGCCACAACACCGCCGAAGCGCGCTTCGCTGACGAGGACCGGGCGCGCGTCGATCAGGCAGACGATGCCGGGCACCTCCTTGTCCCGGTGCTCGGGATCATCGGCCCAGGCCCAGGCCAGCCCGCCGGAGAGCGAGACGTTGCCGAAAACCAGGCGACGACCGTCGGCGTCGGCGGCGCGGCCAAAACAGGCACCGCAGAAATGCCAAGGGTGGCGGGGGTTGAACTTCAAACGGTTCCCGCAGCCGGGGCAATGATGTCCGGGGATTTCTGCCAAGCGCCGCCTCCGTCAGCCGCGGAAAGCGGTCACCTCGATCTCGACCTTCATTTCGGGGCGGATCAGGGCGGAAACGATCATGGTGGCGGCGGGACGGATCTCGCCAAAAACCTCGCCGGTAACCTTGAAGACCGCTTCCGAATAGGCGGGATCGGTCACGATGTAGTTGGCCCGCACGACATCGGCGAAGGTGAAGCCCGCATCGGAGAGCGCCTTGCCGATGGTGGCGAAGATGTTGCGCGCCTGGGCATCGACGCTTTCCGGCATGCTCATCGTCGCGTAGTCGTAACCGGTGGTGCCGGAGACGAAGCACCAATTGCCCTGGGCGACGGCGCGCGAATAGCCAGCCTGTTTTTCGAAGGGCGATCCGGTCGAAATCAGTTTTCGGGTCATGGTTGGAATCCTTGTTTCACCGCGTCGCGGGCCGCTTTCGGCCACGCATCGAGCGCCGGCCAGTATTTGAGGCTCCCGTCATCCTGCTGTTGCGCGAACCAGATGCTCTTCGCCTTCGGGTCGACGGCGACGAAGCCGTCGTTCGATCCGCAGGCGTGCGGTATGCAACCGCGCGCCACGAACAGGCCGCCGCCGACATCTTCCGGAGCGGCGGAGGTACCAAGGCTCGTCACCAGGTCCGACAGGTCGTCCCCGAGGATCGCCGTCGCCCTGGCGTAGAAGGCTTCGTTGGCGAACAGGTCCATCGGGTGCCCGGCGGGCTGCGCCTGGAGGTCGGTCCAGGTCGTGCCGGGCTGCGGCTTGAAAGTCATGGCCCCGGCGACACGAAACCCTTCCGTCGGGGTCCATTCGGTCACGTCGAGGGTTTCGCCGGGCATGACCCAGGGGACGAAGACGAGGCGCGAACCGTCGGCGGCGGCAGCCGGCGCGCCGCAATCGCCGAAGCGTTCCGACTTCAGCTCACCGCCCTCCGGTTTCCAGACGATCACCGCGTCAACGCCGCAGGCATTGCCGCCAGGGCCGGCAACGTAGAGCGCGACATCGGTGTCGGACACCGCGACCATGCGGTCGAAGTCGACATACCAGTCGCGCACCAGTTCCTTGCCGTCGAAGGCGAGGATCTTGTCGCCGTCGTCGGTCTCGACGATGGTCAGCGTGCCGCCGGCAAAGGGGCGGGAATCGATCTCTGCCGCGAGCGCGGTTCCGGCGAAGAGAAGCCATAGGCCTGAAACAAGAATGCGGCGCATCATGCGCCGCACGCTAACGTCTCTTTGGCCAGGTGGCGAGGGGGAATCAGGCCCAGGGACGCGACGAGGCCGCCTGCTTCTCGTAGGCGTCGATGGACGAGGCCTTTTCCAGCGTCAGGCCGATGTCGTCGAGGCCGTTCAGCAGGCAGTGGCGCTTGAAGGGGTCGAGGTCGAACTTGACCACGCCGCCGTCGGGACCGCGGATCTCCATCGCCTCGAGGTCGACGGTGAGCGTGGCATTGGCGCCGCGCAGGGCGTCGTCCATCAGCTTGTCGAGGTCGCTCTGGCTGACCGTGATCGGCAGGATGCCGTTCTTGAAGCAGTTGTTGTAGAAGATGTCGGCGAAGCTGGTGGAGATCACGCAGCGAATGCCGAAGTCGGCCAGCGCCCAGGGCGCATGCTCGCGCGAGGAGCCGCAGCCGAAATTGTCGCCGGCCACCAGCACCTGTGCCTGACGGTAGGCCGGCTTGTTCAGCACGAAATCGGGATTCTCCGAACCGTCCTCGCGAAAGCGCATCTCGGCGAACAGGCCCTTGCCCAGCCCCGTGCGCTTGATCGTCTTGAGATAATCCTTGGGGATGATCATGTCGGTATCGACATTGACGATCGGCAGCGGCGCGGCGACGCCGGTGAGCTTGGTGAACTTGTCCATGGGCGCGGGTCCTTTGGTCCTTCGCAGCGCCCTATAGAGGATGGCCGCGGCGAACGGAAGGGCGCGATTGCCGCCTCGCCCGTCTGGTGCTAAGGCGTCCGGCCATGAGCAGAACCGGTTTTTCCCGCATCGTGCTGCAGGACAAGAAGCGCCTGCCGGGCCGCTTTTTCGCGCGGCTTACCGGTGGCCTGACCGTGCGCCGCGCCTGAGCCGGCCCGCCGCCTTTCCCCTTTCTTCTTTGCGAGAGACACCGAGATGACCGCGCCGCGCACCCTCTACGACAAGATCTTCGACGACCACGTGGTCGACCGCCAGGAGGATGGCACCTGCCTGCTCTATATCGACCGCCATCTCGTCCACGAGGTGACGAGCCCGCAGGCCTTCGAGGGCCTGCGCATGGCGCACCGCAAGGTCCGCCATCCCGAGAAGACGCTCGCCGTCGTCGACCACAACGTGCCGACCACGCCGGATCGCAAGCTCGGCATCAAGAACGAGGAAAGCCGCATCCAGGTCGAGGCGCTCGCCGCCAACGCCGCCGATTTCGGCGTCGAGTACTATGACGCCAACGATCGCCGCCAGGGCATCGTCCACATCGTCGGGCCGGAGCAGGGCTTCACCCTGCCGGGCATGACCATCGTGTGCGGCGACAGCCACACCTCCACGCACGGCGCCTTCGGTGCGCTCGCCCACGGCATCGGCACCAGCGAGGTCGAGCATGTGCTCGCCACCCAGACGCTGATCCAGAAGAAGGCGAAGAACATGCTGGTGCGCGTCGACGGGCAGTTGCCCGAGGGCGTCACCGCCAAGGACATAATCCTCGCCATCATCGGCGAGATCGGCACCGCGGGCGGCACCGGCCACGTCATCGAATTCGCCGGCGAGGCGATCCGCGCGCTGTCGATGGAAGGGCGCATGACGGTCTGCAACATGACCATCGAGGGCGGCGCGCGCGCCGGCCTGATCGCGCCCGACGAGAAGACTTTCGCCTACATCCAGGACAAGCCTCGCGCACCAAAGGGCAAGGCGTGGGACATGGCGCTCGCCTACTGGAAGACGCTCGCGACCGACGAGGGCGCCAGATACGACAAGGTCGTCGTGCTCGACGCGGCCCATCTGCCGCCGATCGTCTCCTGGGGGTCGTCGCCGGAAGACGTCGTGTCCGTTTCCGGTACCGTGCCGGACCCGGCGTCGATCGCCGACGAAACCAAGCGGGTCTCCAAGCAGCGCGCGCTCGACTACATGGGCCTGAAACCCGGCACGAAGATCACCGACATCGCCATCGACCGCGTGTTCATCGGCTCCTGCACCAATGGCCGTATCGAGGATCTGCGCGCCGCGGCGAAGATGATCGAGGGAAAGACGGTCGCGCCGACGGTCTCGGCGATGGTGGTGCCCGGTTCCGGACTGGTCAAGGAACAGGCGGAAGCGGAAGGGCTGGACAAGATCTTCCTCGCCGCCGGCTTCGAATGGCGCGAACCCGGCTGCTCCATGTGCCTCGCCATGAACGACGACCGCCTGAAGCCGGAGGAGCGTTGCGCCTCGACCTCGAACCGCAATTTCGAGGGCCGCCAGGGCTACAAGGGCCGCACCCACCTCGTCTCGCCGGCGATGGCAGCGGCGGCGGCGATCGCCGGACGCTTCGTCGACGTCCGCGAGTGGGAGTGAACGCAGGCCGGTCATCGCCGGCCCGCCTGCGTGCTGCGGTTGCATTAATCTCTGCGAATGCACGCATTTTATCGATTAGGAGCATGGCACCTTAACGCCGGCCTGCGATGGTGCAGGCTGGCGAGGAAACGACCATGGTCCTTGATTTCGCCAGCGCCACCACCGCGCTCGGCATCTTGTTCGGCCTGAACTACATCGGCCTGTTTGCCGGTGCCTACGCGCTCGACCGCGAGGCGCGGCATATTCCGCTGTTCCTCGCCGCAGTCCTGTCGTTCATTTTCGCTGGCGCGGCCGATCTGTTGGCAACGGCGAACCCGGACGGACGGTTTTTCCCGCTTTTCGTCGATCTGTGTCACCACGCCGGGCTTTTCTTCAGCGGGCTGGGCCTCGCCGAAGCCGGGTCCATTCCTCTCAAGCGCAACCTTTTCAGGGGCAGCTTCGCGTTCGGTGCGGTCATCCTCGTGGCTTCCGTCGGCCTTGCACCGGATTCCGTGCTGCGCGCCGCCCTCGTGCAGCCGAGCCACGCGCTGCTGGTCGGCATCCTGTTCGACCGGGCGAGCGCATCGCCGTCGCGAACCGTACGCTATGCGATGCGGTTCTTCCTCGGCCTGCTGACCGCCTTCTATCTCGGCCTGCCGGTCTTGTTCTGGCGCGCCGCGACCTTGCCGGGGCTCGATGCCGGCGGGCGGATCGCCGAGGTCAATGCCGTCGCCAACCCGTTCTTCCTCGCCGCCATCTTCGGTTTCGGCGCCACGCTGTTCTTCCACGTCATGAGCCGGTTTGCCGGCCGGTTCCACAAGGCGTCGGTGACGGATTCGATGACCGGTCTGCTCAACCGCCGCGGCTTCCTGGAAAAGGTCGGGGAATTCGCCGGCAAGCCTGCCACGCTGGTCATGCTCGATATCGATCGCTTCAAGCGCATCAATGATCGTTTCGGCCATGACGCGGGGGATCGCACGATCGCGGCCGTTGGCGCGGCGCTGAGCGAAGCGACGCCGCCCGGCCATGTCTCCGCCCGTCTTGGCGGGGAGGAATTCGCGGTTTTCCTCGTCAACACCAATGTCGCCACGGCGCGGCTGTTTGCCGAATCGCTGCGCGAGCTGATCGCCTTCCGCTTGCGCGGGCTGAACGATCCGGCCGAAACGGTGACGGCAAGCTTCGGCGTGGCCGATGCGCGGGAGGGGATCGGCGAGGCCCTGCGGCTGGCCGACCAGGCGCTCTACGCGGCCAAGAACAGCGGTCGCAACCGGGTCTGCGTCAGCGAGGCGAATGTCCGGTCCATCCGGATCGTGGCCTAGGCATCAGCGCAGATGCGCGATGGCATTGGCATAATAGGCAACCAGGCGCTCCTCGCCCGGCGCGATGCGGATCAGGCCGTCCTCGCCCGAGGTCACGATGTGGCGCAGTTCCAGCATGCGCAGGCCGGCGTTGACGGCATAGTCGCGGTCGGCGCGCGGCACATGCACATGGGCGCCCTTCGCCTCGAACCGATCGATCAGCGCCCCGACACGCGCCTTGAGTTCCAACGCATCGGGCGGCGGGCCTTCCCGTAGTGCCAGCGCCACCAGCGGCACCGGCAGGACGGGGATGACCTCGGCGATACCGGCCATCAGGCGCTCGCCCAGCGCCTCGATCGCTGCGGCCTTCTCCGCTTCCGTTCCGCGGCGCGGGTCGGGCAGGCCGGACCGGGCGAAATGCTCCGCCAGCGATACCGGCGCACCGAAGGAGACACAGGCATAGCCGAAACGGTGCCAGCGCCCGGCCAGACGCAGGCGCAGGTTGCGCCACAGGAACGCGAGCGTGCGGCGCGATTTCGCCCCGGTCGACTGCGGCGGCGGCGGGCCGTCGATTTCGGCGATCAGGGTACGGTCTTCCAGCACGCGGTCGTAATTGAGCCCGACGGGAACAAAGACCACGTCGCGCCCGCCCGGTTCCCAGCCACCGGCAATATAGGAAAGCAGGCCGAGCTTGACCGGTCGGAGCTTGCCGTCGCGCGATAGTCCGCCTTCGGGAAAGACCGCCTGGGTGACGCCGGAGGCCGTCGCCATCTGGACATAGCGGGCGAGCACCTTGCGATAGAGGGCATTACGGGCGTTGCGGCGGACGAAATAGGCGCCCATCGAGCGGATCAGCGTCTGCAGCACCGGCACCCGCGCCCATTCGCCCACGGCATAGGACAACGCGGCCGACGCCGAGGCGAGGAAGGTCACCAGAACGTAATCCATGTTCGAGCGGTGGTTCATGACGAACACCACCGTGGCGTCGGGATCCACCGTCTTCAGCGACTGCGAATCGAGATAGCCGAGGCGCACGCGGTAGAGCGCGGTGGAGAGGAAGCGCGCCAGCCGCGTACCGATGCGGAAATAGGCATACGCGTTGAAGGAGGGGACGATTTCGCGCGCGTAGCGGCCGGCGATCGACATGGCCACCTCGCGCGGCATCGATTCGGCGCGGGCATGCTCCTCGGCCGCGCGCACAACGGCGGGATCGTTGGCGAGCCGGTCGACCAGCACCTTGCGCCGCGTCAGGCCGAAGGGCCGGATTTTCAGCTGCAGGCGGGTGTTGAGTTCCTCGATGGCGCGATCGACCCGGCGACGGAAGAACCAGCGCGCCGCCGGCGTCAGCAGCCGGTCGACAAGGCCGATTGCCGCCAGCACGCCGGCCAGCACGACAAACCAGACCGGCAGTTCGACGGTTGCCGCCATGCCTCCACCTCCCGTGGCGAAGCTAGCGGTTTTTACCGCGGGCACAATCTCAAAGCACGGCGTTGAGCAGCGACAGCCACAACGAGATCGACACCACCGACAGCGCGGTGGCGACCAGGATCGCCGAGGCCGACAGCGAGACCGCGCGGTCGTACATGACGGCGAAGACATAGATGTTCATGCCCGGCGGCATCGCGGCGATGACGACGGCGGCGCGAACATACTCGGCCGGCAGGCCGAGCCAGGACTCCGCGATGAGGAAAGCAATCGCCGGATGCAGCAGCAGTGCCGCCGCCGACACCATCAGCGTCTCCGGCAGTTCGGCCGACAGGCGATAACGGGTCAGCGCCGCGCCGATGCCGACGAGGGCGGCGGGAATGGCGCTCTGGGCGATCATGGTGACGGCGGCCATCATCGGTTCGGGCAGAGTGGCGCCGGACAGGTTGACTGCGGCGCCGGCGAGGATGCCGATCATCAGCGTGTTGCCGAAAATGGAACGCACGGCCGAGGCCGCCGATTCGGCGAGCGGACGCCCGTCGCGTCGTGCCGCCTCCATCGCGACGATGCCGACGATGTAGAGGAGCGGCGCATGCAGCGCGACGATGGCGTAGCCCGGCGCCAGCGCATCGTGACCATAGGCACGCTCGAGGATCGGCACGCCAAGCAGCACGGTGTTGGAGAACATGGCCGAGAAGCCGACCGCCACGGCCTCGCCCGGCCGCCTCCTGAACACGCGGCGCGACAGGGTCATGGCGACGGCGAAGCAGGCGAGCGCCCCGGCATAGAACGCCGCCAGCATGCCCGGATTGAAGGCGTGGCCGAAGTCGAGGCCGACCAGCGCGCGGAACAGCAGCACCGGCACTGCCAGTTTGACCGCATAGGCGTTGAGATGTTCGGCGATGGATGCCGGCAGCCAGCCGGTGCGCACCGAGGCGTAGCCGGCGCCAAGCACCAGGAACACGGGAAGGATGGTCAGGAATACGCCGAGCAGCTTGGTCGCTCCGTCACGGAGGGGCGCCGGCGGATCGCCGGCGCGTCAGCGTCGTTTCGCCCGGTCGTTCGCAGGCTGCCGCCTGTCAGCGGCACTCGGGTCCGGAAAGCACGGGCGTCACGTTGCGGGGAACCCCATACATGTAGGAGCGGCCCTTGTAGACCCGCACGCCCGGGCAATAGCGCACCGGCGCCGCGTCGCTGTAGATGACCTCGGGATAACGGGCGCCGATGGCGTCCTCGACCTCGCGGGCGCGTTCGCCCTGGCCGACGATGATGCGCTTGTAGCCGGCGGAGGATTCGATGACGAGGTTGCCGAAGGCGTCGGCATAGACATGCTCATGCGCGGCGGCCGGAAGCGCGGCCGCGAGGGCGGTGGCGGCCAGGGCGGCCCTGAACATCTTCGACATGGCGGACTCCATACTCTCCGGCACGATGCCGGTACGCCATCTTAACGCGTTGTTAACCTTTGTTAACGGCGAATCGCGCCTTGCCCGGCGGCGAAGGTGAAACATGGTTAATGGCGCGGCGCGGCGGCACGGTTTCGTCTAATCGATTGAAGGAGGCGATCCTGCGAAAGTCGATGTGAAATGCGGGTTTGCGGCTTTGACGCAGTGCAAAATCGCGTCTAGAACCCCATCGGTCGGGCCGTGCGCGTGGCCAAAGGACAGGAGCGGGAAAAGCCGATGAGTACATCGTCCGCAACGCCGAACGGGCGTTCCGAAAGACCGCTGTCGCCGCATCTCCAGATCTACCGTTTCGCCCCGACGATGGCGGCTTCGATCATCCACCGCATCACCGGCGCGGCCCTTTATTTCGGCACGCTGATCCTGGCCTGGTGGCTGTCGGCGGCGGCGATCTCTCCGGCCTATTTCGACTGGGTGACGGCGATTCTGACTTCCATTCCCGGACGCCTGGTGCTGTTCGGCTACACCTGGGCGCTGATGCAGCACATGCTCGGCGGCATCCGGCATTTCATCTGGGACGCCGGGGCGATGATGGACAAGTCGACGGCGACGAAGCTGGCCTGGTTCACCTTCGCCGGCTCGGCGGTGCTGACGATCCTGATCTGGGTCGCCGCCTACGCGATGAGGGGCTGACCGATGAGCGACCTGCGCACGCCCCTTTCCCGTGTCCGCGGCCTCGGCGCCGCCCGCGAAGGCACCGGCACCTTCTGGCGCCAGCGCCTCACCGCGATGGCCAACGTGCCGCTGACGCTGTTCGCCGTCGGCATCGTCGTCGGATTGACCGGTGCCGACTACGAACGCGCCATCCGCGTGCTCGCCCATCCGCTGGTCGCGGTGACGCTGGCGCTGATGATCCTGTCGGCCGTCGTCCACATGCGCATCGGCATGAAGGAAATCATCGAGGACTATGTCCATGGCGAACTCGCCAAGGTGACGCTGGTGCTGCTGTCGACCTTCTTTTCCATCTTCGTCGGCGCCGTCAGCGTCTTTTCCGTCCTCAAGATCGCATTCGGAGGCTGAGCGATGGCGCCGGCGCAAAACGGCAAGACTTACGAGTTCGTCGACCACAAGTTCGACGTGGTGGTGGTCGGCGCCGGCGGCGCGGGCCTGCGCGCCACCCTCGGCATGGCCGAGCAGGGGCTGAAGACGGCCTGCATCACCAAGGTTTTCCCGACACGCTCGCACACGGTGGCGGCGCAGGGGGGCATCGCCGCCTCGCTCACCAACATGACGCCCGATTGCTGGCAGTGGCACCTCTATGACACGGTCAAGGGTTCCGACTGGCTCGGCGACGTCGACGCCATGCAGTACCTGGCGATGGAGGCCCCGGCCGCCGTCTACGAGCTGGAGCATTACGGCGTGCCGTTCTCGCGCACCGGCGACGGGCGCATCTACCAGCGCCCCTTCGGCGGCCACATGCAGAATTACGGCGACGGCCCGCCGGTGCAGCGCACCTGCGCGGCGGCCGACCGCACCGGCCACGCCATCCTGCACACGCTCTATGGCCAGTCGCTGCGCAACAACGCGCAGTTCTTCATCGAGTACTTCGCCCTCGACCTGATCATGAACGATGAGGGCGTGTGCACCGGCGTCATCGCCTGGAACCTCGATGACGGCACCATCCACCGCTTCGCCGCCAAGATGGTGGTGCTGGCGACAGGCGGCTACGGCCGCGCCTATTTCTCCGCCACCTCGGCGCACACCTGCACGGGCGACGGCGGCGGCATGATCGCGCGCGCCGGCCTGCCGCTGCAGGACATGGAGTTCGTGCAGTTCCATCCGACCGGCATCTATGGCGCCGGCTGCCTCATCACCGAGGGCGCGCGGGGCGAAGGCGGCTACCTCGTCAATGCGGAAGGCGAGCGCTTCATGGAGCGTTATGCCCCGTCGGCCAAGGATCTCGCCTCGCGCGACGTCGTCTCGCGCTGCATGACGATGGAAATCCGCGAGGGCCGCGGTGTCGGCAAGGGCAAGGACCACATCTACCTGCACCTCGACCATCTCGATCCGGCGGTACTGGCCGAGCGCCTGCCCGGCATTTCGGAATCGGCGAAGATCTTCGCCGGCGTCGACGTGACGAAGGAGCCGATCCCGGTGCTGCCGACCGTGCACTACAACATGGGCGGCATCCCGACGAATTTCTGGGGCGAAGTGCTGAACCCGACGGCGGACAATCCCGACGCGGTGGCGCCGGGGCTGATGGCGGTGGGCGAGGCGGGCTGCGCCTCGGTGCACGGGGCCAACCGTCTCGGCTCTAATTCGCTGATCGACCTCGTCGTCTTCGGCCGCGCGGCGGCCATCCGCGCCGGCCAGGTCGTCGATCGCGCCGCGCCGGTCCCCGCCATCGACGAGCGGGCGTCGGAGAAGATCATGGCGCGCTTCGATCGGCTGCGCCACGCCAGCGGCTCGACGCCGACGGCGGCGCTGCGCACGAAGATGCAAAAGACCATGCAGGAAGACGCGGCGGTGTTCCGCACCTCCGAGTCGCTGAAATCCGGCGTCGAGCGGATGACGGCGCTGTGGGGCGAATTGCCGGACCTGAAGGTCACCGACCGCTCGCTGATCTGGAATTCCGACCTGGTGGAGACGCTGGAGCTGGAAAACCTGATGGCGAATGCCATCGCCACGGTCGTTTCGGCCGAAGCGCGCAAGGAAAGCCGCGGCGCACACGCGCACGAGGATTTCCCCGACCGCGAAGACAAGAACTGGCGCAAGCACACGCTGGCCCATGTCGGCGACGACGGCAAGGTGACGCTCGCCTACCGTCCGGTCCACACCGAGCTCATCGCCGACGGCATCGATCCCAAGAAGATCGAGCCGAAGAAGCGGGTCTATTGAGGGGGATGGACGATGGTTGAACTCGCACTCCCCAAGAACTCCCGCGTCACCCAGGGCAAGACCTGGCCAAAGCCGGCCGGCGCGACCAATCTGCGCGAATACCGCATCTATCGCTGGAACCCGGACACCGGCGAGAACCCCCGCATCGACACCTATTTCGTCGATCTCGACGATTGCGGGCCGATGGTGCTCGACCACCTGCTGTGGATCAAGAACACGGTAGATCCGACGCTGACGCTCCGCCGCTCCTGCCGCGAGGGCGTGTGCGGCTCCTGCGCCATGAACATCGACGGCACCAACACGCTCGCCTGCACCAAGGGCGCCGACGAGATCAAGGGGCCGGTCAAGGTCCATCCGCTGCCGCACATGCCGGTGGTCAAGGACCTCGTGCCGGACCTCAAGCACTTCTACGCCCAGCACCGCTCCATCGAACCGTGGCTGAAGACCGTCTCGCCGGAGCCGGCCAAGGAATGGCTGCAGAGCCATGAGGACCGCCAGAAGCTCGACGGGCTCTACGAGTGCATCCTGTGCGCCTGCTGCTCGACCTCGTGCCCGTCCTACTGGTGGAACGGCGAGCGTTATCTCGGCCCGGCCGTGCTGCTGCAGGCCTATCGCTGGATCATCGACTCGCGCGATGAGGCGACCGGCGAGCGGCTCGACAACCTGGAAGATCCGTTCCGGCTCTATCGCTGCCATACCATCATGAACTGCACGCAGACCTGCCCCAAGGGTCTGAACCCGGCGAAGGCCATCGCCGAGATCAAGAAGATGATGGTTGAACGGCGGGTATAGCCGGCCGCCCCATCTCCCCCCGTTGCGGGAGAGAAAGCAAAATCAACGAATTGGCGAAGCCAAACGTTAGGTTTGCAAGAGAGGGGAATGGCGCGTGCCGCCCTCCCTTCTCCCGCACGGGCGGGAGAAGGGTGAGTGCCGCGCGCCTCTCCCCTCGGGGGTCAGAAGGACGGGTCGAGGCCCGCGACTCGACCCCGGCAAGGACGAGAGCGGCCGGCAGGGACGCGATCGGGTGAGGGGGATGCCAACCACGGCACCCGATCGACCCCCACCCGCCCGATCGTCGCTGCGCTCGATCTCACGTGCCTTCCCCGCAAGCGCGGCAGGCGGGAGTGCTCGCCCAGCGTCGTCGTCCCCCTCCCACGCTTGCGGGGGAGGGGTAAGGGGCGGGGGCAAGCAACGATGCCCGTCGCCGCGCTTCGCCGCCCATTCTGTCCACACCTTCCGCGCCGCCCTTATCCTCCCTTCCGCTCCCCGCGCAGGGAACCCGGTTTCATGAGCCGGTGGGAACGGGGCGGGGGGACGGCGCGGAACCGGAGGGCGACGGCATGACCCTCTGGGCGGTGAGACCCCAGGTTCCGGCCCTTCAGGACGGCCCGAGGTGTCACGTACGCCCGCGACGGCGACGGTCCGGGGCAAGACCACCGGACGGGGCCGTGGCGCGAGCCACCGTCATCCTAACAGAGAGGTTCGGGCAGCAGCCCCATCTTCCCTGACCCCTCAACGGCCAGACGCGTTTCGCGGGCGTGGCGGCGCCGGCTTGCGCCGCGCTTTTGCCTGAATTGACTGCCATTGGCCGGGCAAGGGAACATTATTCGTTCGAGAGAGGGACCATCCAATGAGATACCGCATCGTTGCGGCCGCGACGCTTCTTGCCTTCACCGCCGGATGCACGACCGACCCTTACACGGGCCAGAAGA
>WPCK01311514.1_pt1 | contig 17912 bp, 11 predicted proteins | sample 5399851 | NCBI WGS metagenome assembly WPCK01 (sample SAMN12869471, study PRJNA574797) | sludge metagenome | isolation source: wastewater treatment of pH11 | place: China:Beijing | collected 2019-05-20 | reverse complement strand
CTGGCTTGCTGGTAAAATCCAGATACCACAGCCCGTCATCCCATTGCAGCGTCACTTGACGCCATCCGAGAGGTACTTGCGGATAGGGGTAGAACGGTCCGATGTAAGGCCAGGCAGATGGGCTGTATTGCTTCGGATAGGTCACAGCCGCGTAGTTGGGATAGGCTGCATAGCTGGGCCAAGAATAGTTCGGCAAATTGGGCTGATCGTAGCGTGGAGCGCCCGCGCCGAACTCGGCACCTGCGTGATTGAGCGGCATTGGCCCGCCCACACCGCCCATGCCACCCGCGCCTCCAACTCCGCCAGCGCAACCTGCTGCATCTGGACAACTGGAATAGCTTGCTGAAGAACTTGGCGCAAAAGCCCTCGGGCCGGTTTGTGAGCTGCGGCCCATGACGGGCATACTTGAACCCTGCAGACCTGTCTGCGGGACCGGTGGAACTGGCATCGGAGGTGGCAGGGACATTTCGTTGGACGCAGGTCGGACACCGTTCTTACCGGCGACCGACAAGTCGTCGATCACTTGAACTACGCCCCGAGTACGCCGCGCGATGTCGAGGACCATTGCTTTAGTGCGATCGCTGGTAACATGGCCCCGTACCCAAACGTCGCCTCGCACCGTACTGATGTCCAAGTTGAAACCGCGCAGTTTTCCGGCTTGTTTTGCCTCTGCGAGTCTTTCATAAATGGCGTCCGTGATCGCCCTGTCCTGATCCGAAGGTGTATCGGATTGTTCAGAACCACTCGCGGGAAGCACATCCGTCGCCTCTTGTTGACTCGAGCGAATTTGAATTTCGTTGACGACGTTTTCGCTGCCTGCAGCTTTAGCCGCCGATCGCACGATCATCGATCGCTGACGACTCGTGGCGACCTCGCCCGTCAAGTAGACCACGCCGTCTTCGACCTTCATGTTGATGTCGAAGCCTTTGAGTTGTCCAGCGTCTTGGAATTGCTGAAGCTCGGTCATTACATTTTTGGCAATTTCTCGGTCACCACCGTGTGCCTCCAAAGGCATTGCAGCAGTAGCCGAAGCGATTACCACGCCAAGTAAGAATCGCCGCATCGGAAAACCCTCCTACGATCTTTGAAAATTCGAGTGTCAACAATCTGTGTGTGTTGCCAAAGGATGCGCCCAGCGTATCCACGGCCATAGGTCTGCGGGAAAAATCGCTTTCCTTGGAAATCGACCTTTCAGCGGTCGGATCGGACAATCCCCAGGAAACCGCGAACTTCTTTGTCTTACGGGTCAAGAGATGCAACTTTTTAGCCGGCATTGGGTAGGCTTCGCCTTTTGGCGCAGCCTTACCACCTGCGGCTCCTTCATTGGAATCCGCAGTTGTGCCGTACTATGACCAAAGATTGCCCCCCTTTGTCCACAGTCGGTCACTCCGCGGCGGCCTGTCTTACGATCAGCCGAAGCGGAAAATGATCCGATGTTTAGTTTCGGCATGCCCGGTTCGGAACAGCTAACGTTTTTTCCAATTTTGCAGCCCAGATTGAGAAAATCGGTTCTGACGAGCACCCTGGGGCACCTCATGAATCAGGCTGGGAAAACGCGGCAAAGTTTAACGGGGCGACATGCGCAAGAGGTAAGTCGGATCAAACGATTGGGCTTAATTTGCGTGATGGCGACTCTGCGAGAAACTCGTTCCAACTCAGCCCTTTTCCGTTAATTCCCAAAGAACTTTTGCAGGCAATGTGTACTTAGACCGAAACAAAGGGATGCTACCCGTGTTGAAAGTTCAGGTGTATCATTGAGATTGCCATCTCAATCCTGTAGCGCTTTACAGCACCAGGGCAACGAAAATAAGGCGTGATGATGATGAAACTCGCATATCCTATCGCTTTGAGCCTCTTGCTGGCACAAGTTGCCTTGGCTCAAACACGAACGACCACCAATCGGACCGGCAGCAATACCGGCACTTCCAGTTCTGGGTTTGGCAGCAATCAGAGCACGACAAGCGGAAGCCAGTCATTTGGCTCCGGTTTCAGTGGTCAGACTTCCGGCTCGTCGTTTGGCAATGGATTCAGCTTTGATTCTGGCTTCGGTACGTCTAGGTCTGGCACTGGCACCTCCAGTGGTCAATCGTCCACAGGAAACACGGGATCGTTTGGACAAAGGACGGGCGGCTTTGGGGCTGGTGGCATGGGTCTGGGAGGCGGTGGATTGGGCGGCATCGGTATGGGAGGGATGGGACTCGGCGGTATGGGTATGGGTGGTATGGGTCTCGGCGGGATGGGTATGGGCGGGATGAGATTCGGCGGGATGGGTATGGGCGGATTTGGATCGAACCGAATGGGTGGCATGGGCGGGTTCGGTCAACAGCAACAGCAAAACAAAGTTCGGCCAACCGTTGTACTGGGCTTTGAGGCCCCACAGCCCTCCTCCGCTCAGCGTGCTCAAGGCGTCCGAGTGAATTTGTCGCACTTGCCCGAGCCTCGGCGTTTCGCGGGCGTGACCGTCGAACTGGAGGGCAGCAAAGCTGTGGCTCGCGGTCGACTCACGAGCTTAAACGATGCGGACCTCTTAAAACAACTTCTTTTGCTCGAACCGGGTATTTATGAAGTCGATATTAGCCAATTGCAAGCCCCCGACAATTCTCCATCCAGCAGCGATCGCCGATAAAGAATTGCAATAAAGCCACGGCTGTTCATTTCCTGCGCAGGTAGGGACTGTGCGGTACTTTCGTTCCGCTCGCCTTTCAACTGCTAAGGCGAGCGGCAGTTGAAAAGTTACCATCACAACCCGAAGCGTGAGCGAGGGGCGGCCCCTCGCTCACGCTTCGGGTTGGTAATTTAATTTCCGCCGCTCGCCTAAGGAGATAGCTTGCGCGGCATAGGCAACAATTGCGATGCATTGCGATTTGCCCCGCCCACGCTTACCGTTTCCGGTTCGCATGCTAAGTTTGATTCCTGCGGCAATTCGATCGTGGTGATTCGGGTTGGCGGTTTGGACTGCGATGGCTGAATATCATACGTGGGGGCGGATGCTCGCTCGTAGGAAACCTGTTGAACCGCATTGACTTTTGGAAGTTCATTGGGAAGCCGCGAGTTGCCGGGCAGGAACAATCGCGTGGGTGAGCTTTGAACCGCTTCACCCGCCTTCGATTTAAAGGTCGCGATCAACGTTACTTCTTCGCGATAACCACCCTCGGCGTCCCAAGGAATCCAAATGCTGTAGGATGCGCCTAGGTCCGAAGGGCTGTATTGACTGGCAAGTTGTTCGCCCGAAAAAGTGAACTTTTTGTCGGCCTGATCGAAGGAGTTCTTCTGAGGGTTCATCCCAGGCGTAGTAATGTACCCGTGAACTACCAGATCACCGTCGACCGGAATCGCTTGAGAGCGATCATTGTAGAAATAGACTCTCGCGCCAAACCCGCGCTGCGTTGTTTGGCCTGGTTGCGGCATCGTGTCTGCCTTCCAGATTGTAGCGACGGAGGTCGGAGACTGAAAATCCTTCTTGAACCACGTCGTCGGCTTCCAAGTTGCATCCTTGGAAATCTGCATGGACGCACATCCGAGCAAATTGCAGCAGGCCGCTGACATCAAGGCAATGAAAAAGAATTGGTTACGATCAATTTTCATCTTGGTTATCTCGGAGCAGTGTAGACGGTTGGTTGAACGGGTGCGGATGGCGGTGGTCCGACGGCTTGTTGGTACGTACCAAGTTGTTGCGCGCCAGGTTGGCTCGCATTAGTTTGTTGCACCGCCTGCTGGTAGGCAGCTTGTTGGTACAACTGTTGTTGGCGTCGCCGCGATTCCAAATGCAGTTCGTTCATCGGCGAAGCTTCGATAACGCCTGGCGGCGACCCACCTTCGAATTGTTGAGGTTGCAACTCGATCGGGCTATGTGAGCCGGGCATGGTCTGGGATGGATACATCGCCCCTGAGCCTTGTTGAGGCGCAGGGTATTCCTGGTAGGATTGACCATTGGGAAGATAGCTGCTGCCCAAGTTGTGCTGCGAACGATCCGGAATTTGAGTGGGCGAGGTTTGAGGGTATAGGACTTCGTTGCGAGTTGGTCCCCACAAGCCGTTACCGCCGGAAATTCCGGCGTCGCCGTGCATGTTCAAGACATCGGCCAGACACCAGCTCATGCGCGACGTTTCGAGGTGTTTGAGTTCTTCGTAGTCTTCGTCTGTTTGGATGATGCGTGGCGTTAAAACGACCAAAAGCTCTTGGCGCGTTTCTGATTCGATATCGAATCGAAATGCAGCTCCGATCCAAGGTATACTCCCGAGAACCGGAATCTGTGTTCTCTGCGTAGACCGTTCTTTCGTGATCAACCCGGCGAAAACGACCGTTTGACCTGAGTAGGCGCTGACGACCGTTGCTGCCCGCGTTGTATTGATGATTGGAGATCGGATGACTTCGCCATTCGTTCCAAAGCCAATCGGAATTCCAACAGCCGGATCGCCGACGCTCGAATTCTCAATGCCAACATTCATCAGAATCAATCCGTCGGGATTGACTCGCGGTAAAACCGTGAGCAATAGTCCGACATCTGCATCGACTGTTTGAATCTGTTGGGGAGTTCCCAGTGCGGCTTGTGAGATTCCCGTCACACGAGGAACCTTGGACCCGACTTGAGCCGTGGCTTCCTGGGAATCGATGGTGGTTAACTGAGGTCGATTGAGCACTTGAACGCGACCCGCCGTTTGCAGCGCTCGCATCAAAACGCCGATCGATTCGCTGGAAGCAGACAGCACCATTCCACCGGGACCGCCCGTAGATGTGCGGCCCACGCCCAGGGAACTGAGAGCCTGACCGGCCAGATTTTCCGCCACTGTCGGCCTGTTCAGGGTAGTTCCCAGTCCAAATACGGGCGACGAAAGCGTCCCGCCAGTGGCGCTTCCACGACTGTAAAGTAGGCTATCTTGAATGCCCCATTCCGCTCCGAGTTCGAGAGAATCGTCCAGTTGAATTTGGGCGATTAGGACTTGGATTGCAACCATAGGCGGTCGCCGGTCCAAGCGTTCGATCATTCGAAGGGCGATATCGAACAGCTCTTGGTTGGCGCTGATCAACAGACTGTTGGTTGCACCTTCAGGCACGATCAACACTTGACGATTGATGAGTTCTTGGGCGCTGATCACTCCAGTTTGGACGAGCTGGCCTTGAGTCGAGAGGTAGTTTTGAAAGTAGGTTGTCAGGGCGGTGGCCGCGTCGGCTGCAGTTGCGTTTCGCAACCAGATGACTTCGAAACGCCGCGAGTCGGCCATGTCTTCGTCCAGCCGTAAGATCATGGCTTCGATGACACGCAAGTCCGCCTGTCCACCGCTGACGATCACACTATTCGTACGAGCTTCCGGCGTTATGCGCATTTGTACCAGCGTATTTTCTCCACCAGCTGTTAAACCTAGATTGTTGACAAAGTTATTTTGCAAGCTGAACTGCGAACCCTGACCGGCGGTAGGAGCCAGGCCATAAAGATTTTGCAACGTCAGTGCGACAGTCGTAGCGTCGCTGTTCTTGAGTTGAAAGATTTTCACTTGAGCTTCCGCGCTGGGCAGTGAATCGAGCTCTTCGATCATCTTTTGCAGCAGCGGAATGCTGGCCGGCGGAGCTTTGATCACCAGGGCGTTGACACTCGGATCGGCCGAGACAACGACACCGGCCAAAACGCCTGAATCAACTTTGCCACCGCCGACGGTCACCATGCTCAGCCGTCCGCTGGGCGTCGTGGCCGGTGATTGCGCTCCACCAACAGCACCGCCGCCGATTGGTCCTTGCCCTGCGCCACCTTGCCCTCCTTGGCCTCCGCCAGTTGATTGCCCGGTGATGATGGCTTGGATGACTTGCTGCAATTCAGTTGCGATTGCATGCTTGAGACGCACGACTTTGACTTCCAATTCTGTTTCGCTGCTCTCGACGTCCAGCTCGGCCACCAACTTTTCGACTTCTACCAATTCTCGCGGCGATGCGTGAACGATCAAAGCGTTGGTCCGGTAGTCGCTGACGACTCGCACTCGCGTCCCTAATGCAGCCCGAACCTCTTGGTCGACCCCAGGTTGTTGGACGAAGAATTGCCGAATCCGCAATTCCAGGTCGGTCGCCGAGGCATGTTTGAGGCGAATGACTCGCAGTTGATCGTCGGGTTGAAGCGGCTGATCAAGCTTCTCGACCAGCGTCTTGACCGAACTGACGATCTCTTGGCGACCAATAATTAGCAGCGCGTTAGGCTGGACCAGCGCCGTGATGCTGACTGGGCCTTGCCGCGCTTGGTAGATGGTCTCGTACAATAGATTAACTTCTGTGGCAACCGCTTCCGCGTTCGCGTGATTGAGCCGCACGACTTCAATCGCCGGTTCGGTCTCCTTGGCAAGGGCCTTGATCTGTTCGATGTACTGCAATGTGCGTTGCACATCGCGTTTAGAACCCTTGACGATGATCGCTCCAATGTCATCGATGATCTCAATCTGGACATCGCCCAACAAACCGCTGTTTGCGTCTAGCGAGTCATCGGTTCCCATGATCGCAGTAGCCGGTTCGTCGGGGTTTTGAACGTCGGCGTCGGGCAACTGTTGATTCGGAATCGGATCGTCTTGGCCCTGGTCTGGGTCGAAGGGGTCCTCCTCTTCATCCTGTCGCTGCGCACTGGCTGTATTGACGAGCCGCAGCATTTTACGAATGTTGCGCGGTTGGGCTGGCGCAAGCGGTACGACGTGCGTCGACTCCTGTGTATTGGTGTATCCGGTGTCCAGGCTGCGGATGACTTGCATCCAGGCCGAAACCGTCGGTCGCGTTCCTATCAGAGTAACTTGGTTGGCGCGGCGATCAATTTGGAACAGATCAGAGACGCCAAATTGGTTTTGAAGCGTTAGGATTGCCAATTCGCCATCCCGCTCGGTCGTCACGGTCATCTTGGAGCCGCTCAATCGCTTCAGTGCATCTTCCAACTCTCGCCAAGTCAAACTGCCGAGCGTGTAAGTGGTTTCTTGGCGGGTGCTCGCCGCACGACCATGATCGGTTTGGCCGTTTGGATTTTCCTTCAAAAGCCTGTCGATCGACGCTGAGATTTGGGCTTGAATTTCTGGCGGTGCCATGACCATCAACTGCTGCGTCGCCGGATCGGTCGTGACGTTGACACCGGGTTGATTGTGATATTGCAATTGCAAGTGTGCACCCACCGTTCCAATCATCGGGCTTGGCACGCTGTACGTGCGCAGTGTCGACCCAGCGGCTGGATTGTTTGGGGATTGCGGGATCTCTTGAGATAAACGCAAGTCGTTCTGGACCTGTGTCGGTTGCATGCGGGGCACCAACGGTGGAGGCGGTTGTTGCGCTGATACCCAATGAGCGCACAGCACACATCCTCCAATGGCTAGCAATCGCGCGAACCCGTATTGAATACTGCGCCGATCGTTCGTTATTGTGCTAAGCTCATCCACTGTGGCCATCGGGTCACCTTCCCATTGAAGACAATGTCCAAATTGCTAGCGCGAATTCCGCAAAGCCTAGTTGCTAGCACTCAGGCGGCCGAACTAAACGGCTTCCCGTTGATAGTTCGCCAAATGATCTAATCGGCATTATCGCTAAAGTCCTTTCCTAAAAATCATCCTACGCAGCCGGTAAAGTCAAACAAATTTTGCTGTGGCGGTATGAGCAGGTTCCTTGTTATTTAGAGATGGACATTCATTTCGTGAGAATATTGAGGTTGCCTTCATGCTCGCATTTCCTGCCAAATTCGTTCGGTTTCCCCATGGAATGTTCCATTTGAGGGGACCGATGCGGTCAAGAAAAACCTACGGGTTTGGTGCGCTGGCGATCGGCTTGATTCTTCCGACGATTGTAGCCGCTCAACCTCCTAAGATGCTTCGTCAACTCTTTCAGCGACGAGACACGAGCGAGCAGGGGCTGGAGTTGCAGAATACTCATGGACCTTGGTTGATCTTGGCGGCAACGGTCTCGGGAGACGATGCTCGTGCCAGTGCGATAGCCTACGCCAAGGAAATACGGGATCGGTTGAAAGTTCCAGCGTTCATCATGCAGCAAGCTTCAAACGCGACCGAAATGGTCGGTACCGGCGAGCGGATCGTCACCGATGAGTTTGGCAGACAAACTCCTAAACGCGTTTCTGCTAAATTCGCCAACCAATTCCCAACCAATACAGTCGCCGTTTTAGTTGGCGAGTTTCACTCCAAGGATGATCCCCAAATAGAATTGTTGCTTGAAAAGGTTCGTGCGTTCCAGCCGCAAACCAAGATTCCGGGCTACGACCAACGCGAGATGATAAATTTTCTGACGCGAAACCCTCTGCTTCCCGACGATTATTTTCAAGCCCCCAGGCTCGACGAGTTCGTTGAAAAATTGAATCGGCAAGAATGGATCCAGTACAGCCTGCTCAATTGCCCTGGCCGTTTCACGGTTCGTGTGGCGACATTTCGCGGGCCTGAAGTCATCACGGTTGCCGACAAAACTGCGAAGCTGAACGCGAAAGATCCAACCAGTTCGTTGGATCGAGCAGCCAGCAAAGCCCACAAAATGACGGCTTCACTCCGCGATCGCGGGGTCGAAGCCTACGAGTTCCACGATCGTTACGGAAGCTACGTGATGATTGGGAGCTTCGATTCATTGGGTCAAGAGTCATCGGACGGTGTATTTCAATACGATCCGCGTATCGTCAATATTCTCCAACAGTTTTGCGGCTACCGAGAAGTAATGGCCAAGGATCCGGCGACAGGGGCCGTCAGCAACACGCTTTCGCTGAAAGCCGAAGGCCGGGTACCTTTTGACATTGAAGGCAAGCCCACGGCCGTGCCACGACCTTCGACTTCTAAAATCTACGGCGGTTCGCTGTTCAAATAGTCTTCGCAGTTCAGGGTAACGTATTGCCAACGCGAATTTCCACGCTTGTGCTCGGTAGTCACAATCGAAAGAAGTGCCACGAATTGCGGTTATTGCTCGAGCCGCTTGGATTTGAACTCCTTTCGCTCGATCAAGTTGGCAGCTCGCTCGAAGTCGATGAGACTGGCCAAAGCTTTATCGAAAATGCGCGGTTGAAGGCAACTCAGCAAGCCTTGCACTTAAAGCGCTGGACCATCGGTGAAGACAGCGGACTGTGCGTCCCAGGCTTAGGGGGCGAGCCAGGCATCTATTCCGCTCGATACGCCGATCCAGGGGCCACGGACGAGCGCAACAATGCGAAGCTACTCAGGGAATTGGAGCGTCGCAACCCCAACAGCCGAACTGCGTACTATGTGAGCACAATGGCACTATCGGATCCCTCGGGCACGATCGAAATCGAATCCGAAGGTCGATGCCATGGAAGAATCCTTGACGAGCCGCGCGGTCAAGGCGGGTTCGGTTATGATCCGCTGTTCGAGATCCCTGAGTATCATCGAACTTTCGCCGAATTGGGTGACACGGTCAAGAGCGTGCTGAGTCATCGGGCGCGAGCACTCGGGCGTTTCATCGCCGATCTAAGGCGTATCGCCGATAAGTTGCCGGTCCAAGGCCTTTAGGATCCCTTCCTTTTCCGTTTGCCTGGTTTCGGTTTCTTCGAGAATTGCTTTTGAGAGAACGTGTGCGATTCGTGTCGCGCCGTATGATTTTCTACGACGGACAGGTTCAGCGCGCGGCGCGGCAGGTCGATCGATTCGATCTTGACGGTGAGCTGATCGCCCATGCGAAAACGATTGCCGCTGCGGTAGCCTTCGATGACATGGCCGGATTTCTGGTAGCGATAGCGATCGTCGGGCAATGACTTGATTGCTACAAAACCCTCGGCCGGGATACTTGTCCCGCGAACATACAGCCCCTCGGGAACAACTCCACTAATCACCGCAGGCATCGTCTGGCCAATCTGTTTGCCAAGGAAATGAAGCAACTTGATTTTGATGACTTCTCGTTCCGCCCATTCCGCATTCTGCTCTTTGTCCGAGCAATGATAACCTAGCGTCACCAGAACAGAAATCGGATCGCTCAACGGTTTCTGGTTTTCCAGGATGCGATGAACGGTTCGATGAACCTGCAAATCGGGATAGCGGCGAATCGGGCTGGTAAAATGGCAGTAGTGATCGAAATTCAATGCGTAGTGGATTTCTTGCTCAGGTTGGTAAATGGCTTTGCTCATCGCCTTGAGGATTGCATAGTTGACCGCATACTCGGTCGGTTTTCCTCGAATTTGGCGGACGACATTCTGGATCTCAAAGCGGCTCTCCATGCTGTCTACTTTGATACCGAGTTCTCGAACGAACTCGGTCAGCTTCTTCAGCTTGCGAGTGTCCGGCATGGGATGCACGCGATGGAGAAATAAAATTTGGCTATCATCCAGCCAGGTTGCGACTGCTTGGTTTGCAGCCAACATGAACTCTTCAATGATCTGATGGCTTTCGGTATTTTGGGTGATCCTCGCACCTTTGACTTTGCCGGTTTTATCCAGGTCGATTTTGATTTCCGGCAGGAAGAGTTCGATCGACCCATCCTTCATCCGATTCTTCCGCAAGACCATCGCCAGCGTGTGCATGTCGCGCAGCAATTGCCAAATCTCGGCGCTCAACCGCTCTCGCCACGGTTCTGGGTCCTCCAAATACTGATCGACTTGTTCGTAATTGAGTCGCTGGTCGTTGTGGATGGCGGAGTTGAAGACTTCTTGATGTAAAATGGTTCCCGAGTCGGACATCTCCATGAGCACCGTTTTCGTCAGCCGCACGCGGTCGGGTTGAAGGCTCGCTAAGTGATTGCTGATGATCTCGGGCAACATGGGAATCACTCGATCTGGCAAGTAAACGCTTGTCGCACGCGATTTGGCTTCATCGTCCAGCGGCGTACCAACTGGCACAAAGTGCGCGACGTCGGCAATGTGGACCAGCAGTTCCCAGTTGCCTTTCTCGTTACGGCTGAGCGAAATAGCGTCGTCGAAATCTCGCGCGTCGGCCGGATCGATGGTGAGGGTCGGAACCTTCGTCAAGTCGCGACGCCCTTCAGGAATCGATCCTTCGACGAACTGGTCGGCTTGCGTTCGGGCCGATTCGATGGCTTCTTCCGGAAATTGCTCTTCGAGTCCAAATTGCCGCATGACGGCCAACGTATCCACGGCCGGATTCTTGCTCGAGCCGAGAACTTCCAGGATGACCCCTTCGCCTTGCCGAACGCCGTCGGGAAACTGAACTAGTTCGACGACCACCTTGTCTTCATCCGCTAACGGAAGACCGCGAACGTCACCGACTAAAACAGGCGACCCAACTGTAACCCCGTCCAGCCAAACGACGGATTTACCGAACTGCACTCCATACGTACCCGTGAATTGCCGCCGAGCTCGCTCGAGTATCTCAATGACCTCCCCCTCGGATTTGCCGAGCCGCCCCAGCCGTAATCGAATCTTGACGCGATCGCCTTCCATCGCCGAATCGGTCGCGGAAGCAGGAATGAAAATATCATCGAGTTGGCTTTTTCCAACTTCGGCAGTTTGCGTAGCCACCGGTCGAACGAAGCCGAAGCCCCCCGAAGCTTGCCGAAACGTGCCGATCAACAAGTTCGCATCGGCCGGCAATTTGCCTAGTGGATAGATCAGCCGATTAGGTGCCGATGACAATTGACCTGCGATGACCAATCGCTTAATCGCATGGCGGACTTGTCGATAGTCCTCAGGCGCAAGATCAAGGCCGCTATGAATCCCCTTGGCTTTTGTGGGACGATAACTGGGCCGCGATACAAATCTGAGAATTTGTTGTTCGAGGCCGCTGGGATCAAGTTCAGACACAGATGGACCTTTTGCTGGTATGTCAAAGGGGATAAGCCCGCGCACGAGCGACCGATTTTGCGTATACTATTAGCATAACACGTTGCCAGAACGTGCGGACCCGCGACTCACGATAGACCGGATCACTATGACGAAAATTAGACAACCCAAAGTGGACTCTGATTCCACAGCCGAATCCACGGCCGATAGCCCACATATCCTGCTGGTCGATGACGATGCAGAGATTATTGAATCGATGAAATATGCGCTCGAAGATGCCGGTTTCAAAATCTCAATCGCCCGAGACGGCAATCAGGGCTTGGCGATGATCGAAACGGTAGCGCCCGATTTGCTCGTGCTCGACATGATGATGCCCAAACGCAGCGGTTTCCTGGTACTTGAAGCCCTGCGCCGCCAAGGCAATGAGAAGCTTCGCGTCATCTTGGTCACAGCGAATGAAGGAATTCGCCATCAACAATACGCAGAGATGCTCGGAATTGACGAGTACATCCGCAAGCCGTTCCCCATGGATCGATTAGTCGACGCGGCCAAACGATTGACCGCGACGCCCTAGGGTTAGAACCCGACTGGCACTCGTGCAAACCGGACACAAATCGATTGGCAATAGGGTTGTCCATGTCGTCGAACAACCGATCTTCAATGGAACCGGAACCTTCTAAATCCGATTCAGAGCTGCCAGCCACGATCGATATGGATCAACAAACCGTGGGTGAAGCCTTCGGTTCTCTCCTCAGCCGATTTCAATATTCTGCAGCCATTTCGGAAAAATGGCGCAGCGTCCGCGCGTACGCTAGCGAACGCTTTCGGGAATCGGCCAACTGGTTCGTTCCCGCATCGTTTCGAGACTCGCAATCGTATTCCGTTTTTGTCCGACAAATGCTTGAATACGTCGCACGCGACGTAAAGCCCCAAGCAAGCTCGGAAAATTCATCAATCGCTTCAACGTTGAATCAGCCGTCCAGTGCGGGGGGCTATGACAAGGACCAGGTTTTTCTCGCGCGGAAGACCGTCAGCAGTTTGCTCGATATGGCAGCCCTCGGGACGTTCCACCTTTCGCCCCTAACCGTCATGGCGATTTTCAGTGAAATCGCATACTCATCGAATGACGCCTTGCAGCAACTCGGCGCGCGATTGAAGGAACAGCGGATTATTCCTACCGTCACGCAAATTAATAGTTCCACCGAATTGATCTCGGCGCTGGAAACGGCCCTCGGCGATACGCAGGACATGTTCGACAGTCCGTTGATTTCCATACAAGGCTTGCGCCGAACCGTTCACGACACCCGCGAAGCAATCGAGCAAGTAGACCCAATCAAGCTGCTGTCCTTGGCTGAAATCGATCAACTCTTTCGCCAAATGGAGTTGGCGGCACGAGCCGAAAACGCTTCGATTTGGGATGTTTCAGCCACAGTCAGCGTGGTCGCCTTAAATCACATTCAAGCGGTCGGCCGCGAGCGACTTATTTCGCTCGATATCTCCGGCAACATTTTCCAGCATCACATCATCGATCACTATTGGGAAGGGCTTCGCGCAATCGAACGTCAGGGCCTCCTGCCCGCGCTATCTCAAGCCAGCGAACCATTCTTGGAAACGCTTTGGGCCAACTACGCCATGGACCAGAAGACCTGGACCGAACAACTCTTCAGCGGCGAATTGCTCAAATGGGGTTGGAGCCAACTCGCCTGGCCCAAATGGACCGGCAAGTGAATCCTGGCTCGGTCAAACATCCTGGATGTCGTTATGTCCGGACCGATAATCGTGAAAAACCGTGTTTTTTTGAGGTCTTTCACGATTATTGGTGGAATAACCGTGAATAGACCCTAGAATTCGGCTAATATGGCTCGAACACCCCAGACGCTCCAGCAAATTCAATTGCTCCGTGAGAGATACTACCGTGCCCTGCCCGGCAAGGAGTCGCTGATCAAAATCATCGGTGATGCGGAAGTCCCCGAACACGTCTACAACTCGAACGCCATCGAAAACAGCACGCTGACGCTGGAGGAGACCGAGAAGATTCTTCTGGAAATCGACCTCGATCGCTTTATCAACCAGCGCGAAATCTTTGAAGCGAAAAATCTAGCCCGGGTAGTTGGCTACACCGAGACTAAAGCCAAAGCGATGGAACTCTCCGGGGAGTTGATTCTCCTGCTGCATAAGATGCTGCTTTCCAACATACGCGACGACTATGCAGGTCGATATCGGCGGGACAACGAGTGGGTGCGGGTTGGCGGACATATCGGTGCAGATCCGAAAGATGTCGAACGTCTGGTCGAGGAAATGTTCACTCAGTACCATGCCAACTCCCACCAACACATTGTCCCGCGCATCGCCCTTCTGCATTTGCGGTTTGAGTCGATTCATCCTTTTTGCGACGGCAACGGCCGACTTGGCCGCGTCCTCAATAACTATGCATTGATTCGCGAAGGCTATGTGCCCATCAATATCGCGTTTGCCAACCGTGCGAGCTATTACGACGCTTTCGCTCAGTTCCACGCGAACGGCAAGACGGCAATCATGGAAACGATCGTTGGGAGGGCGCTTACCAACAGCTATCATAAGCGGCTAGCCTACCTCGAAGGCATGACTATCGTCACGTTGAAAGAACATGCCCTACGCAATCGATTGTCCTATTCCAATCAGCTCAATAAAGCCGCGCGGCAGACCATCTCAGCATTTCTGGAAAAGGGTATTTGGAAAATCAGCGTGCCGCGTGACTCTGTCTAAGAACGGACCGACGCCTACAGCAATCCCGCAGTTTGAATTTGTCGAGCCAACCGGAATTAGATCAACGCCGAAGAGGCTCGCTGGAAAGCCGCCTGCATTCGGTCCAAGTTCGTCGTCAGGGGTGGAGCGAGGATCATCAAGTTGGCTTTCGTATAAAGATGTAAGCCAGCATTCAAAAAATCGTTGGCCGTCGGCAGTGTACGCTCTCCAAACTCGATCGCGGCAATCATTCCGATCTGACGAATCGCCGAAGCATGATGCCGACTCGCCAAAAGTTCGACACCTTCTTGGAAGGCTTTCTGCAACTCGTTGAGTTTGTCACGAAAAGACGTTTGTTCGGTCTGCTCCAGCACTCCGGCAGTGGCCGCCAAACCTAGCGGATGAGCATAATTGGTCAGGCCGCCAACCAAAACATGCTCATCGTAAAATTCAGCGATCTTCGGATTCGTCCAAACGGCACCCAGCGGAATGTAGCCGCCGGTGATGGCTTTACTCATGCAAACCATATCTGGCTGGCCGTTGAAAAGTTGAAATGCAAAAGGCGCACCGGCTCGGTAAAAGCCGACCAGGACTTCGTCCAGGATCAAAAAAATCTCGTGCTGATCACACAGCCTTCGCAACCCAGCCAGCCAAGAAGCTGTTGGCAAATAGACACCGTTCGTACCTGAAATGGTTTCAACGAGTATCGCCGCAATTTTTTCTGGGCCAACTTCCGCGATCACTTCCGCGACCCCTTCGGCGTTCGGATCATCGTCGGGTTCGGGAATGCGCCGAGTGCCTTCGGTAAAATTGAGGTGTTCCGAGCTTCGCCAATCACCGGAAACCGACATGGCGCCCAGCGATGCACCGTGATAGCTCTTTTGCCGCGACAGGATAATCGAGCGGCCTGTGATGCGCCGAGCCATCTTGATTGCGTTCTCGACGGCTTCAGCTCCGCTGACTGTGTAGAAAATCTTGCCGCCTCCGCGATCGACCAAATCGACTAGGCTCTCGCTGACCTGAGTTTTCAATTCGAAATTAGCCTTTGGCGGTGCGATCGAAAGGCTATCGAGTTGCCGAGCGATGCGGTCCCTAATGAACTGGTTGGAATGTCCAAACGAAGCTTGAAAGCTAGTAGAAATGAAATCATAAACCCGGCAGCCATCTGCAAGGATGAATTCATCCTCTTCGGCTCGTTCAACGTCCAGCGGTGAGAACCCGCGTTGTTTGGCCCAGGTGTAGTAGTAGGTCATAACTGAAATTCATGCTCGACGAAATTTTTGTCGTACAACTTGTCGCCTCGCCACATTCGGACTTGGCCAGTACCCAGGTCGCCGATTGCCCCGCCGCAGGTAAACGAAGGATCAAAGGACATCGACTGAAAATGCGAACAGATCGATCGCGGATAGCCTTCGTGGTCATTCAGCAAATCCCAGGCAGATTGCAGATCGACCACTGCTCCGATTTTGCGTTCAAGCAATCTATAACGAATCTCCGTCGTCGATGATCGGGCGCTGACGATTTCACGCTCTTTCGACTGATTGCCAACGCAATGATTGGTATGGAAAAGCTGTCCACTGGTTGCACCTGCAAGACTTCCAACGCATTCAATCAGCTCAGGCATGGCTTCCCACAACTGGCCACCTTCGCGATCGGCCAGCAGAAAACATCGACCCGAAGTCAGCGGCGCAGATGGCAGTATCTCATGCTGCTGAGCAAAGCTATTTGCATGGACCAACTTGCGAATCACGGCGGGCCAAAGTACGCCCGGTCGGGCATGGCTTGTATTGATATTGTTCACGCCGACCATGCTGCCGCGCCGCGAATAACCCATCATGCCGACGCAACCGACTAGACTCAGGACGACGCTTTCGGGCCGATTCTGGTCAGCAGGAATTTTCAGCACGCACAGAAATCGTTTTGCGCTGCCATGCATGTCCCAAGTTTGTCCAGCCAATCGATTTTCATTTCGGTGCACGTAGATCGTACTGCAACCCTGGTCAGGGACTTCGATGTCGCGAAAGTCGGTGTAGTTATTCAGTACGACGATATCGTCGATGGCAACCGCCGCTCCGGCCGCAATACCAGCTAGCTCTGAAGCCAAGTCTGAATCAAAATCCTCGGTCACCTTCCACTGCTGGGCCGCCAAGGCCCGAATCGTGTCTGGGTTGAACTGGGCGTTTTTCTCTCGCAACAAGTCGGTCCGAATCGCGACCAGTTCTCGAATCGCCTCGCGCCAGGCTTCGCCATGCATCTGCCCCCACTCTTGCGGCGTCTTGTTGGCTGAATACTCAATAATTGGAAAGTCGACGTCGATCATGGATACTCAAGCGGATTGAAATTCGGTGTGGCTTCGGCAAGGCTGCTCTGCAAACCGCTTACACCACAACCCTGGTAATCATTTGACGAAAGATCGCCAACTCGCGGTGGCTTTATCCAAGTATACACATGGCTGCGTTGCGACCTGGAATGCCGCTGACGGCACCGCCTCGAAAGGCAGACGAGCCGGCCCGGTAGATTCTAGGATACTCGGTTTCGACTCCCCAGTGGCCAATCTGCGCGGCATCGTCCGTGAAAAACCAAGTGAGCGCGTTATGAAAAATATTGCCAAGGTCCAAATCCACTTCACGCTCTAGGTCCTGCGGTGTTTTGATTTCAATACAGGGCCGTCCCTGTCGGTCAATCGCGATGCAATCTTCCAGCGACTCGGCGCACAATCGGTCGATGCCGGCAAGGTAGAGTTCGCAAAGCTGCTGCTTCTTGGCATCGTGGTCTTGTTCAAAGAGTCGATAGGGTACGTCCAGGCCGAATAGCGTCAACGTCTGATACCCCGCGGACTGAAGCTGCGGACTCAAGATCGATGAGTCGGTTAGCGTGTGGCAATAAATTTCACACGGCGGAGGATCCGGCACACGACCTTCTGCGGCCATTCGATAAGTGCGATTCATCCATTCGTAGCCTTCGTCGATATGCAGCGACCCTGCGAATGCTTCCTCGGAACTAACCCCGGCCGCTTTAACTCTCGGCAAACGCTTGAGCAGCATATTCATTTTGATCACCGAACCTTCGTCGGCCTGGTCAGGCTTCCAAGGCTGACCGAGGAGCTTCGAGAACGTGCGCGGGCCGGCGCTCACCAGTACGTGCTCGGATTCCACTGTATGTTCTTGATCTTGAAAGCGAAATGTTACCGAGTGCTGCGATTGGCCAATGTTGATCGCGGCGGCTGACGCCTCAGTCAGGATCTCGACTCCGGCGGATCTGCAAGTCCGATGGAGCGAACCCACGAGCGAACGCATCCCGCCAACGGGCACTCGCCATTCGCCAGTTCCACCGCCGATGACATGATAGAGAAAGCAGCGGTTTTGCAAGAGCGTTGGATCGTGGGGATGCGTGAAAACCCCGATCTTTGCATCCGTGAATAACAACCCGCGCAGTAAGTCGTTGTCGAAGATCTCTTCGATGATCTCGCCAACGGGTTGTTCGACAAACGCCCGCCAAGCGACCT
>WPCK01134670.1_pt1 | contig 17926 bp, 12 predicted proteins | sample 5399851 | NCBI WGS metagenome assembly WPCK01 (sample SAMN12869471, study PRJNA574797) | sludge metagenome | isolation source: wastewater treatment of pH11 | place: China:Beijing | collected 2019-05-20 | reverse complement strand
TCGGGGTGAGGGGGAGCGCCGTGACCAATTTTCAAACCGTGAATCCTCGACAATTCCCGACGTAACTGCCCCCTCACCCCATCCCTCTCCCCCATCCCAGTGGACTGGGACGGGGGAGAGGGGGCAGGAAGTCGGTATTCGCCGTAAGAAGAGCGGTCACAGCAAGAGAACTGGCAACGGAAAAGGAATCGGCAACGGCAAGAGAATTGGCAACGGAATGAGAATGGGTCATGGCAATAGTATTTGCTACGGCGATGCCGGCTCATCCAACTCCGTGACCGAGTATCCACCACAGATTGGGGACTTCTGCCCCCTCTCCCCCACGTTTCGTGGGGGAGAGGGTCGGGGTGAGGGGGAGCGCCGTGACCAATTTTCAAACCGTGAATCCTCGACAATTCCCGACGTAACTGCCCCCCCACCCCAAACCACACACCCAAACCACTGGACTGGGACGGGGGAGAGGGGGCAGGAAGTCGGTATTCGCGACCATAAGAAATCGGTCATGGCGTTGGGTCCGGGTGCAGAAGTGCCGGGAGTCGTGGAGCTCCCGCGGATTGGAAAATGGTCACGGCATTGCCGCTCACCCCAGCCCACTCCCGCACACCAGCGGACTGGGTGCGTGGTGAGCGTTGCCAACAAGGAAGGGGCGGGGGTGGAGTGGTGTTTTTCGGTGGTTCGGCCTGATCGATGTCCATCCGATCCCCATCGCTTGCCGATGGGAGGCTCAGGGTGGCCCCCTACGCCGCTCGCTCGGCAGGTCTCGGTGAGTATGGTGCTCGTACGCCGTGAGACGCGTGAAACTCCCCTCGGCCAGCGAGGGGTATCGGGATATCGCAACCAGGTCGTGACCAGCGAGCCAAATCGGTGTGCTCGCTGTCAGAACACCTTTGGACTGGGGGGCGGGAGAGGCGGCAGGACGTCGGTCGTCGTGGAATAGAACAAAGCAAACGTGCGCTGTCGGGGCAGATGACGCACGGTGGAACGGTGGTGGATTATGCGGACACGGAACAGGCATCGTCGGGGCGTGCTGCTCTTGATCGTGCTCAGCCTGCTGGTGCTCTTCGTGCTGGCCGGTTTGACCTTCCTCGTTGTGGCGGGTCAATATCGCCGGACCACGCTGCCCGTGAAGACGCATGAGCAATCGGGAGACGCGGCGTCGCGAATCCTGGACATGGCGGCCATGCAGCTGCTGCGGGGACCGAAGCCCAACGAGCGGTCGGTCCTGGTGGGACACGACCTGTTGTCGGACCTGTATGGCAACGACTCGCTCTCGCTCCCCGGCCCAACTCCGCCGGCCCCGGCAGGACCGATGCCCATGCCCAGCGGGCTTCGGAAAGCGGCTTTGGGGAACCGCGAGCCGGACGGCAGTCCCGTCTTTCGCCAATTTGTGTCGCTCGACTTTCTCGTGCCCCTTCCCCTGGCCTATGCCAGCGACCACTTCAATGGGTGCGTGCTGACATTTGTGGGGGGGCCGTTTCATCGTGTGAGTACCCGCGTGATTTCGTTCACCGTGGTCAATGGCGCGGCGGCAGGAACGCCCAATGTGCTGGTGACGATTGAATTGCCCGAGTCGATTCAGCCACCGCCGGGCACGACCGCGCCCGTACTCTTTCCCGCCATGCTCGAGACCCGCCGGTTTGTCTTGAACGGGCGCGCGTTCAATGGCACGGGGGCCGGGTTGGACCTGGTGGGAAATCCTTCGACGTCGACTCCCCCTACCTGGAACCTGGATGCGGTGACGACCCTGCCACCATCCCCGCCCGTTCGCTCCGGCTCCCTTTCCGGCCCCACGGCGCTGATGCCTAACTTTGCCTTCAATCCGCCGACGCAAAATATGTTCGATGCAGGGGGGCTGGATGAATCGTACGATGCGGTCGATTTCCAGAACATGTACCTGGCCTGGCTGTCGCAAGACCCTGTCATTCCCCCCGGTACACCGCTGTTGAGCGGCATTATTCCATCGTTTCACCGGCCCGAGCTGCTGAATTATTGGCAGGCCGGAGTCAGCAGCGGCACGCCGCTGGAAACGGATGCGGCGCTCCTGCGGAAAGTCATGCTGCGTCCGAACTGGCTGGACCATCCCGGCTTCACCGGCAGCAATCCCGAAATGATCTTCAATCCCGCGGCGGGCCCCGGTTTTCAGTCGTCGGACCTGCTGGCCAAGATGATCTACGGCAAGAACCAGACGACGGGAAACTCGTGTTGGGACGTGGACAACGACATGGATGGCGTGACCGACAGTGTCTGGGTCGACCTGGGCCTTCCGCCTCAGCACACGCCAGACGGGCGCCTCTATAAGCCGCTCTTCGCCTTCCTCTGTGTCGACCTGGATAGCCGGATCAACATCAACGCGCACGGATCTTGGGTGCAGCAGGCCAGCAATACGGACTATAACCAGCCAGAGCGGGCCGGAGTGGACCTTACGGCGGTGGCAGGCTTTCCGATGCCCAGTCCGACGAGCCCGTTGCAGATGCCGGTCGCCAGTGGCTTCGGTCCGGCGGACATCCCCCTTGGCGCTACGATCATTGATTCTGGCCCGAACCCGCTACTGACGCAGGACACCCTTCTGGCGGACCGCTATCGAGAGTTCTCAGGGGGAGTATTGCCGGGAAAGAACACCGCCGACGACGCGGTCAGTTGGTTCACTCAACAGATCACGCCCGATATCAAGCAGTACGGCAGTTGGAAGCTCGCTGGGCTGACCCCCATCTGGGGGGCTGTCAACGGATATTATGGCATTGGCAGCTACGGGTCACCGCCGGACCTGCATGGTTCGCGGGCCACTTTGATCAACCATGCGGGGCAGCCGTATGTGTATGACATGTGGCCGCCTAACCCGGATCCGAACACTCGCTGGACTGAGACGAATGATGATCCGTACGAGTTGAACCTGATCTCGCCCAAGGCGTCGGACCGGATCTTTCGCGACGAGGACCTGGAGAGGGTCCTGCGTTTCCGCGAGTACGACCAGCCTGTCATGAGCCAACGGCTGGGGGGGAATGTCACCCTGGAGGGCGTGTCGTCCCTGTTGACTTCGCGATCCTTTGATGTCCCCGTGCCGAACGTGGTGGTCCGCAGGCAGGGCCAGGCCCCGGCGAACAACTTTGTCGAGGCCGTCCGGCAGATCCTGAGGGCCAATAACTATCCCGATCCACCCCCGAACGGTATCACGCTGGACGACCAGATTCGCATCATGCTCCCCTTCGAGATCCGGCGTGGCGAACGGTTCAACATCAACCGGCTCTTCGGACAGGGGCTCGACGACAACGTAAACAATGTCGTGGACGAGCCTTGGTGGGAAGACCTGAATGGGAACGGTGTGTTCGATGGGGGTGAACCTGGTGAACCCCCTACTGGCACGGTCACCACGGATTCGGGGGACTTGAATTATTACGTGGTCAATCCGCCCATGACCTCCAATGGTCCCCTGGTGCCGCGTCACGCACCGGCACAGCAGACCTTTGCCCGGCACCTCTATTGCCTCTTGATGTTGATCAAAGAGCCCGGCGTCGAGATCGATTTCGATCAGGATCCGACCAACAACACGCCCATCGAGACTGCGCGGGGGCTCGCGCAGTGGTGCGTGAACGTGGTCGACTTTCGCGACGCGGACGCGGTCATGACCCCCTTCGAATACGACATCAATCCGCTGGACGGCTGGCAGGCCGATGGCGACATCACCGATGGAGGGACGGTGATGCCTCCGAGCACCCAGGACACGGATGGGCATCCGGTGGTGTGGGGCTGCGAACGGCCGGAACTGCTGATCACGGAGACGATCGCCTTGCATGATCGGCGGAGCGAGGATACCGACCTGGAATTCAATTCCCGGGACGCCTACTACGCCGATCGCTACGGTCCCAACGCCACCACGCAGCAGCTGGAGGGTGTTCCCGCCACGACGCTCGATACCCCACGGCCCGATCAGGACTTCGATCAGCGCTATCGACCGATCCCGAGTTTATTTGTCGAGTTCTACAACCCCTGGCAGGGTGCCACGGCAGTTCCGGGTGAGTTTTCCCGGGGGGCCGCCGGTGTCTCGCTGGATGCCACGGTGGGGCAGGGGGGGGACCCCGTCTGGCGAATGATTGTGGACGATGGCGAGGAGGTGGATCCCGACGTCCCCTTGAGGACGCCCCAAGTGCCACCTGATCGCTGCATCTTTTTCGCCAATGTGGAGACGGCCAATCCAGCAGTCCGCGTGGGGACACGAGTGCACTATCGCACGAGCCCCAATCCCCTGGCGCCGATCATGCCAGGACGGTTTGGGGTGGTCGGTCCGACGGGTCGCGAGGTGACCGGTGAGAATGTCTCCATGATCGGGGTCCTGGTGGGTCAATCGGCCGACCCGACCTCGATCCAAAGCTCGCTCCCCACCACGCGGCAGATCGCCCTAACTCAGAGTGCTGATCCCAGTGTGGCGGGCGTGGCGATTCGCAACAATTACGAATATGCCCAGAATCAGTATCGCGTCGAGCCACCCGTCGACACGAGTCCGGCCGTCGCCATCGTTATTGATCGAGAGGCGGTGGTGGACCCCATGGACGCTACTCGCGACATGAGTCGCGTCTTTGGAAGCCCCTTGGGGATCTCCGATCCCTTGTCGGAAACATACGATGAGCGCGCGGGGAATCGCGGTTCGACGATTGCCACCAGCAGCGACCCGCTGGCCGACGTCTACAATCGCGTGATCGACATCCCGCTGGACGATCCCGATCAGAAGGTCGGCGACCGCATCAACTACAACGGCCTCATCGACGATCGAAATCAAGATCCCGACTGGCGGTTTCCGCAGACCGTCCGCATGCTGGGGACCCGCGCCAATTACCGAAAGCTCCATTTGCAGCGACTGGCCAATCCGCTGCTCCCCTTCCATGCCGTGACGAATCCCTATCGAACGATCGATTCGGCCTGGGTGGACCTGACGGTCTACAACGGCCTGGAGGTGCAGCGGGACGCCCTGGAGCGGGACGGTGAGAAGTATCCGACGACGGCCGGCGGCGGCCCGCGGGCAACACCCGCGGCGCGGCCCGGGGTGCAGAACTATTGGTGGGAGCCAGGCCATGCCCGCGACGAGCCGTTTAACTCGAAGCACATGCACGTCCGATTCCGGACGCGGCAGCGGGGCGATACGGAAGACGACTACGTCCGTGGGCTGTGGCGTCAGATGTTCCCGGCCCAGCCACTGACCGATGACAACGGCAACCCCAGTAGTACTCCCCTGGAACTCAGTGAACGGGAGGGCAACTACGAATTCCGGCAGGATCGACACAAGTTCCAGTTCATCCTGAGCCATTCGCTGGGGTTCGCAAACAACGGGCGATTTCCCGTCTTCCGCACCGAGTTCGACGATACCGATCTGCGCAAGCTGATCTGGGGCCCGAACCGCATTCCTCAAGGTGCGTTTCTCGGACAGCCCGATACGTCGCTGGACGTTACGGTGAACCCCAATGTGCCGCGGCCACCGTTCCCGTGGCTGGTGTGGAACAACCGTCCGTTCGCATCCGCGATGGAGATGTTGCAGGTTCCCTTTACCAGTTCCAGTCAGTTGCTGGCTCGCGTCGAGTTTCCTGGTCAGTTTGGTTTCGCGGTGAACCCATTTGCGCCGCAACTGGATCCACCCAATGCGCTGTCACCCGTGATGGCTCGATCGGTGTTCGGCCACCTGCTGAACTTCTTTCATGCGATACCGGGAACCTCGCCTCAGTTGGGACGCATTTTTGACCTGGTGGAAACCCCTTCGCTGTTTGAGGGTGCCGATCGATGGTATGCGGGTGGGACGATCGACTTCCTGCCCCCCTTCCACCGTCTCTCTCGCTTCCGCCGACCTGGCCTGGTGAACATCAATACGGTTTCCAGTCCGTTGGTGTGGCGTGCCCTGGTCCATGGCGACCCCGCGGCGCCGACCTGGGAGGCGTTTGTCAGGAATCGTCGCGGGTATGCAGACCCCACGCCGCTGCCGGGTCCCACTCTGGATGGCAGCCCGCTCTACATGCGGGCCCATTATCCGTCACGATTCGCCAATCCGTTCCGCGCGGCGACGGCTTCCGATCTGATGCCCAATGTCCCGGCGGAGGACCAGGACATGGACAGCATGCCCGACTATCCCGGCATGCGCCAGCAGGCAGTCGTCGAGGCGGGCTTGATGCGTTCCAACAATCCCCTGAATCCGCAGGTGCTGGCCTTGGGGCCCCCGCGTGATCCCACGGGCGCGCTCACGGTCTTCAACCAGTCCTATAACCATGCCGACCGCAACTCGTACTATCGCTACTACACGATGCAGCGATTGGGTGGAACGGCGTCGACGCATTCGAACTGTTTCGCCGTGTGGGTGACGGTGGGCTATTTCGAGGTACAGCCCTGGAAGGTGAACGGGGTGTTGACCTACGACGAGGGGCATCCGGATGGCCTGACGCTCGGGCCGGAAATCGGTTCGGATACGGGGACCTCCCAGCGGCACCGCGCGTTCTACATCATGGATCGGTCGATTCCCGTGGGCTATGAAACGGGAAATGACCTGAACGCGTGGGACGCGGTCACCCTGCGACGGATGATTGAATAGCGCGGGAGTCCATTGTATGGCCTGTCCGCGCGCCGCAAAGTCTTGCTTGACAATTACTTATCACAGGGTACCATGACAGTTCGCATTCGGCGCGGGTCTCGGGCGTGCTGCCGGGCCCTGCCGCTCGATGTGAACAAATGTATACTAATCGACGAAGGGGCGCTGGCATGTCGAGTGGGGGACAGAAACCATGAACCGCCCGTTGTGGAGTTGGCCAACCAGGGCCCGGGGTGTGAATTGCCAGTTGGTTGCGATCACGGCGGCATGTTGGCTGCTGGCGATGACCGGTGCGGCGCGCGCCTTTGTGGACGCGAACTTCGACACGTCCCCGGCGCCCGACACGTTCGACTTTCCGGGGGATGGCACCGTTCCGGATGCCGTCACGATCGGCGTGACCTCGTTTGGCGAGCTGGCCGTGAACTCGGGGTCGACGTTGACCTTGCAGAGCGACCTGACGCTCGGGGGGGATAGCCCTGCCGGCTTCCTCTCGTATGGGGATCTGACCGTCAGTGGCGTTGACGCGGACGGAGTCTCCACGCTGAACATCGAGGGATTGACCACCTTTGGCAACTCAGGGGGAGCGCGGGTCGAAGTCAACGGTTCGGCGAACATCAATATCCTGGGCGCTCGTCCTGTACTCGCCAACCTGGAAAGTGCGTCGGCGCAGGTCCGCATCCGCGACCCAGGGTCGCTGCTGGAGACCGACCGTTTGGACCCGATGATCATCGGAAATCGCGGACTGGCGTTTGTGGAGATCTTTGGCGGCGGGCTGATGCACACGGCCGGCGCGGAGCTGGGCAGCAACCGAGCCGGGTCGGGCAGCGTGACCGTCGATGGTCTGACTTCAAAATGGGACAACACGGCCGGCGGCAATCTCGGAACGCTTGCCGTGGGGCTGGAAGGACAAGGCTTTGTCCGCGTTCAGAATTCAGGGAGTGCCTTCAGCAATACGGCCGTTGTAGGACAGGCGGCAGGTTCGCTGGGCAGCGTCATCATCGAAGGATTCGGCTCCCGCTGGCAGATCAACAGCAACCTGACGGTGGCCAGCGAGGGCGTGGGCACGGTTTCCATTCAGGACAGTGGACGACTCCTGACGTTTACGGAGAATGCGGCGCTCATCGGAGACGCCATCACCGGTGTCGGACGGATCGAGGTCGTCGGGGCCGGATCGCTGTGGAGCCATGGGCCGGCGCCAGGTTCGACGACTCCTCAGAACATCGTGGTCGGCAACGAGGGAATTGGATACGTTGACGTGCTCGACGGTGCCCAGGCGCTGACCCACGGCGTGGACCTGGCGGTAGGCGGTACGTCCTATGGCGCGGTGACGGTGGACGGGGCCGCGTCTCGCTGGATCATTCAGACCGGCGCCTTGAATATCTCCGCGGATGCACCCACGTTGGGCGGAGCGGCCGAATTCACGGTATCCAATAGCGGTCTGGCCTATGTGCAAGCCGGAGGGGTCTCCGTGGGGACCTTGGGAACTCTCACCCTGGCAGGTGGACGCCTGCAGGCGGGAAGTATCTCGGCGCCCCAGCAGGTGTCCAATGCCGGGCTGGTGCGAGGAGGTGGCCGCATCGACGCCACACTGCTCAATTCGGCGACCGGGCAAGTGCGGGTCAATCTCGATGAGCACCTGGTTGTCAGCGGACTGGTCACCAACAGTCCTGGCGGACTCGTGGACATCCAGCGCGGTGAATTCGAGGCACTGGCGAATGCCACCAATGGGGGTGACATTCACATCCTGGACGGGATTGCACGGTTCCGTGGTCCTGCGGGACTGACCAATTCCGCGGGTGCGCAACTGGCGGCCACGGGCGGTCTGGTGGATGTCTACGGCGCGGTTACCAACGCCGGTCAGATCGCGGCACTCGGCCAATCAACCCTGACGTTTCATGATACGGTCAGCAGCACCGGACAGCTGGCGGTTTCCGCGGGTACCACGGTCGACTTCCTTGGAAACTTGAATCTGGCGAATACTTCGTCGCTCGAAGTGCAGTTCAGCGGCTTGGACGTGACGAGCCCCGTGGTCGTGGCAGGCCAGGCGGGATTGGTTTCGGGGAACGGGAACCCCGGCACCTTGACCGTACTGCTTGCTGGCGGTTTCAATCCCGTTGCCGGCGATTCGTTCACGGTGCTGACGGCCGCCAATGGCGTGTCGTTGGGTTCGTGTTTCGCAAATCCCGCCAGTACCGGCCTGGCCAACGGGATGGTCGCGAACTGGGGGGTCCGCTGCAACGCCAATGACGTGATTGTCACGGTGACCTCACTCACCGCGGGGCGCCCGGGGGACTTCGATTTCGACGGTGACTTTGATGTGCTGGACATCGATGGCCTGGTCGCAGCGATCGTGGTAGGAGACCATAATCCGGCGTATGATCTGACCAATGATGGCCAGGTGACGGTGAGCGACCGCGACGCCTGGCTTGATCTGGCGGCGATCGAGAATCTGGGACCTGGCCGCAGTTATCTGCTGGGGGATGCCAACTTGAGCGGTGCCGTGGATGGGTCCGACTTCAATGCCTGGAACGCACACAAGTTCACCACTTCTCCCGCCTGGTCACACGGGGACTTCAATGCCACGGGGGGCGTGGATGGATCTGATTTCGCACTGTGGAACGCACACAAGTTTCAGTCGTCGGACGGATTCTCAGCAGTGCCGGAACCAGGTTTCGTTGGCTGCCTGTTCGCGGCGATCGGACTGCTCTGGGGCAGGCGGATCGCCGGGCGTACTCGCGTGAATTGAATTTCAGATAACCGGATGACCTTGCGGTTGGGGCATTTCTGCCGACGGTTCCATGGCCGTGTTCCTTCAGGGCTTCGGAAGGTTGACGTGCCGTCGCTTGCGACGGCACGGGGCGTTGCAAGGTACGCGTGAGCGTACGAGGTCCTTGCCGATCGCCATGGTGGCATTCGATGCGGTGCACGGTGAGTCAGGGCATCTCGTGCGCGGTCCGGGTTCGCAGCGTTTCGCCAGGGCGTTCACGCTGGTCGAGTTGACCTTGGTCGTGACGTTGATTGGCCTGTTGATGGCGATCCTGCTGCCCGCCTTGCAGGCGGCGCGGGAGAGTGCGCGGCGCCTGCAATGTGCCCATCATCTCCGCCAGCTTGGACTGGCGATGCACAGCTACCACAATGTCCATCAGCGGTTCCCGGCGGGCATCGCGCGCGGCAGCCGCCTGATGTGGAGCGGCCAGCTGTTAAGCTATCTGGAAGAGGCCCCCCTCTACGAATCGATCGACCTGGACGCACCCTGGACCGTTGCGCCGAACAGCCGGGCGTGTGCCAGCTACTTGTCATTTTTCCGATGTCCCTCGACCTTGGCCCCGCGGCACCTCACCGCGCAGGGCATTGCACAACGAGTCCCCTGCACCTACCTGGCCTGCAGCAGTGGCACGGTCCGCAGGGAATCGGGGCCCCCGCCACTGGTAGGTCGACCCTATTCCAACGGTATCTTCTACATCGACAGCCGTATCCGGATCGCGAAGATTCGCGACGGCACGTCGCAAACCCTGGCACTCGGCGAGGCCATCTTTGATTTTCGAGAGATTGGGCCCGACTGGTCGGGCCAGCCGCAGTTTGTGGACCATTGGTATATCGGGACGACCCAGGGGAACGGAAACGAAATATCGGAATCGATGGGGACGACTGCGGTGCCGATCAACACGTATTTCAACGCAGGGGCATTTGCGGACGAGCGGGAGCTGGCCTTCGGAAGTTGGCATGGTGGCGGCGCGCTGGTCAATTTCGCGGACGGTCATGTGAGTTTTCTGGATGAATCGCTGGATGGGACGCCCTGGAGCGCCATGGGGACCCGAAACCTGGCCGACTAGAAGAAAAGGTGAACGAATGGCACTTCAAGGTCGGTAAGTTGTTTAGGCCACGAGCCTTTTGTAATCCTGACGGGGTTTGGTCATCTTCCGATACGGCTTGGGTCGCCGCTTCTTCACGCGCGGCTCGAAACGATCCGGTCGATCGCCAATGACATGCGTGGCGATGGCAGTGACAAAGGCTTGGCACCAGTCGTTTGTCGAGATGCGCGTCGCCAAGAGCGGGAGCAGATTGCTGAGGGTTTGCAGCGTTCCCTTGAAGCTAATGGTCCAGGGTTCTGCTCCCGTACATGCGGCCGCCACGGCCATGGCCCGGCGGATCAGGTTGTAGGCGACCAGGTGTCAGAAACGGTGTCAGGAACCGTTTCTCGACGGTTGGTGAGGAAATGGGTCGCATTGGGGAGTGGGACGGCCAGCTCGGGCGGCCGAAGGTGGCGTGATCTGCCATTCAAATCCTTTCTATTCCAAGAAGAGGGCTACATTGGTTGGCGTCGTGGCCCTTGCGGCCAGTTACGCCAGGATTTCTTTGTGCGGCGCGCCAGGGGCTTCGCGAACGAAGCGGGGAACCGCGTAACCGGGCAGCTGGCGGCGCAGCTGGCGTAGGAGGTCGCGTCCCAGGTCCTCGGGGGTCTCGAAATGGGCCGTTCCTCGGACCCGATCCAGCTGGTGCAGGTAGTAGGGCAGGCAACCCAGGTCGACCAGTCGCCGAAAGAGTTCGTCCAGGACGTCGGTTCGGTCATTGATGCCCTTCAGCAAGACGGTCTGATTCAAGAGGGGGATTCCCCGCCTCCGGATCTGTGCCAGCGCGTGTTCCACAGGTTTGTCCAGTTCTTGTGGATGATTGACATGGACGACGACCCACACGCGGCATCGGGCTGATTCGAGGGTGTCGAGCAGATTCTCGGTCACACGCTGCGGAATGAGGATGGGCAATCGGGTGTGGATCCGCAATCGCCGGATGTGGTGGATGTTGGAAACGGCGGCGACCAGGTGGGCCAGCCGGTCATCACTGACGCTGAGCGGATCGCCACCACTGAGAATCAGTTCGTCGACTTCGGGGGATCGCTGGAGCTGTTCCAGGGCGTCCTTCCATGAGCCGGGGCCCGCGTCGTCATACGAGAAATGTCTGCGAAAGCAGTAGCGGCAATGCGCGGCGCAGTGACCGCTTACCAGGAGTAATGCGCGCCGCGAGTACTTTTGTAGCAGGCCCGCCACGGAGGTCGCGGCCCGATCGCCGACCGCATCGAGGACGAATCCGGCGACATCGTCCAATTCCTGGCGCTGGGGAAGCACCTGAAGCAGGAGTGGATCGCGCGCATTCCCGGGCTCCATCCTCCGAATGAACTCCCACGGCACCAGAGTGGCAAAGTCCTCGGCGGCCCGGTCGGCGGACTGGCCGAGTTCCTCGGGAAGTCCCAGGATCCGGCACAGCTGCCGCGGGTCGCGTACTGCAGTTCGCAAGGCGGATTGCCAGTCCTCGGTGTGGCCTGGGACGAACTCGTCCTGACCCGCTACAATGTCTGGTTTCATGGGATCGGGGCGTACTTCCGAGAGGTCAAGGCGTGGCAACGTACAACACCAGCGAGTTTCGCAAAGGGCTGAAGGTTCAAATTGAAGGGGATCCCTATTTGATGATCGAATGCAATTTTGTCAAACCGGGAAAAGGAAATGCCCTTTACAAGTGCAAACTGAGGCATCTCATCCGGAACACGGTGCTCGATCGCACGTACAAGGGAGGGGATACACTCGACTCCGCAGACGTTGAAGAAATCCAGGTCCAGTTCCTCTATCGCCAAGCGGACAAGTTCGTCTTCATGGACAATCAGTCGTATGAACAGTACGAGCTGAGCCAGGAGCAGATTGACGACAATTGGAAGTACCTCAAGGAGGGAATGAACTGCGCCATGGTGCTCTACAATGCCAACCCGATCTCCATGACGCCTCCCAACCATGTGGAATTGAAAGTCGAGTATTGCGAACCTGGTGCCAAAGGCAATACGGCCACGAACGTGACCAAGCCGGCCAAGGTCGAAACCGGGGCGGAATTCCAATGTCCCTCATTCATTGGTATTGGCGACATCATCAAGATTGATACTCGCACAGGGGAGTATCTGGAACGGGTCCGGGCCTGAGTTCGTTGGCAGTGCCGCAATGGGTCGAAGCCGATGTCACGGGAGGAATACCGAGCGCGGGCCGCGCTGTCGACGCTTGCTTTACGACACAGCTTGCTCCGGAAGCTGCGGTCATTTTTCGATGATCGTGGATTTCTCGAGGTGACGACGCCGGTGCTCTCTGCCGAGACGGTCGTGGATGTCCACTTGGAGCCATTTCGCCTGACCGCTTTTACGGATCCTACCTGGCCTGGCCGTGGCCCCACCTGGTATCTGCAGACCTCACCGGAATACCACATGAAGCGGCTGCTCGCCTCAGGGGCTACTGCGGTGTATCAGGTCAGTCAGGTATTTCGCGCCGGCGAAGTGGGGCCGCGACATAACCCCGAGTTCACCATGGCGGAATGGTATCGCTGTGGAGACGACATGCACCAAGGGGTTGCTTTGCTGGGGGAGCTCATCCGGGAGCTCTTAGGGTGTCCGCTCCCGGAAGTCCTTTCCTACGAGGCCGCTTTTCAGCGGCATGTAGGGTTGAACCCGCTGGTTGCCACGGATGCGGAACTGCGTGAGGCGGTTCTGGAGAATTCGGGGGGCATTACCGAGGGAGATCGGGACGATTGGCTGAATTGGCTGTTTGCCACTAAGATTGAACCATGCGTGGGGCGGGAGGCACCGGTGGTCGTCCACAGCTTTCCGGCGTCGCAGGCGGCGCTGGCACGCCTGTCGGCCGAGGACCCGCGGGTTGCCGAGCGGTTTGAGCTGATCCATCAGGGGATGGAGTTGGCGAACGGATACCATGAATTGACCGATGCGGGTGAGCTGTTGATGCGAGAACGGGATGCCAATTGCAAGCGTGGCGCGCTGCGGCGAGAACCGCTTCCTTCCGGCCCTCGATTTCACGCGGCGATGGCCGAGGGGATACCGCCGAGTACCGGAGTGGCAATGGGTTTCGATCGGGTGGTGATGTTGGCTGCCGGTGTCGATCCGATTGGAGCGGCCATGGCCTTTCCCTGGGAAATCGCTTGATGCGCCGTGCTGGAGACCGTTACCACTGGCTCGTGTGGCGGCCTGCCATCGCTTGCGCGGCCGAGGATCGCCACCACCGGACGATTCGGGAGAACCCTGAGGTACGGGTGACACGACGGAACGTTTCCGATCGAGGCGCATTCACACTGGTAGAACTGCTGGTGGTGATTGCCGTGGTCGGGGTATTGATCTCGATTTTGCTGCCTGCCGTCCAAGCGGCACGAGAGGCAGCGCGCAGGATGCACTGCAAGAACAATCTGCGGCAGGTCGGCCTGGCGGTTGTGGCCTATGAATCGTCGTTCAAGTCGTTGCCGCCGGCGGGCATTGTCAGCTATTGCAACCCGCCCATCAATCGCCGCTGCGATGGCTCGTTTGACATGCGGCCCAGTACGCCGGGAAACCCGCTGTTCAGCTGGCTGACACAGATTCTGCCGCAGCTGGAAGAACAATCGCTGTATGACCGTTTCGATTTCGATGCGGGTATCTTGAACCAGGATGCTGCGAATGGGCCGCAGGCAGAGGTGTTGGGCCTGCTGGTCTGTCCGAGCGACCGAACCGGTCCGCGACTTGCCAAGATGCCCGATCTCACGGGGGAAACGGAGTTCGGCAAGGGGAACTACGCAGGTTTTCCCAGTCCCGTCCATTGTTCGCATGGGGAGTACGTCGCCGGGGCCCTGGGTGGCTTTCGGCCGGGGCCGGATGTGAAGTTTGGCCAGCGATTGAACAAAATCAAGGACGGCAACTCCAAGACATTGCTGGCCACGGAGGTCCGTACCCGCGCCGATCCCACCGATGCACGAGGTGCCTGGGCACTGCCTTGGGCCGGCAGTTCCCTGGTGTCGCCGGACGTTCATCCCCAGCCCCTGGAGGAATACAACATCCTGGCCTGGAAAAAGTCGGTCTATCGACCCCGCGATGATGCGGATGCCGAACTGTCCGCGCAGACACCCAACAAACAATTCCACATCTTTGATGTCCTGTTCCGTTGCGATAGCGTGGCGTCGCTGCTGGAGGGGATGCCCTGTGCCAATTACGCGCACTCGGGCACCTTGGGCGGTTTTTGGTCCGCCGCGCCGCGAAGTTTGCATGCGGGAGGTGTCAACGTCGTTGTGCTCGACGGGCATGTCGGTTTCATGTCCGATGACGTGGACTTTGTCGCCTTGGCTCGGATGGTCTGTGTCAATGACGGCGGGGGCGTGGAGGTATCGGATCACATCCGTTGAGTTACGTTTCCCAGTTTTCTGGATCCTGCCTGGGAAAGGGCTTGGTTCGAGAGGACCGGAGCGGTACACGGAAATCGTCATAAGAACCTTGCCAAATCATGGACGGACCTCGCATGATATTCCAGACCTGGGACAGGTGATGTGGAGGAACGCATTCCCATGAAAGCACTCGTCGGTCTGATACTGATCTTGGGCATCGTGCTGGTGATCGCCAGCATGGTCTGGCCACCGTTTGACCCGGAGACACTGATCTCGGTGGCGGAAAAGGAGAACTACGATCGGGCGATTTTCACGCTGCACAGCACGGAGAGCAGCGTCACGGACCTGGATCGGCAGACTGCCCGCGATATCTCCACGTCCATGGTGCAAAAGCTGAAGACGGCCCAGGACGACTATCAGCGGAAATTGCGCGTGATGTGGGGCGCGGGGCTGGCCGCCACGCTGATCGGTATTTGCCTGTTTGCGCTGGGCCGCGGGCGCCCCCAGGATATTTCCGAAGAGCCCCTCCCCAGCGAATAACCCGGTCGTACGCTCCCAGTGATTTCTCCCAACTGCCATCCACGGGACGTGTTGAACCAAAGTCGCGGGTAACCTATGATTTATGGACTTACGGCTCGGACGTCCGCCTGCGGCATGCGGATGTCGGCGAGCGACCAGCGGGAGCGGACTTCTGGCAACCGAGCGGTCGCTCGCAGTTTCTGCGGGTACTGCCCGCATCAGGGTTCGTGGCAACCGATCGGCATTCCAAGGGCTGGCTGGCCGTCCGAGCTGGCCTTGTGACGTGATGGGAGTCTGCTGAGTGGCGGAAAAAGAAGAGGCACTGGAAGTCGAGGGAGTGGTCACGCAGGCACTCGCCAACACTCGATTTCGCGTCCAACTGGATGATGGGCCCGTGGTGATGGCACATGTCGCCGGCAAGATGCGTAAACACTTCATTCGAATCGTGCCGGGCGATCGCGTCCGTGTGGAGTTATCGCCGTACGATCTGACCAAGGGGCGCATTGTTTTTCGGGAACGGTGATGTTGCAGCCACGGCGTTTCGTTGCGGTCGTGTCCCTGGTCATCGCGTCGCTGGGAGTGCCAGGTAACCTGACGTTCGGTCAGGGCAAACCGGTATTCCTGGTCACGACGTGCCCCTTGGGCCAGTTGGTGGAAAAAGCCCGTCATCTGGTCGATGTGGCGGGGTTCCGCCAGATCGCCGGCCTGGTCGATTCGATGGCGGCCAAATTCTCCCAGGGATTGGACCTGAAACGGCCTGTGATCGGCTGGTTGCAAGTCGACGAGGCATCGTTCCAGGTCCTGGGAGCCTTGCCCGTTGTGGACTTGGCGGTCTGGATGCAGTCAACACCGCTTGGCGCTGGTTTCAGCCCGACGGCCTCGGGCGGGCTTCAGGGCGCCATCGCAAGCCGACCAGTATTTATTCAGCCCGCCCATGGCTGGGCCTTTTTCGGCCCGTCAGAACAGGCCTTGGCACAGTTGCCGGCAGATCCCATGTCCATCGCCTCGGGCCTGGAAAAGCAATACGACCTTGCCATTGAGATTCGACCGTCCAATATCCCCGTGGGATTGCGAGAAAAGTCGCTCAACCGCCTGCAGCAGTTCTCCCAGTTCTCGATGCAGCAGATGGCCAGCCGTGGAACCCCCACGGAGGCCAAGCTGCGGCAGGCATCGATGGAGCGCCAGGCCGAAATGATCCATCAATTGGCCACCGAGGTCGATTCCCTGACCATTGGATTCAGCGCCGAGCCCACCGAGAAAAGAATCCTGCTGGAAGGCACGACCATTGCCTTGCCTGGCACGCCCCTGCAAAAGACATGCGCCGCGAAGAGCAGTCCGCGCCCCGCGTTCTCAAGTTTCTTTGTCCCCAAGGCAACCGCCTCGCTGTCCGGCACGATGCAGCTGACGCCAGAGGAAGGCCAGCGGGCGGTCATCCAGTCACAGCTTTATTGGCAATGGCTGACGGAGAAACTCGGCGGAGACTCGGTCGATATACCGGACGCTGCGCGAAGCGCTTTCCAGGCTGCGTTCCAAGAACTTGCCGAACTGACGAAGCGTACCCTGTCGGACGGGGACCTCGACTTGACGGCATCCGTGGTGGTTCAGGACGAGCGACTCAACGCGGTCGCGGCCGCTCGGATCGCCGACGGGGCCCTCCTGGATTCGGCAATTCGCCAGCTCGCCAAAGTGCTCACCCAGCTGCCAGAACCAGTCGACGTCCGGATGGACTTCTCCTCGCACGGAAAGGTTCGCTTGCATGCCGCCCAAGTGACGGTGCCTGCGGGAACGGACCTGGCAGCGGCCTTCGGCGAGAAGCTGACCGTATTCCTGGGGGTCGACGAAAAGCAGGCGTTTCTCGCCCTGGGCGACAAGAGCCTGCCTGCCCTGCGGAAGTGCATTGATGGGACAGGGGGGCCGGCGCCCGATCGAGCACCCCCGCTCAACTTCCGCCTCGCCGTTGGGGATGCGGTCGGTTTCGTAGCCAAGGTCGTGGACAAGGACAATGCAAAGAACGTAGCCAAGGCATTCCGCAACGTAAAGCAACCCAATCAAGTCCGAATGTCGCAGGAGTTCTCGACGGCCGGCGCGAGCAAGTGGCAGATTGTCTTGGACGAGGGTGTGATCGCTGGAATCGGAGCCGCCTATGCGGCCCAATCGGCAACGAAATAACGGTCAACGAGTTCCCCATGGCGAAACAAGGTCCCCGCAAGAAAGTCCCGAAGGAGCTGGCCGTCATCAACGCCGACAATTGCACCGGCTGTGAGTCCTGCCTGGAGGTCTGTCCGGTCGACTGTATCTTCCTGGTCTCACGCTCCATGGGGGTGAAGGGGACGCAATCCTGGTGTGAGATCGATCTCGAGCGCTGTGTGGGCTGCGAGGTCTGCGTCCACATACCCCAGAAGAAGACCAATCCCTACGAGCTGACGGTGTGCCCCTGGGACGCGATCGAAATGGTTCCCACGGAAAACGTGGCCCAGGTCGTCGCGCAGATCGGTGGACCGCCAGACTACATCCAGGAAAACTGGGACCGCCTGGTGGGAACGGCGCATCGCCTGGCGGAGCTTCGAGTCTCCAACGCGTAAGAGCCTATCCGAAAACTGGAAGACCCCCTCACCCTGCCCTCTCCCCCGAAGCGGGGGAGAGGGTACTTGGATAGGCTCGTAGTCTTAGTCTTTGTCT
>WPCK01113715.1_pt1 | contig 17955 bp, 12 predicted proteins | sample 5399851 | NCBI WGS metagenome assembly WPCK01 (sample SAMN12869471, study PRJNA574797) | sludge metagenome | isolation source: wastewater treatment of pH11 | place: China:Beijing | collected 2019-05-20 | reverse complement strand
GGCGGCTGACTTTGGACCAGGCGTGTTGGCCCTGGCAGCGTTCTATGAATGACAGTCAACAACCTGATCGAAGGTTCAAGGAAATTTTCGATGACCCATTCACGGCTCGCAACCGTTTACCCGCTTTCAAAAGATTCCAATTTAACTAAAAAATCTTAAACATTCGCTGATTAAATCTGGATATCGGCAGGTTTTTGGTCTTTTGGCGGAAAATACCTTACCGCAGGTTCGGGCGATTTGGAAGGCGAGCGATTATCCGATGCCACCGGCACATCAGTCTCAAGTTACCTCCTGAACGATCGTCATCCGTCACCGACACAATCATGCCAAGCGTTCTTGAGAATCGCAGGCAATCAATGGTTCGTTGCGACTAGACCCTGGGTGCGTTTTCATGCCGTTCAAGCAAGAACCGGGTTTCTGAATGACCCATTCCGTTCAACTCGTATCATCCTGAATGAATTCGTTTTCATTATCAGAGACGGCAAGGTCGTCGAAAGGGATCACGGCGATCCGCTATTGTCTTCTGCGAATGGATCGTTTTGATCGGGTTGGCCTCCAAAGGGATCATCGCCAAGGCCGTCATTGGCTGGTTCGAGGGTCTCCACCCGCTCGCTATCTAGGCTCGGACTGTCCGGCGGAGGCGATTGGGTTTCGGTTGGCTTCTTCGGAACTGCCGAGCCTCCTGCAAAGGCCGCCGAAATCTTCGGCAACGATTTGCCGATTCCACGAAGACACTGAAGTTCGCCAAATGGGCCCAGCACATAGACGCGATCAGTCATGTTGTTGGTGATCATCGTCTCAGAAAGCGACTGCGAAGGCGTTTCGCTCAGCAACTGCCCGCTGCGAATATCGACGGCAGCCAGCGTACCCAGGTAGGTCCGACAAATTAGATGTTCGCCAACCACGCAGATCGGACCCCGAATGCGTGCCCCTTGCGACGTTTCAAAGGTCCAAGCGGCATGTCCCGTTGAATTGTCCAGCGCGATCAAGTCTCCTGCGATTGTTGCAACGAACACTAATCCACTGGCATCATCAACAAGCGGTTTGGAAGTCAACCCATGAGGTAGGTCTTGCGACCACATCAGTGCACGTTGATCGGTCGTCGATATTTTGCTGAATGTGCCCGACGAATCGCCGGCATAAAATGCATCCACACCCGCGGCCAGACAGCCAGACAATTGACTGCCTGTTTCGTATCGGAATTCAACGGTCGGGTTTAGCCCACCCGAAAATACATACAACCACCCCTTGTCGGTTGGAACAGCAATGCGCGTGCGGTCGGGCAGACTCACCGGCGCGGCGATGCTTCGACCGACAACACGATATTGCCACGGGGTGGTCGGATTCGTAAAGCTGTACCCGCGAACTTCTCCATTGATATCCACCGTGAACGCAATTGAGTTGATCGGCATGTTGGCGTCCGTCGCATCAGTTCGACCGCCACGCAGCGGCTTGATGGGAACATCAATCGCGGCGACGGCGTGTGTCGTACCAGTGGGTAGGACCTTTCGTTGCAACTCTCGGCCCGATTCCCATTCGAGCAGGTACAGCGTATCGCCTTGAACGAGGGACACTCCGGCCCGACACAAGGCAACCGAATAAGTCGGCGCGGATGTATCGCCACAAGGTGTCGCCCATAGGGGTTTTCCTGTTTCGGCATCCAAACATTGGACCAAACCATCGCGTGACACTGCAACCAGCCGAATCGCACTAATTGAGCGTTCAGTAACCTCAACGCCATCCGTACTACTGGTAACTCGGGCCGCTTGTTGTCGCACTATAGCCATCGCAGCTTCTGCACCAATGGGCTGAAGACTTTCATCCAATTGGTCGGTCGGCATTTGAATTGTTCGGTCAGGCAGTTCAGCAACTGCGTAATTCCGCTGGTGAGTTGGGTCGAGCCACATCTCAACCGCCACAATTCCACCGCCGTCAACAGGAACTCGAATCGTGGTATTCCACGCCCGCTCAAGCCCAAGAGATCGAATGGCCGTCGCGGAAACCTGGGCCCACGCTGTGCCAGTGGCCAGACTTACGGCAATGGCAACGACAATACCCAAACGAGCAGCCCATCGAGGTTGCAACGCCATCATATTTTTCCCCACCTGAGTTTTGAGAACGGAAAGGTTGAGTATAGTCGGAGCCGTCTGCAATCTCGAACTTTGATCGGTCAGATAGCACACTTCAGCCGATTTTACACATCAGGGCTTGTCAAAAATAGTTTGCAGACTAAAAATTAGGTTAGTTACGAAGCAAATGGGCCTCAACGAGTAGTCCAATACAGCGCCATATACGCTGTTTCAGCGAAAGCCTAGCCTCTTTGTTCCCCCCAAGGAGAGTGGAAATGCGAGCCACGAAATCGGAACATATTCGACCCATCGATCAAGCCGTGTTGGACCTGCTGCGCCAACACGAAGGTTTGAGCATCCATGATTTCACCGGCAACTTGCAAGTCACCGCGACTGCGATTCGCCAGCGGCTGGACCGGCTCGTGAAAATGGAGCTCGTCGAGCGAAGAAAGATGAATGTGGGCCGAGGCCGACCTCAATTCCGTTATTTCCTAACACCGCTCGCGTTGCGGTTTTCGGCTGCGACCTATGCCGACCTAGCCTCTGCCTTGTGGGCAGAAGTTATGGAAATGCCGAACTCGAACTTGCGAAGAGGCTTGATTCGTCGAGTGGCGCACCGGATGAGCGACGGGTTTACGGACCAATTTGCCGACGACGCGACCGTTGAACAACGACTCGAATTGGTGGCTGACGAAATGACGAAACGGAAGGTTCCAGCATGCGTTACCTCGAACCAGTCGATGCCTGTGCTCAACGTGCTTGCCTGTCCGTTCCCCGAACTGGCCGTTGAAGCACACGATCGGCACGTTTGCGAAATGGAACAAGAAATGATTGGCGCAGCCATAGGTCACGCGGTCAAGCTTGAATGCTGCCGACTCGATGGTCACTCATGCTGTCAATTCCGTCTGAACGAAGACTACTGAAGAAAAAAGAGATTTCCGCCGCAAACAGTCATTCACCTGAAATTTGCTGCCAGATTCATTTTAAATGTGCCAGACGATATTACCGAAACAACTTTGAAAATTTTTTGATTCACCTGAACCCAAAGGGCTACCTGCACCCATGAACCATATCCTTAAAATTGAAAACCTCCACGTATGTGTTGGTGACAAACCTATTTTGCGCGGCGTTAATCTGGAATTACGCGATGGCCAAACGCATGCACTCATGGGGCCTAACGGTTCTGGCAAGAGTACGTTGGGCCTGGTAATCGCCGGACATCCGGGATACGACGTGATCGATGGTTCGATTACCCTGGACGGCCAAGATGTCTTGGAAATGGAACCGAACGAACGAGCACGGGCTGGGATCTTCATGGCATTCCAGCGTCCGATCGCCGTGCCCGGCGTGAAGATGGCGGACTTTCTGCGCCACGCGACGACCAATGTTCGCCTTCCCGAACGGAAGGAAGGCGAGGAGTTGATTCCGATGCGAGATTTTCGTAAGGAGCTCAAGTCGAAAATGGAACAGCTCAAGATGGACACAGAATTTGCTCGCCGATACGTCAACGACGGGTTTTCGGGCGGTGAAATGAAACGATCGGAAATCTTGCAACTCGCGATGCTTCAACCCAAGTTTGCGATCCTCGATGAGACCGACAGCGGCCTTGACGCCGACGCTGTGCGTCTAGCCAGTGCCAGCATCGCGGAGATCGGACGTGAAAGAATGGGCCTGCTCATCATCACGCACCACGATAAGTTGCTCGAACACAATCCACCGGACTTCACCCACGTCATGCTTGGCGGCCGCATCGTCGAAACCGGTGGCATCGAGCTGGCCGATGAACTGCACACGCAAGGCTATCAACGCATCCGTCAAACATACCCGGAAGCCGACCGCGTGAATCAAGCCATGCTCAAGCAAGAAGAAGTTGCCTGCGGCTAGTGCTGCACAAAGTTGTTCGAACCTTGATCGCTCAATACGCAAGCACGTCCAAGACTTCAAATTACGCGACCACATTAACATCAACTTGAAAAGATAAAATATGGCTACTGACCTATCCAACGCACCGGTGGACGCCATCGGCGAAATCAACAAATACAACTTCCGCACGGAGTCCAAAGCGGTATTCAAAGCCCGAAAGGGTCTCGACCGCGACATCGTTGCTCAAATTTCAGAGATGAAAGGCGAGCCGGAGTGGATGAGAGATTTTCGCTTGAAGTCGCTCGACATCTTCAACTCCAAGCCCCTGCCGACTTGGGGTGGCAATATCGATATCGACTTTCAGGATATTTACTACTACCTCAAACCGTCTGCGGGCCAACAGCGATCGTGGGACGACGTTCCCAAAGAAATCAAAGAGACATTCGAAAAGCTTGGCATTCCGGAAGCGGAACGCAAGTTCCTGGCGGGTGTCAAAGCGCAATTCGAAAGCGAAGTCGTCTACGGTTCGCTCAAGGAAGACTTGGCTGAAAAGGGTGTCATCTTCTTGGATACCGACTCCGGACTCCGCGACCATCCGGATCTATTTCGCGAGTATTTCGGCACGATCATCCCACCGGGCGACAACAAATTCGCCGCTCTCAATTCCGCCGTCTGGTCAGGCGGTTCGTTCATCTACATTCCACCGGGCGTCAAAATCGACTTCCCGCTCCAAGCCTATTTCCGTATCAACGCGGAGAACATGGGGCAGTTTGAACGAACGCTGATCATCGTCGATGAAGGGGCGTCGATCCACTACGTCGAAGGCTGCACCGCTCCTATGTACAGCAGCGAAAGTCTGCACTCAGCGGTCGTCGAGATCATCTGCAAGCGCGGTAGCCGTTGTCGATACACGACGATTCAGAATTGGGCCAACAACATTTACAACCTGGTCACCAAACGAGCCGTTGCCTACGCCGATGCCACCATGGAATGGGTCGATGGCAATCTCGGTAGCAAGCTGACGATGAAGTATCCAGCCGTCTACATGATGGAACCCGGTGCGCGAGGTGAAATCCTTTCGATCGCGTTCGCCGGTGAAGGACAGCATCAGGACGCCGGAGCGAAACTCGTTCACGCCGCCCCGCATACAACAGGTCAAATCATTAGCAAGTCGATCAGCAAGAATGGTGGCCGAAGTAGCTATCGCGGTTTGGTTCGCGTCGAAAAGCAATCCAAACATAGCAAAAGCAATGTCGTTTGCGACGCGTTGATTCTGGATGCCAAAAGCCGCTCCGACACCTATCCGTACATCGAGATCATGGAACAAGACGTCAGCATCGGACACGAAGCCAGCGTATCTCGCATCGGCGAAGAACAGTTGTTTTACCTGATGAGTCGCGGCCTGAGCGAGGCCGAAGCCAGCACGATGATCGTCAATGGCTTCATCGAACCGCTCGTCAAAGAGTTACCGATGGAGTACGCCGTTGAAATGAACCGCCTGATCCAGTTGCAAATGGAAGGCTCCGTGGGTTAAAGCCCACCGTTGCACGGCAGAACCGGTCTTTCGAAACGTCTTTTGCGTTCGAGCGATCAACGCCCCATGCGAGCAAAGGCGGCTGGCGGCAGACTCACACAATGATCTATCCAACTAGAAATCTTAAGGCAAAGAGCCCTTTGAAAATGACCTCAACAACCCACACAGAACTTCCCAAAGCACCGGGTTACGGTATTCGCGAGTCGGGCTTCCAGCAGTTCTTGACCGGCCGCAACGAACCGCAATGGCTGATCGACTCGCGCCGCGAAGGCTGGGATCGATACGTGCACTCGACGTGGCCTTCACGCCGCCAAGAGCAATGGATGCGAAGCGACATTCGGAGCTTTCAGATTGATGGCTACAGACTGCCGGCTTCGGAAACAACCTGGACTTTCGATCAAGCCGGTATCCCCGAACGGCTGGTGGAAGGCGTCACCCCAGCCGGTGTGATTCGCACTTTGGATGGAGCTAATTTGGAGAGCAGCTTGGATCCGGAGTTGTCCAAACAAGGAGTCCTGTTCGGCGACTTGAGCCGAGCTGCGATCGACCAGCCAGAGGTTGTTCGGGCGCATTTGAACACGATTGTCGATCCAGCCGCAGATCGTTTCGCTTCGCTTCATGCGGCAGGATGGTCCGGTGGTCAACTCCTTTACGTTCCGCGCGGAGTCCGCGTGGAGAATCCGTTCCGTGTGGCAGCCGGTTTGACCGATGGAGCAACCGATACTGGGCGCACTCTGATCGTCATCGAAGAAGGGGCTGAGGCAACGTTTCTCTATGAGTCCAACAGTCCATCGAGTGAATGCGGCGGACTGCATTGCGGAGCCGTCGAGATCATTGTGAAGTCGGGAGGATTCTTGCGGTACGTGAACCTACAGGACTGGGGGCGCCGAGTTTGGCATTTTTCTCAGCAACGTGCCAGCGTCGGGCGCGATGCCTCGATCCAGTGGACTATTGCCGCACTGGGCAGCCGGTTTTCGCAGGTCAGTCAGCAAGTTGCCCTGGTTGGCCAAGGGGCTTTCAGCCAAGTCAATGGCGTACTGTTCACACAAGAAAAACAGCAACTGACGTACAACACGCTCCAACATCACCAAGCGGCCTCGTGTCGCAGCGACTTCCTCTATAAGACCGCCCTCCAAGACCAATCGCGAACCGTTTGGCGAGGTATGATCCAAGTCGACCCGCTCGCCCAGAAGACCGATGGCTATCAACGCAACGACAATCTACTACTGAGCGATCAAGCCCGGGCGGATTCCATCCCTGGACTCGAAATTCAAGCCGATGATGTTCGCTGCACGCATGGTAGCACGAGCGGTCAAGTGAACGAAGAGCAGATCTTCTATGCGCAAAGTCGCGGGTTTACTCGCAAGGAAGCCGTGCGCATGATCGTGTCCGGATTCTTTCAACAGATTTTCGACCGCATTACCATCCCTTCGGTGCGCGATGCGCTCGGTCACTCAATTGCGCGCCAGGTCCGGGAGTACCGATAGTCGTGACCCAAGGCAGTGAATTTGTAGCCGTCGGAAGCGTTTCCTCGTTTCCCGAGGATGGCAAGTTGTGCGTTGAAGTCGGTGACGATTTTGTTGTCATCGTGCGGGCAGGCGGGCAGTTCTACTGCGTGGACGATGTTTGCACACACGATGGTGGCCCGCTTGGCGAAGGCGAGCTGGATGGCTACTGCCTAATCTGCCCACGCCATGGCGCCAAGTTCGACGTTCGCACCGGAGAAGCCCTCACCATGCCAGCCACGGAACCGACGCGAAGCTATGAGGTCCGTGTCGAAGGGGACCAAATCTTCGTCCGCAGCCGATAATAAGCTAGGACTTGGGGAAACTGTAAGCTCTCTGGACGGAGCAGATTCTTACTTGATACCGTTCGTACCATCGCTGGTGCCCCAACTTCTGAGCTTCAACATGTTCGGCATTTTGTCGCCAATTCTCAATGGCTTTTTCATCGGTCCAGTACGATACGGTGATCCCCAGCCCGTCGGAATTTCGAACGCTCTCGATCCCCAGAAAACCCGGCATCGTCCACGCCAGCTCCAGCATGCGGTCGGCCATCGCATCGTATGATTCCTGGCCATCCCTGGTGCGCAGGGAAGTAAAGATGACCGCGAGGTACGGTGGGGTCGGTTGAGTCAATGGTCCGATCGCATTGGCAATGTCTTCGATCACGGCACAATCCAATCCTACAGAGGTCCGCCACAGAGCGATCAATCGGAAATCGTGAGTCTTGCAATCTCGCGATCCAGGCGGTCACCGAGGCGATCTTTCTCCACCTCCAAATCATAACGGGATTGTAGGTTTAGCCAAAAACGTTCCGTGGTTCTGAAATATCGTGCTAGTCGAAGCGAAGTATCCGCTGTTATTGACCGTTGCCCTCGAACTATTTCGTTAATTCGACGCGGTGCTACGTTAATGTCCTTGGCCAAGCGATACTGGCTGAGTCCCAGTGGATTCAGAAACTCCTCAAGCAAGACCTCCCCTGGGTGAATCGGTACTAGTGTTCTTTTGGCCATTGTTATCTCTCAGTGGTAGTCAGCAACCTCAACGTCGAAAGCGTCCCCTGATCGCCAACGGAAGCAGAGACGCCATTGGTCATTGATGCGAACGCTGTGCTGTCCGGCTCGATTACCTCGGAGCTTCTCAAGTCGGTTTCCGGGTGTTGCACGAAGATCGTCAAGCGACTCTGCAGCATCGAGCACTAGCAGCTTGCGTAACGCCACCCTTCGGACAGGAAGCGGAAACCGCTTGACGGGCTCTCGCTGGAATAGTCGTTCCGTCTCCTTGTCAGCAAACGAGCGAATCATAGCTCAATAATAACGCGATGCGCTATTATTGTCAAGCGATGAAGGACTTAGTGCCAGGCGAGGCCATAGCTATTTGTTGGGGGAATATTGAAAAATGATCTGGGTAATCTTGGCAAACCCATTGCCGGTGCCTCCTTTCCTCTAGTAGATGCTGTGTCCCTGGTGGAATGTTCAACTCTGGGGGAGTCGAACAATCGCACTTGGCGTCTCACCCGGCAGGGACGCACTCTACGCCAAGATGCCGTGAATCACCTTGCCGTGGACGTCGGTTAGCCGCATGTCGCGGCCACTCCAACGGTAAGTCAAACGCTCGTGATCGACACCCAACAAATGCAGTACGGTCGCATGCAAGTCGTAAATCTCAAGCTTGTTCTCGATGGCTTTGTAGCCGTACTCATCGGTCGCACCGTAGATCGTGCCACCTCGAATCCCGGCTCCCGCAAGCCAAAGCGAAAATCCGAATGGATTGTGATCGCGACCATTGCTGCCCTGTGCAAAGGGCGTTCGACCAAACTCACCAGACCAAACCACCAGCGTCTCATCGAACAGCCCGCGTTGTTTCAAATCCGTCAGCAGCGCTCCGATCGGTTGATCCACGGCCAACGCATTGTCCGCGTGGCCTTGCTTGAGATCGTTGTGCTGGTCCCAACGATCGTTCCCGACTGCTGGGCAGGTCAATTCGATGAACCGAACACCACGCTCGACCAAGCGCCTAGCGACCAGACACTGCCTGCCGAAAATTGCCGTGCCCTTAGCTTGCGAGTTCAAACCATACATTTCTCGGGTGGCTTCCGTTTCACCATCAAGGCTCGCCAAGTCAGGCACTGCAGCCTGCATGCGAAAGGCCAATTCGTAGTTGGCAATGGCCGATTCGACTTGATCCACTTTGCCGATCATTTCGACGGAGTGTTGATCCAATTGATCTAGCAATCGCAATTTGTTCGATTGAAGTCGGCTGTTTTTTTCCAAAGGCTGAACATTGGCAAGCGGATTTTCTCCCGAATTGAAGATTGAACCTTGAAAACTGGCGGGCAAAAATCCACTGTTAAAACAATCCAAACCGCCCGGCGGAATCAAACCGCCATTGAGCACGACGAAGCCAGGTAAATCGCGGCACTCGCTTCCCAATCCGTAAGTGATCCAGGCCCCCATGCTCGGGCGGCCTTGTAGCCCGCTGCCAGTGTGCAAGAAATAGTTCGCGTTGGTGTGCTCCGAGAATTCGGATTGCATCGACCGAATCACGGCCAAGTCATCCACATGACGGGCGACATGTGGAAATAAATCGCTGACCGGAATGCCACTCTGACCGTATTGCTGAAACTTCCAGGGACACGGCATAGTGGTACCGTTATTATCAAACTGGGTCGGCTCAATCTTCATCTTAAATGGCTGACCCGCTTCCTTATCCAACAGCGGTTTAGGATCGAACGTATCGATCTGCGACGGACCACCGTCCATATACAGAAAAATCACATTCTTTGCTTTGGCAGGAAAGTGGATGCCCGGTTTGGCTTCGTTGAGCTGGCTGCCCGCGACTTCATCCAAACCTGCCGGCGACATCGCAAACAGGGCAGAAGAGCCCAACTCAGTCGCCATCGCCGCAAAGGCAATCGATCCAAAGCCGCAAGCCGCGTCGCGTAGCATCTGCCGTCGTGTGAGGGCTTGTCGTCGGATTCGTCCGCAGAATTGGTTCATGGGGCCTTGGCTGTAAGTTTGAAAACGCATCTCAAATTGAAAACCGAATACGACACACTCACCTCAAATAGATGAACTCTTTGACATTCAAGAGCACGTGGCAATAATCCGCCCAGATATCTTGATTCTCGTCAATCTCGGTCGGTTCAAGCTGCATCTCTTTGGCTTGTTGATTGAGGAACTCAGTCCCCTGCTCGACTTCCATGGTACTTGGACTTCGAGCGAACGCTTGCCGATAAGCTCGATCGATACGATTCCGAAGCTCAGGCTCCGAGTGGATCAACCGGGCAGCCCATTTGCGCGCCTGGTCGGCGACAAAGGGGCTGTTCATCAGGATCAAAGCTTGAGCTGGCACGTTCGATACCGAGCGCCTGCCCATTGAGTTGAAGGGGATTGGTGTATCAAATGCCAACATCATCGGTGACAAAAAGTTCCGACGCACCTCGGTGTAGATGCTCCGCCGACCGGCCCCGTTGAGCGGACCAGACACACCGGGCCGACCACGCCCCTCCATGAAGGAAGTCAAATGCACGGTGACGCTTGGACCGAACTGAGTCGGATCAAGATCGCCAGAGATCATCAGCATCGCATCGCGGATCGCTTCGCCTTGAAGTCGCTTGATCGGGAAGCGATAATACAGCTCATTTTTGGGGTCGACTTCTTCCTGAGCCGCGTTGATCGCGCTGGACAACTGATAGACTTGGCTGGTTACAATGCGTTTGATCAAAGCCTTGGTCGACCAACCCGAACTGGAAAACTCCACCGCCAGACAATCGAGCAACTCGGGATGAGTCGGCATTTCACCCAGCACTCCAAAATTGTCTACGGAACCGACTAGCCCGCGGCCAAAAAGGTGATGCCAAACTCGGTTGACCATGACTCTCGCGGTCAATGGATTGCTGGGATCGACAATACGTTCAGCCAAATACAATCGGCCACTTCCATGCTGTGGGTCGAAGGTCACATCGGGAGTGCGATTCAATGCCGCGATCATATCGCGGGGTACTTCGGCCCCACGATTGCGATGGTTTCCGCGGATGAATATCGTTCCGTTTTCACCGGTACCATCGGTCATGCCCAACGCCATCTGGGGAAAAGGCAAATCAGCTTGAAGCGATCGAATCTGATCTTTCAGTACTTTCAATCGCGCTATCAATTCCTGATCACAGCCCTGCCCTGTTGCGTTCCCGGCAAGCCAATTGATCGTTTCCGCTTGATCCCTTGAATTCACTTCCCCAACAATCGCAGTCGCCAAAGTCAGGCAAAGGTCGTCGATCGAACGGGACTGATCGAGGGCGTGCTCGGCTAGCGGATTGGGCAGGTCTGCTGGGGCTTCGCCGTCGGAGAACCAAATTTCGTCGACGGCCGCGAAGCCATCGCCATGATCGATGATTTCGATATACGCCCGGTGGCCGAGATATTTTTTCAGATCACCCGCTTGAGTTCGCCAGGCAAAGTTATCCGGACTATCGAAGGTGAAGGACATGTCGGCAAACAACAACGGGTTGAAGACGTCCATGACAAAACCGTCGATGATCAAGCGAATTTGGGCCTTTTCACCTTGCATTCGATAATGCACTTTGGAATGTTCGATCGTAAATGTCGGTGACCGCAACACTCCGAACTGTCGCGCGCCCAGCCGGCCCGAATGGGCGACATCGTTCGGAATCAAAAGGGTCTCGCCCGATGTATCTGCTTTGCCAGCAGCTACGCCGTCGCCGCCGAATCCAAAACCCGTTTCAAACCACTGGCCAAAATTATCGGCGCCAAAATCTGCGAACTTTCTTGCGGATGTTCGGGTCTTCTCAGCTTCTGCAGCTTGAATTCGAATCCGTTCTTTGACGATTTCTTTGGCAGCATCGTATCCTCCGTTGGGGTTCCTTGACAACTCGCGGCCCACTTGTTGAAGCGCGTAAAGCGGATGCCCGACAGGTAGTTCAGTCTCCGTCGTCTCACTTGATGGGTCTTTTTCGCGGTCTTCAGCCATTTCTATCATGGACGCAAAAAGCCGCGCCAACTGTCGCGGGTCGGTCTTTTGAAAAGACTGCTGCAATTGCTTGGCTACATGGTCCGCTTCTCCAACTAGTTTTGAAATGTCTTGGGTCTTGGACGCGATTTGGTGATGCGGATCGAGCATAACTTCTTGGCGACGCGAACTCTGCAAGAATCCGCTCAGGGCATAATAATCTTCCGATGAAATGGCATCGAATTTATGATCGTGGCAGCGTGCACACGCGACGGTCAACCCGAGAAACGTCTTGGTCAGAATATCGATCTGGTTGTCAATGCGAGCCGAAGAATCGCCTTTGACATCGACCGGAGCATGTACGGCTTCTCCTAGAAACCAGAATCCCGTTGCCAGGATCGATTCGTTTGTTTGGTCGATCGGATGGAGTCGCGGTTGATCGAGCAAATCGCCCGCGATATGCTCGGTGATGAATTGATCGTATGGTACATCGGCGTTCAAGGCCCGAATCAAGTAGTCTCGATATCGGTAAGCGTCCCTGATCGGGAAATCGAATTCGTGTCCACAAGTTTCCGCAAAACGCATCAGATCCATCCAATGCCTAGCCCAGTGCTCACCAAAATGCGGCGAGTCCAGCAATCCATCGATGACTTTTTCAAACGCGTTTTCACAGGTATCACTGAAATAGTCCGCCGCTTGTTCAGGCGTTGGAGGCAGCCCAATCAGATCAAAATAGGCCCGACGGATCAGGGCTTCGCGGCTGGCAGGTGGATTGGGCTTCAACCCTTTTGCATTGAGGCGATCGAATAGGAACGCATCAATTGAATTTCTTGACCATCTCGGATCGGCAACCGTAGGCGGTGCCACCACGCAGGGAGCTTGCCAACACCAATGCTCGGACCTTCGCTTGGCCAAGTCAAATTTCGCGGTTCGATCCGGCTGATTGTGCGTTTCGGCCGGCCAAGGTGCGCCCATTCCTAGCCACTGGGCGAATAAGTCAATGGCGTCCTGCGGCAACTTGGAATTGGGTGGCATTTGAACCAAATCGCCGTGGTTGATCGCGCTCAGGAGTAGACTCTCTTGCGGTTTCTGAAGATCGATAGCAGGTCCACTATCACCCCCCATAAGCAAACTCGGGCGCGAGTCGACTTGCAAACCGGCTTCGACGGACTTCGAATGGCCGCTATGACACTCATAGCAATGTTCGACCAACATCGGCCGAATTTTGGATTCAAAAAACGCAATTTGTTCTGTCGAGAATTGCTCTTCCTCCGCAGGCAAAGTTTGGCAAGCCGTCAGCAACAAGCCAATCATCCATCGACAAACTTGCAGCCGCAAAGCGGCCGAAAAACAGGCGGGCTGATTTCGCCAAGTTGGCATTGGATTCGAGCTTAACATGCAACCAATCTTGTGATTCCGAGTCGCTACCGCTTTCCTGAGCTCTCTCCTACGATGATCGCCCAACATAAACAACTGGCTGGTACGCGCGGGCATTCGGCATTCAAAATCTAGTACCTGACACGCGGGCACTCCAACTAATATCATATCACAAACATTACGGCTTCAAAGAAACCGCGTGATGTCTGGTACGTTGCGAAAAGTTGGCGCTGTTTGGACTTAGCCATATTGAATCGGGCAGCCAAGCTTATGGCTCGACCGGAATGCGTACCAAGAATGTGAGCCATGAGATTCTCGCCAGTCGTCTCCCTCCCATGTTGGCATCAACTTATAATCAGGCTGCATGCAATTCGTGTACTTGAAAGTTTTCTTGACTAATGTGGTCTGAGCATGACCGCATCAACTTTTCCGGAGATACAAAATGAGGCTTTACCGCGACTCACTCAATTTGTCTTGCATTCTAGTTCTAAGTTGCTTCTTGAGCCAATCGATCGTCGCGCAAGAAGACGGTCATCGGGATGCCACCGAAATCGTGGACTCCACGGCTAAGGTCGAAAAATTGGCCGGTGGCTTGAAGTTCACAGAAGGCCCGGTGTGGATTCCTGGGAAGAAAATGCTTATTTTTTCCGACATTCCCAACAGCCGTTTGATGCAATGGAGTGATGCCGGTGGACTCAAGAAGTTTCGCGATTGTGAGAACCCGAACGGCAACATACTGGACCTCGAAGGCCAACTCATCAGTTGCCAACATAAGGCTCGAAACATCGTTCGAATGGAGCCGGATGGTTCAGTCAAAGTATTGGTCGATCGATACGACGGCAAGCGTTTCAACTCGCCCAATGACATCGCCGTTCGTTCCGATGGGACGCTGTGGTTCACCGATCCTTGTTGGGGACTTGAGGGCAAACATGAATTGCCTGGTCATTGGGTTTTCAAATTTGATCCAGCGACCGGCAGCGTGGAGCCCATCATCAAAGACTTGGCAATGCCCAACGGGATTGATTTCTCACCTGATGAAAGCCGTCTGTATGTATCCGATACGGGTGGTCACCCTCGCCACCCCGACAAAGCATTTCACGATGCGCCAGCGGTAATCCGCTGTTACGAAGTTACAGCGATCGGAGAATTGGGCAGCAAATTGTTTGAGATCGACCAAGGAAGTGATGGCATGACCGTTGATACCGAAGGCAATTTGTACACCACGCACGCAGACAAAGTCACCGTTTTTGACAGTCAAGGAAAAAAGATCGTCGACATTGCGGTTCCGGAGAACCCAGCCAATGTCTGTTTTGGCGGGGAAGATTACCGCACGTTGTTCATAACGGCTCGGACTGGGCTATATCGCATTCAGCTTGAGAATACCGGTGCCAAGCCTGTCGGTGCTCAATGGTAAGACAACTAGGCGAGACGGCCTACAAAACTTCCCGTCGTTCTTCCTCGCTGCGGAATCCCAGATTGCCGTAGCGATGGTAGTCGATGCATAGACTTTGTTCGCGGACGTACCACAGCAATTCGACTCGACCGACGGGTGAAACAGGACGATCTGCGATGTAGATGAAATGCTGCGTGGCCGCGCCGCGAACTTCCAGGGGTACGGCGCTGGGACTGGAATATCGAATGCGGTCCACTTCTCCGCGTTCGATGGCTTCGATTAACTCAGCGTCGCTCTCTTCGATGAATTCCAAGTCACCAGCCCAGTGCCGCGTCAAGGCTTCGAGCGCGTCGACAAGCGGACCATGAGTTTTTGGCGGCTGGCTCATAGCCGCTCGACCACCCGTGGCTAAAACCGCCATAGACCGGGCGACAATGTCCAGCCATGTGTCTTGCTGGCTCAATCGAATTCGCAGATGTCCAACGGGCTGGTAACGCCGAATATTGTCTTGGCCGACCAGCCGCAACGTGTCGTGTGACCTTCGCAATTCTTCGGCCGCAAACCGATCGTAATCCGCCAGCGCCGCCGACAATTGACTCAAACCCGACTCACCAAGTCCTTCGCGGATTGTATGAGCCTCCGAATCGTCGGATTGCAATAGATTCCAAAACTCCGCGAGCGCGTCGATCGTTGGTTCCGATTCGGGTTCGGCTACGCCCTGGCGAATCGCCTCTTCGTTGATCGAAGTCGCATGGACGAGCGGCACAATGTAGTTCGGCCCTCCGGCTTTGATTCCAGGTCCAAACGCGCTCTTGCCCATTCCACCGAAAGGTTGCCTCAAGACGATCGCTCCGGTTGTCGGTCGGTTGACATACAAGTTGCCAGCTCGTAGGCGTGACAGCCAAAGCTCCTGTTCGCGGTCGTCCAGGCTCTCCAATCCGCTCGTCAGTCCATAGCCGGTTTGATGCACCAAGTCGATGGCGTCTGTTAGTTCTCGGTATTTCATGATGGCCAGCACGGGTCCGAACAATTCGGTCGTGTGCGTGAAGCTTCCGGGTTGAACATCGCGTTTGATGCCGGGCGAATACAGGCAGGGATTTTCATCGATCATCTGAGGCATCAGCAGCCACTGCTCCTTGGGCTCCAGCTCCTTGATTCCGCGCAGCAGCGGACCGCGAGGTGGGCGAATCAGCGGACCGAGCTTTGTTCTCAAATCCCACGCTGAGCCGACCCGGAGGCTGGACACGGCATCTTGCAACGACTCGGCAAAGCCCGCGTCACGATAAACTTCTTCTTCGAGCAGCAGCAGACTTGTCGCGCTGCACTTTTGTCCCGAATGCGAGAAGGCAGAGTGCAACACATTCTTGATCGCCAAGTCGCGATCGCTGAGCGCCGAAACGATCGTCGCGTTTTTGCCGCCTGTTTCAGCGAACAAATTCAGATCGGGCCGGGCTGCCAAAATTTTCTGGGCTGTCTCCGTTCCGCCGGTAAAAATGCACGTCGACACTAACGGATTCGACAGCAAATGCTGGCTCGTTTCGGGCCCATCGACGACGACAAACTGCAGGGCTTGCCGAGGAACACCGGCATCCCAAAAGCATTCGCACAAAATCCGCGCGACCAGGGCAGTTTCAATCGATGGTTTCAAGATGGCCGTGTTGCCCGTGGCCAGTGCTGCCGCGATTCCACCACAGGGGATTGCTATAGGGAAATTCCATGGGCTGATGACGACGATTGAGCCCTGTGGGGCACCGGCCATCGAGGAACTTTGGGATACGAGGTCCAGAGCAGTCTTAGCATAAAACTCGACGAAATCGACGGCTTCGGATACTTCGGGATCGGATTCTACTATCGTCTTGCCCGCGTCCGCGATGGCTGCGCCCATTAAGTCCGCTCGACGTTCTCGAATTCGCTGCGCGACGGCTCGCAAGGTCGCATATCGATGCCCGGGAGATGCATGTCTCCAGCCCGCCGGATCGTTCGCCGCGCACTGGGCCACATGTTGCATTTGATCGGGCGAGGCCAATCGATAGCGTGCTACGACAACGCCGGGTCGCGATGGATCGAGTGATTCGTAGGCCGCCCCCTGCCCTTCGACGTCGCGCTCGCCGATCGAATGGTAAACTTCGGTCGCTCGGCTATCGCATCGCGGTTGCCACGCTTCGATAATTGACTGGGCGTACACGGCCGCCTGTGGCAGCGTGAAGTCGGTATCGGGTTCATTAACCATCAGACGCCAATCCGAAGGAGCGTCAGGCTGAATGGGCAGTTCCATTCGATTCTGCGCTCGACGCGGCTGATTGCTGACCGTTGCCACGCGATTGATCGACTCTTGAAACAGCTTTTCCATCGCCTGCCAATCCGGCCCATCGACTTCGATCTTGAAAGCGTGCCGCAGGAAATTTTCCTCTCCGGTGTTCTCGTCCATCCGCCGAACCAAATAGCCGATCGCGTGGATGAAGTTTTCCTTCTCGCAAGCCGGCGCGTAGAGCAACAGATTGTCGACCAACTCGTGAAGCGCTCGTCGTTGGTGGTTGGCCATGCCTTCGAGCATTTCAAACTGGATGCTGTCCATCACGCCATGCTTCGCTGCCAACACAATCGCGAAGGCTACGTCAAACAAATTGTGACTCGCAATGCCGAGCTTGACTGCGGTCGCGTTCTCGGGCTGCATGCCGTAAATCACCATCCGTTTGTAATTCGCATCCGTGTCGACTTTGTGTTGATAGGGTGCCTGCGGCCAGCCGTGCAGCGATGCGTCGACTCGCTCCATTTCCATGTTTGCACCCTTCACGATGCGAATCGTGACGGGAGAACCGCCCGAATCAACACGCTTGCGCGCCCATTGGGTAATCCGCTGCTGCAGCAAATGGCTGTCGGGGATGTACGCTTGAATCGCAATACCCGCTCGCACGGCGGCCATTTCGGCTTGGTCCAACGTCTTCATGAAGACTTCACCTGTAAGCTCCATATCTCGATACTCTTCCATATCCAGATAGACGAATTTGGAAATGCGAGTGCCATCGCGGCGAATGAATTGATGCCGCGAGGCCGCGCGGTAAAGCAATTCGAGGCGACGAATCAACGTCCGGACCGTCGCGGATCGCGCGATCGTCGAAATCTGCGAGTAAAGCGTCGAGACTTTGATGGAAACACATTCGATCTCCGGCATCTGCAGCGCCGCCAAGTACGCACTCAACCGCTGTTCTGCTTCACGTTCGCCTAAAATGGCTTCACCCAGCAAGTTGACAT
>WPCK01418200.1_pt1 | contig 17971 bp, 9 predicted proteins | sample 5399851 | NCBI WGS metagenome assembly WPCK01 (sample SAMN12869471, study PRJNA574797) | sludge metagenome | isolation source: wastewater treatment of pH11 | place: China:Beijing | collected 2019-05-20 | reverse complement strand
GATGGGCAACATGCGTATTAAGACTTCATGCCTTTTGGTAAGCTGCGCACTTACCCTTCTGAGTCTTGCGCAAATTGCTTTGGGGCAGGATTCACTGATACCCGAACCGGACTCGATCATCAACTCGGCGCAGCGTTTGGCAGTCGAACAGATCGCCGCCCTCGTCTCAGCCGGAAAGTCCGAAGAAGCTCTCAACCAACTTCAACGACTCAGCGACACCCCTGATGGGCTTGTTCAGTTAGGCCCGGTCCAAGCGGCCAGTACTCAACGCATCCAAGTCTATCAACCTCTCGATCATTGGATTCGAGAACAATTGCGGGGCTTGCTTGAGGACAATCCGAGTATGCGCGCGTCGTACTACTCGCAAACAAATTCATTGGCAGACGTTGCCTATCGAGCGTTTCAGAAATCCAAGGACATGCATGCAGGACGGCGTGCCCTTTCAGACTACCATGCTACCCAGCACGGACTAGCGATCGTTCGACTCCTGGTCGATCTCTCCATCGAACATGAATTGTGTCTATCGGCAATGCAGATACTTGATTCGAATTGTCCGCAGTTGACGGCAGTCGGTCTTTCGCTGATTAATCCGGAATCTCCGATGGTCGCTCAACCGTGGCATCGCGTTTGGCAGTTTCCAGAGGAAAATTCACTTACCGCGGAACGGATACTTCAAACTTGGACGCAGCAAACGAAAGCCCGCATAGCACTGAGCATCGATGTTCTCACTCGGCAGCTTGTGGCATCCGCGCTCGAACCAGAACTGCTCGACTACGCCGCCATCGCTCGTTGGGCGTCGGTGGTTGCTAAGCATTTGGATGACCCGACGCAGCGTGAGCGACTGGAAAATACCATTGAAACCGTCCTGTCGTGGCAAGATCAACCCTCGACCATCGATGACGTCAAGTTCAACTCGATAAAAGACTTGCCGCTGTGGAGCGTGCAACTCAATCGATACTCCAACGCCGACGATTTGACGCCTGCTACAAAACCGGCGGTTGGACGGCTTCATTCGGCCGTACCCTATCATCCCGCAATCTACGAAGAAAAAGTTTTTGTGCATGAGTTGACTCGGATTCGAGCGTTCGAACTCGCATCAGGCGAAACGTGGCCAGATGAGCAATCGGACGGTGATCTGTTCGATTCCCAGACTGCGCCGGAAGCCTACCTGCCCAGCGGCTCTCCAATGCTAGGCAGTCCACGTGGAGAATTGTCGATTCACGAGGGTTGCCTCTACGCGAGAATGGGTTCTCCCGTTTCCGCATGGGCTACACGCTCTCGCTCGACCGATGGAAGCTCGCAAAGCTACTTGATCGGCTTGGATCTGGATCGCCAAGGGCGGCTGCTGCGTGGATTCCCACTCCACCTCGACACCAATGAATTTGAGGGTGCAGAGTTCGAGGGCTGTCCTGCCGTATCAGGGCAACTTCTGATCGCAGCCATCGTCCAGCGCGATCAAACCAACGTTCGACGCAGCTTAGCGGCGTTCGATCGGTTCAGCGGCCAGCTTGTTTGGCGTTCGAAGGTGTTAGGCAGTGGTGCAGTCGTCGGGAGTCAGCGATGCAATTTGATTGCCAGCACGCGACCTGTCGTAGCCGGGGGATTGGTCTACTATTGTAGCGATCTTGGCTCGGTCGCGTGCTTGGATGAAATGACTGGACAAACGATTTGGCTCGCGTGCTATAGTCGCTCGAGTCATGCACCTTCCGACTATCCGCGTCCGAATCGATTTCGTTACCGCAGTGGCAATCCGTGTTTGGTTCACAAGGGTTTGGTGTACTGTTTACCGCAAGATTGCCCGGAGTTGTTCGGACTCGACGCGCTTACGGGCAACGTAGTTTGGGCAACGGACGATGTCGATGTCGCCGATTGCTCGTATTTGGTGGGAGCTTACGATCAGAGCTTACTTGCATCAGGCGATCGACTGGTTTGGCTTGACCGAACTAACGGCCGATTGCGCGGACGTTTTCCCGAGTTGCCTACACCCGGCGTCGACAACTCATTGCCTCAACCTCGCGGTTTAGGTCAAGCGGCGCTAGTCGGTGACAAAGCTTATTGGCCCACTTCCGGTGAGATTCTGGTATTCGCAGCCGATCAAACGGGCGGAAGCCAGTCAGTGGATTCTCCCCAAATGGTCGACCGACTTCAAACGCAAGCCCGTGGATTCGAAGGCGGAAACTTGGTAGCTTCCGGCCCGTGGCTCTTAATGGCAACGCCCGGGCGCCTGCTGTGCGTCCGCGCCCACGAACCACCGCCGTCTTCGAATCGATAAAATTGACATAGTGCTAGGATGCATAGGAATGGAATTGCATCATGCACCCGAGCACAAGTATCGATCATTCCTTGATTTTTTCCATCTCGTACTTTGAACATTTATTGAATGAACATACCGCCGAATCAGTCGCCGTCCGACGAACAACCCTTGCACGATCAACACGGTTTGTATCCAAAGGCGGACAGCGTTACCGATTTCAGACATCACGTGGACGCCATTAACCAGCGGATCGCCCAAGCGTGTCAGCGAGCCGGACGGCATGCGTCCACCGTGCGACTGTTGCCCGTTAGCAAGACTGTGGACGAGGCGACTCTTCGATTAGCTTATGCAGCGGGTCTCCGCATGCTCGGCGAGAATAAGGTCCAGGAAGCCCATCGCAAATGGGAGTCCCTGTCCGACCTGACCGACTTGCGATGGTCGATTATTGGCCACTTGCAGACCAACAAGGCCAAGTATGCAGCCAGGTTTGCCAGTGAGTTTCAAGCCCTTGATAGCCTGCGCGTCGCCGAAGCCCTTGAGCGCCGGCTGCAAGTCGAAGGACGGTCGCTCGATGTCTTCGTACAAGTCAACACCTCCGGCGAGGCGAGCAAGTTCGGCCTCCCTCCCGCCGCCGTTTCGGATTTCCTGAAGGAGGCGCCCGCATTTTCCGCGCTCCGCGTGCGAGGCTTAATGACGCTGGCGTTGTTTTCTTCCGAGGCTTCGCGTGTTCGAGCGTGTTTCGTCCTGCTGCGAAACCTGCGCGATCACCTTCGCCAAGACGCTCACGAAAGTATTTCCTTAGACGAACTCTCGATGGGCATGTCCGGCGATTTTGAGATCGCAATCGAGGAGGGCGCGACCGTGGTTCGCGTTGGTCAGGCCATATTCGGTGCCCGCAGTTTACCCGACAGCCACTATTGGCCGTAAAAGGGGTCAGGTCTCTTTTTAAAAGAGACCTGACCCCTTTTTGCTAGAAGTTGGCGAAGAAGTCATCGTAAGCGGCGAAATCCGGTCGTCGTCGCTTTGTGACAATATCGTCCGTCAGCTTTTCATTCTGAGTCAGCGGAGTCGGCGTTTGCGTCCATTCGCTTTGGCCAAGGCCGCTTCTCTTGTTCAGATCTCCATCAGGGGTGCCATCGAACGTTGGAACAAGACCAAAGCCGTTGCCTGAAGCGGGAATCGTAATAATCGTCAGCTGTGCTCCGATGTTGGTTCGCGCCGCCGAAATGTCGGCGAAGGCCACGACGCCATTCTTGTCGATATCCGCGATGCTGCTGGAGTTGACCGTACTGCCGACGACGTTTCGAATTGGCGTGAGATCCGCAAAAGCAACGGTAAATGACGAACCGCTCGGGCCGGTAGTCTCTCCCAAGAGATGCCCAACGTAGTAGACTTCATTGGAAGCCAGACCCGTATTGGCATTGGCCAGAACGGTAACTCGCAGCCAACGATTGGCAATGGCGTTGTTGGGCCAGGTGAGGTTGATGCGGGCTGGCGCGCCCGGTGTGACGGTGACCGAAGAAGGCGCGGGAGCAGCCACCCAACCCGCAACCGGATTGGCCCCTTCATTAAACAGTCCGGTTGGGCTCATTTGAAACACAAAATCCGCAGCCGTTACCGTGCCGGCGAGATTCAGTACGTCAAACGCTAGACCCCTGATACCGTTTGACGAGTTGATCAGGTTGTTGTAATTCAGCAGCGTAGGCGAGGCCGACTCTTTGGCCAGCGATTTGCCAGAGTCGATCGACGAGCCGCTGCCCGTATAGCCGACATGATTTACAAAACTTCCAACGATCGATGCCGAGGTCGCGGATGAATCCAAATCGATGTTGACCTCGACATTGCCGGTGAAGCCCGAGATGCTCGTCACATCAAAACCACTGGCTCCAAAAGTCGTGTCGTAAGCGGCGATCGCTAGATAGTAGGTGCCTGCGGCTAGATCACCAAAACTATTATCGGTGTCACCAAATCCAAGGCGGCTCAACAGAGCCGTATAGTCATCGTTTCTCGCAAGCAAATTGCCGTTGGAATCGTACAGTCCAATCTCGGTATCGTTGTTCGGTGTCAAGCTGGAACCCAATGTGTCGATTACCAAAGACTGATTGTTGGAGGCCTGAACGCTACTGGTCAGTGTGAACTGATAAAAAACCACTTCCTGATCGCGCAGGTTGTAGTTGCGAGTCACATTGTTGGGCTCAGTCACATTGCCCAAGACTTCGACCACGGGTGGATGCGCTTCAAACGCACCGACGTCAATCACTCCGCCACGAATTCGTGGGAATCCAGTACCTCGCTGATCGAAGGCTGGAGGCGAGGCCAGATCGGGGTTACCTCGATTGATGGCAGGACTGCCCGGCAGAAGGGAATAACTAGAGAGCGGGCCTCCGTTATTGGTAAAAGCTCCCAGGAGCGGGTTCACGCCGACTTGATCGGTGGGCAGAAAAAAGGCACTAATCGCAGTACCGTTGCCGACGATGTTGAAGCCTTGACTGGCGATCGTAATAAGGAAGGCACCGTCGCGAACCACATCTTCCGAGATGTTGCCAGATACGATACTGCCTTGAACATTGGTAACGGTCGAGGCAATGTTGCCTTCGCTCCAGATTCCAGTCTGATTGAGTGTGACTGTCGAGCGATGAATATTGGCAGTGCCTGCGAAGTTGGCGACTCCGCCGCCCTGGCTTGCGACATTTCCAGAGAGGGTGCTTTCGATCACGTTAGCCGTACCACTCTGTTGATAGATTCCGCCGCCGCGGTTGGTGGAAGTATTGTTCGTGAGGACTGAGCGACTGACGGTCAGATCGCCCGCATTCCAGATTCCTCCGCCTTGATCCGTGGCCGTGTTTTGCGTCACTAAGACTTCCGTCAAGCTAAGGCTTTCGCGATTCAGAATGCCACCGCCGGTGGAGGCATTGCCACCACGAATCGTCATGCCCGTCAGGTTCACGTTGCGGAGCGAGCCCGAATTATCATCGATATTGAAAACACGTGAACTTCCCTGAGCGTTGACGGTTACGCGATTCGCCCCGTTGATGCTCATGCTGCGGGAAATCGGCAGCGAGCCAAAGCCTGGTGTAAGATTGATGGTTTGAGGAGTCGAAAAAACTCCAGCCGTATCAAATTGAATGGTCGGACCTGTAAAACTTTGATTGGCGAAAGCAATGGCCTCGCGAAGCGTGACGCCATTGAAGTAGCGTTCGTCGCCATTGTCCGAGTTCAGATTTACCAGCAGCATCGAAGACGTCACGTTGTTGACTCGAAGTTGATAGTTGCCCAATCTTGGGGTGGTTGCACTCGTTTTGCCGGCTCCGGTTACCGCATTGTAATTTTGATTGCCGAAGGAGGAGACTCCGATGTAATAAGCCCCATTGCTCGGAGCGGTGAACTCTACGTAAGACTCCAGAGTACTAGTTTCGGGATTGGGTCCGGCCGTATCATCGCTGACTGCCAGTTGGACTCCGGCGCTATCGAACACTCGCAAAAAGGTGTCGGTGTTAGCATCCGGCGCAAAATGATCGAGGTCGATGCTGACTCGTTCACCGCCATTGACATTGATTTGATACATATTGACATCGATCGTCGTAGTCAATCGTCCATTGACTGTGGAGTTCATGGACATCGCCGACGCATTTGAAATTCGGTCGTTGGAATCTACACCTGCCGCCAGAACAGCTTGATGGGCATTGATTCGTCCATGGCCGTAGAACTCATTGACACCGCCCGGATAGCTGACACTGCCGATTTCTTCCGCCGTGTTCTGCATGATGGTCCGAAGCTGGGCAGCGGTAAGATTGGGATTTCGCGACAGCATTAAGGCACCCACGCCTGCCGCCAGCGGAGATGAAAAACTGGTTCCCGCAACGGCCGCGTAGTCACTTGAAGGCTCGTAGCCTGCTGAGCCGGTGCGATCGGTCGTCCAAAGATTTACGTTACCACCGCCGCTGGGAGCTACAAAATCCAGGCCAGGACCATATTGGCTGTAAGCTGCTTTGTAATCCCAATCTGTGCTGGCACCAACGCCAATGACGCTGTCCAGATTGGAAGGATAATGAGCGTTGGGTGTGAACTCGGCGATGCCAGAAGCGCTAAAGTTGTTAACTGAAGATCCGTTTTCAAAAGTCGTAAAGTTCGTAACAGCCCAATCTCCCCAGTCCCCAAAGAAATCTTTGTAGCGAACCAGGACCTCCAGCTTGTCAAAGAATTGTTCCGTGGAAACCCAATACCTGAAGCTTAAAGTACCCGAGCTATTGATTTCAGGAGTGGCTATACCGCTCGTCTGATTGTGGTCGATAGCACCAGACCGAATGGGATATCGGCCAGTTCCGTAAGCGCGTTCCGTCTCCGGATTTGTCGAAAAGTTCCAGGCCACGTCTCCTTGCATAAACCAGCCGTCGGGTAAGTCAGCAACGTTATCAAATCTCTCGACGGTTGCATCGGGATACCTGAGCCAGTTGATCCAAACGCGGTCGTCGCCGGCGACTACGCTGCCGTCCTTGGAGTAGCGAAACTGCACCTGTGCCCCTTGATCCAATGAAGCCGGAAGGCTGAGTTCCACTTCTGCGTACTCTGCGCCGGAGGCATCATTGCCTGTCGAGGCAAATACGGGCGTGCCCAAGCCATTGCGGCCATTAGCCGTAGCCCAATTGAACGCGGTCGTATCGGCGCTGTTGGGGCTCATCGAGTAGCTGATATTGATCACATCAGCCCCCCGCCAGGTACCAATGCCGTCGGCGGTTCTTCCGGCTGCGTAGTAGACTGTTTTGGCAACTGCCTCAAATGACGTCGAACAACTACCACTAGAATCCGTGCAAGCATACGGTTTGAGGCCCATGATCTTCGTTCCATAAGCTGGACTAGCGACCCCCAGGAAGTTGTTCCCACGAGTGGCTGCCGATCCGGCAACCGCCGTGCCATGTTTCTCAAACTGCGTGGTAGGATTCGGGTCGTTCAGGCTCAGATTATCGGTCGTGGGACTGGAATCCACCAAGTTCAGCCCGTTGATGTCATCGATCCAGCCGTTGTTGTCATTATCAATACCGTTGGGGGTGCTGGGTTCGTTCGGGTTGACCCAGAATTCGAGATCAGGATGACTGGTCTGAAAGCCATCGTCGATGATGGCGACCACGACTCCGGCGTCTCCTTTAACTACATCCCAAGCCAAATCTGCATCGATGTCTGCATCCACCTTGGCCACAGATTGTCCAGTGTTGTTCAAGTGCCACTGCAATATGTAGAACGGGTCGTTGGGCGTAAAGTCCGGCCGTGCTTCGGCCACAAAATTTACCGTGGCCCAAACAACGCCGGGAAAAGTCGGCAGAACATTGTTGGAAAACTCGAGCGTCTCCAGTCCAGTTGCATTTCGAACCTTGGCGATAAATTGATCGGTGGTCCCAAGCAGGCTGCGATAGCCATCGAAATGTGAATCGGAGAAAAACGATTCCGGGTCGATGTTGGAATCCAACATCACGATGACTTCATCGGTCACCCACTGTCTCAAGCCTGATTCAGCGTTCATTAGCACGGGTGCCGTCCAGAAATCTTCGGATGCAGGAGAATTCGCAGCCGAAGCGGGCTGGTCATCAAGTCCCGCCAGTAAGTCAGCCAGACCGGCGTTCCAATCCGCAGTTGGGGCGATTTTTAAACTGACCAAACGGTTCGAGAGAGGTCGAATGTCCTGGATCCAGGATGTATCAATCTGAACTTCTCTTGAAACACCCAGATTCACTTCGGGATCAACGGCAATTCCAAGAACGACTGGGTTGGCCGTAAATAGATCGGCCACGCCAAAATCGAGCTCTCGACGAGTTCCCAAGAGTATTTCCCCAGAAACCGGCGAGAGTCCTATGTCCCTGCCATCGGCCACATAATGAAATGGCGGTGGAGAATCCAAGTCCAGGTCGACTGGTTGTTTCGTGCTCAACCCCAGATCAACGGCCATGAGCCTTCGATCTTCCAGTTTTTCCAGGTTCAGCAACAATCGCTTTCGGGAGGTTCGCAACGAGCTACTTTTTAAGAGTCGATTCAATTGACTTTTCATCATGGTACTGCCATTTAGCTGGAACGAATGCAAGAAAAAAACCAGAAACGCTCATTGGCAATGTTCGGGCGCAACGGCTGCCTACACCCTATACAATCCAAGTGCGTTACGCAAAAAATGAGAAAATCTGAAATTCTCAGAGATCTCTTGAGTTCGCACCAATTCAACCGGTTCGCAGAGCTTCCTTCATGTTGCCAACCACGGATGAACCCGATTAGGCCGACGAGGCATGATTTGTTGGAAAACGTGGGTCAAGAGCACCTTGGATTTGCTGCACACTGGCGACTTTCTAGACTAAGATAAAGGGACTGGACGGCCACATTTTCGCCCGCCAGAAATCGAAGCGCGAGTCTTGCTCCAAGTGCAATGGGAAGGGTTTGCATGGAATCAACTTATGGGACATCAGCTTCGCTCCTGGATCGAGTCAAAGCGGACGAGGCTGGAGCTTGGGAAATCCTATGCCAAATCTATACCCCGTTGGTCTACGGCTGGGCTAGGCGAGCCGGGCTTCAAGAAATGGATGCTCAGGATATCTGTCAGGAGACTTTCAAGAGCGTCGCCCAACATATCAAGTCGTTCCGACGCGAGCGTCCCAGCGACTCGTTTCGAGGTTGGTTGTGGGTCATCAGCCGAAACCACCTTCGCCATTGGTATCGCGAGCGAGTCGGCCATGAAGAGGCTCAGGGAGGAAGTGTTGCCAGAGCCAACTTAGAACAGTTGCCAGATTGGATCGATGGAGACGACAGCCAGCCGGAGCCAGATGTAGGTCCGCACGAGGAAGTAGCATTGCTCCGCCGAGCCTTAAAATTGGTGGAAGGCGATTTCATGGCGAGTACGTGGACGGCCTTTTGGAAATTCACCGTCGAGGGCTTTTCGGCAAAAGAAGTTGCCCAGCAACTGGGACTTACTGAGGCCGCCGTTCGGCAAGCCAAATTCCGAGTTCTGGCTCGCCTCAAGGAAGTCTTGGAATGACGGATCGAGTGCCTCCTAAGTCGAAGGGTGATTCCGCAATTCGCGCAGAGGGCGGACTATCTCAAGTTGAAGGGCAGATTGATGAACGGCTGTTTGGGTTGCTCCAAGAAGATTCTCAGGGACTCTACGAGGACGAAGAAGCCTGCCGAGTCGCCGTGGCCAACGCCCGCCTACTTCTGAAGCCGGACCCTGAGAAATCGACAGATCGAGCGCAAAACAGCCAAAACGAAGCGTGCCAAACGGTTGTTCGATGCCCGATGTGCGGTACGGCCAACCCAATTGGCTCCATGGATGTGAAACACAAGATCCAGTGCCTCGGATGCGATAGCAACTTTGCGGTATTCGAGGAATCGCAGACATCGGAATTGGCAAAGTTTCGACGGTTAGGACGCTTTGAGCTCGTCGAGGAGATTGGCTCGGGCAGCTTTGGAACGGTCTGGCGTGCCGTGGATACAGAGCTCCAACGATTCGTGGCAATCAAGATACCTCGACGCGAGGCAATTTCTGAGAAAGATGCCCAACATTTCCTAAACGAAGCTCGAGCCGCAGCTTGCCTGAGACATCCAAACATCATCAGCATCCATGAGATCGGCAGAGACCTCGGAACAATCTATATCGTCAGCGATCTGGTTGACGGACGAACCTTGGAAGATTTTCTCGCCTCCCAGCGCCTATCAGCCAGTGAGTCCGCGCGACTCTGCTTGACGATTGCCGAAGCCCTCGACCACGCGCATCAATCGGGTGTAGTCCATCGCGATCTCAAGCCTGGGAACATCGGATTGGACAGGCAATTGAAGCCGTACGTGATGGACTTCGGGCTGGCTCTGCGAAGTACCAGCGAAACGGCGATGACGACAGAAGGCCGCATCTTGGGCACCCCCGCCTATATGGCACCCGAGCAAGCCCGAGGTGACGGACATTCGGCGGACGCCCGAAGCGATGTCTACTCGTTGGGCGTGATTCTGTATGAATTGCTGACCGGCGAGAAGCCATTTCGCGGAAATTTGCGAATGCTATTGCAGCAGGTCATGTACGATGAGCCCCCTCATCCGAGAAAACTCAATCAGTCGATTCCGATTGATCTCTCCACAATCTGTTTGAAGTGTCTTGAAAAATCTCCGGATCGCCGCTATTCATCAGCCCTGGCACTCAAGGAAGATCTCAATCGATTCTTAGAGTCGCGACCAATTGTCGCCCGCCCCTCCACTTCGCTCGAGCGCGGATTGCGGTGGTACGCTCGAAATAAAACGGTCGCCAGATTGGCCGGCTTGCTACTACTTTCCTTGATTCTTGGCATCAGCCTGACTTCGTGGAAATGGCGCGACGCAGTTGAGTTTGCCTCGTTGGCAAAAGACGAACAGACCAAAGCCGAACAGTCGGCAGACTCGCTGCAACTACAAACGGCTTGGCTGCAGTACCAGCGCGGACGGCAGTTGTGCGAGAATCAAAAGGCGGCTCAAGGTCTCCACTGGATGCACCAAGCACTGACGAGTTTCCCGCAATCTCCCAACACCCAGCGAGATCGTCGGCTTGTACTAGAAGACATCGTAGCCTGGCGACAACAGTTGCCAAAGAGACGCTGGTGGTTTGAACTTCCCAGTGAGATTCTCGCGTTTACGATCTCTACGGATGGTCATTGGTTACTGACTGGCGAGATGGGAGGCATCCTCCGTCGCTTCAATATGGACAACGGGCAAGAAGTTGGTCAGCCAATCCAACTTGCCAGCAACGGCGCGGCTTCCTTCGGAGCTTGGGGACTAAGCAACCATCCGGACGGCAAGAGCGTTCTGGTTTGCATCGGAGCGTTTTCATCGCAAGATTCGAAAGGTCGCGTCGAGCAGATCGATATCGAAACCGGTTCGAGGATTGCAGAAGTAAAGGAGTTCCCCGGTTTTATTCGCGAAGCCCAGTGCAGCCCATCAGGTCGTACCATGGCTGTCACCGCGGGTACGATCAAAGGGGCCGGCAATTTGTGGATTCAGGATTCTCAGTCCGAAGCCCACCCGGAAACGGTTTTGCAACTGCCCAGTGTTTACCAGTACATGGCGTTCTCGGAGGATGAACAGCAACTTTGGATCGATGACTGCAATACGGGTGTAATGCGCTGCGTGGATCTCAATTCCAAGGAGTTTGTTGATCTCGAAAAACTCTCAGTCTCTGCGCTGAATCGATTGCTGATCAAGGTAGGAATTGAAAGTCAGGATTGGAAACAACGACAAGAGTGGATCGCATCGGCGTCGCGGCAAGAGCAAGACGGCACACTATTGCCGTATCGATACCATCCGGACTTCTCGTTGATCCTCGATCGCGACCATCGCGAGACGCTTCGATTGGTCGACGCTTTGACGCGGCAGCCGATCCAAGAGGTCGCCTCAGGAGCCAGTATGATTGGATGGAGCCCCAAAGGTCAGCACTTTGCAGCCACCAAAGGACGGCAGATCATTGTTTGGGAATTACCATCGAAGGCTGCTCTCAGAACCACCAAGTCCTTCGACTCAGGGCTAGCTGGAGCCAGCGCTGTGAAAGACAGCTCAATTTGCCTGGACGCACGCCGTGGATTGGCGGTCGCCTCATCCAATCCCTACTCAGCCAAAATCCTTGACGTCCGAACTGGATTTACAGTTGGAAAACCACTCACTCATCCATTGCCAGAAATTCGTGTCGCAGCCCTTAGCCCATGCGGACGATTCTGCGCCACCGCCTGCCAGAGTTGGGAGACGGTTGAATGTTGCGTGCGACTGTGGGACGTCCAAACTGGCAACCCGCTATCCGATTGGTTGCCTCAGGAGAACTGGGTAGCCACAATCACTTTTTCTCCCGACAGCCAGCGTATGTTCGTTTCCAACTATGCCACACTTTCATCGGTTATCGAACTCAAACCTTTTCTGGAATTGGCGCAGAATGACAAACCGACCGGCGGTAAGAGCCAAATCTTGCCCCTTGAGAAAATCGGGGAATCCATCCATGCATCGGACATAGTGATTTCCTCGGCAGTCAGCCCCGATGGCAGTAAGCTGCTCTTGGGTACTGCCAGTGATTGGAGTGGCAAACCTACCGCACAACTTTGGGACATCGAAACTCGACAACTACTCGTTTCGGAGATGCCACATAACGCGTACGTGAGTCACGTCGAGTTCTCTGCAGACGGACGCCTCATGCTGACCTGTTCGTCGGACGGGCAAGTGAAAATCTGGAATGCAGCCGATGGTTCGCTATTGAGTACAATCCAGTATTCGGCCAGTCTCGGACCAATCCACTTGCTTGAGAATGAAAACCTGCTGCTGACTGGAAGTTCCGACGGAGTTCTCAAGTTGTGGGACATTCGAACCGGCGATCATCTGAAAGACTCCGCATTGGTCCGCGAGGGAGACCGCGTGACGGCCCTGGCGGTCAGCCCCGATGGATCACGCTTGGCGGTTGGTTTCGCAAGCGGTGCCGCTCATCTCTTTGATTGTAGCTCCTTGCTGCCGATTGGTCCGCCTCGAAACCTGCGAACTGCCATCCATTCGATCGAATTTGAGGCCGACGGACAGTTCTGGCTCGCATTGAGCGATTACGGTAGCCTTGCGCGTTGGCCAACCCATTTGTTGGCGGCCAGTGCAGACTTGAACGATGAATGGTTGAAGACAGATCGACGCCAGTTGCAATGCGATACCGGCTACGCTCTTAATGTCGCCAGCCTCAGCGTGATTCCGCTGTCACAATCTCAGTGGTCCGAACAATCACCATCGAATTCATTGAATCATGACGCTGGCCTCTCCCATTTCCTCTCAGGCCCAGATGTCTTCGAAAACGGCCTTAATTGCCTGAGCTTTGCCGCCGAAGACGACAATATGCGAGCGATCGAATACTGCTTGGACTTCATTGAAAAAAGTAAAGACGCTTCATCCCAGGCGGGCTGGAGAATCGCGGCCATGCGCGGCGACTGTGCGGTCCAGAGGCGTGATTTTGAGAAGGCTGAACAATTCTATTCATCTTTGGATGGCATTGAGAAGGTGCACTTGGCGGCCGACGACTGGCAACGCCATCGCATCGACTCTGCGCTGGCAAAAGGGCAATTCGAGACGGCAAAGTGGTACCTGGATCGGTTGATCCGGTTTAATCCTAAGGATTGGACTCTGCTGCGAGATCGAGCCAGGGTCTACAAGAGTCAACAGAAGGAGGAGCTTCGAATTGCTGATATGGACCGAGCTATCCAGTTGAACCCAGATCGAAGGTTTATTCTGCAAGTTGCTGGAGAACGATGCTTGCGCGAAGACTGGTCCGGTGCCGCTGAGCTGTACGAGAGTGTTGCCGAAAAAGGTTTCGACACGCCCCAGGACCTGAACGGTTATGTTGGAGCTCTACTGGAAATCGAAAATGAAGAGCGATTGAAAAATGGCCTGCGCAGTATTCTCGACGATGTCGACCGACAGGCTAGGATTACTCTCGGACATGCGCGGGCGGTGATCCAACTCTGTGTTTATGGAGCATTGCACGATCAAGACAAGCCGCGCCTGTTGGATCTTGCGGAATTGGCTTATCAGCGACCGCTCGATGACAACCAGAAGGTTCAACGCGGTTTGGATCTCCAGCATTATGGTCTTGCATGCTATCGAAGTGGCAGTCTCGATAAGGCAATGAAGCTGCTGGAAGAGGCCCAGTCACTTCTAGGGAATGATTCTCAGCTTGGCATACTTGGATTGGGACTTTCCCACGCAGCCGCCGGTGATTTTGAAAAGGCAAAAAGCTTTGCGGCTCGATTGAATTCAGAAACTTATCTAAAACAGCTTCCCGACGGGTTGCAGAAGACAGCCTTCGAGCGCCTTACGAGAGAACTGAAAACCATGATTGAAATCGACAAACCGCAGTCTGCGCCCTAGAGCATTCGTCGAAACAAATTGTTGGGATCCCGGTATGAGCCGAAACGTACTGGGCAACATGCCGCGCAGAGTGGCAACGAAGTGCAGGTTCTTGTTTGCAAGCAATTCAAGATTGCCAATGTTCTCGTTCTCCAAGGTCTTTGGTGTGACAGTCCGCCGCGTTTTTTCGCGCAGGTTATCCCGATTGCGGAATAGATCCGTCGCATTGGAGACAAGCCGATCGATGGCAGTCGAACATGCCGAAAAGGATGAATGGTGGGGTATGGAAGATTGCAAGCGAACCAAATGGAATCGGGCAATTGGCCTCTCGGACAAACTGGCTTACTCGATAAGGAGATCTCGCACAATGAGCCATTCAAAATTTCTGATGAGTTGCATTTGGGCAATCACGATATTGTTGCCACAGAGCTTTTTGTCACAGCCAAGTAACTGTCTTGGGCAGGAATGCACACAACCTATGACAGCATGCGTGCCGTGCCAGCCTGCGAACGACTACCGGCAGTTTAGGCCATTGCGATGTTATTTACCGAATAATGCGTATGGTCCCTGCAGCAACAGTGGGATCTGGGCTGGGACAAACTCTTCTATCGGTCCCTCTGCGTGCTCGCAACCTAGTTTGGCTTACGCACAGCCTGGTTTCTATCCCACCCAGTACCCGATGATTCCGGGCTCGCCAATGCCAGGATTCAATAGCTGCATTCAGCAACCTTGGACCGACCCGCATGCATCGCTTGGAAATTATTTCAATTCGTTCCCCAGTAATCAGGTCGTCCGATCCTGTGAAGCACCTACCGGATTTCGGTATTTCGCCCCGATGCCCTCGAACATACCGCCTGCCTGTCATCGTTGGCGATTCATGGGCAGTTTCGAAGCGGTTGCCTTGCGCGCCACCTTTGATCAAAACGTTGCCATGATCATCGATCCGATTCCTGGCAATGTATCGGTGCCATTTGACTACGGTTACAACTTCTCACCTCGAGTATCGCTCGGGCTTTATCGGGATGGAAGCGGAGGATTTCGTGCGTCCTATTGGTATTTTGACTCAAGGGCACCCAGTGAGACAGCTACTGCGGTAGCCGGTGCGACGCCGATCTATCTTTTCGTATATGGATCTGGCGGCAATCTGACTCGCAATGCCTATGCGGATCTGGGCGAGACACTCAGCACCTCACACAATTTTCGGCTACAAGCTTTTGATATCGAATATGTAGACAACGTGAACAGTTTCGCTTGGCTCATTCAACCGAGCGGTGGAATTCGCATTGCGGAGGTCAAGCAGCATTTGCGGGGAGACGTCTTTGACAATGCCTCCGTACTGCAGGAGACGGTCACCAATGATTTGACTCTGCAAGGTGCAGGCCCGACAGCAGCATTGCGAGCAAATCGGTTCTTCAACAGCTCAGCACTCGGTGTTTACGGCAATCTACGCGGCTCTCTGTTGCTATGCCAAAGCAATCAGGAGATCTATGAGATGAAGAATGCAGGCGCCAATGAAGTTCGAGATGTCGTTGAGCACAACGAAGTAATAACAGTTTTCGAGCTCGGTGTAGGCCTCCAATACAGCAAGCTTTTGAGCAACGGCATTCTAACCATGGCGAGTGTTGGCTATGAAATACAGTCGTGGCAAGATGTTGGTGGACCGGTCGATTCGAGCAGCACGATGGGCCTCGACGGAATCGGGTCCAGGCTGACCTTCTGCTACTGAAGCTGTGCGAGCGCGACCTTCACATGTACACGACAGTGATCAACGCACACCCAATTTGGCAAGGCATTGTCGCGCGACGTTTTCGGTCTCTTTGTCCAGTTGCGGATGCTCTAGAACTTGACGATACCAATGGATCGCCTCTGCGTTATTGGCCTTGGTCCCAACACCAGTCCCGTAGAAGGTCGCCAGTGTCAATTGGGCCGCCAGATAGTTTCGTTCGGCAGCTCGTTTCATGAGCACGAAGGCCTCTTCGAGATTCTCAGGCAAACTACCGTCGTACAACATGATGCCCAGAGCGTACTGTGCGCTAGGGTCACCCACATGAATTGCCTTTCCGAATACCTCCGGGACAGAGCGTTTTACGGGGTCGGCAGGTGCCAGTACCGGGTTTTTTAACAATTGCCTGGCGATTTTTGTACTGTTCCCGTCAACAACTATTTATGTCACAATTCGATGCCCCAGGAACACTGCCCATATCCACAAAAGTAAAAACATGGAAGATTCAAAGTCAAACCCTGCGGCGCGACAGTGCGTGCGTAAAACAACGCTGGAAGAACAGGGCGATGATGCCCTATACTACGACTCACTCACGCCAGAGCAACGAGTTGCAATGGTCTGGCCGCTGACATTATCCGCTTGGCAATTCGCCTTCCCCGATGGATTTGAACATCGACTTTCGAGACATGTTGCTCGCGTTGAACGAGGTAGAAGCTGAGTACCTCGTGGTCGGCGCGTACGCTGTAGCCGCACATGGGCATCCCCGCGCCACGGGCGACCTCGATATTTGGGTCAATCCCAATCTGCAAAACGCTCACAGGATTTATCGAGCGCTTGTAATATTTGGTGCCCCAACGCACGAAATAACGGAAGAAGACTTTGCGGTTCCATCCATTGTATTTCAAATCGGCGTTCCGCCGGGACGAATCGACCTATTGACGATTGTTTCGGGGCTGACATTCGAATCTGCTTGGAAATCAAGACTCGAAATGACCATCGAGGGAGTTCGATTTCCGGTCTTGGGCCGCGCAGATCTGATCACAAACAAGCGTGCGTCAGGTCGCATCAAGGATCTTGCCGACCTCGATTCGCTCGGAGAATCAATAAACGGATGACCAATGAGCATTTGACGTCGCGAGCACCATGAGATCGTACTCTGGCTCGGACTCAACTCCAACCCGTTAGTCGATTCTATGGTTTGGGACTATAATTTTCTTGATGCTGATGGGAAGTATCCGAGATTGAGTTGTTCGAATTGACCGGGAGTTGGTGATGAGGCAATGGGCGATTGGCGGCGCTATTGCAATTGCATTGCTTTTCAATTCGTCCGCCATAACTGCGGATGAGAAGGACGAATTCAATCAGCATGTAGCACCCATCCTGATCCGCCAATGCTCTGGATGCCACAATTCGAGTGACATGGCCGGAGGTTTGAACTTGTTGGATGCCAACGGCCTTTTGTCCGGAGGTGAAAGCGGCGATCCGGCAGTAGTAGCGGGCAACGCAGATGATAGCCCACTGTTCCACCGCATCGACACCGGCGAAATGCCTCCCGAGGATCAAAGTAATCCGGTTTCGGCCGATGACTTGGCAATTCTCAAGCGATGGATCGAGTCGGGAGCCAAATGGCCGGCTGGTCGTATTCTGAGTCCATTCGAATTCACGACCGACAATCGCGCAGGCTCGGACTGGTGGTCGCTTAAACCGCCCGTTAAACCAGAAGTACCAGAGGTTTCGTGGCAAGGCCGCGAAACCTACAATCAAGGATCGGATATCAAAATTCGCAACCCGATCGATCATTTCGTGTTGACCAAACTTTTCGAGCACGGTTTGACCCAGTCCGGTGAAGCCGATCGAGCTACGCTGATTCGGCGCGCAACGCTGGACCTGCACGGATTGCCTCCAACGCCCGAAGAGATCCAAGAATTCGTCGCCAATTCTGCTTCAGACGCTTACGAAAAATTGATCGATCGACTATTGGCTTCGCCTCGCTACGGCGAAAGTTGGGCACGTCATTGGTTGGACGTAGTGAGCTTTGCCGAAAGCACCGGGTTCGAAACCAACCTCGAACGAGCCAACGCTTGGCCTTACCGCGATTACGTGATCGAATCGTTCAACTCGAACAAAACCTACACGCAGTTTAT
>WPCK01377008.1_pt1 | contig 18009 bp, 15 predicted proteins | sample 5399851 | NCBI WGS metagenome assembly WPCK01 (sample SAMN12869471, study PRJNA574797) | sludge metagenome | isolation source: wastewater treatment of pH11 | place: China:Beijing | collected 2019-05-20 | reverse complement strand
TGCTGCCTGTTTTAGCTGCAGCTGGGCCAGAATATAGTCATAACGGGCACCGGCCAGATTACGCTGGGCGTCAAACAGGTTACGGGTGCTCAGCAGGACGTCAACGATAGTCCGGGTACCAACCTCAAAGCCGGCTTCTGTTGCCTGCAGTGCGCTTTGCGCCGAAATTACCGCTTGTTCCAAAGCACGGATCACTGACATTTGTGAGTTGACGTTATTGAAAGAACTGCGCACCTGCCGTACCACGGAACGATGGCTTTGTTCCAGTGCCTGGCTAACTTCAACATAATTTGCCTGCGCGACCCGCACGCCTGCTTCGATCCCGCCACCAGCATAGATGGGTACTGACAGATTAATACCGATCGAGCTGCTATCGGCGCGGTCAAAGCCTGAGGTTTTCGATACGCCCAGGTTTGCGGTGGCATCCAGGGTTGGCAAGTGACCAGCTTTGGCCAGCTCGATATCCAGTGACGACACATCCAGCGCAATGCGCTGTGCCTGTAACGTCAGGTTATTCTGCTCAGCGATACTCATCCACTCGCTGACCATCTCAGGTGATGGCCTTGACGCAGAGAATTTATCGGTATTCAACTGCGCAATTTCAGCATGATACTGGCCGGTGATTTCGCGTAGCGCTTCGCGGGCGTTTTCCAGTGCATTCTCGCTACTGATGCCCCGGGCAACGACGCTGTCAAACTGTGCTTGTGCTTCATGCACGTCGGTAATGGCAGTTAAACCCACGGCAAAGCGTTGTTTGGTTTGCTCCAGCTGGCGCTCTACTGAGCGTTTTTCCGCTTCAACAAAGGTCAGGTTATCGCGGGCCCGCAGCACATCAAAGTAGGCACTGGTCACCCGGACAATTAGGGCTTGCACTTCGGCGTTGTATACGGTTTGGCTTTGTAGCGCGACCTTTTCCGCGCGGGACAAACCTTGCCAGTTGCTCCAGTCGAACAATGATTGTCGGGCCTGGATACCGGCGCCGACCGTGTTACTGCCGCTAAAGCGCAAGTTATCGCGGCTGCTACGCGTGACATCGGCGCCGAAACTGACTGACGGCAGCAAGCGAGATCTGGAGACATCAATACGGGCTGTGGCAGCGTCACGGCTGGCAGCCGCGCGCTGTACTACCGGATCTTTTTGGGTGGCTAACTGATAAACGGCTTGTAAATCCTCAGCACTTAATTGCAGGCTGAATAAGCTCAGAGATGACAGCACCAAGGTGCTTAAAAGGGTTTTTTTCATCTTTATAAATCCTGATGGTAAAGGAAAGTGCGTATAAGTGCCCAAATGATAACCTGTTAACGTAAACTAGGTAACGATTAAACCGTAAAGTTACCCTGAAGAGTGTAACAAAATGTGAGGACACCGATGTCAGAATTCAAGGCAGTACAGTATCCATCTTTTTCCGCCACCGATCTGGAGATAATCGACAAAAGCACGGTTTTTCAGGGCTTTTTCCGGATTGAGCGCTGGCAATTACGCCATAAATGCTTTGCCGGCGGCTGGAGTGAGGTCATGACCCGCGAATTATTTGAACGCGGTCAGGCGGTAGTGGTGCTGCCTTATAATGTGCAAACCGATGAGCTGGTATTGGTGGAGCAGTTCCGGATAGGGGCTGTGGGTAGCGGTCAGAGTCCCTGGCTGCTGGAAGCGATTGCCGGCATGATTGAACCCGGACAAAGTCCGGAGCTGACAGCGCGGCGCGAAGCCGAAGAAGAAGCCGGCATTCAGCTGACAGAGCTGTGGCCCATGTTACACTATTACTCCAGCCCGGGTGGCAGCACTGAACGGATCCAGCTGTATCTGGGGCGGTTAACTGCTGCGGTAACGCCGGGGGTGTTTGGGCTGGCTGACGAACATGAAGATATTAAAGTGCATCTGTTACCCCGCGCCACTGCGATGCAGCTGCTGGCCGAGGGGAAAATTGATAATGCGGCCACCGTAATTGCACTACAATGGTTGGCGCTGCATTTAGCGGACGTAACTGCACGTTGGGGGACTGATTGTTAAAAAGCGTCTATGTGCCAAAACTGCCGGATTTTTTAAGCCTGTGTGAGCGCAACTATGCCGCTTTACACCGGCTGTTGCCGCCGGTGTTGGCTGTGGCAGAGCAGAGCTTTATTCAGTTTAGTAGTCAGGATATTTACCGGCTGACTATTCTGGACGTCGCCCCCTTTACCACCAAATTAAAAATTGAGCTCTGGCAGGGACAACAGCATTACTTTCAACCCAGCTTTGATGTGCAGCTGTATCACGACGCCCGCTTAGCGGAAGTGGTGCGGGTACAGCAGCAATGGCGGTTTGCGGCAGTTTATCCTTATCCGAATCCGACCATGTCGCAACCGGATGAAAAACGCCAGATTAATCTGCTGCTCCGCGACTGGTTGCGGCTCTGTGCCCGCGCCGGTTACCGCGCCGAGCCAGAAGTATTTCGTTAAGAGTATCCCGCTAACTATGAAGTCTTATCTGTTTCCCCCGCAAGCTAGCTACCGTTTAGTGCAGCTGACCGACTGTCATTTGCTGGCCAGTGCCGACGGCTGGTATCAGGGTTGTCAGCCGGCCTTGCATGTACAGCAGATTGTCGCACAACTGCTGCAGTCACCGCCTGATGCGGTGCTATTAACCGGCGATCTAACCCAGGATCACAGCCGCGCCAGCTATCAATTGCTGGCGCAGTTATTGGCGCCATTACGCTGCCCGGTATTTTTCGTGCCCGGTAATCATGACGATCCGGTGCTACTGGCAGAGCTGCAACAGCAGCCGCCTTTTCATGCTGCAACTTTATTAGAGCTGGCCGATTGGCAGTTGTGGTTGTTGGACAGCACCGGTACTACACCGGCCGGCAGCTTCGACAGCAGTAAGCAGCAATCCTTACAACAGCAATTTTCGATCAGCACTGCGCGTCATTTCTGGCTGTTTATGCACCATCATCCGCAGCCGCTGGCGTGTTTTATCGACCGTTATGGCCTGACTGAACAGCAACAGTTCTGGCAGCTGCTGTTAACTGAAACACGGGTGCGGGGGCTAAGCCATGGTCATGCCCATCTGGCCTATCAACGGGTGCAGGACGGTATTCAGCTGGTCGGTTGTCCGGCGACCTCAGTGCAATTTTTAACCACGCCCGACTGGCAGACCGTGGCTCAAGGGCCACAGTGGTGTGAGTGGCAATTTGCCGCAGCAGGAGCAGTCAGTTGGCAGTTTAAGAGGCTTTAGTGTGCAGCAACTTTATTATTTACATGGCTTTGCCAGTTCCAGCCAATCGGAAAAGGCCCGTCTGACGCAGGATTATTTTGCCGCGCTGCCGGGAGTGCAGCTAACGGCGCTGGATTTACCCTATACGCCCGCCGAAGCCATGGCGACGCTACAACAACAGATCTCCGCGCCGCCAGCCGCCATTATCGGCAGCTCGCTCGGTGGCTTCCTGGCGACGGTACTGGCCGAGCAGTATGGCTGCCGCGCCTGTCTGATTAATCCGGCAGTGGCTCCGCATAAGGTGCTGGCAGATTACATTGGTGAGTATCAGCACCCGGTGTTACAGCAACGCTATCAGGTGCGCACTGAGCATATGAGCCAACTGGCCAGTCTGATGCCCTTGACGTTAAAGCGGCCAGAACAGTATTTTGTCCTTTTGCAAAGCGGTGATGAGGTGTTAGATTACCGGCAGGCTCTAAAGTATTATCAGGGCGCCCGTTTTGAGCTGGTCGAAGGCGGTGATCATAGCTTTGTTGGCTATCAGCAATATCTGACACAGATCGCAGAATTTTGTTTGCAACAGCCGTAAACAGGAAGCAACTACAACAATATGACTGAACAACTCTATAACGCCGAATCCATTGAGGTGTTAACCGGTTTAGAGCCGGTACAACGCCGTCCTGGCATGTACACCGATACGACCCGGCCAAACCATCTGGCGCAGGAAGTTATCGATAACAGTGTCGACGAAGCCCTGGCAGGGCATGCTGATCTGGTGCAGGTGATCCTGCACGATGACCAGTCGATTGAAGTCATTGATAACGGCCGTGGTATGCCGGTGGATATTCACCCGGAGGAAGGGGTCAGTGGCGTCGAGCTGATAATGTGCCGGCTGCACGCCGGTGGTAAATTCTCCAATAAGAACTATCAATTCTCCGGTGGCTTACACGGCGTCGGGATCTCGGTGGTCAATGCGCTGTCCAGCCGGGTTGAAGTCAGCATCCGTCGCGATGGTAATGTTTATGAGATGGCCTTTGCGGATGGTCACAAAGTCTCTGAGCTGGCGATAACCGGTACCGTGGGCAAACGCAATACCGGTACCCGGGTGCGGTTCTGGCCCACACCGTCCTATTTTGATTCGCCTAAATTTTCCGTCAGTCGCTTATTGCATGTGCTGAAGGCTAAGGCCGTGCTATGCCCCGGCCTTACGGTTAAATTTGACGACAAAGTTAACCAGCAACAATACCAATGGTGTTATCAGGCCGGGATCCGCGATTATCTGGCCGAAGCGGTGCAACAGTATCAGGCCTTGCCTGAGCAACCCTTTGTGGGGCAGTTTGCCGCCAGTACCGAAGCCGTAGAGTGGGCACTGCTGTGGCTACCTGAAGGCGGTGAACTGATCACCGAAAGCTACGTCAACCTGATCCCAACGGCGCAGGGTGGTACTCATGTCAATGGCCTGCGTCAGGGCTTGTTAGAAGCGATGCGTGAATTCTGCGAGTTCCGTAATCTGTTACCACGTGGCATTAAACTGTCACCGGAAGACTTATGGGATCGCTGTGCTTATGTGCTGTCGCTGAAAATGCAGGATCCGCAATTTGCCGGCCAGACCAAAGAACGCTTGTCATCCAGGCAGTCGGCGGCCTTTGTCAGCGGCATTGTGAAAGATGCCTTTAGTCTGTGGCTAAACGAGCATACCGATATTGCACTGGCACTGGCCGATTTCTGTATTAACAACGCGCAGCGCCGCTTAAAAGCGGCAAAAAAAGTCGTGCGCAAAAAAGTTACTTCTGGCCCGGCGCTGCCCGGCAAGCTGGCCGATTGTGCGGCCCAGGACTTGGCCCGTACTGAACTGTTTTTAGTAGAAGGGGATTCGGCCGGTGGTTCTGCCAAGCAGGCGCGCGACCGTGAATTTCAGGCAGTGATGCCACTACGCGGCAAAATCCTTAATACCTGGGAAGTAGAGTCCTCGCAAATTCTGGCCTCGCAGGAAGTGCATGATATCTCGGTGGCTATTGGTATTGATCCGGACTCTGAGGATCTGTCGGCGCTGCGTTATGGCAAAGTGTGTATCCTGGCTGACGCTGACTCTGATGGTCTGCATATCGCAACCTTACTTTGTGCGCTCTTTGTACGGCACTTCCGTCATCTGGTGGAACAGGGCCATGTGTTTGTTGCCATGCCGCCGTTGTACCGGATCGATATTGGTAAAGATGTTTACTATGCGCTGGATGAGGAAGAGAAGAACGGCATTCTGGATCGGATTGAAGCCGAGAAGAAACGTGGCAAAGTCAATGTGCAACGCTTTAAAGGTCTGGGTGAAATGAACCCGTTACAGCTACGCGAAACGACTATGGATCCGAATACCCGGCGCCTGGTGCGGTTGACGATCGACGATGCGCCGCAAACGCTGGAGCTGATGGATATGCTGCTGGCAAAAAAACGTGCCCATGACCGTAAGGACTGGCTGGAACAAAAGGGAGATCGGGCAATTATTGCCTGAGCACAGGGAGTACTATGAGGGCCTGGATAAGATTGCCACTGACCTTCTGCCTGCTGCTGTGCAGCGTGCTGTCGCTGCTTAGCCCTGGCTATGCCGCTGAGATACCGGATTGGCTACAGCATCTGGCGGAGTTAAAACATCGGGCACCGGATCAGGTGCTACAGCAACTGGAGCAACAACAGGCCGAGTTTTACCGCCTGACGCCCAAGCAACAGGCGCACTGGCTGAATATCAGAGCTGCGGCACTGAGTCATCAGGGACGTTATCCGGAACAGCAGGATGCGGCCCGGCAGGGGCTGGAGTTACTGGGTGAAGAAAAAAGTCTACTCAAAGCTGAACTGTTGTACGAACTGGGCTATGCCCGTGAAATGCAGCTGGCGCTCAATGAAGCCTTAAGCTGGTATCAACAGGGGATGGCAGTGGCAACCGCGCTGAGTGACGCCAAGCTAAGGCTGCGCGGTGTGGTGAATATTGCCGCTGTCGATTCGCTGCAGGACCGCGATCAGCAAGCGTTGCAGGCCCTTAAGCTGGCCTACCAGGAGGCGGAACAGCTGCAGGATAAAGAGTTGCTGGCTGATGTGAATGCACAACTGGGGCTGATGTATTCTTCGCTGGCATTTGAGCAGGAGGCATTGGGCTTTCTGGAGCGGGCGCTGGCACTCTACGATGAGTTAGGCTGGCAACGTAATCAGGTGACAGTATTATATAACCTGGCCCGTAATTACAGCCACTTGCAGAATTATGAACTGGCACTGCAAAGCTTTGATCGGATGCTGAAATCGGCTGAGCAAGAACAGGACTTACTGAGCCTGTATTATGCATACAGCGGTCTGGCGATCACTAACAACGAAATGAACCGGCCACAGCTGGCGCTGGATTATATGGAAAAAGCGGAGCAGTATCTGAATGTTATTCAGTCAGATTACTATCTCGCCGGCCATTACTACGAAAAAGCGTTAATTTATCAGCAGTTGCAACAAAATTCCCTGGCATTGCAACAATTACAACTGGCTGAAGAGCGGATGCAGCAGCTGGATGAAAATAAAGATAGCAATATGCTGCTGGCTCTTAGGTTATTAAAAGCAGAATTGCTGGCCGGGCAGGGGCAGTACGAGCGGGCTTATCAGAATTTGCTGAATTTTGTGCAAGGTTTTCAGCAATTTCGTGACAAAGAAAATGAAATTGAATTAGCCAAGATCCGCATGGGCTTTGAAGCTGAGCGCGAAGTGGCGCGGCAAACGCTGCTGGAGCAGGAGCTGCAGGTGAAAGCGTTGCGCTTGGCCGACAGTGAGCGGGCCCGGCAGATCCAATGGATGTGGCTGGGTATCGCAGTAGGAATTATCGCGTTACTGCTGGCACTAGTGATGCTTGCCAAACTGAGTAAAGCTCGAGGCCAGCGCAGCGGGCTCCAATAGACTAAACAGGAAGAGTGATGACAGAAACCCTGATTGCCGCTGACGGTACGGAACAGTTACCGCTGCGGCGTTTTACCGAAGACGCCTATCTGAACTACTCGATGTACGTCATTATGGACCGGGCCCTGCCACATATCGGTGATGGCTTAAAGCCGGTACAGAGGCGGATTATTTACGCCATGTCAGAGCTGGGCTTATCGCATCTGGCGAAATATAAAAAATCGGCCCGTACTGTCGGTGACGTGCTGGGTAAATATCACCCGCATGGCGACTCGGCCTGTTACGAAGCCATGGTGTTAATGGCGCAGCCGTTTTCATACCGCTACCCATTGGTAGATGGTCAGGGTAACTGGGGGGCGCCGGACGATCCTAAGTCGTTCGCGGCGATGCGTTATACCGAGGCTAAGCTGTCGCGCTTCAGTGAAGTGCTGTTATCGGAGCTGGGCTCAGGTACGACGGACTGGATCCCGAATTTTGACGGCACCATGGACGAACCTAAGGTGCTGCCATCACGCTTACCGCATATCTTACTGAATGGCACTACCGGTATTGCCGTGGGCATGGCGACCGATATTCCGCCGCACAACGCCCGCGAAGTGGCCAATGCCTGCGCTGCGCTGCTGGATAACCCACAGGCCAGTGTGACCGACTTGCTGCAGTACGTAAAAGGCCCGGATTATCCGACGGATGCCGAAATCATTTCGTCAGCCGACGATATCGCAGCCGTGTATCAGACCGGCCGTGGCAGTATTAAGATGCGCGCCCTGTATCAGCAGGAAGATGGCGATATTGTGATCACAGCGCTGCCGCACCAGACCTCGGGCTCCAAGGTGCTGGAGCAGATCGCTGCGCAGATGCAGGCGAAAAAGCTGCCGATGGTATCGGATTTACGTGATGAGTCGGATCATGAAAACCCGACCCGCATCGTGATTGTGCCGCGCTCAAACCGGATTGATGTTGAGCAATTAATGCAGCATCTGTTTGCTACCACTGATCTGGAGAAAAGCTACCGGGTTAACCTGAATATCCTTGGTCTGGATCACCGGCCCAAAGTCCGCAATCTGGTGGAAATCCTTGGCGAATGGCTGACTTTCCGCCGCGATACGGTGCGCCGGCGCCTGCAATACCGGCTGGATAAGGTATTGGATCGCTTGCATGTATTAGAAGGTTTATTAATTGCCTTTCTGAATATTGACGACGTGATCCGGATTATCCGCACCTTTGATGAACCCAAACCTGAGCTGGTCGCCTTTTTCGGCATTACCGAGCGTCAGGCCGAAGCCATTCTGGAATTAAAACTGCGGCATCTGGCCAAGCTGGAAGAGATGAAGATCCGCGGCGAGCAGGATGAGCTGAGTAAAGAGCGGGACAAACTACAGGCGATTTTAGGCTCCGAGAAAAAACTGACCAAACTGATCCGGGATGAACTGCTGGCTGATGCTGAAAAATATGGCGATGAGCGCCGCAGCCCGATAGTACAACGCGAAGAAGCCAAAGCCTTAACCGAGAAAGAGCTGCTGCCCAGCGAAGCGGTGACAGTGGTACTGTCGGAAAAAGGTTGGGTCCGCTGTGCCAAAGGCCATGATGTGGATGGCAATGCATTAAGTTATAAAGCCGGTGATGCCTTTAAAGCACTGGCCAAAGGCCGCTCTAACCAGCAGGCGGTATTTTTAGACTCCTCCGGTCGCAGCTTTGCCACTGAAGCCCATGAGTTACCGTCGGCGCGCGGTCAGGGCGAGCCGTTAAGCGGTCGCTTTACCATTGTCGCCGGTGAGAGTATTGAGCATGTGCTGCTGGGTGATGAGAAACAAAGCCTGCTGCTGGCCTCGGATGCCGGCTATGGTTTTGTCGCCGAATACAGTGATTTGCTCAGCCGCAATAAAGCCGGTAAGGCGGTACTGAGTTTACCGGTTGGTGCTAAGGTATTGCCGCCGGTGCTGGTTGGCGATCCGGAGCATGATTTGCTGCTGTGTATTTCTAACGAAGGGCGGATGCTGTTGTTCCCGGTAAAAGAGTTACCGAAACTCAGCAAGGGTAAGGGTAATAAGCTGATGTCAATTCCGTCGGCCCGTGCCGCCAGCCGCGAAGAATATGTTACCCAGCTGGCGGTAGTGCCGGCAACTGGCAGTGTCACGCTGGTGGCGGGTAAGCGTAAACTGAGCCTGAAAATGGACGATCTGGTGCATTATCAGGGTGAGCGCGGCCGGCGTGGTAATAAACTGCCACGCGGTTTGCAGCGGATTGATGAAGTGATCGTCAACGGCAGCAGTGATCAAACCAGAGACGCCGAGCAATAAGTTATACTAGGCCCCTTGTTATTCTTTGACCTTGCAAGGGGCCTGTTTTGGTTGCCGTTGTTCGATTACTGCTGTTAGCGCTGTTTTTTATTGTCAGTACTGTGGCGGGCTTACTAATCTGTTTGCTGCGTCCGTTCCATCCCAATAATGTGTATTGGTTTAGCCTCTGGTATGGCAGTGTGTCCCGCATCCTCGGTATTGAGGTGGAAATCCGCCGCGATCCGGCGATCCAGGCCGGCGAGCCCTATGTGTTTGTTGCCAACCATCAGAATAATCTCGATCTCTTTACTTTAAGTGGTTCAGTGCTGCCGCGTACTGTAACCATTGGTAAAAAAAGCCTGAAATATGTTCCGTTTTTTGGCCAGCTGTATTGGCTAAGCGGCAATTTCCTGATTGACCGTGATGATAAAACTAAGGCGCTAAGCACGATGCTGGCGGCGGCCGAGCGGATTTCCAATCAAAAGATTTCGGTGTGGATGTTCCCGGAAGGCACCCGCAGCTATGGCAGGGGGTTACTGCCCTTTAAGATGGGCGCCTTTCATATCGCGCTGGAAGCTAAAGTTCCGCTGGTGCCGGTCTGTATGAGCAGCACCCATCAGCAGTTTAAGCTTAATCGCTGGAATAACGGTAAGGTGATTATCCAGATGCAGGCGCCGGTAGAATTGAGCAAAGAGCAGAATATCCGTCAGTTCGCCAAAGATCTGCGCAACCAGATGGCGGCGCAAATCAGCGCCCTTGATGCCGAGCTGGGTAACGACTACACTTCGCAGCAACAACCGCAATCAGAGTAATAACCCATGGAAAACTGGCAAGAATTTACTGAAGAAACCATCGCTGCCTTATTAGAAGATGGTAGCGACCCGGATGCGATGTACACCATTGAGCATCACTTTTATGACCAGGATTTTAATAAACTGGAAAAGCTGGCTGTTGAATTATTTAAGCTTGGCTATGAAGTAACTGACGCTGAAGAAGTGGAATTTGAAGACGGCGGCAGTGCCTGGGTATTTGATGCCATCCGTGAGCAATCACTGGAAGCGGCCAGTATTACTGCTGATGCGGTCAAGCTGGAAGCCTTAGCGAAAAAGCATCAGGTCGAATATGACGGCTGGGGCACCTACTTTGAAGGCGATGAAGACGAAGAGTGGGACGAAGACGACGAGGAGTAATCCCGTCTGCTACCGACTAAAGCCGCTGCGTTAATGGCAGCGGCGCAGTCATAACACCCGAATCAAGGGTTCACATTTGTATAGCTGCTGTTCAGAGAAAAACCTCTAAAGTGCCTTACAAACTCCAACCCTGTTTAAAAGTGCTGGCCTGACGGCGGGAAATTTCTACCCTCAGTTCGGCACTTAGACTCACGTCAAAACCACCACTGATAGTCGGTTCGATCTGCCGGATATATTGGGTGTTAATAATCCAACTGCGGTTAGCGCGAAAGAAGGTCTCAGCGGGCAATTTTTGCTCCAGCGCGCTCAGGTTGCGGTAAATCATCGGTTTACCGGCGGCAAAGTGCACCCGGGTGTAGTTGCCTTGCGCCTCAAAGGCGTAAATATCGGCCAGCGTAACAAAATAGCAGCGGTCACCGTCTTTTAGAAAAACCTGGCTTTGCAAGGTCATCTGCGGGCGTTGGCTGGGTGCCGGCACCTTTGCCAGCGCGGCCTGTAAGCGGGGTAGAGTAACAGGTTTTAGCAGATAGTCAGTAGCGTGGTAATCAAAGGATTTGAGTGCGTATTGGTCAAAGGCGGTGACAAAGATCACATGCGGCAGCTTACTCTGCTCCGCCAGTTGCTCTAGCAGCTGAAAGCCGTCTGCCCCGGGCATATCAATATCCAGTAGCAATAAATCCGGGCTAGTGTCTGCGATCTGTTGTAATGCCTGGCTAACATCGGCCGCTTCGCCAACAATTTCAATCTGTGGGCAGTGTTTTAGCTGATTTTTCAGCTCCAGCCGGGCTAAGCGGCTATCGTCAACCAGCAGTACTTTCATCGAGCGACTCCATGGGCAGACAAATCTCAGTCAGCACCTGATGCTGTTGCTGTGTCAGTTGCAAACTGGCACGGCCCTGATATAGCAGACCAAGCCGCTGCCGGATATTAGCCAGTCCTACGCCTGTGCCGGTGGTACCTGGTTGGAGTTGGCCGTCATTGCTAACCGTTAAACACAACTGATTATCGGTAATCCGGGCGCTGATCGCAATGCACCCCCCGGCCGGTAGCTGGCTAATGCCATGTTTAATCGCATTCTCTACACAGAGTTGCAGCAATAACCTGGGTACGGCCAAGGCCAGACAGGCCTCCGGGATCTGCTGTTGATAGCGCAAACGTTGTTCAAACTGAATCGAGCACAGCGCCAGATAATGCTGCACCACTTCCAGCTCCTGCGCCAGAGGCACTTTAACACCAGCTCGTGGGTCGAGGTTGTAGCGCAACATATCCGCCAGGATACTCAACATGTCGCGGGCTTTTTCCGGATCTTCCAGGATCAGCGCACGGATATTATTTAGCGCATTAAACAGAAAATGCGGTTGTAGCTGATTGAGTAAGGCATCGAGTTGGGTAGCTTGCAGTAAGGCGGTGGTTTGCCGCAGCTGTCGTACCTTAGTGATGGCGAAATAGAGCGCTGACCAGAGCGACATCGCCAGCAGCATATTTAAAAAGTTACCGCTGAAGAAAATGTGTTTAACCACAAACCAGCGCTGTGCCTCAGGGATGGGAAAGCTATATTCTGTGTAGCTCATTAAGAAGAATACAATCACAAGTAGTGTTGTTGCCACGGCTGCAATCAAAATACTGCCAATTAGTAAGCTTGTGGCCTGGCGCACTACACCAACCTGCTGCAGCTTGCGCCGGTATAGGTTACGCAGCAGATGCGAACCCAGGGCGGTGCTGCCGACCAGTACTGCACAGTAAAGCAGCTCGGTAGCGACAGATATCTGTCTGTTGTAGATAAGTAAACTCATCAGGACATACAGTAGCCCCCAGCCACTGTATTGCAGTAGCGTATAACTTGCTGGCCGGCTTAACGTCATGGTTGTTTATCCTGTGGTAAAAGGGTTGTAGCGGACTTAGCCAGCCAGTCGGCAAATAATGCCATGCCCTGTTCGGTAACGGGTAGCGCAATATTGCTCAGGATCACCAGCCCCTTCTGCTGTGTCGGATCGAATACCACCAGGCTGCTAAAGCCAGCGGTTTGACCAGCATGCCAGTGCCAGCCCTTAGCGGTAAGCATCCAGCCCGGTGTCATCGCCGGTTGATCGCTCAGTGGCAAGGGTGTTAGCCATAACTGCAGTAGCGGGTCGGTGTTGGCCGTAGCGAAGATGTGCTTCAGCATGCCCGCCATATCTTCAATGCTGGCGATGACCGCGCCGGCACCGGCCAGGCTGTCAAACTGCCAGTTAGCGACCTGTTCACCATTAATGGCATAACCACGGGCCAGTTTAGGCCACGCTGGGGCTGTGCCGGTGTGCTCTGGAAGCGACAGTTGCACTTTGGCCGTTGGCATCGCCAGTGGCTGAAATACACGCTGCTGCATCAGCTCAGCATAGGGTTGGTTTAACTCAGTCGCCAACAGCCAACCCAGCAGACCATAGCCATAATTGGAGTAGCCAAACTGGCGCTCAGTAAAGTCGGTTGTGGTTAGCGCGGCACGCAGCTCGTTATCGTGATAGCTGGCGTAAGGGTTACGTAAGTCGTCCAGTGGTAAATTAGCCGGCAGCCTTGGCAAACCACTGCGATGAGTCAGTAAGTCGGCAAGACTATACTGATGTTTAGCCAGTTCCGGGCGGGCAAACTGCTGTGCCAGCGACCGGTCGAGTTGCCAGCGCCCTTGTTGCACCAGGCTTAACACTGCCAGCGCGGTCAGGGGTTTGGTTATCGAGCCAATTTCAAATAAGGTCTGCAGATCCACTGCTTGACTAGCGGCTTGCGGTTGGGTGTCGATCAGGCCATGCAGTTGATACTGCACCTGCTGCCCGTGCACCAGCGCGATAGCCACGCCGTGCTGGCCAAACTCCTGTTTCAGCCAGCCGGGTAACTGTTGTAACGTCAGTGGCTCAGTGGGTGTCAGGGCTTTTTTTTTAAATTAAGCGGCATGGCCCGGCCCTGAATAAAGGTACCCTGCCACTGATCTTGTTGCCATTGCCCCTGATAGCTGGCGCTGATCATTTTAGCGCTGAAATTAAGCTGGCTATCGCTGACGCTAAACTGGTCGACAGGAATACCATAACTCTGTTGTTTCGGGCTATCCAAGGTCACATGATAACCGCCGGCAATCACGGCGACATTCAATACCAAGGGTAAGCTGGCGTTATTACCCAGTGCCAGATCGCCAGCCCACTGCTGCTCATGTTCCAAACGCTGCAGATCAGTTTTACTAAGCCGGGTGAGCGTAATGGGCATAGCTCGGCCCTGGGTAAAGACCCCCTCCAGGGTTTCGCCGGCAAAGCGGCCATCAAAGCTGGCACGTAATGAATCAGCGGCAAATTTCAGGTGCGTGCCCTCCAGCGTCATGCTGCTGGGCGGGATGGCGTCCAAGCTTTGATTTGGGCTTAACAGCGAAAGTTGGTAGCCGTTATCTTCTGCTGTCAGTGTCACCCCCAGCACGATACCGAAACCGGGAGCCAGCTCAAGTACGCCGCGCCAGTGGCCGCTGTAATCATCAGCCAGGCTGCCAAAGCTGGCCAGTAACAGGCCGCTGCTCAGTAAAATTTTTTTCATCGCATGTCCTCCGTTTTATTCCAGCTTACAGCATAATGCCGCATTTTGTACGCTTGGGTGATTTTATGATAAAGGGTTTGACGGCAGGATAACCGGCGGAAATCCGGGATGAAGGCGATTAGAGATCTGGGCCTGCCGGTATCCGGTGATACCGGCATCCTAGCTGAGTGTCGTTAACCGCCGCCCAGCCGATCAAGCAGCCGGTTACGCAACTGATCCTGCAGATCACCTATTTTGGCATTTAGCAGTTCTTCCAGTTTGGCTTCCATGGCTTTGCTATCGGTTTCTTGTTGCTGCAACAGGTTTAACCACTCTTGCTGTGGTCCCAGTTGCTGCGTCAGGCGGTTATCCAATTCGGTACGCAGCTGGGTTTGTAGCTGCGCGATTTTTTGTTTGGCTTCGCCCAGCAGCGCATCACCCAACATCCGATCCAGTGAGGAGCGGATTGTCACTTGCGGATTGGAGATCAAGCCTTCTGCCAGCACATCCAGCGGGATCTGTCCTTGGCGGTTCAGTAAGGTGACGAGCTGGTCCAGATAGCGGTTGCCGGTTTGGTCAAAGCGGGCATTTTTTAACAGCACTTTGGCCTGCTGTTTTAGCTGATCATCGGTCAGTTTCAGTGAGCCATTGGCACTAAATAAGCCCGCCAGCAGTGTCAGCGCATTTTGCTCGCGGCCCAATGTCAGATTTTCCAGAGCCATGCCTTCGAGCTGCCAGCTTAGGTTAGTGATCATCTGCTCCAGAATGGCAAAATCGCCATTAAGTTGCAGCTTATCCAGTCTGGGCAGGCCCGCGACATTCAGTTTAAAGCGGGTTGCCACGTTATTGATCAGTTGATGTTGGGTAGTAATGTCCTGCATGGTTAGCAGGCTCTCGGTGCCAGCCAGTAACACCTGAATGCGCGCTTCTTTAACCCAGAAATCCGGAAAGGGCTGATTCGGATCCAGCGGTTTTGCCGGGGCCGGTTCGCCGTCCTGCTGCAAATAGGGTTTGGCTAATTGATAGAGTGCTTCCAGTTTCTGGATCTCACGCGCCCAGACATCGCCCAGCAGGATCTGGAAAATCGGTGCCAGGCCGCCTTGCTGAATATTCGCCAGCTGCTGCAGTTGTTGCCAGTCCTGCTCGGCAGCAGTGCGTACGGCTTTAACGGCAGCGCTCAGGCTATCGCGGCTTTCGGTTAGACTTTGTTGCAACTCGCGCAGCTTGTCGCGTTCAGTGCGTAATTGTTGCTGCAGGCTGGTTAATTGCTGGGTTTTGGCTGCCAGATCTGCCGCGTCGCTGATACGGCTGTCGGTCAGCGCCTTAATGCTGCTTTGAAACTCAGCCAGCTGTTCCGGTGTTGGCAGTTGCTGGCGCAAGGTGGTCATTTTTTGGCGCTGCTGCGCGGCCAGCTGTTGTAACTGTTCGCCCTGCTGCAGCGTCTGTAGATTGGCTCTGGCCAGAATGGCATCAGCGGTCGGGATCTCGACTTGCAGTAAAGAGGCTAAATCCAGCGCATTATCATTGGCCGGCGGTACCCGGTATACCTTGCCGGGCCGGGCTCTTTGACTGCCGTATGCCAGCTCCAGTACTTCCAGCTCTTCAACGATATAATAACCTTTTAAGGCCGGCCAGGGGTCGACTCGGGCATAGGCTTTGGCAAAGCTGATGCTATTAAAATCTGGCTTTGCCGGATCGGTAAGCTGTACGCCATCAAGCTGCAACGATACCGGTAACAGGCGCAGCGATACACTGTCGACATTCACTTCGGCGCCGGTGATCTGCTCCAGCTCACTGATTAAGATGCTTTTAATAATACTGTTGGCCAGCAAATAGGCCACCAGCAGCAAGGTGAGCAGACTCACCGGAATTAACCAGAGTAATTTTTTCATTAACCGATCCTTATTGGTTTACAGGCGGGCTTAGTAATATAGTTTAGAGGATAATGCCTTAGCTTTCATCACTTTGGTCAGACAATGCTTTAGAAGTTCCATTGCTCCGTTGCGACCAGCAGCAGGGGGCTGCGGTAAAAGGCCCTGCAATCGGGCGCGCCTGGCAGTAAGCTAAAGCCATTGCCATAACAGAAAATGAGGCTGTATGCGTTTACTGGGATTAGGTTTAACACTGTTATTACTGGGCTGCCGGCCGGCGCCGTTACCGGATGCCACGCCGGGGCGCGATCTGCAGTGGCTGGACGCCCGATCGGCGCAGCAGGCATTAGCCAGTAATGAGATCAGCAGCGAACAGTTAGTGCAGTTTTATCTGGCACGGATAGCCGAGCATAATCAGCAAGGCTATCAACTACATGCCATTACCGATATTAACCCGGACGCCCTGGCGCAGGCGCAGCAATTAGATAAAGAGCGGGCAGCTGGTCAAATCCGTTCGGCGCTGCATGGTTTGCCGGTATTGTTAAAAGCCAATATCGCTACCGCTGATCAATTGCCTACCACTGCGGGTGCCCTGGCATTACAGGGGCATTTAACCTCGCAGGATGCAGAATTGGTGCGGCAGTTACGTGAGGCCGGTGCTGTGATTCTGGCAAAAACCAATTTATCAGAATGGGCGAATTTTCGCGGTGAAAACTCGGCCAGTGGTTGGTCCGCCCTGGGTGGGCAAACCCGTAATCCGCATCTGCTCAGCCATACGCCCTGTGGTTCCAGCTCCGGTGCCGGGGCGGCTATTGCAGCGGATTTTGGGTTGTTGGCAGTAGGTACTGAAACGGATGGTTCTATTATTTGCCCCTCTGCCATTAATGGTATCGTCGGTATTAAACCCACCCGGGGGGCTGTGTCCGGCGAGGGTATTATTCCGATCGCCAGCGCCCAGGATATTGCCGGCCCTATGGCACGCCGGATCTATGATGCAGCCTTGTTATTGGAAGCCATGCTGACGCCCGCCGCCCGTGAAGCCATTCCGGCTTCGCTGACAGCAGCGGCACTGCAGCCGGCGAATGCCGGCAAGGTCCTGCTGGTGCGCGCTTACGACGAGCGCGAGCCTGCTGTGGTATCGATGCTGGATAATACCGCTCAGGCATTAGCGGCGGCCGGTTTTGAGGTGGTGGAAACGGCGGAATGGCAGTTACCTTCGGAGTTATATCAGGCCGAGTTTAGCGTATTGCTGTACGAATATGCCCGCGATCTGCAGCGGTGGCTAACCGACTATCAGGTGCCAGAGCAGGTCAATACGCTGCAAAAGATCGTTGCGTTTAACCGCGCGCAGGGCGAACGGGCGCTGGCGTTTTTTGGTCAGGAATATCTGGAGCAGGCGGCGGCGATCGATCTGGTTGCTGCTGAAGCCGACTATATTGCAGCGCTGGCACAAAGCCGCGCTCTGGCTGAGGCCGCACTTAACCAGTATCTGCAGCAGGGTTTCTCGGCGATTATTTTGCCCTCCTATGGTCCGGCCTGGCCTATTGATCATGTCAACGGCGATCAGTTTAATTTCGGCACATCGACGGCAGCTGCGGTAGCCGGTTATCCGTCTATTACCTTACCCGGTGGCTATAGCGGGGTATTGCCGCTTGGCATTAGCCTGGTCGGTTTACCCTGGTCCGAGCCGGAGTTAATCCGCATCGCCGCCTTGCTGGAGCAGCAACTGGCCGCGTATCGGCGGCCGGGGTTTATCCCGGCGCTGCCAGCGGATAATGCACAAGCTACACCGGCTCAGCCTGAGCCAAAGCAGCCAGAATAGAGCACGCGTTGGCGCTGACTGTGCCACCACAACAGGCATTGTGTAATTGCTGCAGTGCCTGTTGCAGCCGTTGCAGCTCGGCACGCTGTTGCTCTATTTCCTGAATTTTTAACGCGACCTTGTCTTTAACATCATCGCAGAACCAGGCACTTTTGTTATCTTGAATGGACTGAAGCTCGCGGATATGCTGTTAGCTAAAGCCAATAGCCTTA
>WPCK01141054.1_pt1 | contig 18032 bp, 15 predicted proteins | sample 5399851 | NCBI WGS metagenome assembly WPCK01 (sample SAMN12869471, study PRJNA574797) | sludge metagenome | isolation source: wastewater treatment of pH11 | place: China:Beijing | collected 2019-05-20 | reverse complement strand
AAATCGCCAGCTACTTGGCATACTACAACCACGAACGACGGCACTCAGCACTCGAATACCTCAGCCCGCAATCCTTCGAGACACTACACTACCAACCCAGCTAAGAGAATCACCTGTCCGAAAATTGCCAAGCATCTCAGCGGCTCGGGGGGAATTGCCGGAGGAGATTCGCGTTGTCACGTACAATATCCATCATGGTGAGGGGGTTGACGGCACGTTGGACTTGAAGCGGATCGCGAATCTGCTGCTCGCCGTGGAGCCACACATTGTGGCGTTGCAGGAAGTTGATCAAGGGACCAGGCGTGCCGGGGGCATGGATCAACCCGCTGAGCTGGTGAAACTCACCGGTCTGCAGGTCGTGTTTGGCCGGAACATTGACTATGACGGCGGCGGGTATGGGACGGCCGTGCTGACGAAGCTGCCAGTGCGCTCGCAGAAGAAGGTCAAGCTGAAGTCGTTCTACCAGAGCACGCCGGAGCACGCGGAACAGCGCGGTGTACAAGTGCTGGAACTCGGCGACAAGGATGGGCCGGGGCTGTTCTTTTTCAACACGCACCTGGACTATCGTCCGGCAGATGAAGAGCGGATGCACTCTGCAATAACGATCAACGAGCTGTTGGGAAAAGGCGGGGGCGAACTGGCGATCTTGGCGGGCGATCTGAATGCGGAGCCGGGAAGCGGGCCGATCGAGGAGCTTCGCAAACAATGGAAGATCGTCGGATTACAGGCGAAAACGACATCGCCAGCGACATTGCCGCCGTTGACCTATCCGTCGGAGAAGCCGGAGAAATGGATCGACTACGTACTGGTGCACCCGGCGGAGAAATGGGAGGTCGTCGAGGTGCGAGTGATCGAAGAGGCCGTGGCGAGTGATCACCGGCCATTCCTGGCGGTGTTGCGGCGGAAGTAGCCATCGTTCCACAACCGGATGGCGTTCATGGCGGGTCAACCTGCTCTCTGCCGCAACAAGCCGTGCTGTAAGCCTGGCAGAACCAACGACTGAGGCGTCCGATGAATCGTCCGCCGATCCGCGGTGCTTGCCGCCTTTTCGCTCATCGTCTCGGCCCGTGCATCGGTCTTCGCGGCGACTCCGTGCCGGGTCGAAGTCGTGGACAAGCAGAACGGCTGGCCCGTTCCGCTGGTCGAATTCCGCACCACGAGCGGTGGCGAAAATGCCTGGCGAGGGACCGACCTGGGTCTCGGCGTACGCCAGCTTACGCGATGCTCAAGGCGCCGAGCGGTTGATCGGCACGTACGCCAAGATTCGTAACCAACTCGATGCCTACGAAATCGGACTATGCGTATGGAACGACGCGCGAAAACAGTTTGATCCGCTGTGGACGATTTGGAAGAAGAGCGATGGATCACCGTGTTTCACCAGCGGTTCGGAAAACCGTCGAACCTGGGCGAGGTTTGGTACGCGGAGGCCGACGCACCGACCGGCCCGTGGGGGCCCGCGGTCAAGATTCTGTCGCATGACAACGACACATTCTACAATTTGCGGTTGCACGCTGACTTCACGGAAAGTCGCTCGCCCGTGATGCTGTTCGAAGGGACCTACACGGCGATATTCGCGGACCGGCCGCAGCGGACGCCTCGTTACGACTACAACCAAATTCTCTACCGTTTGGATCTGGACGACACGCAGTTGGCGCCCACCCACGCCGCGGGCGAGAAACAGCAGTGACCGGATGTTGCATTGGCCCCACAAACGGCAGTTTCGGATCCACGGGAGCGAAAGTCGGCCTGATCGTACAACATCCTCCCTCTGAGAGGCCTGACGAATCGGTTGGGTAGCTGTCGTTTGTCAAACCGGACGTTAGCGCGTTCCGGCTGATTATTCCGCCACGCGGCAGCGTCAGCCCATCAGCCGGCGGGCGCTAGCCCCCGGTTATTCCCACCGATTCGTCAGGCCTCTCAGAGGGAGGGTGATGTTCGGATTCTACGCTCCCGGTGGAAGGGTCATGTTGGGCAAGATTCCTGCTTGGTGGAACAGAAATGACCGTTTACGGAACTCGCATCCTTAGGTCCGTCGTCTATATTCCTTGGGGACCACGCCCTGCGGGGGACACGTTGGCTGAAGGAATTCGTGGTCCGCGCGCCTCCAAGCAGGACGGTATCCGCAGGAGCAGCGAGCTTCGCAATGAAAAAAGCCCGGCCGCGTCAACACGCGGCCGGGCCAGACGAATTGGCCGTCGCTCAGTCTTCCATGGACTACCGACGCCGACGGAAGCTCAAGAGCACCGCCCCGAGAACCAGCATGCCCATCGAGGCCGGCTCGGGTACCACCTGGAAGCCAAACCATGCGATCTCGCCCGCTGCGAGAGCGCCGCTCATCGAGCCGCCATTGTAGTTCAGCACAAAGTCGCCTTCAGCCGCTCCGCCGGTTACACCAAAGCAACCCGCATACGTGGTGTTGAAGCCACCCAGCCCGACGAAGTACTCACCCGCGTCCAATGGACCCAGTTCCAGCAGACTCTGAAGCCCACCTCCCCCGTCATCATTGGAGGCCACGAGCATGCCATTCGCATCGTAGACACCAATTTCGGTGTCGAACGTGCTGCCAAACGTATCGAGCGTCACGTTCTCACCCACTGTGGCAATGGCACCCAGGTCGGTCGCGCCTGGCGGGTCGGCAGGAGTACCACCTCCTTCGACGTCAAAGCTATACCAATCGACGGCCTCGGGCGCCAATGCGCCGCCCGTCGAACCCGTTGGGTAATTCAACGTATAGTTGCCAGACGACAAGCCCCCTTGGACATCCCAGTACGGGCCGTAGGTCGTAGCGAATCCACTTACCGGTACATAGTACCGACCGACGGGCAGTGGTCCCACATCAACCTGACTCTGCAGTCCACCCGAGTCGTCATTTGCCGCCAGGAGCGTTCCGTCGGAATTGTAAACCGCCAACTGTGTGTCGAAGTCACTGCCAAACGTGTTCAGACTGAAACACTGCGCCTGGTTCGCAACGGTCCCCAGGGGAGTCGACGTTGGGGGATCGGGAATGACAAATTCCTCGAACTCGATGGAAAGCGAACTGTTTGCCAGAAACGTCGCATCTGGGGCGCCCGGGTTGTCGTCGAACGCGTCATAAAACTCCATATCCAGGATGCCGTCGTTCAGAAAGAACGCGAGGCCCAGGTCGATCAGGTTCACGATGCCGCCGCTGGAATAGGCGGTTCCGCCCGGGGGGGTGGGGGCATCGTCACCCGCACCAACGGTCAATATGACCGATTGACTGAAGTCGATTTGTGCTTCACTGGCCCAACTTGAACCGACGGTCTCGAGCGTCGTGTCCCAGCCGATTCCGATAACTCGCACCGTCGCGCCGGGATTGCCCGCCAGGGCACCCAGGTCAAGGCTGCGCCGTTCGTTGATCGGCGAGCCAAAGCCGTCATAGAACAGGGCCCCCGACACATCCACCAGGGTTACATCCTCTGGGGCGGAAACGATGGGGAGAGTTGACCGCGTCGTCGACGTCTTGACGGTCGACATCTTCGTTGGAAGGGAGAGTTGCGACCACGCCGCATTCGTCAACGCAAATACGACCGCCAACGACACACTAAGGGATCGAATCATTACACACGCCTCCTTTGGTCATTTCGACCGGGTTTCTGGAACGTCCCACGCATAGGATGCCCGGGAGCGAAACGAAAAATGCCACCATCGCGATTCGCATCCCAAGGGAGGCGAACCGCGATCGTGGCATGAATCACGTGGAGAGCCGCGTTTGGGTCAAAGGTCATTAGTTCGTGGCGAGGCAATGCATGAAGTGGACGATGCGATCCGGACCGTCTGGCTGCACTGCCGAGCAAGAAAAGCGACAAAACCCGGCAGATCACCCCGTGATTTGCCGCGTCTTAACGTCACTAACGGACGTCGCAATGGCTTTCTCCACCTGCCGCGCAACAGATAAGCGGCCTTCCTTTGCGAGGGCCGCTTGATCCAGACGATGACTATAACATGGCCCATTCCCAGGTCAAGAAGGAACTGGGGGGATGGACTGGGAAAAAACCGATGATTGCCACGGATCGAATCGGATGCAAACCCGGTCCGGGGGCTGTACCTGGTGCCGGAACCGCTACCGAGCCGCTGGGAATTCGACTGCCCGGAGCGGGGTGAACGGCCTATAATTCGTGCGATATGCCGTACGGCGATCGCGGTACGGTCGCCGCCCTGGACCGCCCTGGTTTGCTTGTCATGTCCCGCCGCAGCCGCGCTCGCGAAGTCGTCCTGCAGATCTTGTATCGGATCGACTTGAATCCCGATCGCGATCCGGTGCAGGATGAGGCGTTTCTCAAGAAGCGCTTGCAGCAGGACGAAGATCTGGTTCGATTCGCCCTGTCCCTTTTGAATGGCGTACTTCGCAATCGGGAGGAACTCGACCAGATGCTGGCGGCCAAAGTGGATCACTGGAGCCTCGACCGCATGGCGGCGACGGACCGCAATGTCCTGCGGCTGGGGGCGTTCGAGATCCTCTATACCGAAGTGCCGCGGAGTGCAGCGATCAATGAAGCCGTGGAGCTGGCTCGCCGGTTCGGAAGCAGCAACTCACCCCAATTCGTAAACGGCATCCTCGACCGATTTGGCAAGGAGGCCTCCGGGCCCGCCGCCACCGATCCCACGTAAGGAAATCTGCGCCCATGGGCTTTTTCGATCGATTGCGCAAGCCGACCGCGGATCCCGCGGAATCGTCCGGCGACCGCGACATGACCGGCACTCCCGAACAGGCCGACCCGGGGTCGCACGAACAGGGAGGCGCGAAACGGAGCTGGTTCGCGCGGCTGAAGCAGGGCCTGAAGAAGACGACACAGATCCTCAATACGGATGTCCGCGACCTGTTTAGGCGAGAAGGGGAACTGCTGGATCAGGCCTTCCTCGATCGCCTGTATGGGCTCTTGGTCCGCACCGACATGGGTGTTACGGCCGCCGATGCGATCCGTGACGAAATTGCCAGTGATTTCCGCGGGCGCGTCGTCCATATGGAGGACATCCTGACCACGATCCGCGGCAAGATTCAAGAGCTCACCGCGCAGGACGAAGTGCCCTTGAGGCGGGCCCCATCGGGCCCCACGGTGATCATGGTGGTGGGGGTCAACGGTTCCGGTAAGACCACGTCGATCGCCAAGCTCGCTCACCACTTCAAGAGCCAGGGGCAATCGGTCGTCCTGGGCGCGGGAGACACCTATCGCGCGGCCGCCACGGAACAATTGACCATCTGGTCACAGCGAATCGGCGTCGAGATCGTGACGGGGGGACAGGGTGCCGATCCCGCCAGCGTCGCACATCGCGCCGTGGCACGATCGCTGGAATCCCAGGCAGACGTATGCATTGTCGATACGGCGGGACGGCTGCAGACGCAACTCAATCTGATGGAGCAGCTCAGCAAGATCCGACGTGTCATCGCCAAGCTGATCCCCGACGCGCCGCATGAAGTCCTGTTGGTACTCGACGCCACGGCGGGGCAGAATGGCATCAGCCAGGCCAAGGGCTTCTCCGACGCCGTGGAATGCACCGGGATCGTGCTTGCCAAGCTCGATGGAACGGCCAAGGGGGGAGTCATCATTCCGATTCGGCAGCAGTTCGGCATGCCCGTGAAGTATGTCGGCGTGGGGGAACAGCCTTCCGACCTGGCAACGTTCGATTCGGCGCATTTCGTGGAAGCGCTGTTTGAAGGTTTAGTGCCCCAGCCAGCATCATCGCGATAGCCGGTACAAGTCGTACCACCGGACCTGGAAACGCCGAAAACTCGGCACGGGTGCGACTTGCCGTACGACCGGCCCAGCCGTTCATACGATCATTCAGGGAAGAAGGTCCTCGATCCCGCGACTTCTTCCAGCCAGCACCCACGGCGAGTACAGGGATGTCTCGTTGCAGCAAGCAAATGGAACGGCCTGGGCATTGTGCCGCGGGCCATCGTCTTGACGCGCCAGATAGCAGGCTTCGGGCCGGGAATGGCACCCGTCCTTTTTGGCCAGTAGTGCTCGCGTTCCTGACCTCGGCAGGTCTCGGCGTCCTGATCCTCCCGAGCCTGGCACAAGAGGCGGGCAGTTATGCCCCCGTGCAGTCGGGCGATCCTGCCGCACAGCTATGGCAATCACCGCAGGCAGACCTTTCATGGGTCATTGGATCGGAAGGGAAGCCTAAACCGAAACGGGAAACGCCCGTCCATCCCCTGCCCAGTCGGCCGGCCACGCCATCGACCGGCCGCAAGGTCTATCACCCGCCCGTCATGCCAGCAGAGCTATTGCCGAGTCCCACGCGAGTCGTCCCCGCCGGAGGTACAGGCGCTTCGACGGCACGCGGTTCCCTGCAGGAAATCCAGCTGGTCGATGCCGATACGACAGCCCCCACGCAGCGGTTCCAGGCCAACCCGGCACCAGGACTGCCCATCGTCAAGGCGGAACCCTCCTTGCCGGAGGTCGTGGGTGAACAGATCAGTGCGGGGAGCCAGGCCGTGGTGGGGGCGTTCAATTGGGTCCGGCTGGAGTCCAAGGACTTGATGGCACGCACCGTCAAACCCCTGGGCAGGTTTCGTATCCGGCGTCGCTGCGCCGACTGCGGCCGACGCCACGTCGCGCCAGAACGCGAGAGCACATTCTCTGCGGAATAGAGGCACAGCCGGCGCGTTGCGCAAAGTTCGAACATCGAGCGCTTCTGCTACCACGATCAGATCTCGATCGGCGGGGAGCGAAAAACGCATTGCTAGCGTATGCTTCCGTTGCTTGCAGCGGGGCACAGATACCGATCCCCTTCCTAGCTGACAGCACACACGGATCATGGACCGTGCTGCGGCAACCTACGGAGGGGGTACGGGCATGGTATGCAGCAACGTGCTGATTCTTCTGGTGGCGGGCCTGCCGTTGACGGCTGCCGAGAGGGCGGTGGAACATCGTGCCTCGGTACAACGATGCGCGCTACCGCCAGATATCGTCTTTGCGGATTCACCGCCATTTCACAGTGGTCCAACTCAGACCCGGTCGCTCGACGTGTTGACGCAACATCCGCGGCGAGCGTGGGTAACCCTGGCTCGTCAAGATCGGCCAGACGAATCCTTTCCAGCCCGATACTTGAACGACGACTTGCAAATCAGGTTTTCGTTGCCAGGCGGGATCCAGCAGCCTGCCACGGTCGTTCCGGAAGGCCTTCGGGTCACGGCGGTGGCGCCTTCGGTCGTCCCGGCCCCTGAATTACACGTCCCTCATGGAGGGGTGATCGTCGCCCGCGAATCGTCGCACGCGTCGGTGGTCGGCGGAGACCTCTCGGCCCAATCCGATATCGGCGGCCACCATTCGGCCTGTACTCGATAAGTCAATCGGCAAGCGATGGGGATCGCAACGAGGTCGAGCCAGCGAAATCGACCTCGCCGCCTCTCGCGATTGGCATAGGAATCACGCACCGACGCCTTGCGTCGCAGCGCCCGCCCTGGATACACTCGGGCCGGACCGCTTTCCCACGGGCGTGATCATGAAACTGATACTGGCCATCATCCAACCGAACCGATTGGAAGCCGTCAAGGAAGCGCTAACCGAAGTGGAAGTGGTGCGGTTGACCGTTCTGGACTGCCAGGGCTTCGGTCGGCAAAAGGGTCAGACGGAGGCCTATCGTGGTCGAAAATTCGCGGTCCATCTGCTGCGTAAAGTGCAATTGCAGATTGCCGTGAATGAGGCGTTTGTCGAGCCCACGATCCAGGCCATCATCAAGGGAGGCCGTACCGGCGAACACGGCGAAATCGGCGACGGCAAGATCTTTATTCTCCCTCTGGAAGATTGCATTCGCATTCGAACGGGGGAACGCGGCGGCGAAGCCATCTAGCGCGACGTCTGCTCGATGCCCCGACATTCGTCCGGGTTTCCATCAGTGCCCGGAGGCCGAAGCCGTTTCCTGCGCGGCAGGAGCCGAACGCGGCAGCCAGCGGCAAAGCAGAATCCCTCCGAAATAGAGTCCCGTCAAGGGAATCGCCATCAACAGCATGCTGATCGGATCCGCGGGCGTCAGTACCATCGAAACGACAAAGATGATGAGGATGGAAATCCGCCAGCGGGAGATATACGTGGCCACGCTGACAAGACCCAATCGTTCCAACAGCAACATGACGAGCGGCAATTGGAAACTGATTCCAAACCCCAGCGGCAAGAGGAGAACAAACCCGATCCAGTCGCTGAATCGGGGTTCAATGCTGATGTTGAGTTTACGGTTGAAGGTGAACAGGAAATCGAGCACAGGGTCGAACACGAAAGCAAACGCCAGCGCAGCGCCGGCCAGGAACAGGCCGAGACTGAATGGCAGGAACATGTAGACGAAGGACCGCTCGTGCCCATAGAGCCCGGCGGCCACAAACAGCCAGAGCTGGTAGAAGACCCAGGGAGATGCCACCAGCAGGGCCAGTACCAGCCAGGCCTTCATCCAGGCCATAAACGCTTCGGGGACCCCCAACGTCTGAATGCGCGCGGTTCCTGGTTCCCAAATCGTCAATTCCGCCAATTGAATCCTGGGTGGAGGAATCTGTTCCGGGAAGACGGCGGAAAGGAGTAACCGATTCACTTGCGGCCTCAGTGCCTGATGGTTCCCCGCATCCCAAGCCTGCATAAGCTCCTTGGCCAATGCGTGATAGCCCGGCCCCAAATGATCGATCTGGTTGCGGATCGAGGGAATCTCCGCCAGATTGGCTCGCAACAGGCAGTCGTTGAGCGCCGCGATCAAGCGTTGACGGATCGCTTCGGCTTGTCCCGGCGCGGACACGTCGAGCAGCAGTTCCGCCAGCGCGTCGCGATCCAAGGCGGGCACGGCATCCCGCACGAGTCGCACCGGGTCCGACCCCTTGGCGTCGGAAAGGAGTTTCTTCGCAAGCAGGACCGCATCCTCTGGAGACAAGTCCTCGGGCTGGAACCGCGGCACAGGTTTGCCTGCAGAGGTCTGGACCATTCCGCTGGACGGTTCGAGCATGGCCCGGACCGCCTCCACGTCGACCTGGACCCGCCGCGGAATCAATTGCCTGTCGCTCAATAGCTGCCATTCCGCCAGCGACAGCGGCTGCCGCTCGGAAGCAGCGAGCATCTCGTCGCGTGCCTCCGCTCGATAGTAGCGTTCCAGCGCTCGCGCCAATGGCCGTTCGACGAAATGGACGGCGTACTGTGCCAGGGGGAAAGTGATCGCCAAGGCGATCACAATGCCCAATGCGGACATGGCCAAGGCCCAGCGCAGCTCCTCCAAGTGCTCACCAAAGCTCATGGTCGAGCTCTTGAACAGCTCGTCGTCGTTTCGCAGTCTTGGCATTCCGGTCGTCCTCGGGCAGTTGATTCCACTCCGCGGGATGGTAAGTTCCAGGGTGGCTGGCCAGCTTTGGTCACGGCGCTCGCCAGACACCGTGTCCCTTGCGATCATGGCCTACGCGGTGCATTCCTTCAACTCGCCGATCCGCTGATATGTTGTATCCCCTGCGATTTCAGCCCCTCTTTCGCTCCTATGTCTGGGGCGGCCGCCGACTGGAAACGGAATTGGGCAAGGCCCTTCCCGACGGGCGGAACTACGCGGAAAGCTGGGAGATCGTCGATCGGCCAGGCGATCAAAGTCGGGTGCTGTATGGGCCGCTGGCAGGCATCGGCCTGGGCGAACTCGTGACGCACCACGGTCCGCAGCTCTTGGGACAACACGATCCGCAACCGAACTTTCCACTGCTGTTCAAGTTCCTCGACGCCCAGCAGACACTCTCCGTTCAAGTCCATCCCAATGATGCACAGGGGGCCGCGTTGATACCGCCCGATCTGGGCAAGACCGAGGCCTGGGTGATCCTGGCCGCGAATGCGAGCAGCCCAATCTTCGCCGGACTTCGTCCTGGCCTCGATCGACCCGCGATTTGCCGTGCCATCCAGGAACAACGGCTGGTCGATTGCCTGCACCGATTTACGCCGAAGGTGGGGGACTGCCTCTATATCCCGGCGGGAACGGTGCATGCGCTGGGGTCAGGACTCTTGGTAGCCGAGATCCAGCAGGCCAGCGACACGACCTATCGACTGTATGACTGGGACCGAGTGGGCGTGGATGGCAAGCCCCGTCCCCTGCACGTCGACGCCGCGCTGGACGTCATCGACTTTCAGCGAGGTCCAGTGGATCCCGTGGTGCCGCGGCCGACGGGGCAGGCGGACTGTGAGCGGCTCGTGGCTTGCGAAAAGTTCATCCTGGAGCGATGGCACCTGACCGCCTCGCGCCGGTCCCACGTCGGCGACAGCCCGGTCCTGCTAGCGTGCCTGGAAGGTCGTGCTCGAATCGCGGGAGACCCATCCGGGCAACCGCTCGAAGTGGGACAAACGATCTTGATTCCGGCCTGCTGCCCGGCAACGGAGGTCATTCCAGAACCGCGAGCCCTCCTGCTCGCTATCACGCTGCCGGAAGCCGGTACCGGCCCGCTGGCGGTCTGAATCGACTCCAGCGACTTGGCCTCAGGGCCTGATCGGCATTTGATGTCCCGGCGTCTCGCTCTATGATCCCCCCCACCCAACGCCGGACACCCCCGCGGCAGGACTATGAACACGTGCCATGAGATGGACATTGCGCAGCGGCCTCGCCGCCCCGCGCCGTGGTATCGCCTGGTTCCGCTACTGGGCCTGGTGACCGGCTGCAACTGCAGCTGCATGGCCCCCTTTCCGCCCGGTACGATGCGCGAGCAGCAGTTGCGCGCCACGTTTCATGATCCCTATGGCGATGCGAACCTGGGTGGCGAGATCGATGGTGGGCGACCGCTGCAGTATCTCAATCAGCGTTCGGAGCCGACTCGATCACAGTGGTCCCTGGATCAACGGGGAACGTTCTAGCGGCGAGTCATGTGGCACTGGCATCTGCCGGCCATGGCCGTGGGTCGGCCCGGACCTCGGGCCAGGATGCTTGACAAACGGCTACGGCAGTGAGGCGATTTCCTCACCGGAACGGGTGGCCAGAGGAATCGTCAGATCACTGGCGTCGTAATCCAGGAACTGGGTCGACCCGTCCACCATCAGCCAATGGGCGCCCCCGGGATGCGGACTCCAGAAGTGCGTGCTGTCGCAATTGGTCTCCAAGCGGCCAGGCGAATATCTCGCCGGCAATATGCAGTTCTGATAAAAGGTGTAGTTCTGCTGGGTAGACAGTACGGAGTCATAGTCGCTCCAGATCCACCAGCCCCAATCGAGTTTCGCGGGTGGCGGCCGTTCCCCTACCATCAGCGTGTGCGTCGTGCCGTCGGTCACCTCCTTGAGTTTGATTCCCTTCCCTTCGACATCGAACACACCATTCGTGTGCCGATCGCGATGGCAGTCGGACCCCATGACCGCGGCAAAGCTGGTAAAGAGGCCGAAAAGGCTTCGCCAGCGGCCTGGCCCACCCAGCACACGACCGTCGGAAGGGCAGAGGTAGGGCAGGACACGCGTCACACCGGCGTTGGTAATCCGGAGGTTCTGGATAGGCGATTCCTCCATGCACGGCAGGATGGTGTACATCCAACCCGGCTGGGTGGTGAATCCTCCTTCAGGAGGTCGGGGAGGCGGAAGCCGCTTCCGGGAGGACTCGTACACCAACAGGCCCAGACCAATCTGTCGCAGATTGCTGGCACATTGCGCACGACGCGCACTCTCGCGGGCCATCTGAACCGCTGGCAAGAGCAGACTCACCAGCACCCCCACGATGGCGATCACGACCAGCAACTCCACGAGCGTCATGCCGCGTCGGAAGAAAGTGAGCAAGGCGGAGTCCTCCGGGTCGCGTGATGCGAACGTCGGCGAAGTTGCGTAAGATCGCTACATTCTAGCTTGTCTTGCCGTTATCGCGAGCTATTTGCGGGAAACATGACACAGACCCGAGACGATTCAACTCGGCACCATCAAGGGACCTCGGCGCCTCATTTCGGGACGGCATCCTAACGGGGTCAAAGGGGACTTGAAACGCAGAGATCGCTGAGTACGCGGAGTGGTCGTGTCGAGTTACCGAATCCCCCCCTCCGAATCTCGGTGCTCTACTGCGCCCTCGTTCCGTCTCCTCCCCTCTGCGCCCTCTGCGTTCTCTGCGTTTCCAATTCTCGTGTTTTCGCTCAAAGAGTGCGAAACGGTCCTAGGGTGTTTCGTCATCGTCTTCCCAATCGTCCTCGTCGTCGGGCAGCTGGAAACCATCGGAGTCGTCCGACGCGTCGGTAGCGGGGTCACGGTCGGGATTGAGTGGGTCGTCGGCATCAAAAAAGAAGTCCCCCAACCCCAGGGGAACGGCGTCCCCTCCCAAGGTACGCTGCTTGCGATCGGCCAGCGCCTGGAGGTCCAACGCGTCGGGCCCCAGGCATTTTTCCAGAGCTTCCCGCCAGGCCGCGTCCTTGGAAATGGGGTGATCCGGGTCCTGCTGCAACCGTTTCAAGGCAAAGCGCAACTGGTTGATTCCGTCACGCGGTGAGAAATCCAGTTTCAATGTGTGGGCCTGCTGCAGAAAGTCCACGGTCATGGCGATCAGGTCGGCTTCGGCAAACGGAAGGTGATACTTCAGTATGGCAAGCTCATCATCCCGGCTCGGGTAGCCCAGCATCAGCGTCGGCTGCAGGCGACTCATGATGTAGTCGGGTATCTCAAACGTCGACTCATCGTCGTTCATCGTGACCGCGCAGCGAAAGTCGGAGGCCGCGGGGACGGTGATTCCCGCCACAATGGACTCAATGTACCGTCGGTGATCGAGCAGCGGCGCCAAGCTGGCCCATGATTTTTCGTTCATGCGATTGCCTTCGTCGAGCAGGCAGATCCCACCCCGCAGCATGGCCGAAACCAGGGGTGAGGCGTGGTAGGCCAGTTTTCCATGGTCGGACAGGACGGGCGTAACAAGAAGGTCTTCAGGTCGTGTATCCGCCGTGCATTGATACATGAAGAGCTCTTGCCGACGGAGTCGGGCACCTGCCATGACGAGCGCCGTCTTCCCCATGCCCGGCGCTCCGACCAGCCTGGGGGAAAGCGGGACATCCTTGTCATCAACGACAAGCCAACACGCCATGAGCTGCTTGAGGATTTCGGTCTGCCCTATCCATTCGCCCATGGCATCGTGTGCCCGGGCCAATTGCAATCGGACGCCGTCGATCTCCACGAATTCCGTCTGGTGATTCACGTGTCTCAGTATCCTCCGCAAAGGACGAGGCGGCATCTTCGCTGCCAGCCAAACGCATTGTAGGAATTGTGCGGGCCAAAGGCTCGCGTGGCCCGCCGCCTTCGGCAGTCCAGGTTCCGCCGCAGCCGTCGTGGCTGCGGGGCGAGCTATAGTTTTTCGAAGTATTCCGGCCGATTCCGCCGGGCAGCGGACGTGGCCGAATCGTCCTCCCGCCGGTTCCGATCGCCGTTCGCCACCCTGGCACAGAACGGACGTAATCAGACTAACCGATGCCACCCTATGACCCAAGTGACCCATTCCCGCACCGAACAGCCTGCCGCGAGTCGCGGCATGGCCGCGGCCATGTTCCTATCGCCCCTTTGCCTGGCGGGCGCGCTCTTCCTTGCGCTGATGAGCTGCTTGGCCTTCTCGGTGGCACTGGCCGATCCCGACCTCTGGGGACACGTTCAGTACGGACGGGATACGCTGCGGTCCGGGCTGGCCGCTACAGCAACCTACACCTACTCCGCCGTCGATCATCGCTGGATCAACCACGAGAATCTGGCGGAACTGACACTGGCCTACGTGATCGACCATTGGGGCGTGCCGGCAATCCTCTTGGGAAAGATCCTGCTGGGGTTGCTGATCGTGCTGGCCGTAGTCGATCGTGCACGGAGGCAACAGGTGAGCTGGCCCGTAACGATCCTCACCTCGATGCTGCTCATCACCGTCTTGAGGCATTTCTGGGCGCTCCGGCCGCAGATCTTCAGTTACACCATTTTTGCCGGCATGATCTGGACGTTGACGGTCGCCTTCGATGGATGGCAAGACCAATGGCACTTGCCCTGGTGTCGCCGGTGGGCTCGATTGGATCCGCACGTCGCATTCGCACCCAACCGGTGGAAGATGCGACTGCTGTGGCTTATTCCGCTTTGGCTGGTCCTTTGGACCAACACCCACGGCGCCTTTGTGGCGGGTCTGTGCGTCTACCTGGCCTACCTTGGCCTGCGTGCATGTGAGGTTGCTTTCGTACGGCGTGGGGCATGCTGGGGCATGCTTCGGCGATTGCTCTTGATGGCCGTCGTGGCACTGCTCGCCACCTTGATCAACCCTTACAGCTGGCGATTGCACGCCTGGCTGGTGGAGGCATTGTCGGCACCGTGGCCCGAGATCACGGAGTGGCATCCGCTGACCTGGCAGCATTCTGCGTTGGGTCCGGCACTGCTGCTGTTGGCGTCCACGCTAGCGGGATTACGCGCCAGCCGCCGGCCGATCGACTTCACGCACATGATCGTCCTCGTTCTGGTGGGCTGGCAGGCCTGGCGGCATCAAAGGCACTTGCCGTTTTTCGCTATCTTGGTTGCGTTTTGGTTGCCGATTCACTGGGAGTCGTTCTGGCGGCGAATCCAGGAACAGGCGGCCTGCGCGCGGACGAAGCACGAGCCTCATCGCGCAGCCGCTTCGCCCTGGGTCCGACGCTGGTGCCTGGTAACCCTGTCCCTCGTCAATGGCCTGCTGCTGGGACTGATCGTCCATCGTATCCGGGCAATTGGCGTCGATCGTGCGGAGTATCCCGTGTCGGCCGTGCAGTTCATGCGGGAACAAGGCCTGACAGGCCGCCTGGTCGTGACGTACAACTGGGCGCAGTACGCGATTGCGGCACTGGCCCCGCATGGTCCCGGTGAACAGGGCTGCCTGGTCCAATTCGATGGCCGGTTCAATACGTGCTACCCCCAGCGGGTGATCGACGAGCATTTCGACTTCGTCCTGGGGAATGGGACGGTGCCACGTTTTCGAGGGAAGGATTCCCCCCCACCTCGCGCAGGGGCCGTCCTGGAATCGGATCGGCCCGAGCTCGTCTTGATCAACCGACGGCAAAAACCCTCGGTCGATACCATGCAGGCCCAAGGCCAGGCATGGCGACTGCTGTACCAAGATACGCTGGCACAGGTTTGGGGTCGCCGAGATGTCTTTGACGACGAAGTTAGCGGCCGATACTTGTCTCCGAGTTTCCGCGTCATATCCGAGCGGCCGCAAGGCGGCCTGGTGGCCTGGCCGGCGATTCCGCCACCCGGCGGGCCGGTCCGTCAATTCGTCGGGCACCCGCTGCCGGGTGGGGAATCGATCTTGCCTCATTCGAACGCGTCGTTGTAGGTTCAGAACCTCGAGGGAGGCCGCGAAGTGGCCATGCCAATCCACCCGCAATACTCCAGCACGGAAACGTGGGGCCTCGCAGGGCTGATACCCGCGCCGGTGGTTCCCCCGGCTGATCGCCGGAGCAACCCCTACGAAGCGACGCAGGAGCCACCGGCCCCTGCCAGCACGGCGTCCCTGGATGTCCTAGAGTCGCTGGCGGGCGCACTGGCAACCGATCCCGAATTCATCGGCGAGACCATCGACTTTCCTGTTCCGGCCCAGTTTCGGCTCTCGGTTGTGATCCCCGTCTTCAACGAACGCGATACCATCACTCGACTGTTGGCTCGCGTCTACTCCCTGCCCCTTCCTCTGGAGATCATCGTCGTCGATGATCACAGTACGGACGGGACGGACGAAATCCTGAGACAGTATGCGCAGCTGTCCGACTTTCGGTGTGTTTTCAAGCAGGAGAACGAGGGAAAAGGGGCCGCGCTGCGATCCGGGTTTGAGCTGGCAACAGGCGACATCGTGATCGTCCAGGACGCCGACCTGGAATACGACCCGCGGGATATCCCGCGAGTGATTCGCCCCATCCTGGAGGGCCAGGCGGATGTCGTGTACGGCTCCCGATTCGTGGCCAATACCGCGCGAGGATCCTCGGCGGTGCATCAGCTCGGGAATCGCCTGCTGACACTGGCGTCCAATTGGACCACGGGGCTGCCCCTGACGGACATGGAAACGTGCTATAAGGCCTTTCGCCGCCAAGCGCTCGATGCCATGCCCCTTCGGCAGAATCGGTTTGGTTTCGAGCCGGAATTCACGGCCAAGGTGGCCCGGCGCGGCCTACGCGTGCAAGAGGTGCCAATTCGATACATGGCCAGGGAATGGCAGGCCGGCAAGAAAATCGGCTGGAAGGACGCCGTCAATGCCCTGTACTGTATCGCGCGTTATGCCATATTGGACTGACAGTGCCGCGGGTACTGCCAGGACCATCTCGTGCCGAAGTCCCTTGGCTTCCCCATTCCGCCGGGGACCAGGGGGCCAGGACCCCGGTGCCAGAGCGGCCGAATGGCTGCGTCTGCCAATTAAGGATGACGATCGACGACCCGAATTCCGTTGACGAATCGGCGCAGGGAAAGGTAATGGCGACCCGGGTGCACGAGGCCCGGCGCGCGCCTCGCTGGATCCTGTGGGTGCCCATCCTGCTGGTCTGCGCGCCCTTGGCCCTCTCGGGCCTGCGCCGCGAGGTCCGTCGATGGTACGCGGCCGCCAGCGTCGAAGCCTCGCTCGATGGAAACCTCCCTAGCGCCATTGCCCTCGCACGGAGTGGTGTCGCCTGGGACCCGGATGACCTCGCGCTGCGATCGACATTGATCGGACTGTTGATCGAACAACAGGAATTCGACGCGGCACTGCGTGAAGCGAACCAATCACTGGACGTGGCACGTTCCCAGGTGGAACATCGGCCCGATCGGAATACGACGCAGAATCTTGCCGCCGCCTTGAACCATGCCGCGTACGCCCGGGCACTGGCCAAGACCGACTTGAAACAAGCGAAATCGCTGGTCGATGAGGCCTTGCGGCTATTTACCCCGAACGACGAATCGGCGCTCGCCGCCCTGGAGGATACGCGGGGCTATATTCGCTACCTCGCAGGGGAACTCGAGGCCGCCCGCCAGGACTTGGAAACCGCCCTGCGCCGCCTGGAGGCTGGAGTCAAACTGCAGCTGGCCGAAGTCCAACTGTTTGGCCAGATCGCGATCGACGAGCGACTCCAGGAATACGTTCGCGACCAGATCCAACGCGGCCTGGGAGAAGTCCACTACCACCGGGGACTCGTCTACGAAAAGTTGGGGGATCTGGCCAAAGCCCGCAAGGACTTTCAGCGGGCAGAAGAGCTCGGGTTTGAACCGCCGCCGGCCGACGGGCAGCGTGTCACCCGATCCACCCAGAGTCGCGCCCCATCAGGCATGGCCCTTGCGCAGCGTGGTGTAGCCGACCACGACCAGCACGATGGCGACAAGCGCCCAGTGCTGCATCTCCATCCGCTCGACCGTCAGGCTCACGTGGCGCACGAAGGACTGAATGTAGTACATCATGCTCAAGTCTACGCCACGTCACCGCTGGAATTTGACGAAATCGGCAGTGGCGAAGGGAATTGCCGGTCCGTTTCATCGATGGCCAACTGATGCGATCGGCACAATCCCCACCAGCCTTCCACACGGGCGCGCACGGGACTTGCAGGCGGACGCCGCGCCGCTAAAATCAAGGACTTTCGAAAATTGAGGGGCCGTAGCTCAATTGGTTAGAGTACCGGATTGTCGATCCGGTGGTTGCGGGTTCGAGCCCCGTCGGCCTCGCTCGATGAAACCCCTTGAAAACAAGCGTTTTCCTGGGGTTTTGGCCCTTCTAAGGCGCCCTTGCCTATCTTGCCTGGATTGTCTGGAATAGTCTCCAGGCGCACCGAATTTGCTGTAGTTGGTGCAACCGTTGGTGCAACCGTTGGTGCAACGGGTTTTGAGACGGACGCTTCGCCATCGGTCCCGGTCGCCGTGGCGACTTGTCGGCTTGGCACGCCGGCATCGAACGTCAGGGTCGGCAGTGCGTCGACGGCGCCCGCAACTCCAGACATCCAGGATTCTGCCCTATGGGCCCTTGCCCGTCTAGGGGCGTGATGTATACTCCCGTTCATGTGCTCATGTGGACAGAAGAATACTCATGCCCGGAGGACTCGCCATGGTCGCGTTTTCTCGCAAGCAGATCCTGGTTCGGGACGAAGTCGCCCTCTATCACTGCTGGGCTCGCTGTGTCCG
>WPCK01404628.1_pt1 | contig 18037 bp, 14 predicted proteins | sample 5399851 | NCBI WGS metagenome assembly WPCK01 (sample SAMN12869471, study PRJNA574797) | sludge metagenome | isolation source: wastewater treatment of pH11 | place: China:Beijing | collected 2019-05-20 | reverse complement strand
GCCTATTTGACTGATGCATAGTTCCGCAGCGGTTTTGGCAATGGAAAATGTACTTGCTCGGTGCGAATGGTTTCTTCGCGAAGCGTCGCACCAAATCGGTCTTGCAGCCAGCCGATCGTGGCTTGGACGACGGATTCAGGCGCACTGGCACCGGCTGTGATAAGGACCATCTCCATGTGTTCGAACCATTCGGGCCGCAAACTATCGGGTCCATCGATCAAATAGGCGACTTTGCCTTTCTCGGCAGCCAGTTCGCGCAGACGTTGGCTATTGCTGCTGTTTTGGCTTCCCAGCACAAGGACGATGTCGGCTTGCTGGCTGAGAATGCGAACGGCTTCCTGCCGATTTTGAGTTGCGTAGCAGATGTCTTCTTTGGGCGGACTGACGATCCAAGGAAATCGGCTGCGCAGCCGATCGATGACTCGATTCGCGTCATCGACGCTGAGCGTCGTTTGAGTCAGATAGGCCAGCTTCGTTTCGGGCGAAAACTCGAGCTGGTCGACGTCGCCTTCATCCTCAACCAATACAATGGCCTGCGGGGCTTCGCCCATTGTACCGATGACCTCGTCGTGTCCTTCGTGGCCGATCAAGATGATTGTGTACCCTTCCTGGGCATATTTAATTGCTTCGAGATGAACTTTAGTGACTAAGGGACAGGTTGCATCAATGGCAAACAAACCTCGTTCTCGAGCCGCATTGCGGACTTCTGGAGAAACGCCGTGAGCCGAAAACAACACGGTCGCTCCGGGAGGAACGTCGGCTATTGAATCGACGAAGATTGCTCCTTGAGACTGGAAACGCTGAACCACATACTGGTTGTGAACAATTTCGTGGTAGACATAGATGGGTCCAGGGCAGTTCTCAATTGCCATTTCCAGGCTGGTGACCGCCATATTGACTCCCGCGCAAAAGCCACGCGGTGCCGCTAATATGATTTCCATCGTGCGTATTGGTTCTTTGAACAGGTTGATATGCCTTTTTTCGAGCATCAAACTCTCGGATGAGTCAGTCCCACCTATTGTACTAGGACACGGAGAGGAGGTCATTGGCCAATGGGCAACGTGCCACTGGTCATCGCATTAGTTGAGTGTAACCCTTGGGATTTTTTTCTAAAAATATCCCATAACCCGATAGACAGCTTTTACAGCCCAACTTATTATGGGTGTCAAGTTTTTACTATTCTTGCCACTAAGAACGAAATGCGTTCCGTTTTTGGTGATGGCGTCCTGAGTTCTGAACGAGTGGATCCGTTCGGAATTTGTTAGAGGATTCAAAGATACGGGTTTGCCTCGCCACTGGTAAAGGACTCGGGCGTATCCTAACTGGAGGTTGAGGCAGCCCACCTTTGAGCGATTTGGCGTCTAAATTGCCGAAGCGGACCACCCGGTTCTATCATTACAACCGCAATGTTGAAGCTATGGCTCAAGGCGGTTGCCCATCGCATCCGATCGATCGTTAATGCGATGCCTGTCGGCTCATCTAGACCACCGTTTTGCTTGCAATAGGAACCACAATGAAATCTGTTTCTCGGATCACGCTAGGAATAGCTGTACTCGTCAATGGGTTGGTAGGACACGCCGCCTACGCGCAAACCTACGGAATTGAATTTGATACGTCAGCCGATACGCCATTGCACTCAGCGATGCTAGACGAAGAATCTGTCGGCGGCGGGGCGGCAAATCTAACCAAGCCACCACTACCTCTTGCGAACGCGAATAAAGGTTCATCGCACGCTTTTCCTCTTCAGGAAGTCAACGGAAAGAACCCGGAAGTTGTTCACCAGAGGTTTCCCGACGGCAAAATGCAAATTGAACGAACCGTGATGTTGGATGCCAAAGGCAACTATGTCAATCACGGCGAGTATCAAGAATGGAACGCAAGTGGCGACTTGATCGTCAGCGGCAAATATTCCTTTGGTAAGCAAGAAGGTGTCTGGATCCGATTTGTGACGGGGCGCGATACGAAGCTATTCGAGAAAGAGCCTTACAACAAATTCACGCCACCCTTTCAGTCGTCAGCCGAATTCAAAGATGGCCAGCTCAACGGGATCTGGACTATCAGCGACAAGGACGGAAAAACCGTCAGCCAAATTCAGCTCGAAAATGGACAACGCAACGGCACCGCGATGTGGTATCACCCAACCGGTGTCGTGTTTTGGCAGAGCGAATACAAAAACGGTTTGATGGACGGTCTATTTATCGAGAAAGATCCAACCGGAAAAGTGACTCGAGAAGTAACCTATACTGCGGGCCGAAAGCTCGAACGCAAACAGGATTATTTCCACGACAAGAAGCCTAAGTTCGAATTCGAACAGTTCGGTCCAGTCCAAAGCGTCAAGACACCCGATAACTGGACCACAACCTCACTCGCAAGCTACGAGCAGCGCGGGGCTGAGATCAAGCATGGACCGTATTCCACCTATTTCGAAAACGGATCGACGCGGCTAACCACGAATTACCGCAATGGAGTTCTCCAAGGCAACTTCGAAAGCTGGTATAAGAACGGTCAAAAGGAAGCGACCGGACATTACATCGATGGTTTGCAGGATGGACAATGGAGCTGGTGGCATTCCAACGGCATGCGGAAAGCATCGGCTACCTACGAGAAAGGCAAGATCGTAAGCCAAGTCATGGCTTGGAACGACACAGGTCGTCGGATTGAAGCGGGAAGCAATAGTACAATCTCGCCATCGCCCGAAAACGCGATCGCGGCAGAAACTAACTCCCCGTCGAACGGAAAATCACAATCGGAACAAACTTCTCGGCCGGTTAAGACCGTACCGCGACGACCAGCGGCCCACTAATTGACCCTTGAGTCGTAAAGAATGTCGCGATTCACAGCCAAGCGACGTTCTCAATCGCAATTCGGAATTCACAATAGGTGCGGCTCGCAAGGCCGCACTTATTTTTGTTTCCAGATGCGAAAGTCGTCGAAACGCATCCAATGCTCCTCTTGGTCCGGACCGTTATAACATTGCAGGCTGATTTGAACCTTGTCCGCATGCGGAAATTCGCCCTGACCGGCCTCTTGGAATGGTTGGTCTGCATCCATTTTGTAGAGAGCCTTGAAATGTCTGCCTTGCACTTCTAATCGCAAATGAACCGAATCCCCATCGATGGGTTTCTTACCTGGGATGATGACAACGGTGCCGTCGACCAGTTCTTTAACCAATTTGAAGACTGGCTTCCCGTCGCAATACCACGTCAAGCCGGCCTGCTCGTATTGCTGAGAGGGTTTTGACAGATTGGTTACCTTGACCTCGATCGCATACCGAAGATCGCCCATTTTCGGCATTTCGCGAAGCAAAGCATTTTCCACTGTGTCGGCTAGGCCAGGCCGAACGCGAATTTCTAATGCCCCGTCACGAACGCACCAACGCGCTGGTTGCTCGCGAAGCCAAGTCCAGCCTGGGCCCAATTCATCTTGAAACGAATCTTCAAAAATCAATTCACCGTCGGCTTCGCTGCTCTTCGTAAGGGTTTGGGCGTTGCCATCCAATACAACAAACGCGAAGATCGAAAGTCCAATCGCGCAAGAGCAAAGCTTCTTGAAGCCACCATCCATCATCGCACCTTTTCCTGCTGTTGCCCATCATGGTTTGTCTGCGGCACGAACAGAGAATGTAGGATCAGCATCGTGGCACCGCAGACCAACAAACTATCGGCGATATTGAAATTGGGCCAAGTGAAATCGCCGTAGCGAAACAATATCCAATCGCGGACGCCGCTTTGCCATTCGGGTCTGTCTGGCGGTGGATTCCACAGGCCAAGGCGATCGTACAAGTTTCCGAAGATACCTCCTACCACCAGCCCAAAGGCCACGACGAACCACCAACTCTCAATCGCCCGGGACACATGAAGCCAAACGACGATCGCGATCGAGGCGACGATGGCTAACAGCGCAAAGAGCTTTCCCCAACCAGCGCCAAACCCGAACAGAGCCCCCTGATTGACGGCGGTCTCAAAACCGACATAGTTCTCGATCAACCAATGCGGGCTGTTTTCTTCGGGCATCCCCAACCAACCGAAAACCCAACTTTTGGTCCATAGATCAACGGCAATCCCTAACCCGGCGATTAACCCAAACGCCAACCAACCGGGCCAGGTCGTTCGGTTTCCATCCTTGGTGGTTGTGGTCAATTCTCAAATACCCTCGATCTTCGACGCGCACTTGACGCAGTAAATGGACTCAGGCAACATTTCGAGACGTCCTTTGGGAATACGGCCCCCGCACTCGTCGCACATTCCATACGTGCCTTCCGCCAATTTCTCGAGCGCGACATCAATCGTGCGAATTTTGTCTCCATCACGCGACAGCAAACCCAGCGTAAACTCTTGCTCAAAGCTGTGTGAACCTACTTCGGCGGGGTGTATTGGAGCGTGGCTATCGACCATTGTCTCTTCGGATCCTAAGGCTTCCTCGGACATCATCGCCACGTCACCGAACAACCGGCGTCGCTTTTGTAACAGCATTGCTCGGAAATCAGAATAGTCGCTTCGGACCGCAACCTTCTTGGTTGATGTATGCTTAGCACCCGATACTTTCCCGCTCAACTTCTTGGCTTCGACGAGTTTGCCCGACTTGGGTGCTTTGGAGCGTCCAACAACAGCCTTCAATCCACGCGTTTTCGATGTGGCGGGCTTTAAGTTCGCAATCCGGTTTTTGCCGATTGACGCTGCCCCCGAGGTAGCTTTGGCGGACTTCACCTTGCTCGCTACCTTGGTTTTCGCAGTGGCTTTTAAGCCTTTGGTAGCGCTCCTGACGCCTGCCAATTTTGCGGTTTTTGTAGTTGCGGCGGCACGGATTTTTGTAGCTGATTTTGCCACGCCGTTGCGGGGAGCCAATCCAGTAGATTTTTTGCTCGAATTGTTCTTAGTCTTTGACGACAAACGACTTACGGAACCTCCTCCAACGGGAGCACCCGACCTAGCCTTTGAGCTCGGTTTCAACTTTACGCCGCCCTTTTTCATTGATTTATGCGAGGAAAGTGATTTTTTAGTCATTTTTCGACTCCCTACCTATTGTAGAACTACCCATAATGTCCATCGGGGGTCTGCTTGGGCAATTCTTGTGGAGTTTCATACTTTAGGTGCTTGCGGAATAGCCCGATAGGGGCCGGTTGGGATATAACGATAACTTCTTGAGATTTTCGCGACCAAGTTAGGAATAAACTAGTCAATTTTGGGGTATTCTAATGGCCAATATAAGTACTTCTGCCGACAAGGGCCAAATGCTAACCAGCAGCCTGGCCTATCAGCGCTGTGTCAATCCTGGCTGCCAGGCAACCTTTGACGTAGGACAAACGCTAACCGCTTGCGAACATTGTGGCGACTTGCTCGACATTCAGTACGATTGGTCACAGGCCCGGGTTCCGGCTCGGCTGAGTGATTTTGAGCAATTTTGGGGCCAGCGCTCCGACCCTTTGCGACTAAGCGGCGTGTGGCGGTTCCGCGAGTTGCTGCCGTTTGCTCCGACAAAATTCCTCGTCACCGTCGGCGAAGGTCAGACGCTTCTTCAGGCCGCAGATCAGGTCGCTAAGTTCGTCGGAATGAACGCGGGTGGGCTGCACCTGCAATACGAGGGCATGAATCCGAGCGGATCGTTCAAAGACAACGGAATGTGTGCGGCTTTCTCTCATGCCTATATGACCGGGGCCAAACGCGCCGCGTGTGCTTCGACCGGCAACACCAGCGCATCGTTAGCCATGTATTGCAGCGTGACCCGGCTCATGAAAGCCGTTATCTTCATCGGCAGCGGCAAGATCTCCTACGGCAAGCTGTCTCAAGCGCTCGAGTACGGTGCGTTGACCGTGCAAATCGCGGGAGACTTTGACGATGCCATGGCTCGGGTTCGCGAGGTCTCCCAGGATCTTGGAATTTACCTGGTGAACAGCGTCAATCCATTTCGATTGGAAGGTCAAAAGACAATCATGCTACGCGTGCTGGAGTCGCTCCGATGGCGGGTCCCCGATTGGATTGTCGTTCCCGGAGGTAACCTTGGCAACTCCAGCGCGTTTGGCAAAGCATTCATGGAATTGCACGAGTTGGGCTTGATCGACCGCATTCCGCGGCTTGCCGTCATCAATGCGGCGGGCGCCGATACACTCTATCAGCTCTTTGAGCGCCGCCGTCTGCGATGGAACAAGGGACAGCCGGATTCCGGACGGATCGCGGAGTACTACGAAGACATGACGCAGCGCGGATCGAAAGCTGACACGATCGCCAGCGCTATCGAAATCAACCGGCCGGTCAACCTGACGAAGTGCCTTCGGGCGTTGGAATGGATGAATGGCGTAGTCCGGCGAGTCAGCGACCAAGAGATTCTTGACGCTAAGGCTCAGGTTGGGGCAGGGGGGATAGGCTGCGAACCTGCCAGCGCGGCCAGTGTGGCCGGTGCTCGGATGCTCAGACAGGAAGGCATCATTGCTCCTTCCGAAACGGTGGTTTGCATTCTGACCGGTCATCAACTCAAGGATCCAACCGCAACGGTAGCTTACCATACCACCGATCAAGACAAATTCAACGAAGTCCTTGGCAGTCGCGGAGTAACGCGTGCTTCCTTTGCCAATCGTGCCATCGCCGTTCCGAACGAACTAGATGCAATTGTCCGCGCGATTCAAATGTATAGTTGAAAGGGATTTCGCACAAAAATGAATTTACGACTTGCAATCCATGGTGCGTCGGGGCGAATGGGCAAACGGTTGATTGCGCTGGGCAGTGCCGATTCGAGATTCAAGATAGTTGGTGCGATTGCAAGCTCCAAGAGTTCAAAGCTCGGTTCGGATTCCGGAGTGCTGGCTGGGGTTGGCGAGCTTGGTTTTCCCATTGTCGCTCAGTGGCCGGACAATGTTCAGGTTGTCATCGATTTTTCTTCGCCCAATGGATGCCGATCCGCAATCCAATATTGTGACACAAACTCAATTCCGCTTGTCGTTGCAACGACCGGTTTGGAAAAGCACGACATCGAATTGATTCGGGCGGCATCCGATCGCATCCCTATTTGCTGGTCGCCCAACATGTCGCTGGCCGTCAATTTAACGATGCGGCTGGCCGAACAAGCCGCAATGGCGCTCAAAGACCAGCGGCCCGATGTCGAGATCATCGAACGCCACCATCGATTCAAAGAGGATTCGCCCAGTGGGACTGCGTTGAAGTTCGGTCAATTGATCGCGCAGGCTTTAAAAAATTCCCGCGAAGTGCACGGTCGACATGGGCAAGTCGGCGCCAGAGCGCCCGATGAAATTGGCTATCATGCCGTTCGCGCCGGTGATGATCCGGGCCAGCACACGATTTTGTTCGGCATGCTTGGCGAGACGATCGAACTTCGCGTAGCCGCTTCCAGCCGCGATTGCTATGCGCAAGGCGCGCTGGCCGCTGCGCATTTTGTCGCTGCCCAACCTGCCGGACTCTACAACATGTTCGACGTTCTAGGACTAAGCTAGGGTTGCAGACCAATCCGATTACGTTTCCGCCTTGGCATCGGCAAAATGTCTAGCTAAACAGATGGTGCAAGCGACGGATAGGGGTTTCGACTAACTTGAGATGAAGATTGCAACGGACGGCGTCTCGTGAAACTGCTTAGTTGGCGGTAACATAGTAGCAATCGGCGCATAGGCAGGCTGATCGACCTTCGTGGGTTCGTCGCGACGGCGCGAGCTAGGCGATTTTAGTCAGCAGGCGAATAGGCAATTCGTTAGTTTCCGTGGGGTTGGTTTGGCAGCGATGCGGTTGGCGATCGGCATAGATCGCCACGCACGCAATGGAAAAATATTGGTTCGAGCAAAAGTTCGGAGGCAGGTCGGTGAGCGTTTTGCTCGGGCAATCGCGCGTTGTATATCAGTGGCTGCGGCTGGAGCAGTTGAACCAGTGGTGGCATTGGTTGCTGCTAGCAGTCTTAGTTGCATTGATCGTGGCGCACGCTGTCACGTGGTACCGGCGCGATTGGAGTGATCTAGCGCGTCCGACAGGCTGGGCGATGCTTGTACTTCGGTTGGCCGCTCTTTTCGGGATCCTGCTGTATTTCTTCGAGCTTGATAAGCGCATCGAACAGCGCGTGGTGCGAGATTCACGCGTCGCCGTTCTGATCGATACAAGTTTGAGCATGACTGCTTTGGGCACGCCCTCGCGCTCCGGCGTGCCGTCGCAACAATCGCGAATCGAAGAAGTCGTCCAGCTCGTTTCTAATGCGACGCTGCTCCAGGACCTAACTGCAAAACACCAGGTGACGGTGTATCGATTTGATCAGTCCGCGCGGCCAGTTCCCGTCGTATCGCTTGAGAAACATGCGTTGGCGGCCCACAGAATTCAAAGTGGAACTGTGGCTGCCAATCCAAGTGAGATTCCCGCCGATTCGAACTTGGAGCTTGAACATCGCGAATCGGATATGCCCTTTACTCAAACTTCGGCTAGGCGTTTTTTGATGCTGGCGTGCGTACTGGCAGCACTTTCGCTGACGATGATTGTTTTAGCCAACGGGGCTCAGCTTGTGGGAGCCAGAACGTGGCGACCGGGCGGGTGGCTCTTGCTGGTCGGCAGCACCTTGCTGCTTGTGTCGTTGGGGCTGGGGGCAATTGGGTTCGTGCCGAATACACGATACTCTCTGTCGAGCCTGCTGAGTGTTCGGCAAGCTGGGGATTTGGAACAACGGACACCGTCATCCGTCAACCCAGACGACTCGATCGAACCGGGAAAAACCTTGACGCAACTGCCCGGCAATTGGGCTGAAGCGCTGAATCCGACCGGAGTGGAATCGCGGATCGGTGATGCAGTACGAGCGATTCTAGATCGAGAAATTGGCAATCCGCTGGCCGGCATTGTTTTGATAACCGATGGTCGCAACAACGCAGGCCTGGATCCACGGGCGACGATCACGGCGGCTCAAAATGCGAGAGTTCCCTTCATGGTGATTGGAGTCGGCTCGGATAAGCGACCGGCGAATTTGCAAGTCGTTGAAGTCGATGCACCGCGACGTCTTTACCCTGGAGATCGCTTTTCTGTTTCGGCGTTGATTGGTTCCGACAGTTATCAAGGCCGCACCGTTACCGTTCAATTCTTGTCCGGGCGTCGCGACGAGAAAATCGATCAAATGTTGATTGAGACGGAATCCACGATTGAGATTCCGGCAGACGGATCTCTGGTGACGACTTCTGTCGAACTTTCTCCCAAGGCCGTTGGTCAGTGGTCTTATGCGGCTCGCGTGGTCCCACTTGCGGGTGAAGCCGACGAAAGCGACAACGCGATGAAAGCGGACGTCGATGTTATTGAACGCCAAAATCGAGTTTTGATCGTCGCGGGTGGGCCGCTGCGTGAATACCAATTTGCGCGCAACCTGCTGTATCGCGATCACGATGTTCAGTCGCACGTCTACTTGCAATCCGGCGATGCCGGCACGTCGCAGGAGGCACAAAAGTTGCTGACCGAATTTCCGGCAAGTCAGACGGAACTTGCCCAATACGATGCGGTACTGGCGTTCGATGCAGATTGGACCAAGATACCCGAGAAATCGATCCAAGCATTGGAAAAATGGGTCGCCGAACAAGCTGGAGGTTTGCTGTTGATGGCTGGCTCCGTCGAAACGCCCAAATGGTTATCGCGTTCTGCCAGCGGACCGAGGTCCCAAACGCTTCGTGATCTTTCGCCCGTGATCCTGGATGTGCGCGGTAGCGCGCTGCTGGCGGCGGGCCGCATCGAAGGCGAGGCGGCGTGGCCGCTCACGATTACACCAGATGGCATGCAAACGGAATTTATGTGGCTGACCGACCAACCCCAAGGCAGCTACGAATTGTGGCAATCGTTCGAGGGTGTACACACTTATTACGCAGCTTACGAACTCAAACCTGGGGCGAAAGCCCTTGCGTTGTTTTCGGATCCGACGTCAGCCGCCGGAGGCCAGCAACCCATCTATTTGGCAAGCCAGTTCTATGGTGCAGGCCGAGTCGTCTTCCAGGGCGGCGGCGAAATGTGGCGACTCCGGAGCCTTGGCGACCAATATTTCGATCGATACTACACAAAGCTCGTCCGCTGGATTTCTCAAGGTCGATTGCTGCTGGATTCCGACCGTGGCATCCTGCTGGTTGATCGCGAAGAAGCCGTACAGGGAGAACAAGTCAGCTTGAGGGCGGTCCTGAAGAACGAACGCTATGAGCCGTTGGTGCAAAACGAAGTCGTGGCGAGATTGATCGACCCAAAAGGTCTGAACGTACCGCTCGTCCTGCGTCCAATGACCGATGGTTCGCAGCCAGGAGTCTACACAGGGCAATTTTCCGTGCTTACCCCCGGCACCTATCGGGTCCAACTGCAATTGGGTGGATTGGCTTCAAATGAATTTTTGCGTGCCCAGGTTCAAGCTCGTGTCCCGAGAGCAGAAATGCAGAACGTCCAGCGAAACGAGACGCTGCTCGGCCAACTTGCTTCCGAAACGGGGGGGCATTACTGGAAGGGTTGTGAAGAGGCGGCCGCGAAGAATGAAACGGGGCAGGCGTTGTTGGCCGCAGCCATCACACCTCAAGATCAAGTTGTCTACACGCCGGGAACGCCTGATCGCGAGTTTCAATTGCGATGGCTCGGGTGGTTGATGACGTGGATTGCTACAGCCTTGAGTCTAGAATGGCTGACGCGGCGCATCCACCGGCTGGCGTAGTAGCTTTTTAGTGGATCAATGAACTTCCGTCTGCAATTCGACGGCGGTGAATGACGCTTGAGGGAAGAGGGTTTTCATGCACGGGAATCGACCGTCTGTACGGCATCTACGGAAGTTCTCGCCCGGCAATTTTTTCGCTTTCTCGAATGACTCGCAAGATGTTTCCACTCATGATTTTGTGGATGTCTTCTTCGTGGTATCCGCGATCGAGCAGCGCCTGAGTGATCACCGGATACGTCGAAACGTCTTCGAGTTGTTTAGGTAGGACGGGAATGCCGTCGAAATCGCTTCCAAGCCCGACATGATCGATTCCGGCAACGCGGATGATATGTTCGATGTGATTTACGACATCGTGCACAGTACCGGCGGCGACGGGATGTTCAGCTAGAAACCTGGCCCGCTCACGTGCGATGGCTGCCTTGTCGTCTCCGTACTGTTTTTCCCACTGTCGGGCCAGTTCGAACATTTGGCCTGTGTTGCGAGCCGACTCGGGGACGACGAAGCCTGAGAAAAAATTGACCATGACGATTCCTCCATTTTGTGGAATCTGCTTGAGAATTTCATCGGGTACGTTGCGAACGTGGTCCGCCACGCTGCGGGCGGACGAGTGCGAAAAAATGACTGGAGCGAGCGTGACATCCAGGGCGGTTTGCATGGTCGAAGGTGAAACGTGAGATAGATCCACCAGCATTCCGAGATGATTCATTTCAAGAACTACGGACTTCCCAAATTCGTTCAAGCCGCCGCTGATCGACTGGTCCGTTCCTGAATCGGCCCAATCGAGCGAATCGCTGTGAGTTAGAGTCATGTACCGCGCGCCGAGGTCGTACAGCCGTCTAAGTTTTTCGAGCGAGTTTTCGATACTATGCCCCCCTTCGACGCCGATGAGCGACGCGATCTTGCCGGAATCTCGGATGCGAAGTATGTCATCGTAGGTTCGGGCCAGCTCAAAGGTTTCAGGATACTTTTCCACCATCGCATGGACAATTTCGATTTGTTCAAGCGTCATTTGATGAGCTTGCCCCTTGGCGGCGGTATTGCTCGGCACATAAACGCTCCAAAACTGGGCCCCCACGCCACCGGCTTTGAGCCGCGCGATGTCCGTATGCAGTTTGGGCTGTGGCTGGGAAATGTCGAGCGATTCGAACGAACGCGAACCTCGAGTGCGGATTTCCCAGGGCAGGTCGTTGTGGCCGTCAAAAACGAAACCGCGACGGTGAATGTCCAGCGCTTGCTGGCTGACGACCACGGGCTGCCGTTGGGTCGGCAAAGCATTTTGAGCACCGCAAGTGCTCGCAAGAAAGGAATACCCGATAAACGTTGCCAACCAACTGTGTGGAAAATCGAGAAATTTCAATGGCTGCATCATTGTGAACTTTCATGAAACCGATAGATCATACCAAACTAACCCAAGGTGATATACTGTGCAAACCTCTACAATTCGAAATCTGAGCGCCCAGAATCCAAGTCTTAAAATGCTTCGAACTCGACCGAACATCACCGAAGCTCAGTCAAAAATCGTCGCGACAATCGGCCCGGCTTCCAACAGCCTCGAAATTCTGACCGAACTGGTCAATAAGGGCGTCGATATGTTTCGGATCAACGCCGCGCACGGTACGCAGGCCGATTTCGAACAGATTCAAGACCGCATTCGTCAGGTTCGCGTGATCACAGGCTTTCAAGTTGCCACCTTGATGGACCTTTCCGGCCCGAAGATTCGACTTGGTCAACTCGCGGAGAACTCAATCGATGTCGAACCCGGGATGGAGTTGACGTTTGTTCGCGGCGAATCGACTTCGAAGCCGCTTGAAATGTGCAGCAACTATGCCAGGCTCGTGGATGAAGTTGTCGTGGGCAATTCAATTATGCTGGCCGACGGAACGATCTCGTTGCGTGTCGCCTCGAAAGGTCGTGATAGCTTCACGTGCAAAGTATTGACCGGCGGGACGATTCGAAGTCGGCAAGGAGTCAATTTGCCAGGTGTTACGCTGAGCGTCAGCGCCATGTTGCCGCAAGATGTCCAAAACGCGATTTGGGCCGCCAACAACGAAATCGATTTTCTTAGTCTGAGCTTTGTCCGCTCTCCTCAGGATGTTTTCGCGCTCAAAGATTTGCTCCAGTCGCTGAACTCAAATGCCCAGGTCATTGCCAAAATCGAGAAGCGAGAAGCCCTTCAGCACTTGGTGGAAATCGTCCGTGCCGCCGACGGGATCATGGTGGCTCGCGGCGATTTGGGCGTCGAGATTGACGTAGCCGAGACGCCTGTCGCTCAAAAGCGGATCATCAGCGTATGCCGTGAAGAACTCAAGCCCGTGATCGTCGCAACGCAAATGTTAGAGAGCATGCACGAGAATTCGCGACCAACACGAGCCGAGGCGAGCGACGTAGCCAACGCCATTTTGGATGGCGCCGACGCATGCATGTTGAGTGGCGAGACCGCGATCGGCAAATATCCGATTCAAGCGGTTGAAACGATGAATCGAATCATGCTCTATACCGAACAAATGCTCAAGGGCCGCATCGAATCGACAGGAATCAGCGGCAAAGCCATCAACCAAGTGGATTCAATCACTAGTGCCGTCACATTTCGAGCGTCCAACATTGCGGAAGACATTGGAGCCAAATTGGTAGTTGTGGCCAGCAAGAGCGGCAACACGGCCTGGGTAAAATCGAAACAACGCAACTACACCCACACCGTGGGCGTGAGCGACAATGACGCGACACTGCGAAAAATGTGTCTATATTGGGGGATTATGCCGCTGCGAGTCGATTCGATGAGCAAGCCGCAAGCCTTGATCGAACATGTGATCCGCTGGGGCAAGTCATCGGGCTTGCTTTCTAAGGGCGATCGCATTGTGTTTGTAAGCGGATCGGGCGTATTCGAGAAAACACACAATCTGCTCGTTGTGCATGAGGTGTAAGCTGTGAGCTGTAAGGCATAAGCTGTAAGCGGTGTGATCCCTTAAACCTTACTTCTTACTTCTTACTTCTTACTCCTTAAACCTTTTTCTCCGTGTAAACCGGGCCTGTTGGCTAGTGTAGCCTGTGGTGTTGCCGCCATACTTGGGCGACCGTTGCCGCTAAGGTCACGGGATTGCGAGGTTTTCTGCTCAGGAGGTGCTGCCCAGTGGCGAACCTAGCTCCGCGTGTCGGGCCTCGGTGTCTTGCCACTTTCTTGCAATCCGATCACATTGCACCTGCCGTGCCAATAATCGATGGATCGATTCTAATTTCTGAAAACGTGGTCCGATATTTGGGCAATGAAGAATCAACCAAACAAAGCGACTTAATCTTGAGCTGGCACGGCAGATTAGGTAATTTGAGTCAACCGGTTTGTAGACGGGGTGATGATTCTCCTTTGTAAAAATTACAAATCGAAGCATTTTTTACCAAGCAATTTTGGATGCTGGCAATCTGATTCATGAATGGGCTTCAATCAACCGCGAAGCAATCGGTCAACGCTTACCCTGGCTTGGGGCCAAGGTTCTGGCACGGAATGCGAGCGCCAATTTGGTGGGGCTTGCTGGCAAAGAATCGATTCCGCATTTCGCCACATCGAGCGCACGTTGCCCTGGGTGTATCGCTGCTGAACCCAATGAACGATTGGTTGGCATTGATTCAGCGAATCGCCTACGAATCGAAAATCCAAGCGACGAGTATCGATCAGGATCCGATTTTTATCTTGGGGCACTGGAGGAGTGGAACAACATGGCTCCACGAGTTGCTCGTATCGAACCCACGCTTTGCGTTTCCAACGACGTACCAGTGTTTGGCACCGTCTCATTTTTTGGTCAGTCCGTGGATTGCGCGTTACGGCGGTTTTTTGCTTCCCAAAAAACGTCCCATGGACAATATGCCCGCAGGTTGGTATTTGCCACAGGAGGAAGAATTCGCACTGATGAATCTCGGCGTGCCCACGCCATACCTGCGCATCGCATTTCCGCATACGCAGCCGCGTTACCTCGAATACCTGAATTTCGAGGGTCTGACCGAGGTTGAACTGAAGAATTGGAAAGAGCCATTCTTGTGGTTTCTCAAAGCGCTGACGTACAGCAATCAAGGAAAGCGACTTGTACTGAAGAGTCCACCGCATACTGGGCGTATCGCAGTGCTCAATCAAATGTTTCCCAATGCGAAATACGTCCATCTGGTCCGGGATCCCAGACAGCTTTTTCCATCCACGATGCGATTGTGGAATTCACTCGACCACGTACAGTCGCTCCAACATGGGCTGAGCGAACAGGACATGAAGCAGTATGTAACGGAATGCCTCCGACGAATGTACCGTGGGTTCCACGCTGGTCGCAACCTTGTTGCAGCCAGTCGCATCATCGACGTCCGTTACGAAGACTTGGTGGCAGATCCAAGGGACACAGTCCGAAACATTTACGATCGGTTGGACCTGGGAGATTTTTCTGAAGCCGGCCCTTGGCTCGATCCAATGCTCGAAGGAGCGAGCAGCTATCAAACGAACCGACATTCGATGGACTCAGCTTGGGAAGCCGAGATCATGGAATACTGCAAAGACTATGCGCAGCAGTACGGCTATACTCGGTCGCGTCAACCGCGGTCGGTTTCAGATTGAGCCAGCCTTGGTCGCACTTCGCCACCTCTTCATTCTGGCTTCTCATCTCAGGCTCTCAACTTGGAGTTCACCACCTTTGGGGACCGCATTTCCGTAAATTCCGTCACGGTTAAGCCAATTTCGATCCGGATACTCGTTCTATGGGTCAATTTACCCCGTCTGGATCTTCCATTTTGTCCGCGTCCAACGAATAATCAGCTTGTGGCTGAAAACGGTATATTCGGCGAGTTGTTCCAGGGCTAGCATGCCTGGAATTCAAACGCCGCAGCCCGTATGGGAATTTTTGAACGCGAGGGAGATCATCCGTGAGAGCATTGAGATTGGACCACTGCCGATTCAAGTTGCATGTGTTGTTATTCTCTGCCAGCTTCGCCATATGGCTTCTGAGCGGGGAGGCACTACATTGCCAAGAGTTGGCCCCCGCCAATTCTGTTCTGCCGCTCGGTTCCAACCCAAGTCAATCGCCTTCAACGAGCGATCGCATCTCGGAAAAGATCGTACTGCCATCCTCTGAGTCTGAAACGGTCGAAAACAAGATCAGTGGGATGACTTATGTGGCACTCGATCCAAGAGTCAAGAAATTGGTCGATGGCAAGGAGCCTTCATCGCTGGAAGAGCTGCGTGATTTGGAGTTGCAGCAATCTCGGGTGGCTGGAGCCATCAAAAAGGTGACTGTCAACATCCAACAGGGAGCTGCTCAAGGTAGCGGCGTCGTCATTACTGCCGACGGTTTCATTTTGACGGCCGCCCACGTCGCGGGCGGACCAACTCGCAAGGCGACCGTTGTTTTTAACGATGGCACACGCGTCGAAGCCCTGACGATGGGAATGAACCGCAACAAAGATGCGGGTCTCGTAAAGATCATCAATTCGTCCCATTCCCCTTGGCCGTATGCGACCTTGGGCCGAAGCGCTGACTTGAAAATTGGCCAGTGGTGCATCGGTGCTGGTCATCCGGGAGGATACCATCCGGAACGTGGCGCAGTAATTCGAGTTGGGCGAATTCAGAGAATCAGCCCGAATCGGCAAGACGCGCATACGCTGTTTACCGACTGTGCACTGATCGGTGGCGACAGCGGCGGCCCTCTTTTTACGTTGGATGGCAAATTGATCGGCATCCACTCGCGAATTGGTACGGATGTTACCGACAACATGCATGTTCCCATTGATGTCTATCGCGACAATTGGGATCGTATGGTCAAGAACCAAGCTTGGGGAGTGCTGCCTGGATTTGATCCGCCCTACATCGGCGTCAAGGGCAGCGGCCGGCCCAGCGACATCGCTGTCATCGCGAGCGTTGAAATGGGTGGACCCGCCGAAGAAGCCGATATTCAAGCTGGCGACACCGTCTTAAGCGTCGACGGCCAGCCCGTGCAAACGTTCCAGGACCTCGTCGAGTTGATCGCAGGCTACTCGCCCGGCGACGTCATCGTTGTTAGGATCCAACGCGGCGAGAATGTCTTGCAGCGACCGATCACAGTCGGCGCGAGGAAATCGGATTAGCTCGGAAGGTTGCCATGTTTCAGTCGGACGCAACCTCTTCGCAGCCAATCAAAGAATGGTTGTTATGCTTGGTTGCCGGCGAACTTTAGTCGTCCGCCAACCCAAACCATCGCAGCTCGACCAAAGAGTACTTCCTCATCGAGAGGTGAATTCCTGCTTCGTGAATGGAATTGCTTTGTATCGACGGTCCACTCGGCGTTAGGGTCGATCAAGACCACGTCCGCTAGGCGTCCGAGTTGAAGCGTCCCGGCTTCGATCCCGAGAACTTTAGCTGGCTTCGTCGACAATGCATCGATAGCGCGTAGCCATGTGAGGATCCCAGGTCGAATCAGATTCGTGACGACTTGGCCCAGGGCGGTATCCAAAGTGGACATGCCATAGGGAACAGCGCTCAACTCTTGCATCTTCTTTTCGAGCGCCTTGGGTTGATGTCCTGTCGTAATCACGTCAATTGTTCCATCGGCGATGGCCGCGCGGCATTGTTCGACATGCCGCTGACTGCGAAGTGGGGGATTGACTACCAAATTCGCATCGAACGATCGCATGCTCGCATCCTCGAAGCATAAGTTGGCGACACGGACTCCAACGGTGACTGGACTGCCTAGCCGTTTAGCTCGGCGAACAAGTTCGACGCTACCTGCAGTTGAGATGCTGCTCAGGTGCAATTGACTCCCGGTTGTTTCGAGCAAACGCAGATCGCGCGAAGTGGCTAAATCTTCGGCTTCAGCGGGCATCGGAGCCAGCGCAAGGATAAGTTGATTGAGCCCTTCGTGCATGACGCCGCCGCGAGTAAGGCTCGGTACTTCCGGACGGTCCAGCAGCGTTCGGCCAAACATCGAACAGTATTCCAGGGCTCGTCGAAGCAGAGCCGTGTTGTTGAGTGGTGCGGGGCAATCGCTCAGGGCAACGGCACCGGCTTCCACGAGCGAGCCGATCTCGGCCAACTCCAAGCCAGCTCTACCTTTGCTAACACAGCCAATCACATGCACTCGGCAACGATCGGCTCGGGCTGCCTTTTGCCGAACAAATTCTACGGTCGTTGCCGTGTCGATCGGTGGATCGGAATTGGCCGCACAAGCGATCGATGTAAATCCGCCTGCCAAGGCCGCCATGCAAGCGGATTCGATCGTTTCGTCCTCTTCGTTTCCCGGTTCACCCAGCTCTGTCTCGAGGTCCACTAGGCCCGGCGCGACGATCAAGCCACGGGCATCGACTCGCTGCGTATTCTTGGGCAGTGCGTCATCGGTCGGGTCCACCGCAGCGATTCGTCCGCTGTGAATGAACAGGCGTCCTATTCGATCCAATTTGGTTT
>WPCK01160401.1_pt1 | contig 18048 bp, 17 predicted proteins | sample 5399851 | NCBI WGS metagenome assembly WPCK01 (sample SAMN12869471, study PRJNA574797) | sludge metagenome | isolation source: wastewater treatment of pH11 | place: China:Beijing | collected 2019-05-20 | reverse complement strand
CGATCATCGCTCCGCCTGCGGCAAGGCCGGTTCCCACGGCGGCGCCCGCGCCGAGTTGCGGCCCGCCCGAGACGAGGCCGGACGCGATGCCGGGGCCGAAGATGCCGAGACCCAGAAGCGAGAGCGCCGCCAGCACGATCGCCATGGCATCATCGATCGTGGGCGTGGCCCCGCCGAACCCCGCGGTGAACTGCGAGAAGAGCGTCGAGCCGATGCCGATGATGACGGCCAGCACCAGCACCTTGATGCCTGACGAGACGACATTGCCCAGCACGCGCTCGGCCATGAAGGCCGTCTTGCCGAAGAGGCCGAAGGGGATCAGCACGAAACCCGCAAGGGTCGTCAGCTTGAACTCGATCAGCGTCACGAAGAGCTGCACTGCGAGGATGAAGAAGGCCAGAAGCACCAGCACCCAGGCGAACATCAGACAGGCGATCTGGATAAAGTTCTCGAAGAAGGCGACAAAGCCCATCAGGTCCGAGATGGCTTCAAGCAGCGGACGCCCGGCATCGAGACCGGTCTGGGCGACGCGGCCCGGGCGCAAGAGATCGGCGGCAGAGAACCCTGTCCCGGAGGCGAGAAGCCCAAGGCCCGAGAAGCTCTCGAACACGATCCGCGCGAGCATGTTCCAGTTGGAGATCAGGTAGGCGAAGATGCCGACGAAGATCGTCTTCTTCACGAGGCGGGCGATGATGTCGTCATCCGCGCCCCAGGTCCAGAACAGGGCGGCCAGCGTCACATCGATCACGATGAGAGTGGTGGCGATGAAGGCCACCTCGCCCCCGAGGAGTCCGAAGCCGCTGTCGATGTAGCTGGTGAATATGCCGAGAAAGTTGTCGATGACGCCGGTACCGCCCATGGTTCACTGTCCCTCATTCCCTTGGGGTGCGGCGGGCGTCGGCGGGCGGCCCAGGAACCGGTCCCGCGACTGCGCCCAGGCCGACAGGCATTCGGCCTCGTTGCTGGCCGCCTCGCCGAGTTGCTGGCACCAGCGCAGCGTAGCGCGCAGAGGATCGGTCGGAGGCTGAAGGGCTGGCAGCGTCGATGGGCGCGGCGGTTCTTCCTGCCGCGTCATGTCGATCACCGTTGCGGTGATGGCGATGGCCACGAAGACCACCGCACCAATCCGGGCCAGCACCTTGCCGTCCATAAAGGCTCCCTTCCCCGCGTCTCAGTTGGTGCTGAACATCCGGGCATTGCCGGGCTGGTAGCCCGCGCCCGGCGTGAGGAAGCGCTCGCGCTGGACCCGCCCCTGCTCGGCCGCGGTGGCGCGCTCGGCCTCGATCAGCGCTTCGGCCCGGCCATTGGCCGACAGAAGCGCGATCATGTCGGACAGTTGTTGCGATTGCAGGGCCAGAAGCTGGTTGCCCGCCTGCGTCGCCTGCAGGGCACCGGTGGCGTTCTGGCTCTGGCCGACCAGCGCGGACATTTCGGCGCGGTTGGTGTCGATGTTGCCAACGACGCCCGCCTGCACGCGCAGGGCGTCCTGCAGACTGCCGACGGTGGTTTCCCAGCGGGCCCGCGCATCGGCGACGAGCTGCGCATCGGTCGCGGACAGCGCGACATTGCCGTAGCGCTCCTGAAACGCCTGGTCGATCTGACCCACGTCAAAGGCGATGCTCTGGGCCTGTTGCAGCAACTGCTGCGTCCGCCCGACATTCTGCTGAAGTTGCTGCAGCGCCGAATAGGGCAGGCTCGCGAGGTTGCGGGCCTGATTGATCAGCATCTGCGCCTCGTTCTGGAGCTGCTGGATCTGGTTGTTGATCTGCTCGAGCGTGCGCGCGGCGGTCAGAACGTTCTGGGCGTAGTTGCTCGGGTCATAGACGATGCGCCCGAAGCCGAAGAAGGCATGGGCCGGGCTGGCAAGGATCGGCGACAGGGCCACGGGCGCGGCAAGCGCCAGGGCGAGCATCGAGGCGCCGGCGAAACGGCCGATGGGGGTGCGGGTCATGGTCAGGTCTCCTCTGCTGGGGGGTGGTCCGGCCCCTGTGGCGGTGTGGCCTCGGGTCCGGGAGTGAGGTTGGGAAGATCGGGGATCAGGTCTGCCGCCCAGTCCGCGCCGCGGTGGCGCAGCCAGGCGGCGAGAAAGCCTGTCCGGCCATGTTCGGCCAGAAGCCGGTCGACGGCAGCCTGATCGGACTTCGAGGAGGCAGCGCAGAGCGCAAGGCCGACCTCGGAAAGCCCAAGCTCGAACAGCCGGTTGCCGCGCCGGGACTGGCAGTAGTAGTCGCGCTTGGGCATAGCTCGCGCGAGGATCTCGATCTGGCGGTCATTCAGGCCGAAGCGGCGATAGATGGCCGTGATCTGCGGCTCGATCGCCCGCTCGTTCGGGAGGAGAAGCCGGGTCGGACAGCTCTCGATGATTGCGGGTGCAATGGCACTGCCGTCGATGTCGCTCAGGGACTGGGTGGCGAAGATGACCGAGGCATTCTTCTTGCGCAGCGTTTTCAGCCATTCGCGGAGCTGGCCGGCAAAGCCCTCGTCATCGAGGGCCAGCCATCCTTCATCGATGATCAGCAGCGTCGGCCGACCATCGAGGCGATCCCCGATCCGGTGGAAGAGATAGGACAGCACCGCCGGGGCCGCGCCGGTCCCGACCAGCCCTTCGATCTCGAAGGCCTGAACGGAGGCCTCACCCAGGTCCTCGATCTCGGCGTCAAGGAGCCGCCCGTAGGGACCGCCGAGGCAATAGGGCCGCAGCGCCTGCTTCAAGTCGGTCGATTGCAGAAGAACGGCAAGGCCCGTGATCGTGCGCTCGCCGATCGGGGCCGAAGCCAGCGAGGACAGCGCCGTCCAGAGATGTTCTTTCACCTCGGGGGTGATGGTCACGCCCTCGCGGGCGAGGATCGCTGCGATCCAGCCGGCGGCCCAGGCGCGTTCACCAGGATCGTCAATCCGGGCCAATGGCTGGAGGTAGACCGCCTCCTCTCCGCCATCCGTCAACGCGCCGCCCAGATCATGCCAGTCGCCGCCCATGGCGAGCGCCGCGACCCGGATCGACCCGCCGAAATCGAAGGCGAAGATCTGGCTCTGCGCATAGCGACGGAACTGCAGCGCGATGAGCGCCAGAAGCACGGATTTCCCGGCACCCGTCGGTCCGATCACGAGGGTATGGCCGACGTCGCCGATATGCAACGCGAGGCGGAACGGGGTCGACCCTTCGGTCTTACCGAAGAGCAAGGGTGGCGCGTCGAGGTGGTCGTTCCGGTCCGGCCCCGCCCAGATCGCCGAGAGCGGGATCATGTGGGCGAGGTTCAGGGTCGAGATCGGGGGCTGGCGGACATTGGCGTAGGCATGTCCCGGCAGGGAACCGAGCCAGGCATCGACCGCATTGACGGTCTCGGGCATGGCCGTGAAATCCCGCCCCTGCATGATCTTCTCGACCAGCCGGAGCTTTTCATCGGCGGCGCGCGGATCGCGGTCCCAGACCGTGATCGTGGCCGTGACATAGGCCATGCCCGCGACATCTGCGCCGAGCTCCTGCAGCGCCATGTCAGCATCGAGCGCCTTGTTCGCTGCATCGGTATCGACCAGCGCAGACTGCTCGTTGGTCATCACCTCCTTCAGGATCGCGGCCACTGACTTGCGCTTGGCGAACCACTGGCGGCGAATGCGAGTCAGCAAGCGCACCGCATCCGTCTTGTCCAGAAGGATCGCGCGGGTGGACCAACGATAGGGAAAGGCCAGCCGGTTCATCTCATCGAGAAGCCCGGGCGTGGTCGTGCTGGGAAAACCGGTGAGCGTCAGGATGCGCAGATGCTGATCGCCGAGGCAGGGCTCGAGGCCCGCGGTCAGCGGCTGATCAGCCAAGAGCGCGTCGAGATGCATCGGCACCTCGGGCACGCGCAGGCGTTGGCGGCTGGTCGAAACCGTCGAATGGAGATAGGTCAGCGTCTCGGCATCATCGAGCCAGCGACATTCGGGCATAAAGCCGTCCAGAAGGGACAGCACGCGATCGGTCCGGTCGGCGAAGCCCCGCTGCAGTTCCCACGGATTGACCCCGGATTGCTCGCGACCCTCGTATAGCCAGGTCTCGGCGCGGGCGGCATCCTCGGCAGGCGGCAGCCAGAGGAAGGTCAGGAAATAGCCTGACACGAAATGCGTGCCCGCCTCTTCAAAGGCCGCCTTGCGTTCGGCATCGAGAAGCGCCGAGGCCGGATCGGGAAACCAGCTGTCGGGATAGGTCGCGGCCTCGGACCGCTGCGCCTCCACGAAAATCGCCCAGCCGGACCCCAGCCGCCGAAAGGCATTGTTGATGCGCCCCGCCACCGCGACCAGTTCGGCCGCGACCGCGGAGTCGAGGTCCGGCCCGCGGAATCTGGCGGTCCGCTGAAAGCTTCCGTCCTTGTTCAGGACCGTCCCGGGACCGACCAACGCTGCCCAGGGCAGGTAATCCGCGAGGCGGGCGTTGCGGTTGCGATATTCGGCGAGGTTCATCATGAGCGCGCCCTCACACCGCGAGGAAGGCGGGGAGGCGCAGATGCCTGCGACTGACTTCGACGAAGAGCGGGTCCCGCTTCGCGGCCCAGACCGCCAGAAGATGCCCCACGGCCCAGATGAGGATGCCGACGAGCCAGAGACGTAGGCCGAGGCCAATGGCCCCGGCAAGCGTCCCGTTCAGAATTGCGATGGACCGCGGCGCGCCGCCTAGCAGGATCTGCTCGGTCAGCGCCCGGTGGACCGGCACGGAAAAGCCGGGAACGGCATCGAGGTTCTCGAAACTTCCCGCCATCAGAGCAGCGCCCCGCCGCCGAAGGAGAAGAAGGAGAGGAAGAAGCTCGAGGCCGCAAAGGCGATCGACAGGCCGAAGACGATCTGGATCAGGCGGCGGAAACCGCCAGAGGTGTCGCCGAAGGCCAGCGTAAGGCCGGTGGCGATGATGATGATGACGGCGACAATCTTGGCGACGGGACCCTCGATCGACTGGAGGATGGCCTGAAGCGGCGCCTCCCAAGGCATGGAGGAGCCGGACGCATGCGCCGCGGGCGCCAGCAGCAGGCTGACATAGGCGGCGGTGGCGAGGGTCATGGCACGACGTTGCAAGGCACGGGCGTAGCGGATCATTCGGGGTGTCCTTTCGGGGTGGTTGCGGGGGTGATGCGGTAGTCGCCGTCGGGGCCGAGCCCGTCGACGCGGGCCAGTTCGACCAGCCGACGCGCGGAGCCGCGCCCTGCGAGAACGGCAACCAGATCGATCGTCTCGGCGATCAACGCACGCGGGACGGTGATGACGGCTTCCTGGATGAGTTGCTCGAGGCGGCGCAGCGCGCCTATGGCGCTTCCGGCGTGGATCGTCCCGACCCCACCGGGATGACCGGTGCCCCAGGCCTTCAGAAGATCGAGGGCCTCCGCCCCGCGCACTTCGCCCACCGGAATCCGGTCTGGGCGCAAACGCAGAGAAGACCGGACCAGATCCGAGAGGGTCGCCACACCATCCTTGGTGCGCAGCGCGACCAGGTTGGGGGCGGCGCATTGCAGCTCGCGGGTATCCTCGATGATGACCACGCGATCCGGGGTCTTCGCGACTTCGGCGAGGAGAGCGTTGGTCAGCGTGGTCTTGCCCGTCGAGGTGCCGCCCGCCACGAGGATGTTGGCCCGCGCGGTCACCGCGCCACGGAGGACTTCGGCCTGGTGATCGGTCATGATCCCGGCGGTCACGTAATCGTCCAGCGTGAAGACCGCGACCGCAGGTTTGCGGATGGCGAAGGCTGGGGCGGCAACGACCGGCGGCAGAAGACCTTCGAACCGCTCGCCGGTTTCGGGAAGCTCAGCCGACACCCTTGGGCTGCGCGAATGAACCTCAGCGCCGACATGATGTGCCACCAGCCGGACGATGCGCTCACCATCGGCAGCGGAGAGCCGCTCCCCCGTATCGGCTAGCCCTTGAGACAGACGGTCGACCCAGATCCGACCGTCGGGGTTCAGCATCACCTCGACGATACCCGGGTCCTCAAGAAGCCGTGCGATCGAAGCGCCGAGCGCGGTGCGCAACATCCGCGCCCCGCGCGACCTTGCCTCCGAATGCTGGTTATCGGCAGCCATGCTATCCCCGTTGTGCGGGGACGCCTCAGTCGTACCCCGGTTCGGGATCGATTAAGGGAACCGAATTTTTGGTCGATTCAACAGGTATTTGGCGGTGTGCGGAACACGGCGGCACACGGCGGGAAATCGGCGGGTTTGCAGATCACCTTCACCAGGAACGGCACGAGGCATGACGGAACACATCACCGCGCCGAGAAGACCGTTACGGTTGACGGTGAGGGCGGAGAGTGGGAGTTCGCTGCGGATTCGATTAACGACTGCTTAGGGGCAGACATCCTAAAGGCAGCTTATGTAGTAGCGCCTTTGTTAATCGCCGTCCTGGCGGCAGTCCCTTCTCGCCGACCACTGATAGGGACCGCAGGGCACGGCGCACAGGTAATTCTCGGCGCCAACGTTGTTAGCGCCCTAGCCATTTCGCGTAGGCGTCGACGTCGATCATCGGCACTGTGCCACTGAACTGTAGCCGTGAGATCAGTTTGAAAAGAAAGGCTGTTGCAGCTCTCGTGTCCTGCTCGAAGCCGTAGCTTCCAGCATTCGCGTCGCGAACGAAATGGCCGTGCGCGGCAATGCAGCCGAGATCAAGCTGCCGGTCGCCCGTGCCGCTGTCTAGCACGGAGGCGAGCGAGGTACCCAAAGGAGGACTCCATTCGCTCTCGAATGCGAGGATGCCGCCAAGAATGGCGATGGGCGGTTTGGCGGGATAGGTCCCGCCGGCGTGGGGGATCGGCAGGCTCGTGCGATGCAGCCGGCGCACCGACGCGACCTTGTCCTGGGCGTAGTTCACCAGCCCCATGTTGATCGTCTGCTTGGCCTCGAACACGGCGTAGACGCTTTCGGCCGGGATGATCTTCTGCCCTTTGAAGGTGAAAATGAACGGCGAGTACTGCCGGTCGAACACGACAACGTCGATCTGCTCGCTAAACTGGCCCTTGCTGTCCACCACGTGCGCCTTGGCCGCTTCGTAACGCGTTGGGAGGTATGTCTGCAGCAGCTCAAGCCACACTTCCTCGCTCGCATCGCCCTTTGAGCCCGGATGATGGATCGACCGGCGGACGAGCGAAAGCTTTTGCTGGATGTCGTCATGCAGAGACGCGAGAAGCTGCTCAAGAGACCAGTCGGCCATAAATTAATCCTTTCAGGACAGGGGGAACTTCGGCCCGAACAACGCGCGCCATGCTTTCAGCGCGTCGCCGTTGCGGCCCTGACGGGCGAGGTTGATGGCGGCGGTGGCATCGCGGCTCGCCTGCATGAGCAGATCGCGCGCCCGCTGCTTGCGGGCATGATCCATCCCGTTGCTGATCGGCGGCCCCAGGCCCGCCGGATCGGCCCACGTATCGAAGATGCGGTCGGCCATCGTGGAGAAAAGGCTCTGCAGTTCACGGTCGAACTGCCCCTGCCACCCGCCATGAAGACATTCGAGGGCCATTACCTCGATTAGGAATGACGGCTTGATCGGCTTGTCGCTGCCATGGCGCGGGTTGTTGTTCCAGTACTTGACCATGCGCACGAGCCCCTTCCATTCGTTGGAGAAGGCCTGGTGCGCGGCAGTCGCTTTCTCGGCGTGGATCTTGGGATTGGTCTTGATCCACTGTCCGGTGTCGTTGTCGGGGATTTCGTAGTCGTCGCCATCGGGGAAGGCCGGCACGACATCGACGCTCAGGATGCGGTAGTCGGTGTTGTCCTCGGTGTCCACATGAACGCCGAAGTCAACGTTCACCGACCGGCTCTGCTTGCGCACTGCTTTTTCGCCGTACTTCTCCAGGAGGGCATCATAGAAGGTATTAATCACCGCCGACGGTGCCTTGCCGCGATAGTGGCGCTCAGAGTCTTTCAGGACAAAGAAGATGTCGATGTCCTTGAGCGGTTTCGTCTTGGTGTAGCGAGCGTAGCTTCCTGTTAGGAAGCTGTTCGCAATCGAAAACTTGGTGTCGAGATAGTCGCGCACCTCCTGCTGACGAGCGGATGCATTCTTCTGCTCCTTGTCGTTCAGCTCCAGTCGGCTCTTGAACTTTCGGAAGGCTTCATCGAGCGTCAGCATTAGTTCTTCCTCCAGTAAGCCGTGCTCGCGCCCAAGCCGTTGTGTTCGATGGTTGAGCCTAGGCTGTGCCGCACGAAGCCGTCGGTTGAACGGTAGGATGCCGGGCTCCAGCCCGTTACATCGGGGCGGCCAGGCTTGGTGTGCAGAAGCAGGCGGTAGCGCGCCTGGCTCGGCAGCAGGCCAGCCTTTTTCACGGCGTAACGGATCTGATCGGTATCGGTCCAGAACCCGCCGTCATCGCCGTAGCCGGTTGTGTACATGACATCGATGTCCCAGCGGCCGACAAGGGCATCGGTGCGGGGATCGAAAATCTCGAGCACGACCGCCTCGAGATCGCCGGAGGCGAGCCAGCTCTGCACGCCCCTCATGTTCGTCTGCCAGTCCTCGACGAGGGCCGTCGGGTCGAGCCCGCTCAGCCGGATTATATCCTTCATGCTCTTGAGGATGTTGTCGGCGACGTAGACGACAGAGTGGGTATAGGTGTTGACGCTGACGCTGGTCATGAGCCGAGGAACCCCTTGGTGTTGAGGACAAGGCCGGACGCAGGAACTGCGGCAGCGGCCTCTTCTTTGGCGACGGTGACCTCGGTGCTGTCGCGCGCCGTGATGCGCGTGCTGTGCTTCTTAAGTGCGCCGCTTACCCAGTCCAGTTCTTCCGCCGCGCAGGGGAGCGAGATGGCCCAGTCGCCGCTGAGCGGATCAAAGGGGAGCTTGTCTTCATTGGCGTCGCCGCCGTCGATGGCATCGTCGTCATAAATGCAGTAAATGCGGGTCCGCGGCCCGTCACAGGTTACGATAATCGCCGCATCGCGGGGCGTCTGGTCGGTGATGAGGCTCGATGCGACGCCCGCTACGGCCATCAGCTCGTTCTGTGCTGTGCCGGTGCGGCCTTGGGTCAGCAGAGCGACGATCGCCGTCCACGTGTTGTGGGCGTTGCGATGTGGGATACTGCGAAACGTTCGGCGGACGACGGTGCTCATGAGCGGCCCTCCGTGGCGATGCGCGACTTCCGGGCGCCATGGGCTGCGGCCAGTAAATCGTCGATCGTGACGAGTGCCGGGTTCATCGCAGTCTTGGGGCTAGTGGCCAGTGCATTTGCCACCATCTTGCGGATCGCGCGTCCGTCGAGCCCGACGCACGCTTCGGCGCAGGCCGCAAATTTCGGCGACGCGGCGAGCTTGGCGATGGCCGGGTAGGCCTGGCCCAGGCCCGCGAGGCAGTCAGCGAGGATGCGCGCGCAGGCTGCTTTGTCGGGGAGTGGCACGGGCATGATCATGTCACAGCGCGACAGGAACGCGCTGTCGACAGCCTTGGGGAAGTTGCTGGTCGCGACGAACAGCAGGTTGGTGTGTTCCTCGGCGAGGGCGTCGAGCTGGACGAGAACTGCGTCGGTCGCGCGGTGAACATCAACCGGGTTGGCCTCAAGGCTGAGCTTGGATCGGTCTGCCGCCAGCGTCTCGACCTCGTCCAGCAGGACGATCGTAGGCCCGCTTGCTGCCGCCTCGGCGATTGACTGGGAGAACAGATCGGTGACAGCGCGCTGCGTCTTGCCGTGAGCCGCGCTTGCCAGCGAATGGGGTTCGACTTCGAGAAGGCGAAAGCGCCCACCGCTGAACGACTCAGCCACGCGATGTGCCAGACCCCGGGCAAGCGTAGTCTTGCCGGTGCCAGGCGGGCCGATCAACAGGATGACGCCGTGCAGCGGAATGACGCTGCGCGGGACCTGCGGGCGGACGGTGAAGTTGAGCACCGCTTGTGACAGCAGCCTCGCCTTTTCGGCCTCGTCCATGATGATCGAGTCCCACAATGCGCCCAGTGCCGCGTCCGGCAGGCGCCTGATTTTCTGAATGCCCTTGGGCCGCTCTTCGGTATCCATCAACTGCTGGTGCTTCATCAAAGGGTTACGCCTTTCTGGCAGCGGGGCTGCAGTCAAAGTTCTTGCGCCTGTCGGGTTCGACATGGTTCACTTGTCGGTAAATATACTAGATGGGCCAAAAACCCGTCAAGTTTAACCTGTCGGAGAAGACATGACTGACGAAACCACCGCCTCGCAGATTTTCAGCGGGAGGCTGCGAGAAGCCAGAAAACTAAGGGGTTACAGCCAGGAAGAGCTGGCGACGAAGGCCGATATGCCGGCCACGACGATCGCCCATTTTGAGACCGGCAGCCGCAAACCGTCGTTCGAATCACTGCGGCGCCTTGCGGTCGCACTAGAGATCACGACTGACTTTCTTCTAGGCCGAGTCGACAGCCCCGAGCTCGCCCAGGCGGGCGACCCGCTGTATCGCGATATAGGTCGCCTCAGCGGCAACGATCGGGAGATCGCCAAGGACTTTCTCAAGATGCTGGCCGATCGTAACGCCAAGAAGGACGAGAGCTAGTGGGGCGCCCGTTCCAGCTGATGATGGCGCGGCGCACCGCGGAGGCTTTCCTCCGCAAGGAGGGCATCACAATGCTACCGGTCGACCCGTTCGCCATCGCCGAGAGCCGGGGCATTCTCGTCCAAGCCAAGCCCAACACCGAACCGGGCGTGTCCGGAATGCTCCTGCGGCACGGAAACAGCTTCGGCATTCTCTATGCAACGCATATCCAGAACTTGGGATTCCAGCGGTTTAGCGTCAGCCATGAGCTGGGGCATTACTTCATTGAAGGCCACATCGACCAGGTCCTGAAAGACGGCATTCATGCCTCGCAAGCCGGCTTCGTGACGGCTGATCCTTATGAACTGGAAGCCGATCACTTCGCAGCCGGACTGCTGATGCCGGAAACGCCGTTCCGCGCCGCGATGGATGATGTGGAACACGGCCTTGCCGGCATTGAAGCGCTCGCGGACCAGTGCCTCACCTCACTCACCGCGACAGCAATCCGCTACGTCGGACTTACACGCAAGGCCGCCGCGGTAGTTGTCAGCACAGGCGACACAATCGACTATTGCTTCATGTCGGATGCGATGAAGACACTTCCGAAGCTCGCGTGGCTGCGGAAGGGCACGAAGCTGCCATCTGGTACAGGGACAGCCCGCCTTGCGGGCGATCCAGCCAAGGTACGGGCAGGCGAGCGCGTTAGGGACGAGGCTGATGTGCGTGACTGGCTCGGCGGGACGACCAGACAGGTCATTTCCGAAGAGTCGATCGGCCTAGGCGGCTATGGCAAAGTGCTAACCGTTCTATCATCCAAGACGATCGGTCGTGAGGAAGACGATTATGACGACGCGGAAGATGAAGATGCCCTCGTCGAAAGCTGGAAGCCGCGGTTCCGGTAACGCCCTTCCATTATTCACGGTTCCTGAAGGCCGTGCCTAGATCAGTGATTGTGTAGGTTTCGGAAGGCAAATCCCGTCTGCCGCAGTACCTTCAACCTCCGCGCCCGGGATGCGAGTTTGTTACCTAGCAATGCAAGGAAACGTTGCCCACCAAGAGGCGAGTGGCGGCTCAGGTCTGTTCACGAAGGCCCACACCAGCTTCACCTGCCACCTTTCGAGGCCGGTCGTTGGTCGCGGATTTCATCCCAACCCAAGCCCCGGCCGCCCACCGTCGCATTCAGGGCATCTTCGTTGGAAGATGTCCGAGCCGTTGGCGCCGTATCGTGCACCGCAGGTGTGGCACTTCAGCAGATAGACGACCTGATTGTGATCATTGCCCGGCAGACCCGTCTTGGACAGCACCTCCTGGCGGTTCCGGTTTATGTAGCCTGGTGTTGTCGTCGATACCTGCGCCTTGGTTGACGTCATCCTCCCCCGCTGCTTCGTGACCGGAGGCCAGCTACAGCCGAGGATCCACCCTTCCACCCGTCCCGTCATCGCAACGCTTTCAGGCTCGGGCGCAGCTAAGGCCCCTTCGATCTTCCCGGTGATGCTGGCGTCTTGAAGCCATCGGGCAATTGAATAGGCGTCATGTTGATCGGCAGTTCGTTCGTCTTGGGGGTAGGCTGCGCTCCAGAGACGCGGATAGGCCTCAGTGATCACTGACGCTCCAGAAGCGGGGTTCCATCCGTCGAAGGGCCAGAAGTGCAGCTCGGGCCGCGCGCGTCGCATGTATCGCAGCCAAGGGATGCCGGCGTGGGTCGATTTGGCGACTGAGCCCTGCACGTCGAAATGGAAGACGGACTTGGCCGACCCGGTTGCATCTTCAGTCAGGCGACGCCAGTGCCGCTCACCCCATCTGGCAGCACCGTTTCCCACAGAGCCATCGCGCACGAAGTCGACATAGGTATGTTTGCCGTCGGTCGGCCAATGGGCGCAGAAATCCTCGAGGAACGCGGGCCAGTCGGGCGGCAGACCATGTCGCTCGAAATAGCGCATCGGAAAGGAGAAACCGTGATCTATGCCGACAATAGTCGGCGCCTGGCCATCGAGGGTTTCAACCAACCATTCCGCGAGACCGCGGCGCGTCCAGTATTTCTTGGGTCCTGTCGGCGGCAGAACTTCTTCGGCCGGGGCATCTCCGAGGGTCTGGTAGACTCGAAGCCCTGTCAAGCTCGCTTCAGCCGTCTCGGCACCCGAGTAATCGATGCCGATCGTCCGCTCGAACCTGCGATCCTGCCCCATGCTGACCCCACCTGATCCCGCGAAACGGTCGTCGTGCCGTCTGTCCGCGCAACAGGTTCAGGTTTCGGAGCCGCTTGCACATCCAACAAATCAAGTCTGCATGACGGGCGGACATCCCGCAAGTCCGAGGCGCGCCTCGTTCTGCGATCCAGCCATGGGGTCAGACGCCTTCATCCTTTCCCGGAACGACATCGGCGCCGCCCTCCCCGGATCGGTCCCGGGTAACCTCACGCAGAAACCTGTCGCCGGTGGCAAGCTTTCGGCCGAGGCTTTGCAGGAACCCCTCGAAGCGCTCTGCGCCTTTCGCTCGGGCGGCGTCCCTTGCGGCCTCGGGTAAGGGCGGCGTGACGGTCATCCAGAAACGGATGAAGAGCGAGAAGGTTTCGCCAAGGACGGCGAGATCCTCGTCGAGACCCTCGACCTGACGGCCGAGCCTGTCGAGCCGCCGTGAGAGCGCAGCCTCCATGCGCTCGTTTGTGTCTCCCGAGAGGAAGGACGCCACCGCCGCCTCGATGACGGCGGATTTCGAGACGTTCCGACGCAGCGCCAGCGCCTCGACCTGACTGAGCAGCGCCGGGTCGAAATAGACATTCATTCGGGTGCGGCGGGTCATGACAGCGGCCTCACAGCTCTATGCCGTCACCGGGGTTCATCGCGACCTGGCGCGCCACCATGCGCATGCGTTGCCGGATGGCACGGGCCTGCGCCGCGTCGACATCGGGCTCGTCATCGAGAAGGTCGAACTCCTGCACCGGGACCGACGGGGCCGGCACGATCTCCTCCTGCTCGGGCAGTTCCGGTTCGCGTCGAATGCCCGCATTCGCCGGGTCGCCGGCGTGGTTGTCGGACGCGTCGGACTGCACAGAGGTCCCAGCAGGTGTCAGATCAGACCAATCGTCGGACGGCCGCAGCCCCCCGACCGCGACGGAGCGGTTACGCAGATCGGGCGGCGGCAGCACCCGTTCCCGGAAACGCTGGTCCTCGAAGTAGCGGGCCTTGGTCGCCCGGATCGGTGGCACCCCGGCCACCATGACGATCTCGTCGGTGGGCGGCAGTTGCATGACCTCTCCCGGCGTCAGCAGCGGCCGCGCGGTTTCCTGGCGTGAGACCATCAGATGCCCGAGCCAGGGCGCAAGACGATGCCCGGCATAGTTAGTGGAATCCCGCATCTCGGTCGCCGTGCCGAGGGCATCGCTGATCCGTTTCGCGGTCCGCTCGTCATTGGTCGCGAAGGCCACGCGCACATGGCAGTTGTCGAGGATGGCGTTGTTCGGACCATAGGCGCGCTCGATCTGGTTGAGGCTTTGCGCGATCAGGAAGGATTTCAGGCCATAGCCCGCCATGAAGGCCAGCGCGCTTTCAAAGAAATCAAGACGGCCGAGCGCGGGAAATTCGTCGAGCATCAGCAGGAGTCGATGGCGCTTACCCGAAGTCTTCAGCTCTTCCGTCAGCCGCCGCCCGATCTGGTTCAGGATCAGGCGGATCAGGGGCTTGGTGCGGTTGATGTCGGATGGGGGCACGACCAGGTAGAGGCTGGTCGGGCCGGGCCCTTCCACAAGATCGGTGATGCGCCAATCGCAGCGCGCCGTGACCTGGGCGACAACCGGATCACGGTAGAGCCCGAGGAAGGACATGGCGGTCGAAAGGACGCCGGAACGCTCATTCTCGGATTTGTTCAGAAGCTCTCGGGCCGAGGACGCGATCACCGGATGCACGCCCCCTGACCCGAGATGGGCGGTTTCCATCATGACGCGCAGCGTTGCCTCGATCGGCCGACGGGGGTCCGACAGGAAGTTCGCAACCCCTGCGAGGGTCTTGTCCCGCTCGGCATAGAGGACATGGAGGATCGCGCCGACCAAGAGCGAGTGGCTGGTCTTTTCCCAATGGTTTCGCTTGTCGAGGCTGCCTTCGGGATCGACGAGGATATCGGCGATGTTCTGGACATCGCGAACCTCCCATTCCCCCCGCCGGACTTCGAGCAGCGGATTGTAGGCCGAGGATGCGGCATTGGTCGGGTCGAAGAGCAGTACCCGCCCATGGCGCGACCGGAACCCTGCCGTCAGCCCCCAGTTCTCGCCCTTGATGTCATGCACGATGCAGCTGCCAGGCCAGGTCAGCAGGGTCGGCACCACGAGGCCCACGCCCTTGCCGCTGCGGGTGGGCGCAAAACACAGGACATGCTCCGGCCCGTCATGGCGCAGATAGGCCCGGTCATGACGCCCCAGGACCACACCATCGGGGCCGAGCAGACCGGCCGCATGGATCTCCTTCGCCTCCGCCCATCGGGCCGAACCATAGGTCGCAACATTGCGCGCCTCGCGCGCCCGGATGATCGACATGAGGAAGGCAGCGGCGATGGCGAGTGCCGCGCCAGTGACGGCGATGGCGGCCCCTTCCATGAAGATGCCCGGGGCATAGGCATCAAAGGAGAACCACCACCAGAAGAACGCGGGCGGATGGTAGATTGGCCATCCCGCTGCCTCGAACCAGGGCGCGCCAAGCTGGGCCTGGAAGCCGAGGCGGAAGGCCACCCACTGCGTCGCCGCCCAGACCATCACGAGGACGATCGAGAAAACGGTGATGATCTGGCCCCAGAGGATCCGGCCTCCCCGCATGCGCGCTCCTCCAAGACTTGGCGTGAGACCCAACTGAAGAGGGGTGCCCGGGACGGAAGCAACGGGGAAACCACAACCGCCGTACGGCCGGATAGCGAGGACGGCACATGGGACGATGTTTTCTTCTGAGCGCTCCCTCGCTACAATCCATCGGTGAATCCACGAACGCCCCCGATGCTGCGATGATTATTCAATGATCAAGCTGTTGCTGCCTTTTGCAATCTTGGCGACCCCGGCTCTTGCCGAAGTTGGTGCTTGCCCAATCACGGCTGACTTCGTCACAGAGCCGGAAACCATCCAGTCGACGCAGCAAATGGGCCAGCTTGCTGTCAGTAACACGATTAGGCGTGCCTTTGTGGATGGCGCCATGGTTCAGATTGAGTGCACAGGCATCGCTCCCGAACAGGTTTTTCCGGGACAGGACGACGCGACAATTCTTACCAACTATGTCCGATTCTGGTCGATTGAACCGATCGGGCCCGCCTATCAAGAAGGCGGACGCTTCGTGATCGAAGGGACAAAAGACATTCAAGGGATAGAAGTCACCTACACCTATCGACTGATCAGGTTTTCCGACAGCTTTGCCATGATCGCCACGGGCGTTCCAGGCGGTGGCCGGCCTCGTGACGTGGAACGTTTCCTTGCCAGCATCGAAGTAGAAGCTGCATTGCCTGAACCATTCACAGCCGCGGAGATTTCGGAAGGTCGTCGTAATCACATTGCCGCATGTTTGCCCGCCGTACGCGCAGACAATGAGGCTCGGCAGTTGGGCCTTTCCGATGTTGAAATCACTTATTTTTGCTCATGTACTGGTGAGCGCTACTGGGCTGAGTTCTCTCGCACGGAGCTTCGCGCACTGGCAGCCGGCGATGATGCGAATATCGAAGAAAGGCGCCGCAACATCCAACTTCGTTGTTTCGAGGACGCCGTGAGGTAACCGGGGCGGCGGAGGTGAACTTTCCTACAGGTTCACCAAGTTCTGCCTGTTGGCTCGGACCTCAGACCCCAAGGTCCTTTCCTCGCCCGAGTTGCCAGGAGATCGACCCGCCCTTCACGACACCGGTCACCTCGCGCCCCAGCTGGGGATCGATAACGGGCCGCCACGGGACCAGCGTGAATTCCTGGCTCTGTTCGACCAGAGCGAACTTGCCGCTTGCGAGCTGCACGGTGCCCGTGAAGGTGCCGCTGACCCGTGCGCCGTCAACGGCGGGACGGAAGGCGAGTCCCTTGCTTTCGGCCAGGGATGCCCCGACCCGGGCGAGTTCGCGGTCGCGCAGGGTCGCGAGCAGATTGCGGCGATAGAGAACGCGCGCCCCCTGTCGCGTGGCATCGCCCCTTGCGAGGTGATGGTCGCGGCGCTGGTCGAGGGCCTCGCGCACCTCCTGCCCGAAGCCCGAAGACGCGATGTCAGACCGATCGCCGCGGAGGAGCCGCTGGTCGAGCCAGGTCGCGCCATCGGCCCCGATCTGTTTGTCGAGCGCCATGGCCGACAGAACCCGAACCGTCGCTTGCCGGTTGCGACCCGCGTCATGGGCGGCCGCACGGCGCTCATAGTCCTCGGGAATCCGCCATCGATCCGCATCGATCCGTTCGACGATCCCGGCGCGGCGCAAGGCCTCGAGCCTGCGGACATGGGCATCGACGAAGCCCGCATGATCGCCACCCGGCACCCGGCCTTCGAACCGGGCCTGTTCCAGATGGCGGCTCGGCCGATAGATGCCGTCCTCGCCCATGGCAGCGATGGCGCGATCCGAAGGCCGGGCCGCGGCATCGGCGGGCCCGACCTCGACGATACTGCCGACCTTTGCCTCCTCGAGGCGGTCGGCATCCAGCCCCGAGACATGATGGATCCGGCCGTCGATGCCATCCACCACCAGCGTCAGGCTCTCGCCCATCTCGTCTGTCAAAAACTTGTCCACGACTCGCCCGGTGACCGGCACCTGGGGCGCAGCGTCATGGACCTCGAAGGTCATGGGATCGCGGGTCAGGCCATCGGCCTTCAGGGCGCTGTGAATGCTGCGAATGATGTCGCCGCGCTCCCCCATGGCGCGCAGCGTCGGCTCAAGCCTCGGGTTCAGATCCCAGACGCCCGGAGCCTGTTCCGTGGCGAGACCCATCTTCTGCAGCCGACCCAGACGACGCAGACGGAGGGTCCGGTCGAACTGCCGCCGCGCCTCCTGCGGATCGGGACGCAGGTCGAGCAGACCGTCCTCGGCCTCCGCGATCAGCGCGCGATCGATCCGGGTGAGCCGATCCTGGTCGACCTCGGCCACAAGCTTGCGGGACTGCTCGCGTTCCGAGACCGGGCCAAGTTCCAGAGTCGCAAGCGCGCTCGCCCGCTCCCGGATGCCATGGGCGAGGTAATCGCCATTGATGACGAGGGTTTCGCCGCGATCATCGCAACCGCGCAAGATGACATGCACATGGGGATGACCCGTGTTTTGGTGGTTGACGGCGACCCAGTCGAGCTTTGTGCCGAGGTCGGCTTCGACGCTGCGCATGAGGTCGCGGGTATGCTCCATCAGGTCGGAAAGCTCGGCGGCATCCTCGGGCGCGATGATGAACCGGAACTGATGGCGATCGTCGCGTCCCCGCGCGAGGAAGGCCTCGCCATCGGCCTGGTCCTCGGTCGCGGAATAGAGCTGTCCCGGCGCGCCGTCGCGGGATGTGCCGTCGCGCTGGATGTAGCGCAGATGGGCGGCTCCCTTCCCGCTGCGGCCAGCCTGCCGGACATAGCGGGTCTTCACCACGACCCGGCGCATGCCCGGTGCGCCGTGCCGCCAGCCCCCCGAGAGGCCGCGGGCGCGGA
>WPCK01046033.1_pt1 | contig 18119 bp, 21 predicted proteins | sample 5399851 | NCBI WGS metagenome assembly WPCK01 (sample SAMN12869471, study PRJNA574797) | sludge metagenome | isolation source: wastewater treatment of pH11 | place: China:Beijing | collected 2019-05-20 | reverse complement strand
CGAGAACTACATATCGTTCTACAACCACGATCGTTTCCAGAAACGACTAAACGGCTTAAGCCCTGTCGAATACAGGTCTCAAGCCGCCTAGGCTGGTTTTCATTATTTGCCCTGTCTACTTGACGGGGAGCAGTTCAGCCTCGTGTTGCCGCATGACTTTAACTACGACATGGCGGCCAAAGCGGGACATCCGACGATCACGATCCCATTTGCCATCAAACAGAGCGGTGCCCCGTTCGGGCTCTCGTTCACCGGAACGAGTTTTTCCGAGCGTGACTTGATTCGTCTCGCTTATGCGTTTGAACGGCATGTGACCCGCCCACTCCCGAAGAACGTGTAAGAACGGAACGTTGCACCCGTCGACGCGGTCCGCTACAATGGGAATTATGCGGATTGAAGAAAGGACAGATAGCAATGAAACCATCTATATACGGGCTGACGTTTGATCAGCTCACGGACGTCTGTGTCGATTTTGGATACAGCGCCTACCACGCGAGACAGATTTGGGACTCGCTCTATATCGACCGGGTCAAGTCGATGGATGCCATCAACGTGCGAGATGAAGTGAAGGCAGCGCTCGCGGAACGTTACGTCATCTCGACACAAGAGTTGTTCGTCAAACAAGAGGCGGGCGACGGGACGGTCAAATTCTTAATTAAATTACACGATGGACATTATATCGAGACGGTGCTCATGCGTCACAAGTACGGCCGATCGGTCTGTGTGACGACGCAAGTCGGTTGCAACATCGGCTGCAGCTTCTGTGCGAGCGGTCTCTTGAAGAAGACGCGCGATTTGACGGCGGGAGAGGTCGTTGAACAGATCATGACCGTTCAACATTACTTGGACGAAGTCGGCGAAGGGGCCCGGGTCAGTCATATCGTCGTCATGGGAATCGGGGAGCCGTTCGATAACTTCGACAACTTGGTCGATTTCCTTCGTGTCGTCAAAGACGAGCGTGGTCTGGCCATCGCCCCACGGAAAATCAACGTGTCGACGAGCGGTCTCGCCGACAAAATCTATAAGTTCGCCGACCTTGACCTCCGCATCAACTTGGCGCTCTCACTTCACGCGCCGAACGATGCGCTCCGGACACAGATCATGAAGATTAACCGGGCGTTCCCGCTCGACAAGCTCATGCCGGCGATCCGTTATTACGTCGAGAAGACGAACAAACGGATCACGTTCGAGTACATCTTGCTCTCGAAAGTGAACGACTTGCCGGAACACGCCGAGGAGCTCGCCGACTTGATTGCGGATATCAAAGACAAGTCGTACGTCAACTTGATCCCATACAACCCGGTCAACGAACATATCCAATATGAACGAAGCACGTCAGAAGATATTATGGCGTTTTATGATATTTTGAAAAAACGCGGAATCAACACAGGTGTCCGTCTCGAACACGGGACCGACATCGATGCGGCCTGCGGACAGCTCCGTAGCAAGCATATGAACGTTGAAGGTGCAAAATAAAGTTGAGCTCTCTCTCCTGAATCGGTGAGAGAGTTTTTTTGTCCTCACTTGTCGGCAAATCGACCGAAACAATTTACAGATTCATGCATAGACCGGTCCGGCGAAGGGAATAGTCTCTTGACATCATAGTAGAGAGTGGAGGCTATTCAATGGAGAACGTGAACGCGACATGTTGGATTCGAGTCAGAAATACGCTTGGGGAGGGACCTTGTTGGGACGCCGAACTGAAGCGGTTTTATTGGGTCGATATCGAGGGGCACACGCTCTGGTGGTATGACGAAAAAGAAGACGAGATCTCGTCGTTCGATATGGGACAACAAATCGGTTTCGCCGTTCCGAAAGTGACCGATGGCGTCATCGTCGGATTAAAGGACGGCATCTACGAATGGGACGAGACGTCGAGAGAACTCGACAAGCTCGTCGAACTCGACGACCCGGAAGGCGTGTTGCGATTCAACGACGGAAAGGCCGACCCGTATGGACGGATTTTTGCGGGAACGCTCCATTTGAACGATAAAGACGAACAGGCGACACTTTACCGCTTGAACCGGGATGGTACGACCGAGGAAATGTTGACGAATTTGACTTTGTCGAACGGATTGACGTGGTCTCCGGACCATCAAACGTTTTATCATATCGATACGCCGACCGAGACGGTTCGACGTTACCCATTCGATTTGAAGACGGGAACGCTCGGCGAAGGCGAGGCCGTGATTGATTTCAAGGAAGAGGACGGTTTCCCGGACGGTATGACCTCGGATGAGGATGGGTACTTATGGATCGCCCACTTCGCCGGCGGAAAAGTGTCGCGCTGGAATACGGACACGGGCGAAAAAGTGCTCGAAGTGTCTGTCCCGGCGCCGAACGTCACATCGTGTTGTTTTATCGGCGACGACTTGAACCAACTCGCCATCACGACGGCGCGAGAAGGCATGGACGAGGAGGCGCTCGAAACGTACCCGGACGCAGGGTCGGTGTTTAAAATCGATACAGAAGTGAAAGGGATGCCACTTTATCGTTTCGGACGTTAAGGAGGGAGAACGATGGTGAAACGAATGCTCGTTCGAGCGGGAATCGGTCTGGCGCTCGCGGCGGTGGCCCGAGTCGGAATCAAAAAGTTTCTCGACGACCGCGAGACGACAGATCATTCTTATCTCGAACCGAAGTGGGACGAGACGCCGAGCGTGGACGCGGACAAAGATGAGGACGAGGTCGGCTTGACACAGCTCGATTCGATTTATCGGGCCGAGTGGCAAGCGAACGCTTACCCGCGTTCCGAGGCGGAACGGAAAGCGCTCGAAGAATAGCCACGTTTGGAAACACGCTCAAATCGAGCGTGTTTTTTTGTTGACAACACGGTCAATCCCGTTCATTATCTAAAAAGTAATGATTACTATTTAGGGGATGTTAATGATGAAACGAATTCCAGTCACTGTGTTGTCAGGCTATCTTGGGAGCGGCAAGACGACGTTAATGAACCATATATTAAACAACCGCACCGGCAAGAAATATGCCGTCATCGTCAACGATATGAGTGAATTAAATATCGATGAGCGCTTGATCGAGCAAGGCGGCTTCTCGCGGACAGATGAAAAGTTGGTCGAGCTGTCGAACGGCTGTATTTGTTGCACGCTCCGTGAAGACCTCCTCGAGGCGGTCCAAGAGCTTACGAACGATCGTGAGCTCGACGGGATCATCATCGAGTCATCCGGAATCTCTGAACCGATTCCCGTGGCCCAGACGTTCACGTATGCCGATGACGCGCTCGGCATCGACTTGACGAGCCGTGTCTATATCGATGCGATGGTGACCGTCGTTGACGCCTACCGTTTCTTGAAAGACTTCAACTCCGGTGAGTCGCTTCACGAGCGGAAACAAGCGATTGATGAGACGGATGTCCGTGAAGTCGTCGACCTGCTCGTCGACCAAGTCGAGTTCGCCGACATCATCGTCTTGAACAAGGCCGACCGGGTGTCTGACACCGAACTGAACGAGATGGCCGGGCTGTTGAAGACGCTCAACCCGTCAGCAAAACTGTTGACGTCGGTCCATTCGAACGTCGACTTTTCGGAACTGCTAGACGTCAAGCTGTTCGATTTCGAACAGGCGATGCACGCGGCCGGCTGGATTCAAGAGCTTGAAACGGAAGAACATACGCCGGAGACCGAGGAGTACGGCATCAGCTCGTTCGTCTATCGCCGTCGTCGGCCGTTCCACCCGGAGCGACTCCATGCGTGGATCGAACAGTTCCCGGAAGAAGTCGTCCGAGCGAAAGGATTCCTTTGGATCGCCTCGCGTAACGACCTCGCCTGCCTGTTCTCGCAGGCCGGATACGCCTCGACGCTCGAGCACGCCGGACGCTGGCTCGCCACGCTGCCGGAAGAGGAACGTCGTCTCATGTTCGCGGCAGAACCGGAGCTTGCTGAGGACTATTTCGAGCCGTACGGCGACCGCCAGACCGAGCTCGTCTTGATCGGGCAGCGGATGGACCGTGCGACCGTCGAATCAGCGCTCGACGTCTGCCTGTTGACCGACGATGAGATGTCGCTCGATTGGACGATATTGAACGACACGCTCCCGGGTAGCGGCGTCGTCACTTTCTCATAAACCGTTTACAAACGCAAACGAGTCGACTATACTGTTCCTTGCATGAACAACCGCATACATTGGACTACACTAGGGGTGCTTCGGCTGAGATGTGAGCATGGCTCCAATCCCTTATGACTCGATCCGGGTAATACCGGCGTGAGGAAGTGTGGCACTTTTTCTAATGGATTTTATTGGACGAGTGGCCGCATTCTCATGGATGCGGCTTTTTTGTGCATATAGAAAAAGGGGGAATGCAACATGAACGAGCAATGTGGAACGAGCCCGATCGTCGGGTTCCGCTTTACACTGAGCCCGATGACGTCGGATTTCGTGAGCGTCATCAAAGGGGCATTGAAGGAGACGGATTTACAGAACGTCTGGCGCCATACCGATGACGTCTCGACGGTCATCCGGGGACGGAGTGAGCACGTGTTCGATGTGGCCAAATCAGTCCTGTCGCATGCGACGAAGACAGGGACGCACGTCTCGATGAGCGGGACGTTCTCGGTCGGTTGCCCGGGTGACACGATGGGGGACAACCTGCTCGAGGTGACGAGCGAGCCTGTGAACGGACCGGTCGGCGCCCAATACGTCTCCTCCCAGTTCGCGCTCTATCCGCTCGGTGACGAGCAATATATGGACATCATCTATGAAGAGATCGATTTCGCGAAAGAGCGTGGTGTGTTCAACGATTCGATGCATTACGCCTCGGGCATCCACGGCGACATCGAGCCGGTGTTCTCGTTTTATGAGGCGACGTTCGACCGGGTCCGTGCGAAGACGAGCCACGTCGTCATGACGGTGACGTTCAGCGGGAACAGTCCGTCGCATGAGGGACGCAATGATGCTTAAATCGTGGAAGTTGAAAGAGGTCGTCTTGTTGTCGCTGTTATCGGTCGTGTTCGCCGTCGTCTATTTGGCGTTCGTCCATGTCGGGAACCTTTGGGCCGGCTTGATCGGACCGATCGCCTACGAATGGATCTTCGGAATTTGGTTCATCGTCTCGATTATCGCGGCTTACATCATTCGAAAGCCCGGCGCCGCGTTTTTGTCGGAAGTGCTCGCGGCGACGATCGAGATGATGATTGGGAACGCCATCGGGCCGCGGATCATTCTCGTCGGGATCGTTCAAGGACTCGGGGCCGAGGCGGCGTTCGCCTTGACCGGTTATAAACGGTACGACCTTTGGGTGCTCATGCTGGCCGGGTTCGGTGCGGCCGTGACGAGCTTCGCCTATACGTACGTCATGGGCGGTCTCGCGGCGCTCAGTCCGACATACGTCGCCACGATGTTCGCCCTCCGCGCGACGAGCGGCATGCTCATCGCCGGACTCGGAGGGAAGATATTGAGTGACTTGTTGCTTCGGACGGGTGCGCTCGAAGGGTACGCCGTCGCGCGGCAAGGACGCGTGCATGGTTGAGGCGGAACAGCTGACGTTTCGTTATCCAGGTAAGCCGACCGACGTCTTGTCGGACGTCACGCTCACGCTCCGGGATGGGAGGACGCTCATCACCGGGGCGAGCGGGTCGGGGAAATCGACACTGTTTGCTATGTTCAATCGTCTCTATCCGGATAACTGTGACGGGATCGTGACGGGACGATTGCACTTGTTCGATCGATCGTATGATACGTACGCGGCCGGTGAAGTGAATCGGCGCGTCGGGACGGTGTTTCAAGATCCGGACAGTCAGTTCGTCATGCAGACGGTGGAGGAGGAACTGATTTTCACGCTCGAAAACTTCGGGGTCGCGCGGGGCGAGATGTCGGAGCGTGTCACGGCAATCTTGCATGCGCTCGGCTTGTCCGAGTATCGCAATCGCACCATCCATGACTTGTCAGGGGGCGAGAAGCAACAGATCGCCGTCGCCTGTGCTTTGATCGGTCGACCGGAATGGCTATTGCTCGACGAGCCGCTCGCCCACCTCGACCCGGAGACGGCGCATCGTTTCGTCCGTTGGTTCGACGGCGTCGCCCGCACCGTCAACGTTGTCGTCATTGAACACCGACCGTACGTATGGGGCGATTTCTTCGACCGGCAAGTCGAGCTTGTGGAGGGACGAGTCGTCAAGGATGGGCCGTTCGAGATGCGCCCGGACTATACGTTCGCATCGATTGGGAGCCACAAAGGAGAGTGTAATTTATTTCACATACCGAATTTCAAACGAAATGAATTTGAACTCGCAGCGAGTGACTTGACCGTCGCCGAGGGAGAAGTCGTCGCTATCCTCGGTCGAAACGGGAGCGGCAAGTCGACATGGCTCAGAAGTCTGGCTCGCAATCATCGTGACGTCGGGTTCGTCCCGCAATCCCCGGCACACTTGTTCGTGACAAGTGACGTGACAAGTGAACTCAAATACGGGCACGATCGTCCGATCGAAGACATGTTGACGCGGCTCGGGCTCGGACCGTTGCGGGATGCGCATCCGCTCTCACTCAGTCACGGTCAAAAACGGCGACTCGCCATCGGGGTGATGATGCTCTCGGAGAAACGATTGATCGCATTTGATGAACCGACGGCAGGACAAGACGAGGCTTCGCTTCGAGCGCTCCATGATTTGATGGCCGAACGTGCGGATGCGGGACAGGCGGTGTTGTTCGTGACACACGACCTCAGTTTTGCTCGGGTCGCGAACACGTACTATTTGATGCATGAGGGGGAGTTGAGCGGCCCTTATGATGCTTCGCTATGGGACGACCCGGAATTATTGCGGAGGCATGGGCTGTTGACGGAGGGATGGTCATGACATTTCATGAGATGAACCCGACCGTCAAGTTTATGACCGTGACATGTCTCATGTTCGGTCTCGCTTTTATGTACAATCCGTGGACACCGCTCGCTGTATTTCTCGGCACGATCCTCCTGCAAACGCTTTTCGCCGACGTGAGCTGGAAGCGATGGGGGCTGTTCATGATCCCATTCTTATTGACCGCCGTCGGGACGCTATGGACGACACTCGTCTTCGGCAGAGAGGCGAGCGGGGAAGTCGTGTTCACGCTGTTCGGCAATGACGTCACCGAGGAGAACGTGATGCTCGCTCTGACACTCGCCTTGCGCGTGTTGGCGTTCACGGTTTTGTCGCTCCTTTTCACGCTGACGACGGACCCGAAGCGATTCGTCTACAGCTTGATGCAGCAAGGAAAGTTGTCGCCAAAGATCGCCTACAGCGTTTTCGTCGGATTTCGCTTTTTCCCGATTTTAAAGAGCGAGCTCATGCAACTTTACGAAACACATGCCCTGCGAGGTGTGCGCTTGGAGACGAGGCGGGATCACATCCGTCACGCGCCAAAACTGCTCATCCCGCTGCTCGCCGGGGCGATCCGTCAAGCCGAACGAATCGCGTTCTCGATGGAGGCTCGCGGGTTTACGGGGGAAGGACGTTCTTCGTACGAGGTGATCCCGGTCACAAAGAACGACTTTTTATTAGCGGCTCTTCTCGTCGCGCTGTTCGGAATAAGTGTATGGATAGGTGTACGCTAAAAAAACAGGATGACTCACTCGGAGTCATCCTGTTTTGTCTCTTTCACGATGCGAAACTTCGGTTTCACAGATTCATTGTTGAACGCCTCGAGCACGGTGTTCTCGTTGGCCATACGAATTTGTTGCGGTTCGCCTTTTGACGTCGTGCCGATACAGAACATGTTCGCCTCGTGATCGGCAAAGAGCGACTTGTAGGCTGTCGCGTGATGCATGAGCCGGCCGGGTGACCCCCAACCGACGATGGCCATACCGCCGCTTTTCTCGACGTCGTCGAGCGTCTCTTCGACATAATGATAGTTCACCTCGTCAAGTTGGGACTCGACGTACGGCAAGTTGTCGTTGATGGCGAGCGTCGGGACGAGGCTGATGACGCGCACTTCTCGAATCGGCTGATCCAAATGGTTACGCATGAGCATATAGGCGCGTTGTGTCGTCGTCCCGGACAAGAACGCATCGCTCATCCGAGGCGAATAGATGATGACGGCACAGATCACGCCGTCGACGACATCCGTGAACTCGTAAGAGCGCATATAACGTTTCGTCTTATCGTCGTTGAAAATCGACTTGACTCGAATCGTCACTTCCTCGATTTGCGTGTTCATTTCGTTTCCTCACTTCAACTGGTAATTTTCCTGTCACGTCAACTTGGCGAACCATTCCAAATAGCGAATCGTGTACCGTGCGACTTGTTGCTTCGTCGTCTTGCCGTCTCCTGGGAGCAGGGTGACCTCGGTCTGGTATTGGTCGTAAAACGACATGACGTTGTCGACGTACTGCTCACTTCGATTGTATTCAAAGATGGCCGAACGAATCGACTCGTTCGAATCACTCGTCTGTCCGCCGTGTTCACTCAAATAATAGGCTGCCGTATGCGCCGAGTCGATCAGGCTGTGCGGATCGGCTTGTCCATCGCCGTTGCCGTCACGGCCGAGACCGCCATATTGCTCGATTAAAGTTAAATCGGTCAAATCGATCTCGTCTTCTGGCACATCGCCTTTCTGATCGTCCGTGTTATACTGCCAGCCGAGCCACGTCCGTGGCATGAACTGGAACGGTCCGATCGCCCCGACCGAAGAGCGCATCGAGGAGCTGTGTGAGAAGATCGTCTCGACACGATGGACGGCGGCGAGCAAACGCCAATCGACGTCATACGCGTCGGCCGCATCCTCATAAACCGCGACGTGGTCGGCAGGGACACCATGGTCCCCGTAGTAGGCACGGTAAAGCGCGTTGTTCACTTTTTCATGTTGACCGAACCAGCCGATTGCGACGAAGAACAACACCGCCACAAGCATGATACTGGTCAGTCGCAGCATCAATCGTTTCAAGATACCGCCTCCTAGCTTTCTAGACAATACCCGAATAGTGTAGCATATAGCTAACAGGAAGGACAGGAGTGGATATCGATGCTCGAACGAATCGTCTTTACCGTCATTCTCGCCTATTTATTGATCATTCAACTGTTCAATGCCCGCTTGATGAAGTCGATGATCGCCTCGCTCGGAAGGAGCCGCGTATACGAAGAAGCGATCAAGTCGGCATGGGGGCTGACGCTTCTTCTCGTCGCGCTCGTGTTCTTGTTCGGTGTCCCGGCCGAGGCGGTCGGACTTGGGTTCATGCCGGAGGCGACCGACGAACGGGCGTGGAATTATTTCGTCCTTTGTTGCGTCCTCATGGGCGCCTTCTCCGTCTTTTACTTATCCGTGCTGACCTCCTCGCGCCTTCGGGAGATGCTCCGTCCCCACTATGAACTCGAGATCGAGAAAGCGCTTCTCCCGAGGACAGCGGATGAGGCGAAGGCGTGGAAAGCCGTCTCGTTCACAGCCGGGGTCACGGAAGAGTTCATCTTTCGCGGTGTCTTGCTCTACACGCTCACATTATATGTCGATTTCTCCGATGTGTCGCTCGCCTTGGCAAGTGGCGTCTTGTTCGGTCTTGCTCACGCCTATCAAGGGGTGCGTGGCATCGTCGTCACCGGGCTGCTCGGTGCGCTGTTCGGCTACGTTTATTTGGTGATGGGCGTCCTGTGGCCGCTCATGGTACTGCACATGCTGCTCGATCTCATCGCTGGACCGATTCATGTCGACGCGTCAAAAACTGGGTGACGGCGTCTTCATATGCGTCCCGGTCTTTTAAAATGCAGTTCGTATGTTCGGCGTCGTGGATGAGGGCGATCTCGTTTTGGCGGTTGAGGGCGTTCATCTCGACGGACATCCACGTTGGCACGAAATCGTCGCGCGTGCCGTGAATGAACAAGATCGGGGCGGACGTTTCCGCCAAGTCTCGTTTCGGGCGTACTTGGTTCATCCGAAAACCGGCCCGGCTCCATAGGAAGTAATCGATGCCTGGTAACAACAAGTCGCCAGGCAGCCGGTGCAAGTTGTTCAATTGATGGCGCATCAATTGTCGCATGTCGTCGAACGGGCACTCGGCGATCAAGAAGTCGACGTCTGTGAGCGGTCCGGCCTGAAGGATCGTCGCGGCACCCATCGAGACACCGTGCAGCCCGACTTCCTCTACGGTCTCGTTCGTACGCAGCCAGTCGACCCAATCGACGATGTCGTGTTTCTCATGGTAGCCGTATGAGGCGTAGACACCTTCTGATTCCCCATGTGAGCGCAAATCGACGGCGAGCAAATTGTAACCGAGCTTGTGGAACATGGCCGAATGCGGTGCCATGAAGCTGTGCGACGCCGTATAGCCATGGACGAAGACGATCCACTTCCGGGCGTCACCGTTGCGATACACCCGACCATATAGGCGGTAGTCGTCTCTAGAACGGAGCGAGACGTGTTCAAACGGCACGTCGTGGTAAAACGATTGGTCCTCTGTCGTGTACGGCGCGAGCAACATCTCTGGCGTCTTACGTTTCCCCCGTGTCATTCGTTTGAACGCATAATAACTGATGGCGTAATAGCCTGTGAATAATGTCGCGAGCCCGTATTTCCATTTTAGTTGCATGAACATCGCTCCTTTCCTCATTATTGTACCCGAAAACACTCATTGCGTTCACGTTCCAACACATATCGTGAAGCGCTCTGATGACGAGGGGCGACGGAACGGTTACAAATCGCCGGTCGTCACGTTCATCGATTCACGTTAAGCTGAGGCGGTAGAAGATTTAGGGAGGGTGGATCAACGTGACGCGTGAGGCGATGTATCGATTCATACAAGCTTGCATCGGGGGACGAGTGGACGATGTGACGGAGGAAGGGATCTCGTTTTATCGACGTGGGGCGCACGCGTCCCACGACCTGGCGCCTGTCCTCGATGCCTTGATCGAGCGTTTCTTGAGCGGGAGCGGTCGTGAAGTTCATGTGAATGTCGTGGACCTCGCCGACGATGCGGGTGTCCGGCCGTATGAGGCAGTTCAGGCGTTGCTCGCGCTCTCGGATATCTTCCTCGTCTCGAACTATATCGAGGAACGATTGATCACGATTCAACAGATGGAAATCGATGCGTTACGGACGTTCTCCGTTCGCATCGTGTTCAGCGCTTGGTTGTCGCATCATCTCGACGACGTCTGTAACCTACGACGGCATCAGGCCGGCTGACAAAACAAGGGAGTGGCGAACGCCACTCCCTTTCACAATGTTTCGAGTTGGCCATCACGCAAACGGAGCACGCGGTCGCACACGTCAAGCATGCGCTCGTCGTGGGTGATGACGATGACTTGTTTGCCGTTTTCGTGCGCGGCTGCGGCCAGGCGTTCCATGACGAGTCGCCCGTTCGCATAGTCGAGGCTCGCTGTCGGTTCATCGGCCAAGATGAGTGAGGGGTCGTTGATGAGGGCACGGGCGACGGCGACCCGCTGTCGTTCGCCGCCGGAAAGGCGATTTGGCAGTTCGTCCAACCGATGACCGAGACCGAGGTCGGTCAATAGCCGTCTCGCGTCAGTGTCAAGTCCTGCCTCGGCTTGGACGAGCTCGAGTTGTTCACATACCGTCAAGTATGGGACGAGGTAGGCGTCTTGAAAGACGAACCCGACCTCGTTCAGACGCAATTTCCGTCGTTCTTCTTCATCGAGCGTGAACGCATCGACCGGACCGAGATACAATTCCCCCGCGTCAGGGCGTTTCAGCAACCCGAGAATTTGGAGCAGCGTGCTCTTGCCGCTCCCGCTCGGTCCGACGATGGCGATGCACTCTCCGGGAGAGACGGTCAAATCGACCCCGGATAGAATCGGTTGTTCATAGGCGTGATGAATCTTCATCAATTTCATTTCATTCGACCTCCTAAGGCGTCGGCGGCGTCGAGCCGGCGTAATGTGTAGAGCGGGAGCAATGTCCCGGCGAGCGAGATGACGAAGAAGAGGGCACTGTAGAGCAGGGCGTTCACTACCTCGAATTGAAACGGGATGTCAGGCGGCACGACCCCGGCTACCAATGCCGTGACGAGAGCCGCGACACCGCTCGCGAGGATGACGGTGACCATCACTTGGCTGACGAGCGCGGTGCCGATCGTTCGCGTCCGGATGCCGATTGCTTTCAAAATTCCGAGCTCTGGCAACTTTTGCAATGTGACCATGTAGAAGAACGCCGTCAAGATGAACGCCCCGATGACCAAGAGAAATCCGCGCATCATCGCGAACGTTCCTTGTTCGGCCGAATAGCCCGGCACGGCCTCGATGACTTCTTGCCGTGTGAATGTCGAGAGGGCGGTGTCGCCGTCGCCGTCTCCGAGCCAGGCCGACACGTACGCCGGTCCGCCGGTGACTTGTTGATACGCGTCCCATGTCTCCATCGTCGTCCAGACGACGGGGGCGTGGCTGAAACGACCGTCTGTCGTCCCGACGATCGTGAACCGATAGCCGCTCGTGAAATCTTCGACCGTATCACCGACGGATAACGTCTGCAGGAAAGTCGGGTCGACGAGCACTTCGCCGACTTCGAGGTCGAGCGTTGGTCCGACCGGAGAATCGGCCGGCAACGCGAACAACGTCGCATCTTGCTTCGTCTCGTTCCCGAACGTGAGCGGTTTGACAGCGAGCGGGGTCATCGTGTCGCTTCTACGTGTCTGTTCGATGAACGACCGTGTCAATTGGCCTTCCGCGTCGGCGGTCAGGTGGAACGTGTCGGCGTCGAGTTCACGTATGCTCGCCCCGTTGTCGTAGGCGAGTCCGTCGGCGAGTCCGGTGATGAGCGTCGTCAACAGCACGATGAGGAGTGTGATGACGAAAATCAGTGAGTAGCGGCGTCGTTGGCGCCACATTTCTTTCATTCCTAATTGCATAGAAAAAGCCTCCTTCATGTCGATGAAGAAAGCATAGCGGATGAATATGAACAGAGTATGAACGACTACAACGTGACCGTGAACACGGTGCCTCGGCCGGGTGTCGAATCGACGTGAATCGTTCCGTCGTGCAAGGCGATGATATCGTGGACGATGGACAGACCGAGTCCCGTCCCGGTCGTCGACCGGGACACGTCTCCTTGGAAGAAACGTTCGAACAGGCGCGCTTTCGTCGCTTCGTCCATACCGACCCCGTCATCGGCGATCGTCACGGTCGGACGCTCGCGTTGTTCCAAGCGGATGCGGATCATGCCGCCTTCAGACGAGGCGTGGAGGGCGTTTTGGATTAAGTTGGCCCACACTTGTGACAGCAGGATCGGGTCGCCTTTTATGGCGATGGATCGGTCGAGATCGGTCGAGATGGCGACACCGGTCTGGTCGAGTTGGAACGACAGGCCGCGTATGACTTCTTCGATCGAATCGGCGATGGTGACGTCCGACTCCAAGGCGAGATCCGCTTCATCGAGTCGGGCAAGCAGGAGCAACTGTGTCGTCAAACCCGATAACCGTTCCGTCTCATCCCGAATGATCCGCGCATAGTCGCTCGCCTCGCCATCGGTCGTGGCGACGAGCCTCGTCGCATACCCGGTAAGCGACGTGAGCGGGGAGCGGAACTCATGGGAGACGTTCGAGACGAACCGCTTTCGCTCTGCCTCGGACATCTCAATCGTCTGGGCCATATCATCGAATCGTCTCGCGAGCACCCCGATCTCGTCGGTCCGTCCGAGCGGTAAATCGCGAGGTCGTGTCCCTGATGCGACCGAGGCTGTCGCCTCGGTCAGCAGTTTGACGGGCCGGACGATATTTCGTGTCGAGAGCGCGATCAACAGAAACGCCAGAACGGTCAACGTGCCGAAAAAGAGACCGACGAATAAGTGGAGTTCACGAATCTGTGCGGACAGGTCGGGGCGCATGAAGACCGCGTCGACCCCGTCGCTACCGATCAACGGAAAGCCGTACGTGTTGACGACTTCGTTGTCGAACAGACCGAGCAGAAAAAGGTGAAACGGATAGTCGCGCATCCCTTCGTAAACGACGCCTTCACGGACAGAACGGATGATGGCATCGTCGATCGTCTCGTTTCGGAACTCTCCCCCGTAGCGCATGACGCGTCCGTCCGCCTTGACGACGAACAGTTGATAGCCGGTCCTCGCGAGGAGTGAGTAATAGGCGGCCTCGTCTAGGTCGGTATGATTCTCGAAATAGCCGACGGCAGCGCTCGCCGTCCGCTCCGTCTTCTCACTATACGTCGGTTGCCACCAGACGTAATAGGCGACGTTACTGACGAGGAGGGCGACGGCCCCCGAGGCAATTAGAATGAGGAAGACCGTCAAGACGATTCGCGTATAAAGCGTCTTCATGTCATCACCTCAAGGGCGTAGCCGACCCCGCGCACGGTCCGGATCACGACTTGTTCGCTTTGGAGACGACTTCTCAGCCGCTTGATATGAACGTCGATGGTCCGGTCGTCCCCGTCAAAGTCTATGCCCCAGACGTTCTCGATCAGTTCATCGCGGCTATAGACGCGCGAAGGGAAGGCCGCAAGCTGATACAGCAGCTCGAATTCACGCTTCGGCAAGTGAATCGTCTCGCCGTCGACGTTCAAGCGATAGTCACGCAAGTCGAGCGTGAGCGGGCCGGCTTGGACGATCGTCTGCGCCGTCCGTTCATATCGCTTCGCGACCGCCTGGAGCCGGAACAACAGTTCATCGGGAATGAACGGTTTCGTCATGTAATCGTCGGCGCCGTGCTCAAAGCCGCTTCGTTTGTCATCCCATTCACCGAGTGCGGTCAACAAGATGACCGGGACGTCGAGCATGCTCTTCAGCCGACGGCACAGTTCACGTCCATCCATTCCCGGGAGCAACACATCGACGACGGCGGCATCGGTCGGCCGTTCGGTGAACAGTTTTTCAGCGACGGTCGGATCTGTCGTCAAAGTCGTCGAATGACCAGCCTGTCGTAGTGTCTCGTCAACCAGACGAAGAATATGTTCATCATCTTCTACAATCAATACGTGCATCGGACTCTTCCTTTCTAAACTGTGAAAAAGCGGCAAGGCCGTGGCCGTTACCGCTTGAATCGAAGTCACTTGGGTGCCAGTTCTCCATGCAAGGCACGCATCGCCCGCAAAAAGGCGTCTTTGAAGTATTTATCTTCTTGCGTCTCGAGCGTCTCGATCGCCGCGGCGTCCCCGCCGCTCGCCTTCACGAGCAAGTTGACGAACGCTCCCCAGCGCTTCACGTGCTCGGGCTTCGGATGGTTCATCGCTGACGTCAATGTGAACCAGTAAGGTTGATCGCGGCGTTGAAGCGTGGCGATCATCTGTTTCGCCGTCTTCGCCTCGTCCTCGGACGGGAGTGTCGCCGTGGCGAACCAGCCGAGGAGAGAGGCGCTCATTTCCTCGAGCGCCTGTTTAATCTCCGGGTCGATCGGTTGACGACCGAAATCGGTGAGGTTGACGAAGACGAGCCGGTCTTTCAAGTCCATGTGCGTGATCCAACCGCTCGCCGCTTTCAACTTGTCTTTCTCTTTGGATTGGGCCTTGAACGTGAACCCGTTCTGCTTACCGATATAGATGCGAAACTGACCACGGTCGACATGTTTATCGACTTTGAACTCGACGTCTTGGCCGACTTGGTACGGTTGATTCTTCTTGTTCAGCGTCTGTCCTTTCTTCAACTCGGGCCGGCGGACGATATAGCGGAGCGCCTCTTGCTCGGTCCGGTCATCGAGCGTCCACAAGTTGTGGGGCGTGACATTTTTGAAGCGATGGCGACGAACGTGGATATATTGGTCCAAGGCGTCGATCGCCTCGGCGACAGAGCGCTTCCCAGACAAATAGTCATCGGCGACGTCGCGAAGCGTCAGTGATTCGAGCCGGTCGATGTGCCCGTTGTAAGGGACGGTGCCGACGACGAACAAGGCGGTCGCGATCAGCTCGCTCTCGCGAGGGGTCAATGGACGTTTGGCCATATTGCACTTCCTCTCTAAAGTCATATACTCTAGTATAGCAAAAACCGATTTCTTCATGTTGTATGAATCCACCGAATGGAAAAATTGTACAGGTTCACAGGAATTCGGTGTTTTTCTCCGAATATTTGTATAAGATAGAGCTAACAATGGGATGTGGGATGAGGTGAAGAGATGAAGCTGTCGATTGAGTCTGGGGACTATATCGTGTTGATTGAGATCAACAAGGAAGTGTTGAAGTGCACATCGCTCGAAGAGGCGGTCTTTGCGGAGCGTGACCGCTACGAGCTCGTCGGTCGCATGAGTGAGCGGCTCCCGGCCGAGGTGATCGTCCCTTCCGTCATCGATTACATCCGCTTCGGGAGCGGATACATCGGGGACACGATCGTCTGGAACAACGAGACGGAATCGTTCTTTTGTCAGCAGTTCGAGACGATTGACGGCTCTCCACTCGGTGAGGACTTGGACGGGTTCACTCCGGACCCGTACCGGATAGAACTCGCGCGCTACTACACGTACTTGACGATCGGAAAAATCGTCGATTTTGAGATGGAACACGCGGATGTCCCGGACTATTGGTAAACTGTCGAAAAAATGTCATACTCTTTTTTTGAGAAAAAAGGGAAATCCAATCTGGAATTTGAGATAATGGAGCCATCTTATGAAGTTGAAATGGAGCGTAAGGCAATGAAAAAAATCTTATTGTTGACGGCGTTGACGTTACTCGCCCCGACGACGGCCGGGGCGGCGTCAAAACCAGTGATTCTCGAGAAGCATGGCTACGTCGTGGCGGAGCCGCGTGTCGGAAACCAGTATTATATTAAACAGACCGGGACCGACTTGACGTGGAACACGACTCGAGGAGCCGCCGACATCGTCGTCGCGTTGATTGATTCATCTGCCGACCGGACCCATAAAGAGTTGTTGAACGTCCCGCGGGTCGTCAATTCGATGAAAGGTCCATACAGTGTCGATTATCATGGCACGCATACGGCCGGTATCATGTCGGGCCTCCATAATAAATATGGCATCGCCGGGCTTGCCCCGAACGTCCGCTATCACTTCTATAACGTCTTTTACGGCAAGAACTCGGAGTTCACGGATTCGTGGACGGTCGCGAAAGCCGTCGACACGGCGGTCGCGAAAGGCGCGACGATCATCAACTTATCGCTCGGCGGCCAAGACTACGACCGCGTGCTCGCCGATTCGATCAAACGGGCACGGGCGAAAGGTGTCGTCATCGTCGCCTCGTCCGGTAACGACGGTGCGACAAAAGTATCGTTCCCTGCGAACATGAAAGAAGTCATCGCCGTCGGGGCGGTCGACTCACAGCACCGGGTCGCCGCATTCTCAAACATGGACAGCCAAGTGAGAGTCGTGGCTCCCGGTGTCAACGTCTTGTCGCTCGGATTGAAGAACAGTTTCATCTTCATGGACGGCACGTCGATGGCCGCGCCGATGGTAACGTCAGGCATCGCGCTCGTCAAATCGGTGAACCCGTTCTTGACGCCGACGGACATCGACGGGTTGTTTCAAAAAATGCCGCGCGTGAGCGGTAAGCCATACACGGAGCTGAACACGAAACGGCTGCTCGACGCGACGCCGCGCCCGGTGTCTATCTCAGCCCCGGCGACGCTCACGAACCGGTACGTCCAAGAAGCGAAACTTTCCGTCATGAACCGACCGAACTTGAAAACGACGTACACACTCTATCAAGGGACACGGAAACTGAAGACGCTACCGGCGAACGGCGGCGCTTTCACGATGTATGCCGGTGGGGACTGGTTACCGAGCGGACAGTATCGGCTCACGGCCGTCGTCACGGACGGGAAGTACAAGCGCTCCTCTAGCCGAAACGTCACGTACGTCAACCCGGTCAAGACGAGTGTCTCGGTCAAAGCGGCCGACGCGCAAACGTTCGAGTTGACGACGACGCGTAAAGGGGTCGTCACGGTGCTTGATGCGACAAGGAAGACCGTCTACGAGGCGCTCCATGTGCCTGGCACGTTCCCGGTACGCGGTGACACGGGCTCGAACTTGACCGTCGTCTTGAAACCGACCGACATCTCCGAACGTGTCGTCTCGAAAACTTACGTGCCGGCCGCGCCGCCGGTTGAAGAACCGGTCGAAACGATCGAACAGACATGAAAAACACCACCTTACCCGTTGAGAGGGCACTGAAAAACCTCCGCTCTATCCGAGCGTGAAAAGAAAAAAGGGGGATTGAACCGACTCACGTCGGGACAATCCCCCTTTTTTCCTTGCCCTCATCCTGTATTTTCTTTTCGAAGGGCGATGATTCGCTTCAGGT
>WPCK01139968.1_pt1 | contig 18191 bp, 12 predicted proteins | sample 5399851 | NCBI WGS metagenome assembly WPCK01 (sample SAMN12869471, study PRJNA574797) | sludge metagenome | isolation source: wastewater treatment of pH11 | place: China:Beijing | collected 2019-05-20 | reverse complement strand
GGTATCGCCGTCTCGGAATTGCAACGGCAAGATACCCATGCCGACTAGGTTGCTGCGATGGATGCGCTCAAAGCTGGCGGCGATAACCGCTCGAACCCCCAGCAGCAACGTGCCTTTGGCTGCCCAATCGCGACTACTGCCCGTTCCATATTCGGCTCCGGCCAAGATCACCAGCGGTACGTCATCGTTCGCGTACTTCATGGCCGCGTCGTAGATGGTCATTGGCTGGCCGCTGGGAATGTGAACCGTCACGCCGCCTTCCGTTCCCGGCGCGATTTGATTGCGAATGCGAATATTGGCGAAGGTGCCGCGTAGCATGATGCGATCGTTGCCGCGACGCGAACCGTAACTGTTGAAGTCGGCGGGTTCGACTCCATGTTCAACCAAATAGCGACCGGCCGGACTACTTTTGGCGATCGAGCCTGCGGGCGAAATGTGGTCGGTAGTTACCGAATCGCCAAACGCCGCCAGACAGCGCGCACCCTTGATCGGTTTGACGGAGACCGCGTCTGCGGTAATGCCTTCGAGGAACGGGGGCCGTTGAATGTAGGTGCTCGAAGCTTGCCAGTTGTAAAGACTGCCTTCGGTGATTTCGATCGCGTTCCACTTCTCATTCGACGTGAAGGCGCCTGCATACTGCTGAACAAAAAGTTCAGGCACAACGCAGCGTTCTTCAGCCGAACGTATTTCTTCGGGGCTCGGCCAGATATCTTTCAGGTAAACGGCCTTGCCGCTTGGGTCTTTACCCAGTGGCTGGCTGGCAAAATCGATGTCCACTGTTCCAGCCAGTGCGTAGGCCACGACCAACGGGGGGCTGGCAAGGTAATTGGCTTTGGTGAGCGGATTGATGCGGCCTTCAAAATTGCGATTGCCGCTGAGCACGGCGGCTGCCACTAAGTCGCCTTGAGTGATCGCCTCGGCAACTGGCTCAGGCAGCGGCCCGCTGTTGCCAATGCATGTCGTACAGCCGTAGCCGACCGTTTGGAAACCCAACGCATCGAGTGATTGGGTCAAGCCAGCGCGATTGAGATATTCCGTTACTACGCGCGAACCGGGCGCTAACGAGGTCTTGACGTAGCTTTTGACTTTGAGACCCTTGGCGGCAGCCTTTTGAGCCAGCAAGCCTGCTCCGATCATCACCGACGGATTCGAGGTATTGGTGCAACTGGTGATGGCCGCGATGACGACGGCGCCGTGTCCGATCGTTGCATCACCGTTGGAAGCGGCTGATGTTTCGACGCGCGCCGTGCGCGTCAGAGCCGCGTCACTGAGTCCGAATCCTCGCTCGGCGACTGGCGCGACCAATGCCGACTGAAAGTTGCTTTGCATGTCTTTGAGTAATACGCGGTCCTGGGGTCGCTTGGGGCCTGCTACGGCCGGCTCCACGTCGCCCAGGTCGAGCCGCAGAACTTTCGTATACTTGCATGGTTTCGAGTCACCGTCGACGAAAAGTCCTTGAGCTTTGTAGTAAGCTTCGACCAACGCGACTTGCTCGCGCGAACGACCGGTGCGAGTCAAGTATCGCAGCGTTTCGGCATCGACTGGAAAGTACCCCATCGTGGCTCCATATTCAGGAGCCATGTTGGCGATGGTCGCACGGTCGGCTAGTGACATCGTTGCCACGCCACTGCCGAAGAATTCAACGAACTTGCCGACGACTTTTTCACTTCGCAACATCTGCGTGACAGCAAGGACCAAATCCGTGGCAGTGACTCCCGGCTTGAGCGAACCCACGACTTCAAAACCGACCACTTCGGGCATCAGCATATAAAGCGGTTGCCCCAACATACCTGCTTCGGCCTCAATCCCGCCGACGCCCCAACCAAGCACTCCTAATCCATTGATCATCGTGGTGTGCGAATCGGTTCCGACTAAAGTGTCCGGCAAGGCTACTGAGCCAGCGTAATCCTTGCGCACAAAAACGCCTTGAGCTAGAAATTCCAAGTTGACTTGATGCACGATGCCGGTATTCGGAGGTACGACGCGGAAGTTATCAAACGCCTGTTGGCCCCAACGCAAGAATTCGTAGCGTTCCTTGTTCCGCTCAAACTCGATATCCACGTTGCGAGCTAGCGCCATGGAAGAACCGAACATGTCCACTTGAACTGAGTGATCGATCACCAAATCGACCGGGATCAAAGGATTGATTCGTCGAGGGTCGCCGCCCAAGGCCTTCATCCCGTCGCGCATGGCTGCCAAATCGACGACGCATGGCACACCGGTAAAGTCTTGCAGCACGACGCGGGCTGGCATGAACGGAATTTCAACTTCGGCTGGACGGGAGGCTTCCCAATTGGCCAAATTCCGCACGTCGTCTTCGCTCACTACATAGCCATCGCAATTGCGAAGAACCGCTTCCAGCAGAATGCGGATCGAATACGGCAGTGTCGCGATGTTGGCAAAACCCTGAGCCTCAAGTCGTTTCAGGCTATAAAACCCAACTGGACCGTTTGGGCCTTGGAACGAGTCGCGAGTTTGAAATGGGTCTTGCTTAAGATTGGTTGGTGGCATTTGCGAACTAACAAAAAGGGGGGATTCTTATGAGCAAAAAACGGCTCAAGAACTACGGACTAAGAAGCTTATTTTAGCGATTGGGCCTAGGCTGTCGATGCAGTGTTTGGCGACGGCGAAGCGACTGAAGCTGGTTCAGTCAAGTAAAGCCTTAAAGCCTGCTTGAACAAAATGGTAGTCCTTGGTCAGAGAATCGCTCAACTTGCGCTCCTTCATGACGCGGAAACTCACGCAGTCCGTGAATAACCACGACTTGTCTAGGAATTTCAGAAAGTGAGATTGGGCCGCATGGAATCTCTTTGCATCCGTCCATACGACCATACATACCGCAGACCCAAATACAATTTCTAGTAACGGCTTGATCAGTGCCGTATGGCCACGTGCCTTCAACAAGGTTACCGTTTCGTCCCATACGTAGTCTGTCGTAAAAAAACCACGCCGCGTTTCGGCTGACGTCTTGAGGAGTTGTCGCGCCGACTCATGGCGATCATCCTGCCTTACTAGAACGGCATAGTAGCCACTCGTATCGACGAAGATTTCATTGGCCATAAATCATGTTGTCGATTTCATTGTTTGTTAGCGAATCTCCGTTGGATGAGGCTAAATCGGCCAACTTATAAAACGGGTCGCCACCGTCCACCTGCGGCAGCGTGCCAACAGGTTCAAGCTTGGCAACGGGCGATCCGCGATAAGTCAATAGAATGGACTGACCGTTCATTACGCTTTGAAGAATCACCTTGGTGCGGCGACGAAATTCAAGAATTGAGGCGGATTTCATCATACTTCCCTAAATTGAACCCCTGCATCCATTTGAAGTTTAACTTCACATCGAAGCTGAGTCAAATTTACTGAATCTGAGGCCAAGCTCGCTGAACACAGGTCGATCCTGCAAGAAATCGAACGCGATTCAACTCGTACTGTATGAGTAATCATTGAATACGAGAACGGTTCTACTTACTAAACTAAGCTCACGTGCGGGTCAGTAGGGCTGCGCCCAGCACGATGAAGGCGCAGCCGAGGATTACGCTTGCGGTTACGCGTTCGCCGAAGAAGAGTGCAGCGGTAATTACCATGAGGCTAATGGTTGCACCCGAGAAAACGGGGTACGCCACCGACAAACTTAAGTGCTTGAGAGCGGTGGTAAAAAAGAACAAGTTGGCCGCACCCAAGGCCAAGCCGACACTAAAACGCAATGCCCAAACGGCGTCGTGAGGGCTATGCGCGATCGCTCGGAAGATTGCGTAGGCCCCGACGTTCAGCAGAACAGCCGCTCCGAGGTAAACGTAGGGCATGTTGGGTTGTGCCGTGTTGTCTAACAGACCTGGAATTGCCTATGAATTGTCTCAATTGCAGTGAAATCCAAATCTTCAATTGAAAGTCACCGAGCTTCGGGGAGTTAGACGTCAACGCACGGGTTGAAGCCTAACTCCTCGCGAAAATCAAATCCAATGCATCGAATTGTGCAAGCGAGCTAAAAACCAGTACTATGGCCTAGGGTGCAGCGTCCACTGTTTCCAAAGCCGGAGGCAGGGTGATCTCTGGGCCACTTTCGAGCTGGAAATTGACTTGTTTGCAGCCCTTGCCTTCTAAGTACTTGGCCAGGAACTCCGCTTCGTGCAGCATCTTTTCTGGATCGCTGCCGGACCAATTGACATAGCAACGTCCACCTTTAACCAAGACCTTCACTGACTCGGGGTTGGGGAAGTTGCCTTTTTCCTTGAGCGATTCGACCGCCGCTTCGAGGAGTTCTGCAGAAGCCGTCTCAGAACCGGTTGCGATGGCTGTAACCGACGTTGGCAAGACTGGATTCTTATCCGCGAAGGGTAAGATTTCTGGAACGACGTGTACTCCGGACGTTACTTTCAACGGGAACGGCGCGCCCACATCGTAGGTGGCTTCGACGAAATAGGCGGTCCAGCCATGTTCTGGCTCTGGTACTTTTGCGACCAGCCCACCGGAGGCATCCAGTTCAAGCGACTGGCTCGTATACTTTTTGCCCAAGGTTTCGACGCGGAAATCGCGGCTTTCCGGATTGGTGGCTTGCCAAAGGCGAATTTCTTTCGGACGGTCGTTGGCTTTGATCTGGATGCCGCCTTTGGTGATTTCCCATTGGAAATCAGGCAGCGGCTGGTTTCTCAAAACCAATGAATAAAATGCCGCAACCGACATGATGGCTGCGGGATCATTGATCCCGTGACCCTGGTTGGGAACATAGCACAATGCCTTTGGGCCTTTCAATTCATCCCAATAGAACTGCGATGAGTCCGGCAAAAAGAATTCGTCACCGGCTGCATTCAAGATGTACTTGGGCATCGTGTATCGATCTCGATAGCTGAATGGATCGACTTGTTGGTACAGTTCAAGCAACCTCGGATTGCCCATGCTCTGCATGATTTGGTGCTGGACGTAATTGCCGACAGCCGGAGCCCAAAAACCATACGCGGCAAAGTGATGTCGCATCGACTCGTTCAGATTCAAGACGTCGATCACGATCGGCACGATGCCGACGACTCGCGGATCGACAGCCGCCGTAAGCCATGTCGTCCACCCTCGCTTTGAACCTCCAGCCACAACAAATTGGTTAACCGTTTGTTTGCCGCCTTCTTCGCTCGCAAAGAATTCTGAAACGGCATCCATGGCTCGGACGGAGGACTTGACCATCGCATTTTGAGCTGGCCATTTCGGGTCGCCAGTTTGCAAAAATTGTTGCCACGTGTAGCCGATCAAGTTGTCTTCAACTCGAGCATGTCCGTCGTTGTGGAAGGTAAGCGGTTGATTGGGTACGCATTTGACTTGGGCAACCACTGCACCAAGCGAACGAGCAATCAAGCCGACACGCGGATCGAGACCGCTTGGGGCTTCGCTTGAGTTTGAGCCGCCGTCAATGAACAAGAACCCGATATTCGATTTGAGTGTATCGGGGTACGAAAGGACGACCCAATGCTGCCACTGCGTTCGGTCGACTTGTTCTGGGGTCAAGAAATTTTGCGAGACAACGTCCAGGACGACGCTGTTCAAGCCTTTGTCCGACGTTTTCGAAACGACTTTCCAAGAAAACGCTGGGTCAGTTTGGTGAACGTATCGATCAAGTCCGGTCTCATTGCGTGCCGCTTGAGCCATCGCTAGCGATGGTACCGCAGTCGTCAGCACGGCGACGATGCACAAGTTCAACAATCGGGTGATGGTCAGTCTCAGTGTCATGGAATTGAATCTCCGGTGAATTCAAAGGTCGAAATGTGGTAGGCCGCCGGTACTGGCAGGGTGCCTCGCAGGACCCCTAATCATACGGTCCAACGCCGAAACTCCAACGGCAAATCAAAAAGCTTGCACTCTTGGGTAATCTGTGTCGCTTTTTTTTAAAGTTCTGAAAATTCCACCTGCTCCGGTTCGATCCAATATTCCAAGCACTAATCAGTGCAAATGCACTTCCAGAACCCGAATTTGCATTGCGACCGCGCCCGAACTAGAGGGTCGCGGCAGATTATCACAAGAAACACTGGAGAATTTGGATGAGAGGCTCGCCGTTTTTGTTGGCAATCTGTGGAGCCATCGCAGGGGTCGGAAACCTTGTTGCCCAGAACTGCGATTCATGTGGATCAATCAGCAGTCGTACCCACTGTTCGTGCTGCGACGATCGAGGCTTGCTGGACGGTGTCGACCAGATCGCGGGTCGAATCCACTCCGGAGTCAACCGCATGACCCGCGGTCTGCGGCGCGAAATGGGGGTTGGTTTGGGAAGTCTTCGGCGCTGTAAAACTTGCAACTCTTGTGCGAGTTCCTGTGACGGTCCAAGTTGGCACTCAGGTTCCTGTCCTTCATGTGGAAGCGGAGTTTCATCCGACTCCGTATCGCACAACGAATTCGACGACGTGTCAGCTATTCCGCAGCCAACCGCCGAGTCTCCTCCCGCGCATCATGGTCTGCAACACCAGAACAGCCCGTTGCCGATGCAGCCGCCTCCGCGCCAACTCTCGCCGACGCCAGCGGCTCCCATGCCCCAAACGGCTCCCGCGCAAAGTCCTTATTCAGTTCCCACCGATCCGCCCACTAGGGATTCTAAAGTCAATCCATTCGCCGACGAACCGCACGCTAGCAATATGCGTTCGAATGTGCGTCGAGTTCCAGGTCGTACGATTCAGTACCAACGAAGTTCGCGACCCGTGCATCGCCAAGCTCCTGCACGCTCGTCGCAGCAACCCTACGGACAGCGCTTCGACTTGCAGGCCGCCAATTCCGCTTCAAACATCCAGATGAACGATGAATCGATGGATTACTGGGCTGGAACCGAGTTCGCTCAATCACAGACTGAAATTCGAATCGTTACGGCTTCCAGCGTAGTCCCCGTGCAATCGCCAAACAATCGAATGACGGACCGCAACCAACCGCGGCAACTCGCGCCGCGAACAACTCAACGAAACTCCCAGCAGAATCCATTGCGTCCGCAGTAAAGAACACTCGGACGCCTTCCACTGGGTAATCCCGCACAGGCATCAAAGGAGTCATTTGCTCTTTTGATGCCTGTTTTCATTCCATGGCTTCTTTTTGCCACTGACCCAGCAACTGCAAAGCTTCAATGGGTGTGGTGGCTTGCACGTTGAGCCGTTGCAGTTTTTCGATGACCGGGTGCGTACCAAAATCAAACAAGGTCAATTGGACCGGTGAATCCTTTTTGCGTTTGGGATGCGTAATCTTCGAGTCGCCTCGGTGGTTCACGTGATCGGATTCGAGTTGCTCAAGAATTTCTTTCGCGCGTTGGCTAACCGTTTTCGGGATGCCCGCCAATTGTGCGACGTGGATTCCGTAGCTTCGATCGGCGCTGCCATGCACGATGCGATGCAGAAACACGATTGCGTCGTCCCATTCCTTGACTGCGACATTCCAATTCTGCACACCCGGCAGCGACTTTTCAAGCTGGGTCAGCTCGTGATAATGTGTCGCAAACAGCGTGCGTGCACCGATCTTGTCGTGCAAGTATTCCACGATTGCCCAGGCGATACTCAGGCCATCGTAGGTGCTGGTTCCACGACCAATTTCATCCAGGATGATTAAACTTCGATCGGTTGCCGTGTTCAGAATGCGAGCCGTCTCAACCATTTCAACCATGAAGGTGCTTTGTCCGCGAGAAAGTTCATCGCTGGCTCCAACCCGCGCGAATACGCGATCGACCAATCCAATCCGCGCGCGAGCGGCTGGTACGAAGCTGCCGATCTGAGCCATGACGGTGATCAATGCCACTTGGCGAATGTACGTACTCTTGCCGGCCATATTTGGCCCGGTAATCAAGGCGATCGCTCGGTGATTGCCGCCCACCGAAACGTCATTCGGAACAAACGTTCCCTTTGGGCTAGCCGCGTCCAGCACCGGATGCCGCCCTTCGGTGATTTCGAGTGCATGCGATTCATCCATCTCTGGACGGACGTAGTGTTGCTTAACTGCCAACTCCGCCAAACCAGCCAAGACGTCGACCTGGGCCAGCACGTTGGCTGTCTTCATAAGCGGCTCAAGAAACGATGTCGTCTCGTTGCGCAGCGATTGAAAAATATCTTGCTCGAGTTCGAGGGCTCGTTCATCTGCCGAGAGAACTTTGGATTCATATTGCTTGAGTTCGTCGGTCACGTAGCGCTCGGCATTCTTCAGCGTTTGTTTGCGTTCGAAAAACGCTGGAATCTTGTCGCGATGCGTGTTGGTGACTTCCAAGTAATAGCCAAAGACCTTGGTATATCCGACTCGTAAGCTGCTAATTCCGGTTTGCTCGATCAACTCGGCCTGGTACTGGGCGATCCATTGTTTTCCGCCTCGGGCGAGTTGCCTAAGCTCATCCAGCTCGATGTGACAACCGTCTTTGATGTAGCCTCCATCGCGAGTGTGCGGCGGACAATCATCCCGCAGCGTGGTCAGGATTCGGTCGTGCAAGTCCTTGCACAATTCCAGTTCAGCCTGCAAATCGTAGAGCAACTGGCTATTGCATGGTTCGAGTAATTCCTTGAGTCTCGGCAGCTTGGACAACGTTCCACCGATTTGCAAAATATCGCGCGGGCCAGCTCGGCCAGTCGCCACGCGGCCCAACAGCCGTTGCAGATCGAAAATTCCAACGAGCAATTCGCGCACGGTGTTTCGCAATCGAGTGCCTTCGACGAACTCGCCGACGGCTGCATGACGCTGCTGGATGCGTTTCAGCTCTCGAAGCGGTGCGGCCAGCCAATGGGCTAACAGTCTGGCTCCCATCGAGGTGCACGTTTGATCTAACACAGAAATGAGAGAACCAGCCCGCTCGCGGTCACGCATCGTGTGAGTCAATTCAAGCGACCGGCGCGTGGCCGCATCGATTTCCAACGTAAGTCCTTGACGGCTGGGAATCAGTCGCTGCAAATGAGTTAGCGTCGTTTTCTGAGTCTCTTGCAGGTAGGCCAGCACCGCTCCAGCCGCTGCGATCGCCGGCGCATCGGTCTGCAGATCCCAGCCCATCCCTTCTAGACTCTGGACTTTGAAATGCTGACACAATTGACGGCGGGCTTCGTCTGAATTGAATTGCCACGAAGGCCGTAGGGTCACCGCCCAACTGTACTGGTTGCCTGGAGAAAGAGCAGAGTCGTCGTCGCGCAATAAGACTTCCGCCGGATCCAGCCGGGCCAGTTCATCGTGCAAGTGCTTGCGAAGAAAAACGCCGGCTTCAAAACGCCCGGTCGATAGCTCGGTCCAGGCGACGCCGATAAAAGCCTCGGCGTCTGGCTTGCCGGGATTGGGTGTGAAGACCGACACCAGCAGGTTTGGTTCGAGCGGATCGAGCAAGCCATCGTCGGTGAGCGTGCCCGCTGTCACAATTCGAGTGACTTCGCGCTTGACGACTCCTTTGGCGAAACGGGCTTCTTCGACTTGATCGCATACGGCTACTCGGAATCCGAGTTTGATCAGTTTTGCAAGATAGTTTTCGAGTTGGTGGTAAGGAAATCCGGCCATGGGCGTTGGATTGTCGCCCTTGTCGCGGCTGGTCACCGTCATCCCCAGCACGCGGCCGCAGGTCAAAGCATCTTCGTGAAAAACCTCATAGAAGTCTCCTACTCGGAACAGCAAAATCGCGTCGCCACAAGTCGCCTTGGCTTCGTCGTACTGGCGCTGCATCGGGGAATTGGCTGCGATCGACATGGGTGGTTTGCTACTTGATGGTTGCGCTGAGTGGATTGACCTTCACCACTTTACCAATACAACGCACAGCGTCAACTTGCTATACTGGTGACCGATCGATGATGGCCTCTCAACTCAATCGGACTGATGAATCAATCTCCTCTGACTATCGAACAGGCGCTCGGTCGATTCGGCTTGACGTCGTTCCGACCTGGCCAGCGCGATGTGATCCAGTCGATCGTGTCGGGCAACGATTGTCTGTGCGTCATGCCGACCGGCGGTGGGAAGAGCTTGTGTTTTCAACTGCCTAGCTTGATTCGCTCGGGTCTGACGATCGTCGTATCGCCATTGATCGCACTCATGAAGGATCAAGTCGACGCGCTCAGCCGCAACGGCATACCAGCCGCCTTGATCAACAGCACGCTCAGCCAATCCGAGCAACGCGATCGCCTGCATGCCGTCGCATCCGGCAAATACCAATTGGTCTACGTGGCTCCCGAGCGGCTTCGCAATCAGAGATTCCTGGAAGCCATTCGAGCCACCCCAATTCAGTTGCTTGCAGTCGATGAAGCTCACTGCATCAGCCAGTGGGGGCACGACTTTCGACCGGATTATGCGCGTATCGGCGAATTTCGCCAGTGGCTCGGCGGCGTGCAAACCGTGGCGCTGACCGCCACTGCAACTCCGCGAGTTCGCAATGACATCGTGGAAGTACTCAACCTGCGCAAAGCCAAACAATTTATGAGTGGTTTTGCGCGACCGAACTTGCACTTCGGCGTTGTGACCTGCCCATCGGAAAACGAAAAAAACGATGAATTGCAGGACTTTCTTTACCGCACCAAAGGCGCTGGGATTATCTACGCAGCCACCCGAAAACGCTGCGAAACGCTGGTTGAACTGCTGCGTGAGAAATTAAAAATTACAGCCGGGGCCTATCATGCCGGCCTGTTGCCTGAGCAACGTCGCATCATTCAAGAACGCTTCATGAGCGGACAATTGAACTTGATCGTTGCCACGAATGCATTCGGTATGGGTATCGACAAACCGGACTTGCGATTTGTGCTGCATTACAACATCCCCGGTTCGCTCGAAGCCTACTACCAAGAAGCCGGTCGCGCAGGCCGGGATGGCAAGCAATCCGTGTGCGTGTTGCTTTATTCGTACAGCGACAAGTACATTCAAGAATTTTTTATCGAGAACAATTATCCGCCCCGCGAGTTGATTCAAGAAGTTTATGAATTCCTGCAAGCCCGTGAGGAAGATCCTATCGAATTAACCCTTGACGAAATCAAGGAAGAGATGGGCGTGAGGGTGTCTGCCGAAGCCATCGGAAGTTGTCTGCAAATTTTAGCGAGAACTCGCGTCCTCGAACGCTTGGAGATGGGTGCCGGTTTGGCGATGGTCCGCATCAACAGCAACTTGCCGACACTCGTCGAACTCCTTCCGCGCGATGCCAACGTGCGACGATCGGTGCTGAGAGTCCTAGAAAGGGCCGTCGGTGACCGTCGCTATGAAGAAGTTTATTTGCATCCGAACTATTTGATCGAGCAATCAGGCCTTGAGCGAGAATCACTCTTGCGGCACTTGCGCGAGATCAGCAAGCTCAACGACATCGACTACGTGCCGCCATTTCGCGGTCGGGCCGTGCATTTCAAACGAAACGATGTGCCGTTCGACCAGCTCGAAATCGACTTCGAGAACCTGCGAAAACGAAAGGAAGCTGAAGTCGAACGGCTCAATCAAGTGATCCACTACGCCCAGTCGCCCTTGTGTCGCCAAGTTACCATCATGAACTACTTCGGCGACCCCCAAGCCAATCGATGCGAGCACTGCGATCGCTGTGAACGCAGCGTCGGTTGGCCAAAGCTGAGCCTGTTCGGCGACTCTACGGCAAACGCAGAGCAGACGCGTCTCGCTGAATCGCCTATTTCAGCTCAAAAAAAGTCGCAGCTTTCCGCTGATCATCAAATCGCTTTTCTCCGCCGAGTCATCGATGCAATTGAACGAACACACGGTCGAATCGGAAAGATTCTGATCGCACAGTACCTGAGCGGTTCCAGCAACGCAAAGGTCCAGCAGTTGGGCCTTCATCGCATGGGCGGTTTCGGCTTGTTGAAAGGGTTTAAGCAAGCCGATGCCATCGGTCTGTTGGATCTGCTGATTGGTTCAGGCTTGTTGCGCCAACAAGAAGCGACTCGCAATAGACCGACTGTAAGCCTATCGCCAAACTTGGTGGATACGAACGTGCGAGATGAACTATTCGCAAGCCTCGTGTTTCCAGCCGGTTTGGCGAAGTTGATCGAGCCGCTGGCCGCAGTCAAGCCGGCTGAGGATGCGCGTGGTGTGGAAACTTCGAACCGTGCATTTGAAAGAACTCTGACGAACGAGGTGGTGACAGCACCTGCACGAACTGCCGCACCGCTCGTTGCGCATGCACCTTTAGAGCCTTTAGTGCCCCCGCAGACCCAGCGCGAGACGGCTGTCGCACCGCGTGCTGCCAAACCCGATTGGCAATGGTCGCTTGAGCTATTCCAAGCCGACTACGATTGGCAGTCCGTTCTGGCGATTCGGCGTATGACCGACGATCAACTTGGGATCAGTTTGTGTGAAGCCATACGAAACGGGGCAAGCCTCGAAAAGAACTGGCTTTCGAGCGCCGGCGATGAAGCGAGAACCCCTGGCCAGCAGCGAGTCTTGCGAGAGCTTCAGCGACGCGCATCGGCCGGTGTTTAATCTTTAGGTCAGGCCAAGAAAAAACGCGGAACAACCTCAAGTTGCTCCGCGCTGGTGCTTAGTCAATTACCTTGGGTGATCGAAATCCGCCTGGCGGCTAGAATCCGACTCGCAATGACACGCCCGAACCTCCGTACCCCGGCCCCCAGCCGCCGCCGTAGTAACTGTTGTAACCATGCTCGCAACCCGGATTGACGACTACTGGCCGATAGACTGGATAAACGGGCGCAGGAACGACTACTCGCGGTGCGACGTAAACCCCGGAGTATCCGTAGCCGGCATATCCGGCACTCCTGTAGATGTTTGGCCCATAGTATCCGCTGTATCCAACGTGAGGATGATGGTGATGATGGTGTCCATGATGGCCAGCTCCATGCATGTGAACTCCATGCGAATGTCCAGCGTGGCCCCATTGGGCTTGGGCCGCACCTGTGTTACCCAACCAAAACATGACGAACCCCGCAACCAACGCCACAAACTTGAGTTTGAACGTTTTCATTTTTTTTGCTAACTCCTAGCGAAAGTGAACCAGAAACCCGAGACGACCTCTCCACCTGACAACGAGTCTTTTTAATATTCAACTCTCGTGCCAATTCATGAAAAATCTTGAACGCGACGCTGATCCCTTGCACGAGGCCGCGACAACCTCGAAAAAAGTGCTTCGCTCGGGTCTAAAGGTCTCAACTGTTCAAAAGCTTCATTGACCCGATGCCATCCTAATCGGATGTCATATCGGCTGAACTTGATATCAGATTGACAGCCGACGACCTGCCAGCTTCGAGTCCGATTCCAAATGATTGTCCCGCCACGATCTCCAAATAGGCCGAAACGGAAGCCAGAATCTCATTGTCGCCATTGCTTGCCATGATCATTCCAAGTAGGGTGTGTGAAGCGGTCGCGCAACCAGTACAGATTATCTCATGCAAAAGGTTGAACAACAATCACGGCATCCATCCATAAGGTTCGACCGCGGAACACACCATCCAGTGCTGTTCGACACCATCCTGCACCATCCCAGCACCGATGGTGTGTTGCGCGGTCGCTTTTTTTAAACATACTCGTTTGATGATTTGAACTCCAACTGAATACGAACCGTGTTGGTTGTGTCAACGAGCGACCGCTCCACACACCCTACTATTTATTCCCAATTGAAATCGCTGATGTTGGCAGGAGGCCGGCGGCCCCAGTCAGGCGAGTAATGGCCGCTCTTTACGTAGCCATGGAATGCAAAATTTTATAGGTTGTTAAATTTTATGGGTGGTACCTATTGTTGTTGTACCTATTGTTGGTACCCTCGCCTGCAAGGCAACGACAGTTAAAATGGAGCTCTCATTAGAAGGTGAAACCAGCCATGTCGGATCAGCTACCAATTCCCCAACCCGACTGTCCAGCGAAATGCACTATCAAAGACCATGTACCGATGGCGCATGTGGCGGATGTTCAGCGATCGATTGAATTCTACGCCCTGCTCGGATTCACTTGCCACAGTCGCTTTTCCGACGATCAAGGCGTTCCTTACTACGCAGCCGTCTCCAACCATTTGGCTGAATTGATGTTTGCGAGAGCCAGCGGTCCGATCGATCCGACGGTTCAAGCGGTCTTGTTTTACATGTATTGCGACGATGTGAGCGCTTTGAGAGATCATTTGCTGTCGAAAGGCTATGTCGACGGCGGCTTGCCACCGTCCGAACGCACGCCACAAGATTGCCTTTCCATCAGCCCGACCGGGCCAATTGTCTTTCAAGTAACTCACCCAGACTATATGCAAGAAGGTGAAATCCGTTTGCACGATCCCGATGGATATGTCATTCTGGTCGGGCAGAGCGAGCGACGGATCAAGCAAACCGCCTTGGCCCAGCAGGTGCTCTCGGTATTTGTAATGCTTGCGGGAATCTTTGCATTGGCTTTACTGTCGCAGTCTAAGGCTAATGCGCAAGAGGCGGATGAACCAAAGCTTTCCTGGGAAATTGGATCGACTGGCAGCAACGCAAGCTTTCGCGGTATCAGTTCCCCGAACGAAATGCCCAGCAGTGTGTGGGTGTGTGGAAGCAATTCAACGGTGCTGCTTTCGACCGACGGAGGAGTAAGTTGGAACGATCGAAGCCCATCCCAGGGGGAACTTGAGTTTCGTTCAATCAAGGCATTTGATGATCAGCGAGCTGTCATTGCCAGCGCAGGAACCCCAGCCATCGTAATGCTCACCGAAGACGGCGGCCAAACATGGCGAGAAGTCTATCGGCACGACGCCAAGACGGCATTTTTTGATGCGATGCAGTTCTGGGATAGTCGTCGCGGCATGCTTGTCAGCGATCCAATCGACGGCCATTTTCTGCTGGTTGAAACAAGCGATGGGGGCGCAACGTGGCAAGCGCTTCCCACGGATCGTAGTCCACCCGCAGAGGCCGGCGAAGCTTGTTTTGCGGCCAGCAATTCGGCCATGCTACTCGGCGAAGGCGGCGAGATCTGGATCGGAACGGGCGGGTCAGAACGCGGATTCGCTCGCGTGCTGCATCGAGCCGCTGGGCAAGAGAAATGGAACGCATACTCGACGCCAATATCCAGCAGTCCATCCTCAGGAATATTCTCACTCGCTCACTGGGGAGCCCCTGAACCGCAAATTGTAGCCGTGGGTGGTGACTATCGTGCTGGCCAGCCCAGCTCGGTGACCAGCGCGCGAAGTTGCGATCAAGGTCAGACTTGGCTCAAGTCGGATGAGCAGTCTGCCTCGTTCCGATCCGCCGTATTGGGTTTCAACTCCGCCGACGCGAATTTGCGAATCCTCGTCGCTGTAGGCCCGGAAGGCAGCGACTATTCATTGGATACAACGAGCTGGCAAAGCTTCTCCAGCCATGGCTTCCACGCGCTTTGCTCAGCAGGTACTCACGTGTACGCGACAGGCTCGTCCGGTCGTTTCGCTCGGTTGGCCCCAGGGGTGAAACGTTGAAAAGCCAAAAGCGGGTCAACTCCTGTTCACCGTTGCGTTCTTCTTCGACTTGCATTGAGAGGAGTGGTGATTCTGGCATTTAACGAAGCCGCCAGATGAACGAATGACAGGTTTGGATCCGGAATCGAATACTGCCCTTTGGCCCAGTACTTCGAGAAGACATCAAAAAGCAAGTTGAGTCGTAGAGACGTTCGCGGACTAACTTGGTCATCAACGACTGGTATCGCTTGGAGTAAGAGATACCAACGAACTCAGGAAAAACTGGGAAATGAGGCTGGCGAACGGAAACTGGTGGAGTTGATCGCGGGCAATCTTCCAGCATCATTTCGTAGCCGAGCCACGGACGGTCCTGCGTAGGAAAGGCACCTTCCCGATACGCGGTCCAGATATCTTGTGCAGTACCGATTGCCTCTTCGGATCGATTGTTCAAGTTATTGCCGAAGGAAGGGCCGATCTGGGATTTGAATTCGATTGCGGCCACCAACACGTCACAGTCAACGACGATCAAATCCCACTTCTTCTCAGGCCGAAAGTAACCCGGCAATTCAAGGCGTGTTGCCGTATGAATGCAATCGCCCGACAGTCCACCATCATGAATGATGTCGCGCACTAGGCCAACGAAACCATCCATCTGCTTCCCGCCGGTCACCGCACCACGGCCCCCCTTGGTCGGATCGTCCGGCTGCTCGTTGTTTGCTGGCCTGGCCTGACCGAGTATCCCAGAAATGTCGGACCGCTTCGGCAATGCCGGAATTGATGCGGCGCTCGCTCAATATAAGTCGAACGTTTCCAGATCAGCGCGAGAAAGAAGCTCGCGGGTCTTATTGGAAATACGACGGCGTGCCTGAGCGACGTAATGATCGTCGATTTCATACCCAATGCTGTTTCGTCCGCACCCGATGGCTGCAATGGTCGTCATACCTGTCCCAGAAAATGGGTCGAGCACCGTGTCGCCAACGAAGCTGAACATGCGTATCAATCGGTCAGCCAATGCTTCCGGATAGGGCGCCGGATGATGTCGCGTCGACGCGCCTGTCAATCCGGACCAGATTTGCAAAAACCACTCTTTGTGCTTGTTAACCGGGATAATGCTGAGCAAGCGTGCGGCGTTGCTCGGGCTTCGATTTCCACCGGGCTTTCGCTGTATCAAGATGAATTCGATGTCGTTCTTGATCACCGCGTTTGGTTCATAGGGTTTGCCAAGAAATCCACCACCGCCGTTATCGACCTCGTGGGCAACATTTGCGATCTTATTCCAGATAATCGGGGCGAGGTTGTCATAGCCGATTTCCCGGCAGTGTTCCTGAATCGATGCGTGAAGAGGAACAACCGTGTGGCGACCATTGTTCTTTCTGCGCGAAAGACACACATCACCGACGACACAGATCAGCCTGCCGCCGGGAACGAGCACCTCGAAACACCGCCGCCAAACCTTGTCCAACTCATCCAGAAAATGATCATAGTCTTTAAAGTGGCCCATTTGGCCATCGGAATGACGATATTCTTTAAGGGTCCAATACGGCGGAGATGTCAGAATCAGATGGACAGAATTCGAAACGATCCCTGCCAGTTCTCGGGCATCCCCCTGCACGCTGCGATGCAACGTGTGAATCTGGCCATTCACGCTGTCAAGTTCTGCAAGTCGCTTAGAATCTTTTGCCAACTCAGGGACCGCTGTTTGAAGATCACCCAATTCGTGGGCCCACGCGGGCAATACGTCGTCAAGGTTCGACCTTGGCGGCGAAAAGGGGATGATCTCGGCGGTCCTCATATCAACACGCTCTAAGGAAAAATTCCTTGGACTGCCAGGTTGGCGCAGGTGACAATCTGCTGGACCGTGATCTTGAAATGCTTGTACAGTTCGTTGGCTGGTCCCGATGCACCGAAGCCGTTCATTCCGACAAAGTAGCCTTCCGTACCGATATATTTGTCCCAACCCTGTCGGATGCCGGCTTCACATGCCACGCGGATTGGACAATTCGCGGGCAAAACGCTCTCTCGGTATTCCGCCGGTTGATCGTCGAACAATTCCTGGCACGGCATGCTGACGACGCGAACGGCCAGGCCGGCCCGTTCCAATTCCTCAGCCGCTTGGACGCACAGCGAAAGCTCTGTCCCCGTACCGATCAAAATGCACTCGGGATCACCCTCGGAGTCCCTCAGAATATAGCCGCCGTGTTTGACATTGGATGCCGCTGAGAATCGTTCGTCCGATCGATCAAACGTGGGGACGTTTTGTCGCGAGAGAACCATCGCTACCGGGTGGTTGTCAATCTGCATGACCGTTCGATACGATTCGACGACTTCGTTAGCGTCGCCAGGGCGAAAGACATACAAGCCCGGAATGGCGCGGCAGGCTGCCAAGTGCTCGACGGGTTGATGGGTCGGTCCGTCTTCGCCTACGCCAATTGAATCGTGCGTGAGAACATAGAGGACGGGTTGGTGCAGGATGCTCGACAGTCGCATCGACGGTCGCAGATAGTCGGTAAAGACGAAGAAGGTCGCGCCGTAGGGCCTCAGTCCACTGAGCGACATGCCGTTGAGCACGGCAGCCATGGCGTGCTCGCGAATGCCGAAGTGAAAATTACGTCCCCCATAGCTTTGGCTATTGAAATCGCTTTGGCCATTGAGCAGTGTCATCGTACTGGGCGCCAAATCGGCGGAACCGCCGACCAGCCATGGGAAACGCGGTGCGAGCATGTTCAGCACTTTGCCGCTGCTGACCCGAGTCGCCATGCCTTTGGCATCGGCAGGAAATTCGGTCAAACCCGCATCCCAGCCATCGGGCAATTCACGAGCGAACAGTGATTTGAGCTGTGACGCTTCGGCCGGATGTTTCTTGCTGTAGTCTGCAAACAACTCTCGCCAAGCACTGGAGGAT